>ERZ761602.7286-NODE-7286-length-11840-cov-4.052015_pt1 | contig 11840 bp, 12 predicted proteins | sample MGYA00512165_ERZ761602 | MGnify/ENA primary metagenome ERZ761602 (study PRJEB28899, sample SAMN02445085) | bioreactor sludge metagenome | biome: EBPR sludge; isolation source: Thorneside wastewater treatment plant | place: Australia: Brisbane, Thorneside... | reverse complement strand
TGTAGCCCTTGACCGCGGCCACCATGGCCAGGCCGATGCCGGTGTTGCCCGAGGTGGGTTCGACGATGACGCCACCCGGCCGCAGCGCGCCGCTGCGCTCAGCGGCCTCGACCATCGAGAGCGCGATGCGGTCCTTGATCGAGCCGCCCGGGTTGGCGCGCTCGCACTTGATCCAGACCTCGGCGTTCTGGCCGAACAGGCGCTGGATGCGCACATGGGGGGTGTTGCCGATGGTGTCGAGGATGGTGTTGGCGCGCATGGATTCAGTCTCCCGAAGAGGGTGCAAGGGGAGCGGCGATGGCCGCACGGCGGGCCTGTTCGATGGCCTGGCCGATCAGCTCGCCGCGCTTGCCCACGGCCAGCAGCGGGGCGGAGATGGCCGCGCTGTCCACGGCCTGCGCGGCGGCCAGGGCGGCCAGCAGGCGCTCGGCCTGCGGGTAGGCGCGGCCTTCCAGGCCCAGGCGCCCGCGCGCATCGGCCTCGCAGACCTGCATCAGCTGCGCAAAGCGCTCGGGCCGGCGCAGCGCGTCGCAGCGCTGCAGCAGGCGTTGCACAGCAGCGGCCTCGAAGCCGCCGCTCTGGTGCACATGGATGTGCTGGGCGCAGGCCAGCTCGGCCAGTTCGCGGGCGTCGTTGGGCACCTTCCAGCGCGCGCACAGCGCGGCCAGTGGCGCCAGCCCGCCATGGTCGTGGCCACGGTGGCGCGGCAGCTCCTCGGCGGGGGTGAGGGCCTTGCCGAGGTCGTGCGTCAGCGCCGCAAATCGCACGGCCAGCGGCGCCTGCATCGCCACGCATTGGTTCAGCACCAGCTCGATGTGCGCGCCGGTGTCCACCTCGGGGTGGTGCGCGGCCGGTTGCGGCACGCCCCACAGCGCTTCCAGCTCGGGGGCGATGCGCGCCAGCGCGCCGCACTCGCGCAACACCTGCAGCAGGCGCACCGGGTGGGCCTCCATCAGGCCGCGGGCAATCTCCTGCCACACCCGCTCGGGCACCAGATGGTCGGCCTCGCCCTCGGCCACCATCTGCCGACACAGCGCCAGGGTCTCAGGCGCCACCGTGAAGTCGCCAAAGCGGGCGGCAAAGCGCGCCAGGCGCAGGATGCGCACCGGGTCCTCGGCGAAGGCCGGGCTGACGTGGCGCAGCACACGCTGCTCGAGGTCGCGCTGGCCGCCGTAGGGGTCGATCAGCGAGCCATCGGGTGCGCGGGCGATGGCGTTGATGGTCAGGTCGCGCCGCGCCAGGTCTTCCTCCAGCGTCACCTCGGGCGCGGCGTAGACCTCGAAGCCCTTGTAGCCGCGCCCGCTCTTGCGTTCGGTGCGCGCCAGCGCGTGCTCCTCGTGCGTGCGCGGGTGCAGGAAGACCGGAAAGTCCTTGCCCACCGGCTCGAAGCCGGCCGCCACCATCTGCTCGGGCGTGGCGCCCACCACCACCCAGTCGTGATCACTCACCGGGCGGCCCAGCAAGGCGTCGCGCACGGCGCCGCCCACTTCGTAGATCTGCATCAGCCCGGCACCTCGCCGGGCTGGTTGCGGTAAGGCTCGTCGTCCGGCACAAAACGCTGTTCTGCCAGCGCGCCGGCCACCCAGGCCTGCACGGCCGCGTTGGCTTCCAGCGCCCGCACATAGGCCATGCAGCGCTCGCCCAGCGGCAGGCCGTAGCGGGTGACGCGCATCGCCACCGGGGCGAAGTAGGCGTCGACGGCGCCGAACTCGGCGCCCATCAGCCACGGCCCGCCGTGGGCCTGCAGCTCGGGCTCCCACAGGGCCTGCAGGCGCTGCAGGTCGGCGCGCAGGGCGGGGTGCTCGGTCAGCAGGCGCTCGCCCACGGCGCGCAGGTCGGCCTCGATGTTCATCGGGCACAGGCGGCGCAGATCACCGAAGCCGCTGTGCATGGTGGCGGCCAGGGTGCGGGCGCGGGCGCGCGTCTTGGCCTCGCGTGGCCACACGGGGTGCTGGGGGAACAGGTCGGCCACGCGCTCGGCAATCGCCAGGCTGTCCCAGGTGCTGAAGCCGTCGTCCTCCAACAGCACCGGCACGCGCGCGGTGGGGCTGTGCTGGGCGGCGCTGGCGCTGAATTGCGAGCCGGGCTGGAAGTGATCGAAGTACAGCATCTGCTCCTGGAAGGGGATGCCGAAATGGGTCAGCAGCACCCAGGGGCGCATGGACCAGGAGGAGTAGTTCTTGTTGCCGATGATGAGTTGCATGGGGGTGTCTCAGTCGGTGAAGGAGTCCAGGGCCTGGCGGAAGGCGGGGCCCTGGAAGGCGGCTTGGGCCAGGCGGTCGAACTCGTCGATCCAGCCGCGCGGCGTGCGGCGCGAATAGGCCATGTGCAGATCGACCGCCGGCAGCGGCAGGGGCAGCAGGCGCAGCGGCAGCTGCAGCTTGCGGATCCAGTAGCGCGGCGAATCTTCGTTGTAGAACAGTGCGGCATCGAAGCGACCCGCCGCCAACATGCGCAGGTTCGAGGCCTGCCACTGCGTGGATGAATTGAGGTGCCAGCGCACGCCCAGATCCTGCCATTCGGGACGGATGGCGCTGTGGCGGTTCCAGCCGATGCCCAGGCCGCGCAGCGGCTCCAGGCTGGCGAGCGCCCGCAGCGGTGCATCCTGGCGCAGCACCAGCGTGGGCTGGGTGCGTAAATAGCTCCAGCTGCTGCGCGCCACGCGTTCGGATTCGGCCTGACGGCCGCTGACCAGCAGCATCACATCCAGCTCGCCTTCGCGCAGGCTGCGCATCGCGCGGCCATAGGTCATCGGCGCCTCAAACTGCAGGGCCACGCCGGTGCGCGGCGCCACTTGCGCGCGCAGGAAGCGCGGCAGGGCTCCGTCGATGGGCTGGTGTTCATCGCCCAGCAGCAGCGGCGCCACCACGAAGCCACCCAAGCGCAGCTGGGCCGTGGCCCAGCCCCGCGCAGGCGCCAGGGCCAATGCCCCCTGGGCCAGGCGGCGGCGCGTCAGCATGCTTTAGCGCCGTGCGCGCAGGCCGTCCAGGCGGGCCTCGGCCTGGCCCGGTGCCAGGTAGCCGGGCACGATGGCGCCCAGGCTGTGCGCGGTCAGGCCCAGCTCACGCAAGCCGGGCAGGTGGCCGCTGGCCACGTTCGGCACCTGCAGCGAGCGCAGGTTGTCGCGGCTCAGCAGCTCGCCGGGCAGCAGTTCGAACAGCGCCGCCTGCAGCATCGCCAGGGGCCCGGGCAGGGGCAGGATGGGGCGGGCGACGCCGGCCACTTGGCCGGCATAGCGCACCAACTCGCGCAGGGTCTTGACCTCGGGGCCGGCCAGCTCGTAGCTGTGGCCGATGGTGTCGTCCCACTCCAGGCAGCGGCGCAGGGCGGCGGCCACGTCGCCCACCCAGACCGGCTGCAGCTGCGCGTTGGCGCCGCCCAGGGCCATCAACGGCAGCACGCGCTGCAGGCTGGCGAACAGGTTCAGAAAGCGGTCGCGCGCACCGAACACCACCGAGGGGCGCAGCACGGTGAGCTTGAGGCCGTCCATGGCGCGCAGGGTGGCTTCGCCGCGCGCCTTGGCGTGCAGATAGAGCGAGCCGCTGCGCTCGCCGGCTTCCACGCCCAAGGCGCTGACATGGACGAGACGCGGCACGCCGCCGCTCAGGCAGGCCTTGCCCAGGCGGTGCGGCCATTGCACCTGCACGCGCTCGAAGTCGGCCGCGCTGCCCTGCAGGATGGCGATCAGGTTGACGACGGCATCATGCCCAGGCAGCAGGCGTTCCAGCAGGCCGGCCTCGCCCAGCACATCGCCCTTGATGACGGTGACGGCCGGCAGCGGCCCCAGTCCGCGCCACTGGCGGTCACGCCGCGTGGGCACGGTGGCGCTGTGGCCGGCGCGTTGCAGTTCTTCGCACAGGGCGCGGCCGATGAAGCCGCTGCCACCGAGGACCAGTACCTTCATGGGCATCTTCCGAATGCAGACGAGCCGCTGCTTGAGTGGTGAGAATCGATCAAGTGGCAGCGCGGAACCGGCTTTGCCGGGCCGCTGCTGCCGCCCCCTTGGGGGAGGCGGGCCTGGCCGCTTCGGGGGGTGTCCATTACGGCAGATCCTGATTAGAGGTTGGGGCGGTAACAGGCCGCGGCCCGACGCGCTGGCCCAGGCGTTCGCGCAGGCCGGCCTGCGGTTCGCCCATCAGCCGCGCATAGACGGTGGCATTGGCCAGTACCTTCTTGACGTAGTCGCGCGTTTCGTTGAAGGGGATGGATTCGGCCCAGGCGGCGGCGTCCAGCTCGCCGCCTTCGCGCCAGCGGCGCGGCCGGCCGGGGCCGGCGTTGTAGGCCGCCGCCGCCAGGGGCAGGGCGCCACCAAAGTCGTCCAGCACCATGCGCAGATAGCCCATGCCCAAGCGCAGGTTCAGGTCCATGTCGTTGATGCGCTGCGGGTGGTAGGCCAGGCCGAGCTTGCGCGCCGTCCATTGCGCCGTGGCGGGCATCAGCTGCATCAGGCCACTGGCGCCCACGCCGCTGCGCGCGTCCTGGATGAAACGCGATTCCTGGCGGATCAGGCCGTAGGGGTCGGCCGGGTGCAGGCCGGCGGCGCGGGCGCGTTCCACCAACTGTTCGCGGAAGGGCATGGGGTAGCGCTGCGCCAGATCGATCTGTTGCGTGGTGCGTTCGCTGGTGTTGATGCACCGGTCCCACACCTGGGCATCGCAGGCGCGCTGGGCGGCGGCCAATAGCTCGCGCTCGCCCATGCCGCGCAGGCTGAAGTTCCATTCGCGCACACCTTCGCTGCGCAGGCCCAGCTCGATGAGGCGCAGCGCCCGTGTCAGGCCGGGGTGCTGGGCGGCGGCCTGGCGTTCGGCCGCACTGAGTGCCGGCGGTGCCGGCGGCAAGGGCAGGCGCAGGCCCAGTTCCTCGGCGGCCAGTTGGCCGTAGAAGTGCAGGGGGGCGGCCAGCTTCAGAAGTGCCGCTCGGGCCTCGTGGCGGCTGGGTTCGCCGGCCTCGCCTTCTGCGGCGCTGCGGTAGCGCGCCTGGGCATGCCAGTACACCCAGCTGGGGTCCTGGCGCTGTGCGTCGGGCATGGCCTGCACCACCTGGCGTAGCAGCTCCCAATCGCCGGCGCCGTTGTGGGCCCGCAGGGCCGCGCGGGCGGCCCAGGCCAGAGTGTCTTCATTCCACTCGCTGGCCGGGGCGGGCAGGGCCAGGGCGCGGCGGAACCAGTCGGCCGCGTCGGGCTGCTGACGCAGCGCGGCCTGGCGGCCGCCCTGGGCCCAGGCCCATTGCGCCAGGGCGGGCGCCAGCGCCTTGGCCCAGCGGCCTTCCAGATGCTCGCGCGCCGCATCCGGGCCGCTGGCGGCCAGGCGCACCAGGGCCACGGCGGCGGCTTCTTGCTGCCAGCGCCCGCTGCGTACGGGCTTCAGGCGCAAATGGCGCGCCGGGTTGTCGTAGGCGGCCTGCAGCAGCAGTGCATCGGGCTTGCCCAGCAGGCCCAGGGTTTGACTGAAGCTCTTCCCGCGGCCCGTCTCGGCGCTGGTATTGAGCTTGCGGCGCAGCTCCTCGGGGCCGAAGACCTTGGCCTCCAGCAGCTCGCGGGCCAGCGCGTGGCAGGCTTCGTCGGGGTCGCGCTGGGCCAGCCAGGCGCTCAGTGCGCGTTCCTTCAGCGGCAGGGCGTCGGCGCCGGCCTTCAGCGGCCGGCCCAGCGCGCGTTCGGCCCGCAGGGCCTGGCAGTGCAGGTCGCGGTCGTCGTCCATGCGAAAGCGCGGGTAATCGGCGCCAAAGGCCGGCCAATCCTGGCGGCGTCCCAGCTCCAGCAGCCAGTCGTTGCGCAGGCGGTCTTCCACATAGCTGCCGGGCCAGCGCTGGTAGAAGGCTTCCAGCTCCGCCACCTGGGCGGCCGGCAGCCTGGCAAACAGGCGCCAGTAGTCCACCCAGGGTGCCAGCAGGTGGCGCTGCTGCTGGGTCTGCTCGGTCAGGCGGGTCAGGGCGGCGCCATCGCGCTTGCGCCAGGCTTCGCGGGCCTGGGCAATCAAAGGGTCCTCGGCCGGCTGCGCCTGGGCGCTGGCAAGGAAGAATGGCAACAGAGTCAGGTACTTCCAAAATCGCATGGACGCCATTGAACACCAGAACCCCGCCAACGAGCGCCCGGCCCTGCGCCGTGAACTGAAGGCGCGCCGCAGCCATTGGCTGGCCAGCCCGGAGGGCGTGGCCGGCGCCAGCGCCCTTGCTGCGGCGCTGCAGCCGCTGCTGCAGCAGCTCGAACCCCTGTGCCTGGGCCTGTACTGGCCGCTCGAGGGCGAGTTCGACGCCCCCGCCTTCTGGGCCGCCCAGGCCCTGCCCGGGGTTCAGGTGGCCCTGCCTTACGCCAAGCGCGAAGGCCGGCAGATGCATTACCGCCGCTGGGACGCCCGCCCGCCCCGCTTGCACGATGAGATGGGCATTCCCTGCAGCAGTGGCGCCCCGGCCGAACCCGATGTGGTGCTGGTGCCCTGCCTGGGCTTCACCCGCGCCGGCTACCGCCTGGGCTACGGCGGCGGCTACTTCGACCGCTGGCTGGCCGCCCACCCGGGTGTGACCGCCGTGGGTCTGGCCTGGGGCGTGGGCGAGTGCGAATTCGCGGCGCAGGCGCACGACCTGCCGCTGGCGGTGATCTTGACGGAACGGGAGTTGCTGGCGCCCTGAGAATGCCGCCTCCAAAAAATTGGGAGGACGGACATGATCAGGCGTGTGCTTGCAGTATTGGTGGCGAGCGCTGCGGCGCTTGCGCAGGCGCAGGAGCTGCTGCCGGCCGAGCGCTACTTCGGCCCGCCGGCCATGGAGACGGCACTGCTCTCGCCCAAGGGCGATCAATTGGTCTTCACGGCCTTGGCGCCGGGCATCGGCCGGCTGGGGCTTTACTTGTTGCCGCTGGACGGCAAGAGCCCGCCCAAGGCTCTCGGGGTGTTCAGCGATGCCGATGTGACCCAGGTGCACTGGGTCAATGAAGAGCGGCTGATTTTTTCGGCGGTGGATCGCAGTGCCGGCAGCGGCACCGATCAGCGGGAGGGCCATGGCCTGTACTCGGTGGGCGTGAACGGCGAGCGCATGCGCGAGCTGATCAAGCGCCACCCCGAGCACTTCCTGCAAGGGGCCAAGGGCAGCAACATCCGCGACCGTGCGCTGACGGTGAACCACCACCTGCTGCATGTGCCGGCCTGGCGTGAAGGCCATGAATCAGAAGAGGTGGTGATCGGCCAGCCGCGATGGGATGGGCGCGACGAACTGCGCGCCGTCACCCCGCTGTGGCTGAACGTGCGCACCGGCCAGACGCGCAGCCTGGAGCACGATGCGCCCGGCCATGTGCTGGACTGGGAGTTCGATGGCCTGGGCCAGCCGCGCCTGGCCCAGACGCGCGAGGAAGGGCGCGTCAAGCTGCACTGGCGGGGCCCTGGGCAAACCGAATGGCGCCAGATTGCCGACTTTCCACTGCTGCAGGCGCGCTTCAGGCCGCATTCGGTGGACGACGACGGCACGCTGTACGTGCTGCAGTCCTCGGGTGCGGCGGGCGAGGCCGAGCTGAAGCGCTTTGACTTCGAAGCTGGCAAGCCGGCCGCCAAGCCGCTGGTCAGCACGCCGGGGTTTGACTTCCGAGGCTTCCTGGTCACCGAGCGGCCGGGTCAGCCCCCGCTGGGCGTGCAGCTGGAGACCGACGCCCGCACCACCGTCTGGCTGCACCCGACGCTCAAGCGCCTGCAGGCCCTGGTGGATGAGCGCCTGCCCGGTCGCATCAATCTGCTCAGCTGCCGCCGCTGCACCCAGGACGATGCCGTGCTGCTGGTGCGCTCCTACTCCGACCGCACGCCGGGTGAGTTCTGGCTGTACCGCGCCGTCGACAAGAGCTGGCGGCCACTGGCGCGCCTGCAATCCGGCATGGAGCAGGCCGCGACGGCGAGCACCGACTTTCAGCGCATCAAGGCGCGCGATGGTCATGAGCTGCCGCTGTGGATCACCCGGCCCGATGCAGCGCCGGCCGGCCAGGCCCTGCCCACTGTGGTGATGGTGCACGGCGGCCCCTGGGTGCGCGGCGGCCACTGGGAGTGGGAGCCGATGCGGCAGTTCCTGGCTTCGCGCGGCTACCAGGTCATCGAGCCCGAGTTCCGGGGCAGCACCGGCTATGGCGACCGCCACTACCGCGCCGGCTTCCGCCAGTGGGGCCAGGCCATGCAGGACGACGTGGCCGACGCCCTGCTGTGGGCGCAGAAGCAGGGCCTGGCCAGTGAAAAGGCCTGCATTGCAGGTGCCAGCTACGGGGGCTACTCGACCTTGATGGGCCTGGTGCGCCACCCCGAGCTGTATCGCTGCGGAGTGGCCTGGGTGGCGGTGAGTGATCTGGAGCTGTACCTGAAGGGTTCGGTCTGGGTCAGTGACGACATCAGCAGCGTCGGCCGCCGCCACACCCTGCCCGAGATGGTGGGTGACTTGGACAAGGATGCGGCGCTCATCAAGGCCCATTCACCGGTCGAGCAGGCTGAGCACATCAAGGCTCCGCTGCTGCTGGGCTACGGCGCCGACGACCTGCGCGTGCCCCTGGCGCACGGCAGGCGCTTGCGCGAGGCCATGCGCAAGGCCGGCAATGAGCCCGAGTGGGTGGTGTATGCCGAGGAAGCGCACAGCTGGCGCAAGACCGCAACCCGCGCCGACTTCGCTCGCCGCATGGAAGCGTTTCTGGCGCGCCACCTCAAACCCTGAGCGCCGCCCGCGTGCGCGCCGCCTCCTCGCGCAGCCAGGCGCAGAACTGCAGCACCTCGGGACGCTGCGTGGCGCTGCGCGCCAGGCGCATCCAGTAGCTGCTGGGCGTGCGGTGGCGCTGTGCGGGGCCAAAGGTCTCGATCAGCTCGCCGCGCTCCAGCTGTTCGTACACCAGGGGCAGGCGCGCCAGCGTCAGCGCATTGCCGGCCAGCGTGGCCTGCACCTGCTGGTGGGTGTAGTTCAGCAGCAGCCAGCGGCGCGGTTGCAGGTCGCCCAGGCCCTGGGCCTCGAACCAGGGCCGCCACTGCGCCAGCTGGCTGGTGGGGCGGTTGTCGTCTTCCTCGGCCAGGGTGTGCTCGGCCAAGTCGGCCGGGCGGCGCAGCGGCGGCAGTTCGCCGGCAGCGATGCGCGCTTGCCGCGCCGGGCTGTGCACGGGCGCCAGCACCTCGCCAAAGAGCCGCTCCACGCCCTCGCCGGGCGGCGGGCTGAGGTGGTAGCTCAGCGCCACGTCGTAGCCACTGGCGTCCAGATCCTGCACGCCGTCGCTGGCGGAGATGCGGATGTCCACCGCCGGGTGGGCCTGCTGGAAGGGCTCCAGGCGCGGTAGCAACCACAGGCTGGCGAAGGAGGCGAAGGTGGTCAGGTTGATCACCTGGCGGCCGGCGTCGGCACGCAGCTGGCGCACGCGCCGGTCCAGCTCCACCAGTTGCGGTGCCACCACGGCCAGCAACTGGCCGCCGGCATGGGTCAGCTCCACGCGGCGCGTGCCGCGCTGGAACAGCACCAGGCCCAGTTCTTCTTCCAGTGCCTTGATCTGTCGGCTGATGGCGGGCTGGGTCAGTGCCAGTTCCTGGGCGGCGGCGCTGAAGTTCAGGAGGCGCGCCACGGCCTCGAAGGCGCGCAGATGGCCGACCCCCAGGGGGCGGGAGGGGATGCGAGGGCGCTTGCCTGGATTCATGCGCAAAGCTTATCAATCGAACGCTTCGATGTGATTGGACCGATTTGTAGTGCCTGGGAAGAATCGCTTCCATGGCAAACACAAGGAGCGCCAAATGATGAATCAAGCGAATCACCCAGGGAATGTTTGGCAGCTGCGCACCGGCCAGGTGTTGCGCCACCCGCTGCGCCGCACCGAGACCCTAAGGGTCTGCAGCGGCCGCCTGTGGCTGACGGCCAATGGCCAGCTGGACGCGCCCTCGGAAGACTTTGTGCTGCAGGCCGGCGACCGCCTGCGCCTGCCGGCCGGCCAGGAGGTGGTGGTGGAGGCCTTTGCCGACGCCCGCTTCGAGCTGGGCGAGGAGCAAGCGGCATGACGGTCATTCGCAGCGGCGAGTTCCGCGGCACGCGCGCTTGGGCGGCGCAGGACATCGCGGCCATGAATGGCGTGAGCGTGCGCCTGCATTGGACCGACCAGCCTTACCGCTGGCATGTGAATGAGGGCGAAGAGGTTTTTGCGGTGCTGCAGGGCGAGGTGGAGATGCGGGTGCGCGAGCAGGGCGTGGAGCAGCGCCACCTGCTGCGCGCCGGCGACCTCTTCCATGTGCGCGAGGGCTGCGAGCACGTGGCCCACCCGATCGGTGCGGCCCACGTGCTGGTGATCGAGAACGAAGGCTCTATTTAGCCTTCTTCAGCGCCGCGTCGATTGCCCGCAAGGCCCAGGGCCGCATCTCGGCGGGCGACTCCATCGCCGCCTCGGGTGCGCTCCAGTAGTTCAGATGGGCACGGCTGCCGTCCTTCATCAGGTACTCGAAGCGGCGGCAGCCGGCGGCTTCGAAGGCGGCCTGGTGCAGGGCGTGGCCCTTCAGGTACAGCACCTCGTCCTCGATCAGGGCGATGAAGAGCCCGTCCACGTACAGGCCAACGGCGCCGAACATGCGCCGGCTGCGCACCGGCCCCAGCGGGCCCAGCAGTTCGCGGCAGTGGGCCACGAAAGGTTCGTCGTCAGCGGGGCGCAGTTTGCTCATGGGGCTCAGCACAATGGGGGCATGAAGCCCGATTCTGTTGCCGAGGATCCGCGCCGCGCGCTGCGTGAGGTGTTGATTGAGCTGCGCCAGGAGCTGCCGGACCGCCACGCGCGTTCGCAGGCCCTGCAGGAAGTGCTGCGCGTCTGGCTGCTGCAGCGGCGTGAACTGCGCATCGGCGCCTACTGGCCGATCAAGGGCGAGTTTGACCCGCTGCCCTCGCTCTACCGCTGGAGCGAAGACCACCCGGAACGGCGCATCGGCCTGCCCGTGAAGCACCGCGACACCGGCCTGCTCAGCTACCACGTCTGGTACCCCGGCTGCCCGATGGAAGAGGATGCGTTTGGGATTCTGAAGCCCAAGGACACCGAGGCCTTCGAGCCCGAGCTGATCCTGGTGCCCTGCCTGGGTTACGGCGCCGGCGGCCTGCGCGTGGGCTATGGCGGCGGCTTCGTGGACCGCACGCTGCGCCTGCGTGAACCGCATCCCTTCACCTGCGGCCTGGCCTATGGCGTGAGCTACGTGCCGGGGCTGCAGGCGCAGGTGGAAGACCGGCCGCTGGATGCCATCCTGACCGACCTCGGGCCGGTCTGGCCCTGAATCACTGCGGTGCCTGGCTGGGCAGCTGCAACTCCAGGCGGTTGCCACTGCCCGCATTGGCCAGGCTGAGCTGCGCCCCCCACAAGCCGGTCAGCAGGCGCGCGGCCAGATGGGCCTGGGCGCTGCCATCGGGCGTGCTGCTGGCCAGCCAGGGCTCGAACAGGCGCTGGCGGGCCAAGGCGTCCATCGGGGCCGCGTTGTCTTCCATCCAGATCTGCACGCCCGAACGCCCCTGCGGCCGGTAGCCCAGGCGCAGCTCGGCCCCCAGGCGGTGCGCCAGGCGCTCACTCAGGGCCTGGTGCAGCAGCAGGCGCAGCGCGCTGAACAGGGCTTCGCGCGGCCCTTGCAGCTGGATCTCTTCGCCAGGCTGGTAGCTGAGCAGGCAATCCAAGGCCCGCGCCTGCGGGCTCAGTGCTTGCAGCAGCTCTTGCAGCAGGGCGCCCAGTGTGAAGCTCTGGCAGGCCTCGGCGCGTGCCGAATCCGGCAAGGCCAGCAGGGCGTAGCTGCGCTCCAGTTGCAGGCGCTGCTGTTCCGCCAGCTGCAGCAGGGCGCTGCGGCGTTCCTGCAGGGCGGCTTCCAGGTCGGCATGGCGGCGGTGCAGGGTGTGGT
>ERZ761602.7285-NODE-7285-length-11840-cov-4.678574_pt1 | contig 11840 bp, 6 predicted proteins | sample MGYA00512165_ERZ761602 | MGnify/ENA primary metagenome ERZ761602 (study PRJEB28899, sample SAMN02445085) | bioreactor sludge metagenome | biome: EBPR sludge; isolation source: Thorneside wastewater treatment plant | place: Australia: Brisbane, Thorneside... | reverse complement strand
CGGCGGAGCAGGGGGAGGGGGGAGGGAAGCGGGAGGAAGGCTCGCCCGCGGTGCGACGGGCGGCGGGGGCGGCTCCGCGCGGACACTGCGGACGGGCGGGGCCGCCATGACTTGCGCCGCCTCGACGGGATGCGCCCCATGGCCGTTGGCGCCGTTGGTTCCGGCCGGGGCCGGGATGAGAACGGGCGCCGGCAGGACCGGCGCGAGCGGAGCCGGGGCGGGTGCGCTGACGGCCGGCAGGGCCTGGCCGGTGGCTGCGGCGAGGAACGCGCGATGGGCGTCGCTCATGGCGCGCAGGAACGTCTCGTGCGCCCGGATCACGGCCTCATGCGGAGCCAGCGCGCGGGCGGGGCCGGCGGCGGCCGGGGAGGTCGGAGCGGACAGGGAGGCGGAGGAGGTTTCGCTCATGCGCGACGGAGAAGGGGAGAGTGGAACGGGGGCGGGCGGCGGGAGCGAGCGGGAACCGGAGGCTTTCCCGGCGCTCGCGGGCGGGGGCAGCGGCGGGGTCGTCCGGCCGTCGCGCGGCGGATAGGGCCGGCCGAGATTGTAGCCGCCCACGGGCACCGTGGCGCGGGAAAGCCGCGCGGCGGCGGGCGGGAGCCGGTGGCCATCCCAGAGGAAAGACCACGACACCGGCAGGCCGGCAACGGCGAGTCGCGCGAGCGCTTCGAGCAAGCCCACCTCGGCTGGCCGCCCGGCCGGATTGAGCGCGATCGCGGTGACGTCCGCGCCCAGCGTCTGGCGCACCAGCCCGGTGAGCACGCTGCCGGCGCCCACCTCGACGAAGATCCGCGCGCCGGCGGCGTGCATCCGTTCGAGCTGGGGCGCGAACCGCACCGGCGCGGCGAGCTGCCGGGCGAGTGCGGCGCGGATCGTGTCCGGCCGCGCGGGATACGCCTCGGCCGTGGCATTGTGAAACACCGGCACCGCGGGGGCGGAGACCGTGGCACCGGCGAGGGCGGCGGCGAACGGGGCGCACGCGCCGGCGACCGCGGGCGAATGAAAGGCGGTCGCGACCGGCAGGCGGTGGAAGGCCAGCGACTGTTGCGCGAGCCGGGCCTCGAGCCGGTCGAGGGCGGCGGCCGGGCCGGCGACCACGCACTGCCGGGGGCTGTTGTGATTCGCGATCACGCACTCCGGAAAATCCGTGGCGAGCAGCGGCGCGAGTTCCGCGGCGGCGGCGCGCACGGCGGTCATCGCGCCCGCGTGGCCGCGGGCGGCCTCGGCCATGAGCTCGCCGCGGCGGCGGCAGAGCCGGAGGCACGTGGCGCGGTCGACCACGCCCGCGGCGTGGAGCGCGGGCAGCTCGCCCAGGCTGTGTCCGCCCGTCAGCGCGGGACGGACGCCGGCGGCGTCGAGCACGGCGAGATACGCGACGCTCACGGCGCCCAGCGCGGGCTGGGCGTGCTCGGTGCGGCGCAAGGTTTCCTCCTGCCGGTCGGCCGTGGCGGCGTCGAGGGCCGGCGGCGGGTAGACGAGATCGCACAGCCGCGTGTCGCCGCAGAGCCGGAGGGACTCGGTCTCCTCCCACGCCGCCAGGGCGGGGGCGAAGTGCAGCGGCACCCCGGCCGCCATGCCGACGGACTGGCTGCCCTGGCCGGGAAACAGAAACGCGATCGCGCCGGGTGAAATCGGGGCGGCATCGGCTGCCACGTACGTGCCCTCGCCCCACGCCTCCGGTGGCGACGGCTGGGCGAGCGCCGCAAGCAGGCGCCGGGCGCGGGTGGCAGCCTCGCTGGCCGAGCCGGCGACGACGGCGGCGCGCCAGCGCGCGGAGGGCTGGAACGCCTCCTGGCTGGCGCGGGCGGCGGCGGCGAACGCCGCCTCGTCGAGGCGTGCCCACGCCTCGACCTTCGCCCGGAGGCCGGCGGCGTCGGCCGCCGCGGCGAGCAGCACCTCCGCGCCGTAGCTGCGCACGCGGGCGGCGGCGGCGGGGCCGCGGTACTCCTCGAGCGTGACGTGAAAGTTGGTGCCGCCGAAACCGAAGGAGCTGACCGAGCCGCGGCGCGGTTCGCCGACGGCCTGGATCCAGGGGCGGGCGACCGTATTCAGATACAGGGGACTGGAGGCGAAACCGAGTTCCGGATGGGGCGCGTCGACGTTGGCCGTCGGGGGCAGCGCGCGCTGGTGCAGCGCGAGCGCGACCTTGAGCAGGCCGGCGGTGCCCGCGGCGCCCTTGGTGTGGCCGATCTGGGATTTCACCGAGCCGAGCGCGCACCACTGGCGGCGGGTCGGATCGGCGGCGGCGAAGACGGCGTTGAGCGCGGTGCCCTCGCAGAGGTCGCCCGCGGCGGTGCCGGTGCCGTGGGCCTCGACCAACCGGACGGTCGCGGGCGAATAGCCGGCTTGCGCGTAGCAGCGCGAGAGGGCGAGCGACTGGCCTTCGGGCCGCGGGGCGTACACGCTCTTCGAGCGGCCGTCGGACGAGGAGCCGAGTCCGCGGATCACGGCGTACACCGGGTCGCCGTCCCGCTCGGCATCCGCGAGCCGCCGCAGCACGAGCATGCCGCCGCCTTCGCCCATCATCGTGCCATCGGCGCCGGCGGCGAACGGCCGGCAGTGCCCCGACGCCGACATCGCCGGCGTCTTGCTGAAGCACATGTACATGAAGATCGTGTTCAGCGCGTCGACGCCGCCGGTGAGCACGCGGTCGCTGGTGCCGAGCTGGAGCTCGCCCAGGCCGAGGTGCAGCGCCGCGAGGGAGCTGGCGCACGCGGCGTCGGTGACGCAGTTGGTGCCGCCGAGGTTGAAGCGGTTGGCGACGCGACCCGCCACGACGTTGCCGAGGCAGCCGGGGAACGTGTTCTCGTTCCACTCCGGAAAAAGCTCGGTGATGCGCTGGACGGCCGTCTCGACCTGGGGCTCCGGGATGCCGGCGCGGCGCATGCCCTCGATCCACATCGGCCGGCTGAGCAGTCCGGACATCGAGCTGATCATCTCGGTGGCGGAGGCGACGCCGAGGATCACGCTGGTGGTGGCGAGCTGCAGGCGCGCGATCTGGCCGCCCGAGGCGTCCTCCAGCGCCTGCCGCGCGAGCAGCAGCGCGAGCAACTGGGCGATATCGGTCGCCGGCAGCACGTTGGGCGGCAGGCCGAAGGCCACGGGATCGAAGGGCACCTCGGAGAGAAACGCACCGTGCTTCGAGTAGGTGCGGCCCGGCGCCTTGGGGTCGGCGTCGAAGTAGTCGGACAGGAGCCAGTGCGTCGACGGCACCTCCTGCATGACGTCGCGGCCGCTGAGGATCAGCCGCCAGAATTCGTCCGCGTCCCGTGCCTGCGGGAAGAGCGCGCCGACGCCGGTGATCGCGATCGGCACGAACGGGCGGGGGGAGGAGACGGCGGGGGGAGCGGTCACGGGGAAGACTTCAGGCGAGCCGCAACGGCCGCGGGCGGAAAGTGAAGGCGGCGGCGGGCACGGCGGCGCCGCACGCCCGGAGCTGCGCGGCGCGGGTGAGCGCGGCGGCGCCCTCGAGCAGGTTGAACGCGATCTGCGCCACCGTGCGGGCGTCGGGGGCGGCGAGGAAGCTGCCGGCCGCCCAGTGGTTGAAGCTGCCCATCGCCGGGCCGCACCAGATCTGGAAGTCCATCCGGCGGGTACTTTCGCCGGCGATCGGCCAGTGGCTCGAGTTTCCGAGGTACCAGCGGAAGAGCAGCGCGAGGCGATGCCGCGGGTCGCGCTCGGCCTCGGCGAGCTCGCGCGGATCGCGGGCGGTGAAGAAGCGCACGCAGTCCTCCCAGACGGCCGCCAGCGGCTGACGGAAGATCTCCTTCTCGAGCTTCGCGCGCTCGGGAGCGGGGATGTCCTCGAGGGTCGGATACGCCTGGTAGAGCTCGTAGAGCCGGGTTGCGCGGGCGGCGAAAAAGGTCCCCTTGCGCAGCACCTGCACCTTCACGCCCAGCTCGAACATGTCCGCGGAGGGCGCCATCGTGCAATCGGCGATGCCGGCCTCGGCGAGCATCGTCCGGGCCTCCGCCGAGATGCCGGCTTCCACGGCCGCCTGGTTGATGGTGCCCGTGACCACGTAGGCGGCGCCGAGTTGGAACGCGGCGGCGACCGCGGCGGGGGTGCCGAGCCCGCCGGCCGCGCCGACGCGCGGCACGCGGGCGTAGCCGCGGTCGCGGGCGATTTCCTGCGCGAGCTGGTGGATCAGCGGAAACAGGGCGGGCAGCGGCCGGTTGTCGGTGTGCCCGCCGGAGTCGGCCTCGACGGTGATGTCCTCGGCGACGGGCACCGTCGCCGCGATGGCGGCTTCCGCGGGCGTGAGCTGGCCGGCGGCGACAAGCGTGGCGAGCATCTCCTCCGGCGCGGGCAGGAGAAACTGGCGCGCGACCTCGGGGCGCGAGATCTTCGCGAACACGTGATGGGCGCGGACCACGGAGCCGTCGGCCGCGCGGCTCAGCCCGGTGCACGCGTAGCGCACGACCGTCGGCTGGAGCGCCATGAAGGCGGAGGCGCAGACGCGCCGGACCCCGCGCCGGAGAAACAGCTCCACGAGCGCGGCCTCGGTGTCCGGTTCGTTCGGCGAGTGGATCAGGTTGCAGCCCCACGGTTCGCCGCCGGGCAGGGCGGCGGCGATCTCGGCGAGCGCGGCGTCGACCCGCGGCACGGCCAGCCCGCCGGCGCCGTAGAAGCCGATGAGCCCGGCGCGGGCCGCGGCGATCACGAGGCGGGTCGAGGCGATGCCGCGGGCCATCTCGCCGACGACGTAGGCGAACCGCGTGCCGTGGACGGCGTTGAACGAGCGCCCGCCAAGCCATTCCGGATACAACGCGGGCAGACGGGCGTAACCCGCGCCGGATGCACCGGACGGTTCATCGTCGAACTCCGCGTGGATCGTCCCCGCCCCCTCGTCATGATGGAGCCGCAAGGGGCGGCGAAATTGCCGGACACACTCGCTCCAGTCCGCGGCCGGCGCGGCGCCGCTCGCTGGAAGGACATCGGGGCCGGAGGCGGAACTGGGAACAGCGGTGTGCAAAAGCGGCCCCGACGTTGGTAGGGGTGAATCCCCAGGCAAGCGCAATGCGAGTGGCGGAGAATTTCGACGTGCGCGCGACCTCGCTTGACAGGCTATGGCGCCGGACGATGGCGTCCGAGGCTTCCATGCTCAACGTCGCCCTCCTGACGCTCGCCCTCCTCGTCGCCCTGCTGCTCGCGTTTCGCTTTCTGCTGCGGCCGTGGTTCGTGGGGCTGTTCTTCGTTGCCGGCCTGGGCGCGATGATCGCCAACGCGGGCCGGCTCGACCTGCAGGCCTTCACGTGGATCAAGGTGATCACGCTGGCGGTGACGATGGCCGTCCTGCTCGCCTACCCGCGAGGCGGCCCGCGGGCGCGGCGGGTGCTCGGCTGGGCGGTGACGGGAATCGTCTTTCTCAACATCCTCGAGGCCGTGGTGGTGGACGCGGTGGCGGGACAGTGGGTGAACGCGACGGCCGGCGCGCTGCTGCTGGTCACGCTGGCGGGACCGTCGCGCGTCGGGGCGCGCGACCTCCAGGGCCGGCCGGCGCTGACCTACGACCTGCCGTGGAGCTGGATCGCAGCCTACACGTTGTGGAACATCACGGTCGTGAGCCGGCATTATCCGCAGCACTACTTCGACCACGTCGCCGTGCTGGCGGCGCCGATCGTCGCGGCGTGGCTGGCTGGCGACCGTCGGCTGTACATCGAGGCGCGCGGGCTCACGCTCAGCCTTTATGCGGTCGCGATCGTCGTCATGACCGAGGTGATCCAGGCACCGTGGATTCCGTCGGCGCCGTCGCCGGCCGGGTTCTATCCGCTGCTGGCGGGCGGGGCGGCAGCGGCAGGCGCGTGGAACCTGGTGGCCTGGCTGCGCGAGCGTGGCACGTCCGCGCGGAAGTGACCCGTCAGGACCATGGCTGCCGGCTTGGCAGCGCGGGGACGCGCGGCATCGTCAGCATCCATGAATGCGCGCCGCCCCGCCCTGCTTCTGACCTTCATCGTTGGTGGAATCGGCGCCGGCGCGGCGGAGGGGCCCGTGGCGCAGTGGAAACTCGACGGCGACGCGCGCAACGCGATCGCCGGGGCGCCGGACGGCGCGGTGCGCGGAGTCGTTTTCGGACCGGGGCGCGGCGGCGCGCGCGCGGCGGTCTTTGACGGACGCGGCGGGCACATCGTGGTGCCGGCGGCGGATGCGCTGCGGCTGGGCAGGGGCGACTTCACCGTGACGCTCTGGATCAACCCGGCGGCCACGGGGGACGACGATCTCGGGGAACTCGTCAGCCAGTTCGATCCCCGCACCCGCACCGGGTTTCACCTCAGCCTGCGCAATCACTCCGGGGTGACGCACAGCCAGGCGAATCACCGGCAGCTCCATTTCGCGCTCGATGCGGGCACGGAGCCGGTGTTCGTCGACGAAGGCCGGCCCGGCACCGCGATCTTCGGCCAGTCGATGGCCGTGCACGACGGAGACCTGTTCGTCGGCACCTGCGAGCCGGGCGCGGACCAGGCCGGACGCGTTTACCGGTACGCCGGCCCGGGGCGCTGGGAGGACTGCGGTGCGCCGGACCGCGCCAACAGCGTCACGGCGATGGCGGCGTGGAACGGCGCGCTCTACGTCGGTTCGGGCAAGTACCGGCTGGGCGGCTCCTCGCTGAAGGAATCGGAGAACCCGCACCACGGCGGCCGCATCTTTCGCTATCGCGGCGGACAGCGGTGGGAGCAGGTGGGCCACTTCCCCGGCATGGAGGCGACCGGCGGCATGGTCGTGTATCGGGGCAAGCTGTACGTGAGCTCGCTCTACCGACCGGCGACGTTTCACCGGTACGAAGGCGAGGGGCGCTGGACGGCGCTGCCGGTGCCGCACGGCAAGCGCGTCGAGGCGCTGGGCGTGTTCGACGGTCACCTCTGGGCGACGGGCTACGACGAGGGCCACGTCTACCGTTTCGACGGCGAGCGCTGGACCGACCTCGGTCAGGTGGGGGAGAAGGAGAACACGCAGACCTACGCCTTCACCGCCTACCAGGGTCGTCTGCATGTGGCGACCTGGCGCACCGGGAAGGTGTACGCTTGGGAGGACGAAGCCTGGCGCGACCGCGGCCGGCTGGGGGCGGAGCTTGAGGTCATGGGCATGCTCGTGCACAACGGCGCCCTCTATGGCGGCACGCTTCCGCTGGGGCAGATCCACCGCTACGAGGGAGGGCAGCAATGGAAGCTGCTGCGGCAGCTCGACGCCACGCCGGACGTCACGTACCGGCGGGTGTGGACGATGGCTTCGTATCGGGGAAAACTGTACGCCACGACGCTGCCCTCGGGCCGGGTGTGGTCGCTGCAGACGGGCGCGGCGGTGACATGGGACCGCGAGTTCCCGTCGGGCTGGCGGCACGTGGCGGCGCAGCGGCAGGGAGACACGCTGCGGGTGTTTGTCGACGGCCGGCTGGTGGTCGCGGCGAGCGAGGGCAGGGCCTCAACGCTGAACCTCGATTCCGCCTCGGAGTGGCGACTCGGGGCGGGGAGCGGGGACTACCTGCACGGGGCGCTGGCCGACGTGCGCGTCTATCGCCGGGCGCTTTCCGCGGCCGAGGTGGCGGCACTGGCGCGCTAGGGGCGCCTTGGCCGGAAGGATGCCGTTGCGGTGGAGCCGCCTGTCCCCGGGCGGCTGACGTGCGATGGACCGGTCCGCAGCAGCTTGAGGACAAGCTGCTCCACCTTTCAGTGCGGCCCTTTTCACGGTTGATTGGAAGGCCAACGGCATGAGTCCGGTCGCCGGCGGCGTGGGGACGTCACCAGTTGTCGAACACCCCCGCCCACACGATCAGCTTCCAGAGCAGGTAGCCCGCGACGAGGCCGGCGATGACGTGGGTGGTGAGCGCGCGCCGGTTGGTGCGGTCGCGGCACTCGACCACGGCCACGGCGACGCATGCGGCGCAGATGCCCAGGAAGATCAGCGTGCGCATGGCGGAAGCGGCGGGCCGGTTCACGCGCCCCCGGGCGGCGTGAGGATGACCTTCATGTACTTGCCGCCATCGCGGGCGCTGAGGCGCTCGAACCAGCCGGCGCCGTCGGCCAGCGGCGCCACCGTCTCGATCATCGGGCGCACGTCGATGACGCCGCGGGCGATCAGGTCGAGGCAGAGGGGATATTCGCCGGCGCTGGCGCAGGAACCGGTGAGCGTGATCTCGCGCGTGACGACCGTCTGCAGGGGAAAATCCTGCGTCTGCGGGGAAAGGTTGCCCACGAGCACGCATGCGCCGCCGCGCTTGAGCACGGCGAGCGCGAGGTTGAGGGTGGGGGTGAAGCCGACGACCTCGAACGCGGTGTCGGCGCCGAGGCCGCCGGTGATGCGGTTGACCTCGGCCACCGCATCGGCGCGGCCGGAGTTGATGGTGTGCGTGGCGCCCAGGCGCCGGGCGAGTTCGAGGCGGTTGTCGGCAAGGTCGACGGCGACGACCTGCGTTGCACCGGCCCAGCGCAATGCCTGGATCACGAGCAGCCCGATCATGCCGCTGCCGATGACGACCGCGCTGGAACCGGGTGCGATCTTCGTGCGCTGCACCGCGTGGACGGCGATGGAGACCGGCTCGACCATGGCGGCCTGTTCGAAGGGCAGGTCGTCGGGCAGGCGGTAAAGGATGCGATCGGGCAGGGCGAGCCGCTCGGCGAAGGCGCCGTGCTGGCGGTACTCGGCGGGCGCGACGCCGACGACGCGCCGGTTCTCGCAGAGGTTGACCTGCCCCGTGGCGCAGAAGCGGCAGTGGCCGCAGGAAATCGTGGAGTCGAAGGTCACGCGGTCGCCCGCCTTCCAGGCAGTGACTCGGGGACCGGTGGCGACGATCTCGCCGGCGGCTTCGTGGCCCATGATCAGCGGCGGGCGGCGGCGGCCGGTGGAACCGTCCCAGCCGTGGATGTCGCTCCCGCAGATCCCGCAGGCCCGGATGCGGACCACGACCTCGTCAGCCGCGGGCTGGGGGTCGGGAAAATCAACGAGTTCGAGCTGCGAGGGCGCGGTGAGCAGGAGGGCCTTCATGGGGCTCGCTAGGCGAACGCGACGGGCGGAGGGTCGCAAGCCCGCTCTTGGGGCAGACGCGCGGAGGCGTCCGAGATCCTGGCAGCGCGGATGTCACGGTCCGCATCCGCCGCGGACGGAGGAGGACGGCCGCTCCCGGGAGGCGACGGTTCCCGGCTCAGCGGCGCGCGGCGTGTTTGAGCTCGAGCAATTCCTTCATCACGCCCGAGAGATCGGCCTGGCGGTCGAGCCCGCCGAACGCGTCATGGACCTGCCGATAGAGCCGGTAGAGCCGGTCGTACACCTTGCGATGGGCCGCAATGGGGCGATAGCTCTTGGGCAGGACCCGCGTCATGGCCCGCTGGGCCGTGGGAAAATCGCGGTGCGCTCCGGCCAGCACGGCGGCACTGATCGCGGAGCCGAGGGCGCACGCCTGTGACGAACCCGAGACCTGCATGGTGCAGCCGGTGATGTCGGCATACACCTGCATGAGCAGCGGGTTCTTCTCGGCGATGCCGCCGGCGCACACGATGCGTTTCACCGGGACGCCGTACTCCCGGATGCGTTCCAGGATCGCGCGGGCCCCGAATGCCGTCGCCTCGATCAGCGCGCGGTAGATCTCCGCGCGCGTCGTGTACAGGGTCTGGCCGAGCAGCGCGCCGGTGAGCAGCGGGTCGACGAGGATCGTGCGGTTGCCGTTGTTCCAGTCGAGGGCGAGAAGGCCCGACGCCCCGGGTCGCTGGCGGGCGACCTCGCGCGTGAGCTCGGCATGAAGGGCGGCGTCCCCGCGGCAGACGACCTCCACCCACCACTTGAAGATGTCGCCGACGGCCGACTGGCCGGCCTCGATGCCGTAATAACCGGGCAGGATGGCGCCTTTCACGATGCCGCAGATGCCCGGGATGTCGGGGACCGACTTGCGCGCGGACACCACGCCGCAGTCGCAGGTCGAAGTGCCGATGACCTTCACCAGCACGCCTTCGGCGACACCGCACCCGACGGCGCCGTAGTGGACGTCCATCTCGCCGATCGCGATCGGAATGCCCTCTGGCAGGCCGAGCTTCCGTGTCCAGTCGGAGCAGAGTCGGCCGGCCGGAACGGTGGCATCGTGTGCCCGCGCATAGAGCCGGTCGCGGAGCGCGGCCAGCTTCGGATCGAGCAGGGCGAGGAACTCCCGGTCGGGCAGCCCGCCCCAGTCGTCGGCGTAAAGCGCCTTGTGGCCGGCGCAGCAAATGCCGCGGACGACCTGTTCCGGCGCGGTGACGCCGGCGAGCACGGACGGGATCCAGTCGGCGAGCTCGACCCACGAGTGGGCGGCGGCGAAGACGTCGGGAGCGACGTTGAGGCAGTGCCACAGTTTCGACCAAAACCACTCGGACGAATACGTGTTGCCGCATTTCGCGATGTACTGCGGCCGGTGGTGCGCGGCGAGGGCGGTGATCTGGGCGGCCTCGCGGATGCTGGTGTGGTCCTTCCAAAGCCAGCATTGCGCGTCCAGATTGCGCCGCCATTTCGGGTGCAGGGCGAGCGGACGATTGGCGGCGTCGACTGGCAGCGGACTCGACCCCGTGGTGTCGACGCCGATGCCCACGATCTTCGCGGGCGAGAAACCGCGTTTGCGGCCCGCGGCGGTGAGCGCGGCGCGGACGGAGCGCTCGAGCCCGTGGAGATGGTCGCCCGGGTGCTGCCGGGCGAGATTGTGATCTTTCGGATCGAGCAGCACCCCCTGGTTTCCGCTGGGATAATTGACGACGGCGGAGCCCAGCTCCGCGCCGTCGGCGCAGCGCACGACGAGCGCGCGTACCGAGTTGGTGCCGTAGTCGATGCCGAGGGTGAACATGAGAAGGTTCGAATAATCGCAGGAAGTGCGGCGGTTCAAGTGCGGGTGCGAGTCATCCTGCAATGCAGCTGGCCTTCCACCCACCCCTGCAAACGGCGGGTCTGAAAGGTGGAGTGGCTTGTCCCCGAGCCGCTGCGGATCGGTCCGTCGCATCTCAGCCGCCTGGGGACAGGCGGCTCCACCTGTATTGCATGCGTCTGGGTAACGACACAACGCTTCAACCCGGCGGAGTCGTTTCGGCTCAGCGCGCGTCGTCACGCTGCAGCGTCCAGCGCAGGCCCGCCAGCAGGTGCGCGCGATAACGCGGGTCGGCCCAGGTAGCCTCCCAATCGCCGAGCGCAGTATAAAACACCCGGCCCCGGCCGACGGTCCGTTTCCAGGCGACGGGCAGGACGGTGTCGGCGCGATTCATCTTTGGTTGCTGCAGATCGAGGCCTCCTGGATCCAGGCTGAGCAGGAGCGTGACCCCGGCACGGTCGAACTCCTTGAACTGGTAAAGATCGTCGGCGATGGCGGGGTCCGCGCGGAAAGGCCGCGCGATCGGATCATCCGGCGCATCGAGGCGCAGGCGCGCGCGGGTCTGGGGCTCGGCCGCGGTGCGCCAGGGGCGCCGGTCGTAGCGCGCGCCGAGCAAGGCACCAAAGCCGGCGTGCCGCTGGTAGGTGTTGGCGGCGGAATGGATCGCGCCGAACGCGCCGCCGGCGCGCACCCAGTCGACGAGCGCGTCGACGTCGACGCCGGGCGGGTTGATCGCGGTGAAGAACACGATCAGGTCGAAGGACGCCAGCGCCGCGCGGCTCCCGAGGTCCCGGCCGTCCTGCGTGATCGTCACGGCGAACTGGCCGGCGGCGAGCGCCGCAAAGTGGCGCTCGGCGACCGACAGGGTGTCGGGGCGCGGGCGGCGGATCACGTCGTTGTCCGACGTCATCGGATTCGCGAAGAACAGCACGCGGGGCAGCGGCGGCGTGGCGGCGAAAGCCGTTCCGAGCAGGCAGGCGAGGCAGGCGAGCAGGCGCATGGGAGGGAAGGGGTGCGACAAGGG
>ERZ761602.7284-NODE-7284-length-11844-cov-150.233438_pt1 | contig 11844 bp, 1 predicted proteins | sample MGYA00512165_ERZ761602 | MGnify/ENA primary metagenome ERZ761602 (study PRJEB28899, sample SAMN02445085) | bioreactor sludge metagenome | biome: EBPR sludge; isolation source: Thorneside wastewater treatment plant | place: Australia: Brisbane, Thorneside... | reverse complement strand
CGGTGAGGTTGGCGGCGCCGGCGGCGAGGATCCAGCCGTTCTCGACGTTGGCGGCCAGGATGTGGCTTGCCAGGTAGCTATAGACCTGGTCGACTCCCCCGCTGACCGGGTTGGGGTCCGTCTCGTTGACGCTGTCGCCAGCGTTGTCGAGGTAGTAGGCGTCGTTGCCATCGCCGCCGACCAGGCTGTCGGCACCGGTCCCGCCCCACAGCGTGTCGTTGCCCTCGCCGCCATCGAGGGTGTCGTTGCCGGCGCCGCCGTCGAGGAAGTCGTTGCCCTGCACGCCGGAAAGAGCGTTGCCGTTGCCGTCGCCGCGCAGCAGGTCGGAATGGATCGAGCCGCTGAGGTTCTCGATGTTGAGTAGGGTGTCGCTGCCGGAACCGCCAGTGTTCTGTTGCACGCCAAGGACGGCGAGCGCCACGGTGACCCCAACAGGTGCCAACCGATAGCTGGCGGTATCGCTGCCCACTCCGCCGTCGAGGGCGTCGTTACCGTCACCGCCACTCAATGTATCATTGCCGGCCCCACCGGTCAGCGTGTCGTTCCCGCCGGCGCCGTCGAGTACGTTCGCGCCAGAGTTCCCGGTGAGCACGTTGTCGAGGCCGTTCCCGGTTCCGTCGATGTTGCGCGACTCGTCCTGCAGAACCAGGTTCTCGACATGGTCGGGGAGGTTGTAGGACACGTACGCGTGAACGGTATCCGAACCCTCACCGGGGTTCTCGACGACCAGGTCCGGGGCGTTCCCTCTGGCGGCTTCCAACTCGTGGTGATAGTTGAAGCGGAGGTATTGCTGCGTCGAGCTGACCGTCACCACGTAGAGGTCGTCGCCGGCGCCCCCTCTCATCGTGTCGCCGTCGGTGTCTCGCGCCGCGTTGTAGAAGCCCAGGTCAAACTGGACAGACGGCAGTCCGCCGTCAAGCGTGTCGTTACCCTCGCCACCGTCGAGGAGGTCCTTGCCGGTGCCACCGTTCAGGATATCGCTGCCGGCAGCGCCAGAAAGGGTGTCGTCGCCGGTATTGCCTCCAAGAGTGTCGTTGCCGGAATTGCCGTCGAGGATGTCGTTGCCGGCGTTGCCATCGAGAAGGTCGTCGCCGGCGCCGCCGTCCAGGGTGTCATTGCCGTCGAAACCGAGGAGCACGTTCGCCAGCCCATTGCCCACCAGGTTGGCGCCACCAGCGGAGCGGATCTGTCCGTTCTCGACCTCCGCGGGAAGCAAGTAACTGGCGAGGGTGGTGTAGACGAGGTCGGTGCCACCGATTGGCCCGGCGAGGGTCTCGACGACCTGGTCCCCGGAGTCGTCGACGGTGTAGGTGTCGTCCCCCTCGCCTCCGGTCAGAACGTCGGCACCTGTGCCACCGTCGAGGATGTCGTCCCCCTCGCCTCCGGTGAGTACGTCGGCACCTGTCCCGCCGTCGAGGATGTCGTTCCCCGCCCCACCGTCGAGCGTGTCGTCGCCAGCCGCGCCACTGAGGGAGTCGTTGCCGGCAAGACCGTTCAGCGTGTCGTTACCCCCGCCACCGTCGAGCGCGTTGGCGTTGCCGTCGCCGGTGAGGCTGTCGGCATACGGCGATCCGGTCAGGTTCTCGATGCTGATCAGGGTGTCGGTGCTGGAAGCGCCTGTGGCGAGACCGGTGACCAAACTGGCGGTGACGCTGCTGCTGGAATACGCCCAGTCCCAGCTCGCGGTATCGCTGCCTTCGCCGCCGTCGAGGACGTTGTTGCCATCGCCCGCAATGAGGACGTTGTTCAGGGTGTTGCCGGTGAGGTTCGCGCCGCTGCTGGTGAGGATGCGGCCGTTCTCGATGTTGGCGCCGAGTGTGTAGGCGGAGAGCCAGCTATTGACGGTATCGATGCCGCCGGTCAGCGGATCGGGGTTGCTCTCGATGACCTGGTCGGCAGCGTCATCGACGAAGTAGGTGTCGGGTCCATCGCCACCGGCCATCGTATCGGCACCGCTGCGGCCATCGAGGCGGTTGCGGTTCGCATCGCCCGTTAGGGTGTTGGCGAGGCTGTTGCCGGCGAGGTCGAATGAGTAGCCGCTGTCGACGTATCCCACCACGACGACAGCGTTCTCGACGTTGGCGGGCAGAACGTACGGGAAGAAATACTGACTACCCACCCAATCACGCACAGAGGACTGAACGAGGTCGATGCCACCGGTCGACGGATCGGCGTTGGTCTCGACGACCTCGTCGGAGCTCTGGTCCACAACGTAGACATCGTTGCCGTCGCCGCCGACCAGTGTGTCCCAACCCGATCCGCCGTCGAGTCTGTTGGCGTTGCCGTCGCCGGTCAGGTGGTCACGGTCGTACGAACCGATCAGGTGCTCGATTCCGATCAGCGTGTCGGTACCGGAGCCCCCCGTGACCAGGCCGGTGGCCAAACTGGCGGTGATCCCACCGTAAAGCGAGCCGTGGTTCCAGTGCCAAGTGACGGTGTCGCTGCCGGCGCCGCCGTCGAGGATGTTGTCGCCCGTGCCGGCGTAGAGGACGTTATCGAGACTGTTTCCGGTCAGGTTGGCAACCCCGCTGGCCAGCACGCGGCCGTTCTCGACATGATCGGGCAGCGTGTACGAAGCGAGATCGAAGTCGACGGTATCCGTGCCGCCGATCCCGGCATCCGCGTTGGTCTCGACGACCCGGTCGCCGGCATCGTCGACGCTATAGGTGTCGCTCCCGTCACCACCGCGCATCGTGTCGGCGCCCGACCCGCCGTCGAGGTCGTCATTGCCGCTGCCCCCGTCCAAAGTGTCATCGCCGTCGCCGCCGGAGAGCGCGTCATTGCCGCTGCCCGCATCGAGGACGTCGGCGCCGGCCTCGCCCTGGAGACGATCGTTGCCGCTGCCCCCGTCCAAAGTGTCATCGCCGTCCCCACCGTAGAGCGCGTCATTGCCGCTGCCCCCTTCGAGGATGTCGCTGCCGGCCTCGCCGTGAAGATCGTCTTCGCCGCTACCCCCGTCCAGAGTGTCATCGCCGGCGCCTCCGAGCAACCTGTCGTCGAGCCCCTCACCGCTCAGCCGGTTGGCGTTCGCATCACCAGTGAGCTGGTCATCGTACGGTGTGCCAACGAGATTCTCGATACCGGTGAAGGTGTCCCCGGACGCCTGCCCGCCGGTTGTCCCGGTCGCGAGGTTGACCGTTACTCCTCCGGGGTAGGGGTATGTAGCGCGATAGGCGTAGGACAGCGTGTCCTTGCCGGCCCCGCCGTCAATGGCATTGTCAAAAAGGTTCGGGCCGGCAAAAAGAAGATTGTCGAGTGCGTTGCCGGTGAGAGAGATCGTCCCATGGCTGCCCCCTCGGATCTCAAGTACTGCACCATTCTCGACGTTGTTCGGCAGAATGAATGACCAGTACGCATAGACGGTATCCGTACCACCGGCCGCAGACCCGTTCGTCTCGACGACCTGATCACTGAAATCGTCCACCGTATAGGCGTCGTCGCCATCGCCGCCGACCAGCGTATCGATGCCGCCGCGGCCGTTGAGTGCATCGTTGCCGGCGCCACCGCTGAGGAAGTCATTGCCGCCGCCACCGTCGAGGTTGTCGTTGCCGTCGCCACCGTGGAGACTGTCATTCCCGGCGCCGCCGGTCAGCGCGTCGTCTCCGCTGCCACCGATCAGACTGTCGTCGCCCTCGCGACCCTCGACCAGGTCCGATCCGGCCCCGCCGTCGATCGTGTCAGCAGCGGCCGTGCCGAAGAGATGATCGTCACCGCCGGTTGGTGCACCGGGAGGCGTGGTGTCGACGAACCGGTCGTCGACGAAGGGGTCGGCGATGCTCACCACGTGCGTCAATTGCCCCGCGGCGGCACCGGTGTCGCCGCCGCTGTCGGGAGACCCCCACGTGACGATCGATCCGTCGGCGCGCAACGCGGCAAATGATGCATCGGCACCGACCACGTGCGTCACGTCCACCGTCCCGTCGAGCAGCGACGCGACCGCGCTGCTATCGCCGCCTTCCCTGGAATCGCCCCAGGTCACCAGCGATCCATCGGCACGCAGCGCGGCAAACGCTCCCGCTGTTGAGAAGATCTTCGTGACGGGGATCGTCCCGTCGAGCCGGGCCGCGACCGCGCTGCTGTCGCCGCCGGATCCCGACAAACCCCAAGTCACGACGGATCCACCCGCGCGCAACGCGGCAAAGGCATAGGCGTTTGCGAACACGTGCGTGACGGGAATCGTGCCGTCGATCTCGTCCGCAACTGCGCTGCTGTCTTGGCCATAGTTGCGGCCATACGATGCGTAACCCCACGTCACCACCGATCCGTCGGCGCGCAGCGCGGCGAAGGCAGCCGCGGTCGAGGACACGCTGGTGACGGCAACCGTACCGTCAAGTTGGTCGGTGACCGCACCGGTGTCACTGTCCGGGTACGTACCCCAACTCACCACGGACCCGTCAGCCCGCAACGCAGCGAAGGCAGACTGGGATGCAAACACGTGGACAACAGGGATCGTGCCGTCGAGTTCGTGCGGCGCCAGACGACTCGTGTCGCTCGCACCGTAGACTTCTCCGCCCCAGGTGATGACCGACCCATCGACGCGCAGTGCGGCAAAAGCAAAATCATTGCCGAACACCTGCGTCACGGGGATCGTGCCGTCGATCTGGTCCGCAACTGCGCTGCTGTTGCCGCCGAAGTTGAAGCCGAGCGCTCCCTCGCCCCAGGTCACGACGGAACCGTCGGCGCGCAGCACAACAAACGAGCTTACTGTCGACGCGAGCTGCGTCACGGGAATCGTGCCGTCGAGATCGCTTGGGGGAACCGGCTGGGCGCCGCCGTTCGCCGGATCGCCGCCGTGGGCGGAGTGCCCCCACGTCACTACTGAGCCATCGGCACGAAGCGCCGCAAACGCGTGAAAGTTCGACGCGATTCGCGTCACGTCGATCGTCCCGTCCAGCTTGCCAGCAACCGACGAGCTGTTGCCACCTGCGAAGGTATCTCCCCACGTCACCACCGAGCCATCGGCACGCAGGGCCGCGAAGGCACTTCCACCGTGAAAGATCTGGACGACATCGATCGTCCCATCGAGCTGGTCGGCAACCCCGCTGCTGTTGCCGCCGGTCGCGGGATACCCCCAAGTGACGACCGAGCCATCGGTGCGTATCACGGCGAAGGCGTTTTCATTCCGATACTCCCAAGTCGTGCGTTCGGGCGTGTTTCGCAGGGGGATGCCTGCGACCGTCAACCCGAGAACGCCCCGCCACTGCGGGACAGCGAGCGGCTTCGTGCGCAGCTCGCCGACGTCGAGCCGCCAGTCGCCGCCAAGGTCGGCATGCCCGACCGGCGTCGACGAGGCTGCCACCGGCACACCCAGCCCTTCGGCGAGCGCGTCGACGAAGGCCCTCCCGGCCTCTCCGTCGCCAACGGCGCAGCCATAGATCTGCAGATCGCCACCGGCAGCCAGCGCCTGGCCGATCTCCGCCAGCTCGCCGTTGCGCCGCGCAAGCGTGTCCCCGTCGATCTCGGCGGCCCCAAGCAGGATGGTACCCGGCCAGCCGTGCGCGACGATGCGGATCGAGGCGACGTCGCGCTGCCCGCCGAGCGCTACGCGAATCTGCCGCAGCCCGTCTTCGTCCGGGCCGACGAGCCGCCATTCGCAATCGGCGCCGAGACCCGCCAACAGCACCGCCCTGTCTTCCACCCGGTAATCGACAAATACCCAGTTCCCACCCATTCCCCTGCTCCCTCGTCAATCGTTCACTGGCCGGACTGGGACACGCGGCGGGTTGCCTCCGCCGCCGCGTGTCTGTTGGCCATGCCTTTCAGCGAACCAATCTAGCAGACGGCAAAGGGCTGCGCCAGGCGATTTTCATCTTACGTGGAGCATACATGGCGGTCTTCGGAGCGCCTTCCGGGGACCTCGCGACGGGGCGCTGCGTGGGGGCCCAAAAGGCGTCGGCCGCGGGCTGCTGCGAGCCCGGAGGCGACAGCCGACGTCGCGGTGGGCGAGGTCGCTGCAGTCGCCCTGACGATCGACCGGGCTGTGTGTCAGTCGCGCGCGCCGGTGCTGGCAGACGCTTTCAGGAGCGTGCGCCGAACCGCTTCGGTCGCTGCCGAGGCGATCGGCGAGCACCTCGCGGCAGCGCTGGTAGACGCGCAGTCCTTCCGCGACTTCGCCCTGCTGCTGCAGGCAGGTCATCCACTCGCGGTACAGCCGCTCGCGGCAGGGGTCGATCGCCGTCGCCCGTTCGTACAGTTTCGCCGCCTCGTCGTGCAGGCTGCGGCGACAGAGGACACCGGCCACATCGGCAAGAGCGCTGACCACTTGCTGGCGCAGGTCGTCGCGCAGGCGGGTGATGCACGGCAGCGCCGCTTCGCGGGCCAGGAAGTCGCCGTGGTAGTGGCGCAGAAGCTCGCGCGCGGGCGCCAGCAGTTCCCGCGCCGGCGGCGGATCGGGCGCATCGAGCAGCGCGCGGACGTTTCCCAGCAGCCGCTGGCAACACCAGAGATCGACCCAGCAGAGGTCGGAATTGAGCCGCAGCAGGCCGTCCTCGACCAGCACCAGGTCATCGGGCTCGCCGTCGCCGCCGAGGATGCGCCGCAGGCGCGAGAGGGCGCTGTCGAAAGCGCCACGCTCGCGCTTGCCGACCGCCGCCTCGCCCGCGACCAACTGCGGACGCCGGCTCCGCCTCGTCGGTGCGGGGTGCTCGCCGTCGATCGTCGCGTCCGCCGGCCAGATCTCGCGAATCACGTCGCTGATCCGGATCGCCCGGCCGCCCAGCGCGATCAGGGCGCGCAGCAGTTCGAGCGGCTTCTGCTGCAGGCCGTCGGTCGCGCTGACCGGCTGTCCGTTGACGACCAGGCTGAAGCGGCCGAGCGTGTGGATGCGCACCTGCCACGGCCACTGCGGCAGGTCGATGCGCGGCGGCTTGAGGCGCCGGATGCCGATCAGGCGGCGGGCGACGTTCGGGACGATGTCGTGTTCGAGGGCGAAGGCGCAGAGGCGGGCCACCTCGGCGGGGAAGAAATGGTGGTGGTTGCGATAATCCTGGCGCGCGCCGACGTTGAAGGCGCGCTGCAGCGCGGCGGTGCAGCGCGCCGCGTCGCCGGCAGCGAGGGCGAAGCTCGCTTCGCACAGGTCGATCTCGTAGTCGATGATCTCGCCCTGCATCATCGCGCCAAAGCGGCGGGCGTTCGCGAGCGCACGCCAGGCCTCGTCGATGCGCCCGCAGGCGTGCAGCGCCTGCGCCAAGGACAGATGACCCAGAGCGTGTTGATGCGTGCCGCCGTAACGGTCGGCGATCGCGTTGGCCGTTTCGGCGGCGGCGAGGGCACCGACGCCGTCGCCGGCGACGAGTCGCGCCAACGTCAGCAGGTACTTGAAGTGCGCCAGATCGACCTTGCGCCGCGGCTCGATCGCCCGCTCGAAGCGTTGCAAGGCCATCTGGGCGCGGTCGGCTGCGCCTTCGTTGATCCAGCCATAGACCTCGAGTGCGGCGAGCAGGAAGTCCCACATGCGCAGCCCATGTTCGCGTGCCCGGCGAACCGCGTGTGCGACCCTCGCGTTGGCTTGCGCGCAGCGGCCACTACCCCAGTCGTACATCGCCTGCAGCGCTTCCCAAAGGACGGCGAAGACCGTTGGCAGGACGGTTGCGTCGGGTGGGCGCAGCGCGTTCATCAATCGCTCGCGTTCGGCGTGGCGGCCGACGCAGACGGTGTAGTAGATGTGCAGGTTGCAGCCGAGAAGCAGGCGCTGGCCGGGGTCGGCGCAGCGCTCGACGAGACCGAGCAGGCGCGCCGCGACGGCGTGGATGCCGGGATCCTGCGGCCGGCGGAACATCAGCGCGCTGAACATGCTCGCCGTGAAGCGTTCGTGCAGCGCGGCCGGTGGGTCACCGAAACACCCGCGCAGTGTTGTCACCTCATCCAGCCAGTAATCGAGCTGGCTGAAGTCGGCCCACTCGAGGCAGATCAGGTCGACGCTCGCCGACCAGGCGAGATAGGCGCCGTCGCCGTCCCCCTGCTCGCGGAACAGCCGGTAGGCCTGCGCGAAGCGCTCCTGGGCCAGCGGCGGATCGAAGTGCAGTTCGGCTTCGCCGTACCAGTAGGACAACCACGGGTCGTCGTCGCGCAGTTCGGGCGGCAGCGCCTGCAGCCAGTCGGCGAGGGTGCGGTGGGCTCCCATGCGCAGCAGCGATTCGGCGGCGTTGCGGATCAGCTCGCGCAGCTCGTCCCAGTGCTGGCCGTCGATCAGGAGCTGGGCGGCGGACTCGAGGTCGCCGGCCGCTATGAGCAGGGCCGCAGCGCGACGGCGCAGGCGAGCCTGCTCGTCGCCGGCGAGTTGCGCCAGGGCGCGGCGGCGCAGGAACTCGCGCAGCAGCGGGTGGAATTCGTACTGCGCCTGTTCGGTGTCACCGTGCAGGGTGGTGAGGACGCTGTCGTGATGCATCGTTGCGAGGACCTCGACCGCCTGCGCGCTGCCGCACAGCTCTTCGGCCATCCTGGCGCGCATGCGCGGGAAGTGGGCGAGCTCGAGCAGGATGTGCTGCACGGCGAGCGATTGCTGCTCGAAGATCTCGCCCGCGAGGTAGCTGAAGAGCGCTTCCTGATCGGCGGTGGTGCCGTCATCGAGTCGGCTGGCCTGCGCCTGCGGCAACTGCAGCAGCAACTTGAGTCCCGCCGGCCAGCCGCGACTGAGCTGGTGCAGCCGGTTCATCTCGCTCAGCGAACGGGTCCCCGTCAGCGGCCGCGCGAGTCGCTGCACGGCGAGCGATTCGTCTTCGCTGAAGGGGAGTTCGCCGGGGTCGAAGACGACCAGCTCGCCGCTGGCGAGCAGGCGCGCGAAGTCCTGCGGCGGCCGTACCCGGCTGGCGATCAGCAGGCGGATGCTGGCCGGGGCTTCGTGGATGGCAGCGACGAGCAGCGCACGGAAGGTCGAGGCCGAGAGCGCTTCCTGCGCATTGTCGAAGACGAGTGTGGTCGGGGCCGACCATCCGCCGTAGAGGTCGGCGAAGTAGTGCCGGAAGAAGGCCCGCAGATCGGCGCTGGCGAGTGCGTCGAGCGGCAGCATGCTGCCGGCGGCGGCCGCAGTCGTGCCGGCGGTTGCCTGGCGCAGGAAATGGCAGACGCCGGCTGCATCGGTGTCGCCGCGATCGACCTGGTACCAGACCGCGGCGCGGTGCCGGCTGTCGAGGTAGCTGCCGATGAGGGTGGTCTTGCCCGCGCCGGCGCAACCGGTGATCCACACGGCGGCTGCCTGCAGCCCGTCGTCGATCAGCCGGAACAGGCGCTCACGGACATGCACCCGCGGCAGCCGCGGCGATGAGAACTTTCCCAAGCGTCGTTGCCTCCCCCTGTTGGCGCCGCTTGCGGGCGCTCGTGATGCGTCGCAGGATGTGCGACGCCGGCGCGCTGGCCGGCGCCTGGCGGCGCAAAAGCTACCGGTTTTTTGCTGGCGGGACAAGCGGCAGCCGGGTTGGTGTAGCCGGGTTGGCAGGGTTGCCGATGGGGGTTCGGGATGCGCTGGGCGGGGGCCGGGCGTCGTTCCGTAAGGTCTGCGCTGGTTGCGTCGCGACGCGATGGCGCCTCTGCCGCCGGCAAGCGGCGGCAGAGGCTGCCGACTTCAAGTGACGACGAAGTCGAGGTGGCTCAACGCGAGACCCGCGGCGAGGGTGGCGATCTGCACCGGGGCGGGGCCGGCGTTGCCGTTGGCGTCGTAGTACAGCGCGCCGCTGCTGCTGTCGTAGATGACGAAGTCGTCGGCGTCGGCGGCGCTGCTGAAGCCGGCGCCGGAGCGGAACGAGCCGGCGGCGAGGGTGCCGGTGGCGGCGAGCGAGCCGAAGACGGCGTTCTCGAGTTCGATGGTGTCGTCGGCGACGCTGAAGTCGGCGATCGTGTCGCGGTTGGTCGCGGTGTTGGGCAGTGTGTCGAAGCGGAAGACGTCGGCGCCGAGGCCACCCGTCAGGCTGTCGTTGCCGAGGCCGCCGAGCAGGGTGTCGTTGCCGGCACCGCCGTCGAGGCCGTTGGCGCCCGCAGCGCCGTAGAGGAGGTTGCCGAGGCCGTTGCCGGTGAGGTTGGCGGCGCCGGCGGCGAGGATCCAGCCGTTCTCGACGTTGGCGGCCAGGATGTGGCTTGCCAGGTAGCTATGGATCTGGTCGACTCCGCCGCTGACCGGGTTGGCGTTGGTCTCGGTGACGCGGTCGTTGACGTCGTCGAGGTAGTAGGCGTCGTTGCCGTCGCCACCGACGAGGCTGTCGGCGCCGGTCCCACCCCACAGCGTGTCGTTGCCGGCGCCGCCGTTGAGGGTGTCGTTGCCGGCGGCACCGTTGAGGACGTTGGCGCCCGCGGCGCCGGAGAGGAGGTTGTCGAGACCGTTGCCCGTGAGGTTGGCGGCGCCGCTGGCGAGGACCCAGCCGTTTTCGACGTTGGCGGCCATGATGTGGCTTGCCAAGTAGCTATAGATCTGGTCGACTCCGCCGCTGACCGGGTTGGCGTTCGTTTCGGTGACACGGTCGCCGATGTCGTCGAGGTAGTAGGCGTCGTTGCCATCGCCACCGATCAGGCTGTCAGCGCCGGTGCCGCCCCACAGCGTGTCGTTGCCGCCTCCGCCGTTGAGCGTGTCGTTGCCGGCGGCACCGTTGAGGACGTTGGCGCCCGCGGCGCCGGAGAGGAGGTTGTCGAGGCCGTTGCCGGTGAGGTTGGCGGCGCCGGCGGCGACGATCCAGCCGTTCTCGATGTTGCTGGCGAGGATGCAGTCCGGGAGGTAGCTATAGACCTGGTCGACTCCGCCGCTGACCGGGTTGGCGTTGGTTTCGGTGACACGGTCGCCGACATCGTCGAGGTAGTAGGCGTCGTTGCCGTCGCCGCCGATCAGGCTGTCGGCGCCGGTGCCGCCCCACAGCGTGTCGTTGCCGCCTCCGCCGTTGAGGGTGTCGTTGCCGGCGGCACCGTTGAGGACGTTGGCGCCCGCGGCGCCGTAGAGGAGGTTGTCGAGGCCGTTGCCGGTGAGGTTGGCGGCGCCGGCGGCGAGGATCCAGCCGTTCTCGACGTTGGCGGCCAGGATGTGGCTTGCCAGGTAGCTATGGACCTGGTCGACTCCGCCGCTGGCCGGGTTGGCGTTGGTCTCGGTGACACGGTCGCCGACGTCGTCGAGGTAGTAGGCGTCGTTGCCGTCGCCGCCGATCAGGCTGTCGGCGCCGGTGCCGCCCCACAGCGTGTCGTTGCCGCCTCCGCCGTTGAGGGTGTCGTTGCCGGCGGCACCGTTGAGGACGTTGGCGCCCGCGGCGCCGTAGAGGAGGTTGTCGAGGCCGTTGCCGGTGAGGTTGGCGGCGCCGGCGGCGAGGATCCAGCCGTTCTCGACGTGGGCGGCCAGGATGTGGCTTGCCAGGTAGCTATAGACCTGATCGACGCCCCCGCTGGCCGGGTTGGCGTTCGTCTCGGTGACCGAGTCGAAGACGTGGTCGAGGTAATAGGCGTCGTTGCCATCGCCGCCGATCAGGCTGTCGGCGCCGGTGCCGCCCCACAGCGTGTCGTTGCCGGTCCCGCCGTTGAGGGTGTCGTTGCCGGCGCCGCCGTCGAGGAAGTCATTGCCGGACTCGCCGCCAAGGGCGTTGGTACTGCCGTCACCGCGCAGGAGGTCGGCGTAGGTCGAGCCGGCGAGGTTCTCGATGCCGTCCAGCGTGTCGAGGCCGGCGCCAAGCGTGTTCTGCTGCACGCCCACCGTGCCGAGGTTCACACTCACGCCAGCGCTGGCATCGGCGTAGGCTGCGGTGTCGCTGCCCGAGCCGCCAGCGAGCGTGTCGTCGCCTGCGCCACCGTGCAGCGAATCGTTGCCGCCACCGCCATCGAGGCTATCGTTGCCACCGAGCCCTTCGAGCTGGTTGTTGCCACCATTGCCGACGAGACCGT
>ERZ761602.7283-NODE-7283-length-11846-cov-5.308286_pt1 | contig 11846 bp, 15 predicted proteins | sample MGYA00512165_ERZ761602 | MGnify/ENA primary metagenome ERZ761602 (study PRJEB28899, sample SAMN02445085) | bioreactor sludge metagenome | biome: EBPR sludge; isolation source: Thorneside wastewater treatment plant | place: Australia: Brisbane, Thorneside... | reverse complement strand
CAACGGCATCCTGAAGGTCAGCCACTACATCAACCTGATGCGCTTCGAGGGCGAGGCCTTCGACACGAAGATGATCGTGCGCGGCTCGCTCGAACGGCTCAGCCCGGTGCTGATGACGGCCCTGGTCACGGCCTTTGCGCTGGCGCCGCTGCTGTTCGAAGCCGAGCGACCGGGCACCGAGGTGCTGCACCCTGTGGCCGTGGTGATCTTCTCCGGCCTCATCAGCTCGACGCTGCTCGACACCTTCCTCACGCCCGCGATGTTCTGGCTCTTCGGCCGCAAGGATGCCGAGCGGCTGATGGACGACAAGGACGCCGAGGCGCTCTGAGCACGCTCCCCTCATTCACCCACTGAAAGGACACCCATGAAGCTGCATACCCTTATCGCCGCAATCACTTTTGCCGTCGCCGGCACCGCCCACGCGGCCGGCGAGAAGCACGACCACGCCCACGAGCACAAGCCAATGCACGGCGGCGTGGTCGTCGAAGTCAAGGACATGGACTATGAACTCGTCGCCAAGGCCACGACCCTCCAGCTGTACCTGCGCGACCACGGGAAGCCGGCCGACGTCTCCAAGGCCAGTGCCAAGGTGACGCTGCTGACCGGCACCGAGAAGCAGGAGGTTGAACTGAAGCCTGCCGGCGACAAGCTGGAAGCCACCGGCAGCTACAAGGTCGGCCCGGGCACGAAGGCGGTGGCCGTGGTGACGATCAACGGCAAACCCGCTACGGCGCGGTTCACCCTGAAGTGATCACCATGAGCGTCCGAAGACTGCTTCTTGCCCCGATCACCTTCGCGGCCGTCCTGCTGGCCGGTTGTGCAACGCCACCGGCACCGGACCCCACCGCAGAGGCTCCGTACTGCCACAAGACCAACAAGGGGCGCGTGATCGCGTGCACCAAGGCCCCAGCGCCGAGCCTGAACGCTGACGCAGAAGCGAAACGCTTCTCGGCCGATCCAGGCGCGCTGACTGTGTACGTGGTGCGCCGCAACTGGTCGGATGGACGCAACTTCGTGAAGGTCCAGGTGGATGACGGCCCCGCGGTGGAGACCTTGCCGGACACGATGATCCGGGCCAAGCTGAAGCCCGGCCCGCACACGATCGCCTTCGATTTCGAGGGCCAGCGCAAGACCACCAGCGTCGAGGGCAAGGCCGGCGAGGTCCGCTTCGTCCGGATCGACGGCGTCGTGTGGGCCTGGAAGAGCAGCTTCGAGTGGGCCGCTGATCCCGAGCCAGCGATTCGCGAACGCGCGCTCAAGGCACGGCTGGTGGCCGACCTCGTCGCCCGCTGAGGGAGGGAGATGCTGCGCGCGTGAACTCGCCCGAACACCCGTCGGTCCGCCGGCTGCCAGCCGGCGTCGGCGCGGCCCTGCTTGCTGCCTTACTCTTTGGTGCCGGTACTCCACTCGCCAAGGCCCTGATGACCGGGATGGGGCCGTGGATGCTGGCGGGCTTGCTCTACCTGGGCTCGGGTCTGGGACTGGCGACGCTGCCGCTGGTTCGGCGCACACCATCGGCGCACACCATCGGCGCACACCATCGGCGCAGCTGGCCACGGCCGAGTGGCCCTGGCTGATCGGTGCCGTGCTTTTTCGGGCGGCGTGGTCGGGCCGGTGCTGCTGATGTTCGGTCTCTCGGGCATGCCCGCCTCGGGCGCGTCACTGCTGCTCAATGCGGAGGGTGTCTTCACGGCGCTGCTGGCCTGGTTCGCCTTCAAGGAAAACTTCGATCGCCGCATCGCGCTCGGGACGCTCGCCATCGTCGCGGGCGCCCTGGTGCTGAGCTGGCCCGGCGACGCGCAGTTCGGTGCCTTCTGGCCCTCCGTCGCGGTTTTGGGCGCTCCTGATCAGCAAGATGCCTCAGCCGCTCGAACGTCACGTAGTCGGCAGCGTGGGCTGTGCACGGCAGCGCGCGCGAGTCGCTCGAGGATGCTCCGCAGGTCGAAGCGCCGGTTGAACAGGTATTGCACTTGACCAAGATAGCGATGCGCGTACTTCCGGAATCCGAAGGCATGGTAGGTGCCTGCCAGGGACGTCTTGAGATTGCCCAGGACGGTGTTGACGGCCTGGAACGAGGGATGTTTGGCGCTGGCTGCTCCGCCGCCGGTGACATGCGGTTCATGCAGGATGGCCGTACCCTGCACGACCTTGAAGCAGCCCAGCCCGTCGGAGACCAGGGTTGCCGGCGCAACCAGCGAGGTGGCGGCAAATGCGCGGATCGATTTGTTGGTGAAGGGTCGCTGCGACAGGCATACGAAGATCGGCTGACCAGCCTGGGTGGTCTGGACCGCAGCGACGAATGCAACCTTGTTGGGCGAGCCTCGACCGGCCTTGGCGCCCTGCACCTCGCCACCGAGGTAGGCATCGTCGATCTCGACGCGGCCGGTGAGTTGGCGGGACTCCTCGCGCAGCCGCATCACCTCCATGATCTTGTGCTTGAGCAGCCAGGCCGTGGGGTAAGACACGCCCAGATGGCGCTTGAGCTCCAGGGCGGAGACGTTGTTCTTGGCCTGCGTCATCAGGTGCATGGCCAGGAACCAGGTGGGCAGAGGCAGCTTGCTGGACCCGAAGATCGTGCCGCTGACCAGGCTGCATTGGTGGCGGCAGGCGCTGCACTGGAAGTACAGCCGCTGCTGGCGGCGAAACTCGCTGTGCCAAGTCCCTTGGCATCTCGGGCAGGTGAAGCCGGCGGGCCAGCGCCAGTTGCGAATCAGCGCCTCGCATTGCTCGGGCGAGCCGTAGCTGCCGATGAACTCCGGAATCGACAGGCCTCGCTGGTACTGCACCTTGTTCTGCGCCACGGTCAACCTCCTGATCAGGTCGAGCGATGCTCCCAGGCGGCAGGCTCAAACCGTGAGCCAAGCCCTGGGGTGGCTGAGGCATCTTGCTGATCAGGTGATCTTGTGCTTGAGCAGCCAGGCCGTGGGGTAAGACACGCCCAGATGGCGCTTGAGCTCCAGGGCGGAGACGTTGTTCTTGGCCTGCGTCATCAGGTGCATGGCCAGGAACCAGGTGGGCAGAGGCAGCTTGCTGGACCCGAAGATCGTGCCGCTGACCAGGCTGCATTGGTGGCGGCAGGCGCTGCACTGGAAGTACAGCCGCTGCTGGCGGCGAAACTCGCTGTGCCAAGTCCCTTGGCATCTCGGGCAGGTGAAGCCGGCGGGCCAGCGCCAGTTGCGAATCAGCGCCTCGCATTGCTCGGGCGAGCCGTAGCTGCCGATGAACTCCGGAATCGACAGGCCTCGCTGGTACTGCACCTTGTTCTGCGCCACGGTCAACCTCCTGATCAGGTCGAGCGATGCTCCCAGGCGGCAGGCTCAAACCGTGAGCCAAGCCCTGGGGTGGCTGAGGCATCTTGCTGATCAGGTGGGCGCTTGCCTCGCCTGGGGCATCGACAACGACCTAACGCGCAGGGTGTCGCACGCCGATGCGACCTAGGTGGCGATGGTGAAGGGCCTGGCCGCGGGTTCGGTCAACCTCGCCATCGCGCTGGCGTTGGGCGCAAGTCTGCCGTCGCCCGGCCTGCTCGCGGGTTCGGCCGTGCTGGGCTTCTTCGCCTATGGCATCAGCCTGACGCTGTTCGTACTTGCGCTGCGCCGCCTGGGCACGGCGCGGACCGGGGCCTACTTCTCAGTGGCGCCATTCTTCGGCGCCGTCCTGGCTGTCGGCCTGCTCGGGGAACCCGTGACGCCGGGGCTGCTGGTCGCTGGTGCGCTGATGGCGCTGGGGGTCTGGCTGCACCTGAGCGAGCGGCACGAGCATCCGCACCGGCACGAAGCGATGGAACATGAACATGAGCACGAACACGACGTGCACCATAACCACCACCCGCTGGGCGATGCTCAGCCGGTTCGGCAAACCCATCGCCATCAACGTGCGCCTATGGCGCACACGCACGAGCACTTCCCGGACGAACACCACCGGCACTCACACTGAGCGCCCACAGCCCGGAGAGTCAATGAAGACCCTTGCCCTGTTCATCGCCACGGCGTTGGCCCAGATTGTCGGCTGCTACTTGCCGTACCTCTGGCTCAAGCAGGGTAAGAGTACTTGGCTGATGGTGCCAGCTGCCGTCAGCCTCGCGCTCTTCGCATGGCTGCTGACGATGCACGAGACAGCGGCCGGCCGGGTCTACGCGGCCTACGGCGGCGTCTACATCGGCGTGGCGCTCATCTGGCTCTGGGCCGTCGATGGCACCAGGCCGACGGCATCGGATGTGGCCGGCGTTACGGTTGCGCTGGCAGGCATGGGCATGATCATGTTCCAGCCGCGCTGAGCGGCTGGCGCTGGCGGCTTTCGGGCTACCCGTCTATGCCAGGAAATCACCCGTGATCGTGGTCGCTCTGGCCGCCGCATCGGGCTGGGGCATGATTGACTAGCCTTGCGCGACCGAGGCACCTGGCTGGTTCGACGGCCCCAGGAAATGCGGCGATGTCCGGAAGTCCCAGCATGTACCTTGCGGGCTGGCTGGCGCCCCAGCCCCACTGGTCCATCAGGCGCCGGTCGCGTGCGGTCTCGGCTTCGATCGAGTCCTGCGGCAGCTGCTTGAGGCAATCCTCCATCGCCTGGGGATCCGGCTTCTCGATCGGCTTGGCGGCGGCGGGCTCGCTGACCGATTTGCCGTCCCAGGCAAACGGGTTTCTGAACACCGGCGGGTCGGGCAGGCAATCGTCCTTGTAGAGCGGTGGACCGTCCGACGCGAACGGCGTGAACGAGACGGTCTTCTCGAAGACCAACGGCCGGCCCGTTGGCGTGGCGGGCCAGCGCGGCATGTTTGCGATGGCCTGGCGGGCCAGCCGCTCTGCAACCGGCGACGTGGACCACAAGGTGTCGAGGCTGGCCAGCGAACCGTCGGGAGCGATCTCCACCCGGAAGCGCACCATGCCCTGGTCGGGTCCTTCGACGACGGTGCCCATCATGCTGCGGACCTGCTGCCCCCAGGTGTAGCGGTAGGCCTTGCTGTTCTTGAGCGTGTACCGGCCGGCAAAGGCCCACTCCTCGGCCGTGGGTGCAGGCGGAGCCGCCATCGTGGCAGGTTGTCGAAGCGCTTCCGGCGGAGGCACCAGTACGACTTCTGGTGCCGCGATGGTCGGCAGAGTCAGAGCCGGTGGTTCAAGGGCCGGTGCCGGAGTCGGCGGCTCTCGATCGACTGCTTCGGGCGGCGGCAGCAACTTCAGCTGGATGACCGTCGGCTCGTCGGTCGGCCGGTCCGATTTGCGCATCGACAGGTGGCCGGCCATCACGACGAACAGCAGCGCGTGCAGGGCCACAGAAACCGCAAGCCCAAGAGCGGCCCCGGTGCCGCGGTAAGACATGGCCGGCGTGCCACCCGCCGAGATGGCCACGATCGTCACGGCGAGTGCGGCCGTCGCTGAGCGGCCGATGCACCGCAAGCGTCGGCCGGATCACGCGAACGCGCGCACACGACCCTCAAGCTTCAGCTCTTCTTGCTCGCGCGCGCGTGGGCCTCCATGCCGCCGCGTGCCTTCCACTCGTTGTAGCCGCCGTATAGCAAGCGCACGTTCTCGAAGCCATCCATGCGCAGCGCCATCGCGACCTGGGCGGCAAAGGAACTCGTGTTGCAGTAGATGAGGATGGTCTTGTCCTTCGGCAGCTTCGCTCGCTGCGCGAAGACCTGGCGCCATTCGATGTTCAAAGCGCCGGGGATGTGGTCCTTGGCAAACTGGCCCGCGTCACGCACGTCGAGCACATGGAACTTGCTGTAGTCCTCGGCCGGGATCTGTTCGGGCAGGATCGTGCCGGCGTTTGCATCGACGAAGTCGAAGTAGCCTTCCAGCGCGTTGAGGGTGGCCTTGTCGGCCTGCGCATGTGCCGCCAACGGCGCGAAGGCTGCTGCGGCGAGCGCGAGGGTCAGTGTCATTCGGCGTGTGATCACGCTTGTCTCCAGAGGTTGAGGACTGAGTCAGGTCGCAGGATTGAGTCGGGGGTGCGTCTCCTCGCCCCATCGAAACAGCACCGCACCGGAAGCCAGCATCGCTACGGCGACGAACCAGAAGGCCGTCTCCAGACGGCCGCCCAGCGCGGCGGCGAGACCGAGCCCGAGCGCGCCGATGCCGTAGCCCAGGTCACGCCAGAAGCGGTAGATGCCGATCGCCGAGGCCCGCCAGTTCGGATGCGCGATGTCCGCCACGGCGGCGCTGAGGTTGGGGTACAGCATCGCCATGCCCAGGCCGGCGACGGCGGCCGACAAGCTCCACCAGGCCGCGCCCGAACCCAGCGGCATCAGCGCGACACCGGCGCCGCAGATCCACATGCCCCAGGCGTTGAGCAGGTGGCGCCCCAGTCGGTCCGACAGCCTGCCGGTGAAGAACTGCGCCGCGCCCCAGGTGAAACCGTAGACGCCGACGATCCAGCCGATGCCGGGCAGGTCAACGCCGCGCTGGTGCAGGTAGACCGGCCAGAAGGCCCAGACCAGCGCGTCGACGAACTTCTCCACCAGGCCGGCCTGACACAGCGCGGCCATGCGCCGGTCGCGCCAGCTCATTAGCGCGAACATCTCCCGCGTCGAGGGCTGCGCGCTCACGCCACTGGGGTAGCGCGGGCGCAGCGCGGTGGCTGACGCTGACGCATGACGTTTGACCTCGTCGCGCGCCCAGGGCAGCGTCTCCGCGACGGCCAGCCACGACAGCAGCGTCGCCAGCCCGATCACCGCGGCGCCGAACCACAGCAGCCCCTGGCGCGGGCCGAGTGCCGCCGCGAGGTAGCCTGTGGCCACCCCGGCCAGCGCCACGCCCACATAGCCCGAGAACTCATTGAGCCCGATCACCAGCCCGCGCTGGTCGGCGCGCGTGAAGTCGAGCTTGGCAGTCTGCGTCATCGACCAGGTCAGGCCCTGGTTGATGCCCAGCAAAACGGTGGCGAAGACCACCCAGGACCAGCTCGGCGCGAAATGGATCAGCGCCGGGATCGGCAGCGCCACCAGCCAGCCCAGCAGCAGCACGCGCTTGCGGCCCAGCCGCTCGGCCAGGCGGCCGGCGACGAAGTTCATCGCGCCCTTGACGAAGCCGAAGGCGACGACGAAGGCAACCAGCAGCATGAACGACCCACGCGGCACGCCGAATTCGCCCTCGGCCAGCGCCGGCACGACGTTGCGCATCATGCCGATGGTCATGCCCACCAGCAGCACCTGCAGCAGTTGCTGCAGGAACTGGGCGAGGTTGGCGCGGATGCCGAAGTGCATGGGCCTGGCGCGCTCTCGATCGATCAGGCCAGCGCGGCAGCGGGCACCACGCCGCGCAGGTTGGCCTCGACGATGCGCGCCATGTCGGCCGGCGGCGGCGGGATCTCGGCGGTCAGCGCGTCGACGAAAGCCGGCTTGTCCATGGCCAGCATCGGGTTGAAGCGCTTCTCGAAGCCGATCGTCGACGCCGGCTTGCCCGACAGGCCGGCCCCGCAGGCACTGCCGGCCTGGTGGCCGGGGTAGATCTCGAGCTCCGCCGGCAGACGCAGCAGCTTCTGGTGCAGCGTGTCGTGCAGCTGCGCGGCCATCTCGCGCTCCCGGCCCGCCAGGTCGGGGCGGCCGACCGCGCCGACGAACAGCGTGTCGCCGGTGATGACGAACCAGGGCTCGTCGCCGCGCCGCAGGTCGCGCACGACGAGGCAGACGCTGTCGGGCGTGTGCCCCGGTGTGTGCATCACGTCGACGATGACGTTGCCCGCTTCGATGCGCTGGCGGTCGGTGAGGGCGGCGAAGTCGAAGGCCACGCGACCCCGGTTGCTCTCGTGCAGGTGGTAGGTGGCGCCGGTGCGCCGCGCCAGTTCCGGGCCGCCCGAGAAGTGGTCGGCATGCACGTGGGTGTCGATGACATGCACCAGCCGTGCGCCGGCCTTCGCGGCCTCGGTGATGAACCAGTCCTCGTCACCGGCGACGACATCGACGGCGATGGCCATCTGGTGGCCGGCGCAGCCGAAGAGATAGGACAGCGTCGCGTTCGCCGCGGCGCGTTGGCGAAAGAACATGCTCGTCTCCTTGGGGTGTGGTGCTCAGGCGTCCTCGACCCAGCCGTCCACGGTGTCAGCGCCATCGAGCCAGCGAACGACCTCGGCGGCCATCGGGTGCTGAACCGCCGCATACCGCGCCCGCAGCCGTGCACGTTCGTCATCTGGCGAATCGCCCAGGGCGTCGAAGCCGCGGTCCTGCAGCGCATGAAGGTCCTCGTCCAGCATCGTGGCCAGCGGCTCGCCGGCCAGTCTGCGCGCGGCCGCGCGAAACGCGCTCAGGTAGGCATAGCCATCGCCTTCGCGGTAGCTGACCACCAGCGTCGCCGCCGGGATCAGGCTCAGGTGCGCCTGCAGGGCCGGGTTGATGGCATGGCCCGCGACGTGGTCGGCGATGGTGTGGCGCCGGCCCGTGAAGCCGCGCAGGTGCAGGAAGCGCGACATGCGCGGCCCGTCGTTGACCGGGTAGTTATCCCACAGGGTCGGCTTGCGGCCGAGCGCTTCGGCTACGCGCGTGAGGTGCCCCGGGCTGAACTCGCGGGCGCAGATCTCCTCGCCGGTCCAGTACACGCGGACCGTGGGCTCGAGCCGACGCCCAAGGTCCTCCAGGTAGCCGTTTGGGCGCTGACCGAACACGACATCGAGCATCCGGTCGTCGGAGTAGTAGGTCGGGCACATCAGCACGCGGCTCGCGCGGGTGATGGCCTGCGCCGCGTGGACGATCTCGCTTTCACGCGCAGCCAGGTCCGGCACGTCGCCGCGCGTGTCGTCGAAGAGGATCGCGAGGTCGTCGATGCCGATCGCGTCGAGCGACCGCACCTTGTCGACGAAGGCACGCTTCGCATCGCCGCTGAAGTCGCGGTAGAGCTCGTAGGGGCTCAGGCCCACGCCGAAACGCATCCCGAGGCCGCGGCAGTGCGCCGACAGATCGGCCAGTTCAGCGAGCACCGCATCCGGGTGCCGCTCCGGCCAGCGTCGCCGCAGCCAGGCGTCGGCCTTGGGTGCGTAGTGGAACCACGCGTAGCCCAGCTCCCGCAGCCGCGTCAGCACCTGCTTGCGGTCCTGGTGCGCCCACGGTCGGCCGAAGTAGCCCTCGATGACACCGAGTTCGGGAACCATGGTCGCGATCGCCGGGACTCAGAAGACCAGGACCTTGTCGGCCTCGGCGGTCCAGTCCGCCAGCTGCGCCAGCGTGCCGCGCTGGGCGCCTTCGATCAGTTCGTCGTCGCGCAGGCCGCGGGCGTCCATGCAGGTGCCGCACAGGCCGATCTCGCCCTTGCGCGCCACCTTGCCCATCATGATCTGCACGTTGTAGTAGCCCTCGGGCACCTTCTGCCCGCTCTTGGCGCAGCCGACCGCATCGGCCATCAGGAACAGGCGCACGGCCTGGCCGTCACGCGAGGCAAGCGCGCCGGCCAGGCGCAGTGCGTTGTACGCGCGCTCGTTGCCGTAGGGCGCGTCGTTGACGATGAAGAGGGTGAAGGTCATGTCGATCCTCCAGGGTGAGCCTTCGCGATCAGCGGCGCATCAGCGGCGAGACAGGGGCAGCCCTGCGGACTGCCATTCGCTCACGCCATCGAAGGTCTTGCGGGCGCGGTAGCCGTGCTCACGCAGCAGCTTCACGGCCTCGTCGGACATCAGGCAGAACGGGCCGCGGCAGTAGGCGACGATCTCCACGTCGCGCGGCAGTTCGGCCAGGCGTTGCGCCAGCTCGGGCAGCGGCACCGAGCGCGCATAGGGAAGGTGCGCGGTGTCGAACTCCTCGGGCGGCCGCACGTCCAGCACCACGACGTCGCCACGCTTGGCCTGCGCCAGCAGTTCCTTGCGGCCCACCTGCGCCAGCCGCTCCGGCTCGGCCATCAGCTGCTGCAGGGCCAGACGCAATTCCACGAGGTGCTCCTCGGCCACCTGGCGCAGCGTCACGCCGAGCTGGGCGACATCGGTGCCGCTGAGCCGGTAGATCATGCGCTTGCCGTCGCGCTTCACCTGCACGAGCCGGGCTTCCTTCAGCGCCTTCAGGTGGGCACTGGCCAGCTTGACGTCGATGCCGACCTCGCCGGCGATGGTCTCGACGGCCTTCTCGCCCTGCGCCAGCATCTCCAGGATTTCGAGCCGCTTCGGGCTGGCCAGCGCCTTGCCGACCCGGGCGACCTGTTCGTACAAGAGATCCTTGAGGGAGCGGTTATTCATGGCCTACATTCTAACGGCCTTTAGAATGAACGGCAAATGATCATCGCCTGCCGATCCGCGCCATGACCGACCCGATCTACCTCGACCACAACGCCACCACGCCGGTCGCGCCGGAAGTTTTCAGCGCCTTGGCGCCGTGGCTGCAATCGCAGTTCGGCAACCCGTCCAGCAGCCATGCCCACGGTCGCCGGGCGGCCCAGGCGGTGAGCCGAGCGCGCGAGCAGGTGGCCACGCTGATCGGTGCGCAGCCGCGGGAGATCGTCTTCACCGGCTGCGCCACCGAAGCGAACAACCTGGCGCTGCTCGGCGTGGCGCGCGCCATGGGTCCATCCAGGCGGCACCTCGTGATCAGCGCGGTCGAGCACCCGGCGGTCGCGGCACCGGCGGCGGCGTTGCGGGATCAAGGTTGGGCGGTGTCGGTAGTTCCTGTCGACGCATGCGGAAGGGTTGCAGCGACGGCCGTCGAGCAGGCCCTGCGCCCTGACACGGCGCTGGTCTCGGTGATGCACGCCAACAACGAGGTGGGCACGTTGCAGCCGGTCGCCGACATCGCCGCGATCACGCGCCCGCGCGGGGTGCTGCTGCACACCGATGCCGCGCAGTCGGTGGGCAAGCAGCCGGTGGACGTCGGCGCTCTCGGCGTGGACCTGCTGACGATCGCCGGGCACAAGTTCAGTGCGCCCAAGGGCATCGGTGCGCTGTACGTGCGCACCGGGACGCCGCTCCGATCGATCCTCCACGGCGCCGACCAGAAACAGGGCCTGCGTCCCGGCACGGAGAACGTGGCGCTGATCGTCGCGCTCGGGGCGGCTGCGCGGCGCTGGCTTCAGCCGAGCTGCCAGCGCTGACGGATCGACTGCGGGCGCTGCGTAACCGCTTGCATGCGCGGCTGGCAGACGGTGTCCCGGGGCTGCAGCTCAACGGTCATCCGGAACTGCGGCTGCCGAACACGCTGCATGTGTCCTTCCCCGGTGTCAGCGGGCGTTGCGTGCTGGCCCAGGTCGCCGACAGGGTGGCCGCATCGGTGGGATCGGCCTGCCACACCGAGCACGATGCGGTCAGCGGCGTGCTGGCGGCGATGGGCATCGACGCGGCGCGAGCCAGCGGTGCCGTGCGTCTGTCTGTCGGAAGCACCACGCAGGCGGCCGACACCGACGAGGCCGCCGATGCGCTCATCGCGGCCTGGAGTCGACTCGCCAGGCAGTGACCTGTACCGCGGCGGGCACACGGAGACTCCACCAACAGGTCAGATGAGGATCACTTGACGCAATGGACAGTGTGGCGCGGATCTCGCGGTTACGACAACCTCTGCCGCCTGGCTCCAGACGAGCAACTGTCCGCTGATTGGCGGATTGCTGAGTGACTGGTGATGGCCGTCCGGGGCCACCCGCGGGTGCGGATTGCCCGGCAGCTAACTGCAGCAAACCGGTCAGCCAAGGGCCGGGGGAACTCATGATTTGCGTGCATCAAATGACGTCCTGATAAGAACACTTCTCAGGACATCCCTCGCCGCGATGCGTTGAACTGTCGATCACGTAGAACGTCCTTCCACGGACATCGCGTCCAGGTCGATCAACGCATCCGCCATCGCCGTCAGCTCCGGCGTCTGCGACACGAAGAATTCCCGCGCGTAGCGGCCCAATTCCAGCACCCGCCGCTTCATCGCCATGAACATGCGCTTGCGCTCCGGGTCCAGC
>ERZ761602.7282-NODE-7282-length-11847-cov-3.646710_pt1 | contig 11847 bp, 8 predicted proteins | sample MGYA00512165_ERZ761602 | MGnify/ENA primary metagenome ERZ761602 (study PRJEB28899, sample SAMN02445085) | bioreactor sludge metagenome | biome: EBPR sludge; isolation source: Thorneside wastewater treatment plant | place: Australia: Brisbane, Thorneside... | reverse complement strand
CCCGCCACGCCGTCGAGCGCGCCGTCGTGCGCGCCGCCGAGGGCGTCGATGTCGACCGCGCCGATGATGACGAAGAGCCAATAGACCATGCTCAGCGCGAGCAGCGCGGTGTAGACGACGGTCGGGAACGTCCCGATCAGGTGGAGGAGCTCCATCAACGCTTGTCTTTCACCAAGAGTGCCACGATCAGCGCCGCGATGACGCTGAACGCGATGATGATCAGGATCATGAGCACCCGCTGCGTCCGCGCCATGCTGTCGACGCGGGCCTGCAAGCGGCCGTCGACGCTCGGAGGGGCCGCCGGCGGAGGCGATGGCGCGGGGGCATGAGCCGGGGCCGGCGTGACGGGGGGCCGCAGCGCCATCGAGCTGGCGCCGTTCCGGCCGTCGACGGGCTTGGGAATGGGCGCCGTGCGCCCCGGCTCGACGCGGTCCGACAAGAGCGGCGCTTGACGTAGCGGCATCGTCTGCTTCATCGCACGGAGCGCCGCTGCTTGCGCCGACGGCTCGGGCTGAGCCGACACCGGCGGCTGAGAAGCGGGGATGCCCGACGCGGGCGGGACCGAAGCCCGCGCGCTGCTCGGGACCGGCTCGCCCCGCGGCGCAGCGTGGCTCGGCGGCGGGGGCTGCCGCGACTGGTTGCTCCGCATCGTCGTGCTCGCCTCTTTGCGCGCGCTGGCGGGCGCTGCGCCGGCGGCCTGCGCGGCCACGTTGGACCCGGACCGGCGCAGCGTCCGGTTGACCCAACGATCGACCGGCGCCGCCGACACGCCCGCGACGGTGGAGAGCTCGGGTAGCAAGCGGCGCAGCTCGTCGGCGACGCTGCGCGCAGAGCCGGGCCGCGACGCGGGGCTCTTCGCGAGCATGTGGAGGATCAACGCCTCGAGCCGCGGGTGAACCGGTGTGTGCCGGCTGGGCGGCGGAGGCTGCTCTTGAACGTGTCGGGCGACGATCTGCAGCGGCGTCTCGCCCTCGAACGGCGGGCAGCCGCACACCATCTCGTAGAGCAGCACGCCTGCGGAGTAGATGTCGGAGCGGTGATCGATGCGCTGCGCTGTGCCCTGCTCGGGCGACATGTAGCCGGGCGTGCCGACCACCGTGCCGACGCGCGTCAGGGCCGAACGAATCCCGGTCGGCGGCTCGAGCGGGAGCGCGGCCCCGGGCTTCGCGTCGAGCACCTTGGCGATCCCGAAGTCGAGCACCTTCACCACCTCCTCGGTCGGCGCGTCGGGCTGACGACACAGCATGACGTTCTCGGGCTTGATGTCGCGGTGCACGACGCCCTGATCGTGCGCGTGCTGGAGCGCCTCGCACACCTCGATCAAGATCCGCGCGGCGCGGGCCTCGCTGAACGAGCCTCGCTGCTTCACCGGCGCCGAGAGGTCGTCGCCGAACAGGAGCTCCATCACCAGGTAGAGCAGATCGTGGTCTTGCCCGACGGCCAGGATGCGCACGATGTTGCGGTGCACGAGCCGGGCCGCGAGCTTCGCCTCGCGGAGAAACCGCGCGACGATCTCGGCGTCGCGCGAGAGCTCGGGGTGGATGATCTTGATCGCCACCGCGTGCGGCACCTGCTGCTGCGCGCCCGAGAAGACTTGCCCCATGCCCCCCTCGCGCATGAACGCTGCCAGGCGAAACCGACCGTTGAGCACCTTGCCGATCCAGGGATGATCGGGGCGATAGTCGATCTGGTGCCGCCTCGGGCTCGAGATGGCCGGCTCCTGAGAGAACGGCGGCAGATCGATGCGCTTGGTGCGCGCCTCGTCGAACCCATCGATCGTCGCGCTGCGCCCGGCGCCCATACCGATCGTCGGCGCCAGCGCGGCGGCCCGCGCGCCCGCCGGGTCCGACGAGCTCGCCTGGATCCAACGCTGGATGGGCGCGGCCGAGAGCTCGGGCAAGAGCTGGCGCAGCGCCGCCGCCATTTCGGCCGCAGATTGGGGGCGATCGGCGGGGCGCTTCGCGAGGACCCGGACGATGAGCGCTTCGAGCCCGGGGTGAACCGCGCAGTGCGAGCTCGGCGGCGCCGGCGTCTCGTGAACGTGCTTGGCGACGAGGTGGAGCGGCGTCTGGCCCTCGAACGGCGGCCGGCCGCAGACGAGCTCGTAGAGCACGACGCCGAGAGAGTACAGATCGGCGCGGTGATCGACCGGCTCGGCGCGGCCTTGTTCGGGCGAGCAATAGGCGGGCGTACCCACGAGCGCCCCGACGCGCGTGAGCACCGAGCGGACCGACGTCGGCGCCTCGGTCGGGAGCACGACGTCGCTCTTCGCGTCGAGCACCTTGGCGATGCCGAAGTCGAGCACCTTCACCACCTCACGGAGCGGGTCCTCGGGCTGCCGGCAGATCATGATGTTCTCGGGCTTCACGTCGCGGTGGATGACGCCCTGCTCGTGGGCGTGCTGGAGCGCCGAGCAGACCTGGAGCGCGATCTCGACCGCGCGCGCCTCGGAGAACGAGCCCTTGCGTTTGATGGGCGCGAACAGATCCTCACCGAACAGGAGCTCCATCACCATGTAGAGCAGGTCGCCGTCCTCACCGACGTCGATGATGCGGACGATGTTCGGGTGGACGAGGCGCGACGCCAGCTCGGCCTCGCGCAAGAAGCGCGCGACGACCTCGGGGTCCTCGGCGAGCTCGGGGTGCACGACCTTGATCGCGATGTGCTGCGGCTCCTCGTCTTGAACGCCGCAGAAGACCTGGGCCATGCCGCCTTCGCGGATGAACGACGCCACCTGGAACCGATTGGCGAGCAGCCGCCCGATGAGGGAGTGCTCCGGCTGCCAGGGTGTGGGAGGGCCCATCGTCCAAGCGGAAGGATAGGCCGAGGCCGCTCGAACGACCCCGTTTTTCGTGCCGCACGCGCGCGGCCGAATGGGGCCCCTGGCCGAGCGTGAGTGCGCTTAGCATGCGTTGCACCATGCAGCTCGTTCGCCCCGCCCCCGAGATCGTCGCGTGCGGCATGCGCGCGATGAAGATGATCGCCATGGCCGACGGCGTCTTCAGCGACGCCGAGCGCAGCCTCCTCGCGACCGCGCAGCAGGTCTACGGCACCGACGTCGACATCGACGCGCTCGAGCCGATCGAGCCCGAGGAGCTGCTCCGCGCCCTCCCCGACGAAGCGCACCGGCGCCAGATCGTCCGCGGCATGGTCGTGCTCTCGCTCATCGACGGCGAGGCGAGCGAGAAAGAGGCCGCGCTCGTCTCGCGGTTCGCGCGCACGCTCGAGGTCCACGGCCGCGACATCGACGCCTTGAAAAAGCTCGCCCACCACAGCTTCATTCGGGCGCGATTCGACATCGGCCGGCGCTTCTTCGCGCGCGAGAAGCTCGTCGAGTACACGAGAGAAAAGGGCGTCGGGTGGCTCGCCCGCACCCTGGCCGCGATGGCGGGCTTGAAAGAAGACGCCGGCATCGCCGGGCGGTGGCGTGAGCTCGAGCACGCGCCCGCCGGGTCGCTGGGGCGCGGCTACTTCGATTTCATCAAGCGGAACGAGTTCTCGTTCCCCGGCGAGAAAGGCAGCCCGCCCGAGTTCATCGCGCTGCACGATCTGACGCACGTGCTCTCGGGCTACGGCACCGACCCGGAGGGCGAGCTGCAGGTCCTCGCGTTCCACACCGGGTGCCGCCGAGAAGAGAGCGATCCGTTCTCGTTCTTGCTCTTCGGCATCGCCGAGTTCCACCTCGGGCTCGCGATGTCACCGGTGGCGACCGGGTCCAAGGGCAAGCTCGACCCCGCGAAGATGTTCGCCGCGCTCGAGCGCGGTTCGCGCTGCTCGATCGATCCCACCGAGGGCTGGGACCCGTGGCCGGTGATGCACGAGCCGCTCGAGGCGGTCCGCAGTCGGTACGGGATCAGCCCGCTCACGGGGTGATCATCGCAGCCAGAGCGAGTGGCTCGGCGCTCGCCCCTTCATGATGCTCTCGAGCGCTTGCTCGTAGGCCCAGCGCTGGTAGTCGTTCGTCGCTTCGCGCTTCAGAGCACGCTCGACCAGCTTGAACACGCGGGCATCGGCGAGGCGGATGAGCGTGTCGGCGATCTCGCGGTAAACCCGCTCCGAATTTCGCCCATTCTGCCGGTTGAACCACGACAAGAGCGGGGGGACGGCGGCCCGATCACCGAGCTTGCCGATCACGAAAACGATCATGGCCCGGGGGGAATCGACGGCCCCGTCGTCGAGCAGGGAGAGGAGCTGGTTGGCGGCTCGAGGATCTTGGAGATGGATCACCGTCGAGAGCACGTCGGCCCGCAGCTCGCGGATCTCCACCGCCCCGCCCTCGGGAGGAAGCGCCGTGAGGAGCCCCAAGCACCGGTCGAGCCAGCGCGCGTCGTCGACCACGCCGCGACGGACGGCGCGGAGGGCCAAGACCGCCTTCTTTCGCCCCTCGGGCGTGGCCAGCGCGGCGGATTCGAACTTCGGCGCGGTGCGCTCGAAGGACGTGGGACGCGGCTTCGCGGGAGGCTTGGCGGCGAGCTTCGCCGCGCGGCGAAGAGATGGCTTCTTGGCCGCGGCGGGAGGGGGCATCGGCGGCAGGATCCGGCAGGCTCAGCCCAGCTCCGCCTTGAGGGCGCCGAGGATGCCGTCGACGCTCTTCTTCGCGTCGCCGAAGAGCATCTGCGTGCGCTCGTGGAAAAAGAGCGGATTGTCGATGCCGGCGTAGCCGGCGGCCATGCCGCGCTTCGTGACGATGGTGGTCTTCGCCTTCCACACCTCGAGCACGGGCATGCCGTAGATCGGGCTCGAGACGTCGTCTTGCGCGCTCGGGTTCACGATGTCGTTGGCGCCGATGACGAGGACGACGTCGGTCGCGGGAAAGTCTTGGTTGATCTCGTCCATCTCCAGGACGATGTCGTAGGGGACCTTGGCCTCGGCCAAGAGGACGTTCATGTGGCCGGGCAACCGCCCCGCCACCGGATGGATCGCAAAGCGCATGGTCGTGCCGCGCTTGCGCAGGAGCGTCGCCACTTCATAGAGCGGGTGCTGCGCTTGCGCGACCGCCATGCCGTACCCGGGGACGACGATGACGCTCTTCGCCTCGAGCAAGAGCTTGGCGACGCCGGCCACGTCGGTCGACTTCACGTCGCCGCTCGGCTTGGCGCCGGCAGCCGGCGCGGCGCCCTCGGCGGTACCGAACCCACCGAAAACGACGCTCAGGATCGAGCGGTTCATCGCCCGGCACATGATGATGCTGAGGATCGCGCCGCTCGAACCGACCAACGCGCCGGTGATGATGAGCAGGTCGTTCTGGAGCATGAAGCCCGCCGCGGCCGCGGCCCAACCCGAGTAGCTGTTGAGCAGCGAGACGACGACCGGCATGTCGGCGCCGCCGATCGCCATCACGAGGTGCACGCCGAGCACGCTCGCGATCGCCGTCATCACCCCGAGCGCCCAGAGGCCGGACGTGCCCGGCCCCTGCACGAACGGGACGAGCAAGAGCGCGCTGACGGCGATCATCGTCGCGTTGACCAGGTGCCGCGCGGGCAGGAGCAGCGGCTTGGACGAGATGCTGCCGCGGAGCTTGCCGAACGCCACCACCGAGCCGGTGAACGTCACCGCCCCGACCAGGACGCCGAGGAAGATCTCGACTTCGTGGATGATCTTCTCCGCGCCGGTGAGGTGCGCGTCCGGCGAAAGGTAGGCGGCGAACCCGACGAGGACGGCGGCCAGCCCGACGAAGCTGTGGAGGATGGCGACGAGCTCGGGCATGCTCGTCATCGCCACGCGCTGCGCGAGGACCGCGCCGACGACGCCGCCGCCGACCAGAGCGCCCATCATGACCGCGTGCCCACCGGTGATGATCGCGGCCGTGCCGAGGACGGCGAGCACCATCCCGATCATCCCGTAGAGGTTGCCCCGCTGCGCGGTGTCCTGGCGCGAGAGGCCGCCGAGGCTGCGAATGAAGAGGATACCCGCGACGAGGTACAGGCCGGTGACGAGGCCGCTGCTCATCAATGGCCCCCTTTGTCGCCGTCGGAGCGGATGAACATCTTGAGCATCCGCTGGGTGACGAGGAAGCCACCGGCCACGTTGATGGCCGCCAAGAGGATCGCGACCGCCGCGATGATCGTCGCCGGGTGCCCGATGGGCCCCGAGACCTTGAGCATGCCGCCGATGAGGATGATGCCGCTCACCGCGTTGGTGACGCTCATGAGGGGTGTGTGGAGGGCGGGCGTCACGTTCCACACGACCTGCCACCCGACGAAGCACGCGAGCACGAACACGGTGAGGTGCGCGACGAACCCGCTGGGCGCGAAGTGGCTCGCGGCCGCGATCGCGCAAGCGGCGGTGAGGAGCGGCCACGCGGGCACCGCCACGCGCGGCGCGGCGTGGTGATCAGCGGCCTTGGGCGCGGGCCGCACCGACGCCGGACGCGCGCCGGGGCGCGAGCTGGGGCTGCGCGGCTGGGCGGCGGGCTCGGCGGGTTTTTCTCGGCGAGGAGGCGGCCAGGTGATCTCGCCGTCCTTCATGATGAGGGCGCCGCGCACGACCTCGTCTTCCATGTCGATGTGCCACGCCTTGGCGCCGCCCATGTCGGCGAGCATGTGGCAGAGGTTGGCGCCGTAGAGCTGGCTCGCGGTGGGGGCGAGGCGGCTCGGCAGGTCGACGTAGCCGATGATCGTCACGCCCCGATGCGCCTGCACCTTGCCGGGCTGCGTGAGCGCGCAGTTGCCGCCGTTCTCGGCGGCGAGGTCGACGATGACCGACCCCTTTCGCATGCTCTCGACCATCTCGGGGGTGATGAGCACGGGCGCGGGCCGCCCCGGGATGAGCGCGGTCGTGATGATGATGTCGACGTCGCGCGCCTGCTCCGCGAAGAGCGCCATCTCGGCCGCGATGAACGCGGGGCTCATCTCTTTGGCGTAGCCGCCCTCACCCGCCGCATCCTCTTCGAAGTCGAGGTCGAGGAACTCGGCGCCCATGCTCTCGATCTGCTCTTTGACCCCGGGGCGGGTGTCGAACGCGCGCACGATCGCGCCGAGGCTGCGCGCCGCGCCGATCGCCGCCAGCCCCGCGACGCCCGCGCCGATCACGAGCACCTTGGCCGGCGGCACCTTTCCCGCAGCCGTCATCTGCCCCGTGAAGAAGCGCCCGAAGAAGCTCGCCGCCTCGATGACGGCGCGGTAGCCGGCGATGTTCGCCATGCTCGAGAGCGCGTCCATTTTTTGCGCGCGGGTGATGCGCGGGATCTGATCCATCGCGAGCACGGTCGCCTTGCGCGTGGAGAGCATCGCGAGCAGCTCGGGGTTCTTGCTGGGCCACACGAAGCAGATGAGCGCGGCGCCCTCGCGCAGCAGCTCGACCTCGTGGCCGCCACCCTCGATCGCCTCGGGCGGTCGCACCTTGAGCACCACGTCGACCCCGCTCCACACCGACGCCGCGTCGGGCGCGATGCTCGCGCCGGCCGCCTCGTAGTCGGCGTCTTGGAACGACGCCAGCTCGCCCGCGCCGGCCTCGATGACGACCTCGAACCCGAGCAGAATCAAGCGCCGCGTCGTCTCGGGCGTCGCCGCCACGCGGCGCTCGCCGAGGCCGATCTCTCTGGGGATGCCGACCTTCATCGAGTCAACTTTGGGCCCCGTAGACACGTGGCGCCGAGCCTACACCAGGGAGCGCGTCAAAGTGGTAGAGAGAAGACGTGGCGACGCCGCTCCCGAAGAATCGAGCCGCGTTCTCGCTTGCCGAGATCGTCCTCGCGACCGGCGGCGAGGCCTCGTCGGGCTCGCCATCCGACGGCGTGGTCGGCGTCTCCACCGACTCGCGGTCGGTTACGCGCGGCGAGCTCTTCGTCGCGGTCGTGGGTGAGCGCTTCGACGGCCACGACCACGTCGCGGCCGCCGCCGCGGCCGGCGCCGCGGTGGTGCTGGTCTCGCGGGGCGTCGCGGTGCCCGCCGGCGTGCACGCCGTCAGGGTGCCCGATACGTTGCGCGCGCTCGGCGACCTGGCGCGCGCTCATCGCCGGCGCTGGGCGGCGCGCGGCGACAAGCAGGTCGTGGCCATCACGGGCTCGGCGGGCAAGACGACGACGCGCCACGTCACGACCGCGATCCTGGCCGCTCTCGGGCGCCGCGTTCACGCCTCGGTCGGCAACCTGAACAACGCCGTGGGCGTCCCCCACGTGGTCTTCGGTCTCGACAACACACATGACACTGCCGTCATTGAGGTCGGTATGAGCACGCCCGGTGAGATCGCGCACTGCGCCGCCATCGTCGAGCCGAGCGCCGCGGTCGTGACGCTGGTGGCTGACGCCCACACCGAGGGCGTCGGCTCGATCTGGGGCGTCGCGAGAGAAAAGAGCGCGCTGTTCGCGGCGCTCTCGTCCGGCGGGCTCGCGATCGCCAACGCCGACGACGCGGGCGCGCGCGCGGGGCTCCTGCGAGCGCGGGGCGCGCGCCATGTGCTCTACGGGGAGGCGGCCGGCACCGACGTCCGCCTGCTCTCGCGGCGGCCGCTCGGCTCTGCCGGCGCCGAGCTCGAGGTCGAGCTCCGCCGGCCCGACGGCGCGCCGGTGGCGCTGCACGTGCAGGTTCCCCTCCTCGGCGCTGCCGGCGCGTACGCGTCGCTCGCCGCGCTCGCGGTCGCGGTCGGCCTCGACCCCGCGGCGCCGGGTGGGGCGAGGGCGGCCGGCTCTCACCGCGAGCCGCCGCCGACGGGAGCCTCGTCATCGACGACGCCTACAACGCGAACCCCGCGTCGATGATCCAGAGCGTCCGCGCGGCGCGCGAGATCGCCGATGCCGAGAACCGACGGCTCGTCCTCGTGCTCGGCGTGATGCGCGAGCTCGGCGCGCGCAGCGACGAGCTGCATGCTTCGGTCGGCGCCGCGGCGGCGGGCGCGCGCGCCGCCGGCTTGGCGGTGGTCTCGGCCGACGCCGAGCCGATGGCCCGCGCCGCCGAGGCCGCCGGAGCCAGGGTGCACCGTTTCGCCGACGCGGCGGCGGCGGCCAGCGCGATGCCGGCGATGGTCCAAGCGCGCGACGTCGTCCTGATCAAGGCGTCGAACTCGCTCGGCTTGTCGGCGGTCGCGAAGCAGCTCGTGGGGGGCACGTGAGCAGAGACGCCGAGCTCGGGGCGTCGCTCGCGTCCGCGACGGTGGTCGTCGTCGGCCTGGGGCGGAGCGGCGTCGCCGCAGCCAGGCTCGCCGCCACGCACGGGGCTCGGGTGTCCGCCACCGATAGCGCGCCGTTCGAGAGGCTGTCGGCCGAGGCCCGCGCGCTCTCGGGCGCCGGCGTCGCGATCGAGGCGGGCGGGCACGCTCACGTTCGCTTCGATGAAGCTGACATCATCGTCATGTCACCCGGCGTACCTGGCATCCCCGCGGTGGCTGCCGCCGAGGCCGCGGGGGCAGCGGTGATAGGCGAGATCGAGCTGGCGTTCCGGCTCGCCCCGCCGATGCCGATCGTCGCGATCGGCGGCTCCAACGGAAAGACCACGACAACCACCCTCACCGGCGTGATGCTCGAAGCCCTGGGCGCGAAGCCGTTCGTGGGGGGGAACATCGGCACCCCGCCGGCCGAGGTGCTCGCCGACGGCTCGCTCGGTTCGCACGGGGTGATGGTGCTCGAGCTCTCGAGCTTCCAGTGCGAGCGGATGCCGCACTTTCGGCCCGACCGCGCCGCGCTCCTCAACGTGAGCCCCAACCACCTCGACCGTTACGCGGGCTTCGACGACTACGTCCACGCCAAGGGCAACATGTTCAAGAACCAGACGGCCGCGGACGCCGCCGTCGTCCCCGCGGGCGACGCGCTCTGCCTCGCGCAGGCGCGCCGCGGCGGCGGCACCGTCCTCACCTTCGGCCCATCGACGGCCGGCCCCGCCGATTTCGTCTTCGACCGCGACGCGATCACCGACACGAAGCGCGGCATCCGCTACCCCCGCCGCGCGGTGCGGCTCGTCGGCGAGCACAACGCCGCCAACATCTGCGCCGTGCTCGCGCTCATCGCCGATCGCGAGCCCGACCCGGCTGTCGTCCTCGACGTGCTGGGCCGCTTCGAGGGCCTGCCCCACCGCGTCTCGCGCGTCCGCGAGCACGCCGGCGTCACCTATTACGACGACTCGAAGGCGACGAGCGTCGCGGCGGTGGTGGCCGCGGTCACCGGCCTAGCCGAGCCCAGGGTCGTGCTCATCGCGGGCGGGCGCGACAAGCTGGGCTCGTACGATCCGCTCGTCGAGGCGCTCCGCGCCCGCGGCCGTGCGGCCGTGTTGATCGGCGAGGCAGCCGACCGGATCGCCAGTGCGATCGGCGACGCTGTCCCTGTCGAGCGAGCAGCGTCGATGGATGAAGCGGTCGAGCGCGCGGCGCGGTTGGCCGAGAGCGGCGATGCCGTCTTGCTGTCGCCGGCGTGCTCGTCGTTCGACATGTTCCGCGACTACAAACACCGCGGCGACGCGTTCGTCGAGGCGGTGATGCGGCTCTATGGAGAGACGTGTCACGTTTGAAGACGGGCCCTAGCTAGCTAGCTAGTTAGTCCGTGGGGCGCGGCCGCACCCTGACGACGCGGGCCTGTGACGGATGTCCGAGCTCGGAGAGCACGAAGAGCATGTAGTAGCCAGGGGGTGCGACGGAGCCGTTCGCGGGGATGGTGACTTGGAGGCGGTTTCGATGGAGGCGACGCGCGTGGAGGCGGAGGACGCGCTGGTCGGTGTTGACGGAATGCGTGGCCGAGCCGAACCGGACGAGGGTGACGAGGCTCTGGACGTCGCCGGAGAAGCGCACCTCGAAACGATCGCCAGGGCGTAGCTCGGCGGGCGCCTCGTCGATGACGGGCGGCGGGCCGCAGAAGAGATACGGAGGCGAGAACACGTCTACCTCGAAGCGCTCGCGGAAGTTGGGGTCGTTGAAACCGCCTGACGATCCACCCACGAACACCTTCGCGGTCGGCAGCAGAACGGCGCTCGCGTGGTATGCGCGCTCGGTCGGCGCGGCGGCGAGCACGCGCACGTCATACGGCACCCATGCGCGCGGCGTGAACGCCGCGGGGGGGTCGTCACCCTGCGGCGCGATGAGCCAAGGATCGAGCACCGAATCGTAGTTCGAGTTCGCCCATCCGCGCTCTGCGCCGCCGGTGACGAAAACCGAACCGTCCGGAAGCAGGACTGCGTCGCACAAGAACCGCGGTCGCGGCAGCGAGACGCGCCGCTCGAAGATGCTCAACGAACGGTCTCGCGGCGTGTATTCGAGGATCACCGCGTCCGCGAGGGCGAGATCGCGGCTCCCGCCGTGCCACTCACCCCCGTACCCGGTGGACCCGCCGCCGATGAGCATCACGCGCAATGACGGCGGCAAGTCTCCATCGGGAGTGATGTCGATCGGTAGGAGCACCGAGGTGCCTTGGGTGAACCAAGTGCGTACGCCGCCCACGTCGAGCCGGTGCCCGTGGAGCCGATTGTCGACAGGATCGTAGAGCCGAGCGAAGGCCTCGGTCACGACCACGAGGAGGCCCTGGGGCATGTCGTCGCCCAGCGTCGGCACGAGATGCGCCAAGGGGTAGAGCCCAGCGAAGTCACGGCCGCGCGAGTTGAGGTGACGATCTTCGGGGTCGTCCCAGGGCCTCTCGTCGACCGGCAGCTCTTCCGTCGTACGCGACACCTGCAGCGTCGACGGATCGAACGTCTCGTGGTCGTCGTTCAGGCCCTGCCACGGCCAGGGTCCGTGCTGCGAGCTCCCCCCGAGAATCGTCACGTGTCCCGACGGAAGCGTCACGAGCGTGGGATACCAGCGGTCGCGGTTGATCTTCATCCGCGGTCTCCACTCCGCCCCGACCTCGGTGCCGGAGGCTGGCGCGATGAGATCGAGAAGCCTCACCAGGTGCACTTCCCTCGCCGCGCTCCACCGCAAGGCGTCGTAGAC
>ERZ761602.7281-NODE-7281-length-11847-cov-4.615502_pt1 | contig 11847 bp, 12 predicted proteins | sample MGYA00512165_ERZ761602 | MGnify/ENA primary metagenome ERZ761602 (study PRJEB28899, sample SAMN02445085) | bioreactor sludge metagenome | biome: EBPR sludge; isolation source: Thorneside wastewater treatment plant | place: Australia: Brisbane, Thorneside... | reverse complement strand
GTCAAGGACTTCGTCGCCCGGCACGGGCAGAAGCCCTCCAACTACGCGGCGCAAGGCTACGACGGCGCGCGTATCCTCGCGGCCACGGCCAAGGCGATGGACGGCAAGTTCGCCGATTCGCTCGCGATCATGAAGGCGATGCGCAAGGTGAAGTTCGATTCGGTGCGCGGCTCCTACAGCTACAACGTCAACGGCATGCCGATTCAGACGTTCTACAAGCAGGAAGTGATCAAGGGCGCCGACGGCAAGCCCGACATCGTCACGCGCGGCGTCATCTTCGCCAACTACAAGGACGCCTATTGGGAGAAGTGCCCGGCCGACAAGCGGCACTAAGACAAGGCCGTAGGGGCGGGTCGGGGGCCCGCCCCTACGCGTTTCGGAGGGCGGCGGCGATGCTCCGCACGGGCAAAGACTATCTCGAGCGCATTCGCGACGGCCGGCGCGTCTTGATCGGCAGCGAGCGGGTGGGCGACGTCACCCGCCATCCCGCCTTCGCCGCCGCGGCGCGCATGTATGCCGCGCTCTACGATCTCAAGGCCGATCCGGCCAAGCGCGAGCTGATGTCGTTCGAAGAGGACGGCGAACGCTTCAGCATGTATTTCCTCAAGCCGAAATCGCGCGAGGATCTCGTCCGGCGCACGGCCTGCCACAAGGCGATCGCCGATTTCAGCCACGGCCTGCTCGGCCGCTCGCCCGACCACGTCGCGGCGAGCTTCACCGGCCTCGCGATGCGGCCCGAGGTGTTCGATTCGGGCCGCGCCGCGCGCAACCGGAAATTCTCCGCGCACGTCACCCGCTATTACGAACGCTTCCGGAAGGAAGACCTGTTCCTCGCCTACGCGATCCTGCCGCCCCAGGGCGCGCGCAGCCCCGAGCTCTACGAGAGCAAGGACCGCCAGCCGCCGACGCTGCGGGTGACGAAGGAAGACGACGCGGGCGTGACCCTGAACGGCATGAAGATGCTGGCGACCGGCGCCGTATTCGCCGACGAAGTCATCATCGGCAACATCCTGCCGCTGGCGCCTTCGCAGGTGAAGGAGTCGATCACCTGCGCCGTGCCGATCAATGCGCCGGGCCTGACGCTGTGGTCGCGCAAGCCGCTATCGATGGGCGCCAAGAGCCGCGCCGACGCGCCGCTCTCCTCGGTCTTCGACGAGACCGATTCGATGGTGGTGTTCGAAGACGTGAAAGTGCCTTGGGAGCGCGTGTTCGTTCACGACGACCCCGAGCTGTCGCGCGCCATCTACATCCGCACGCCCGCGCACTGCATGAGCAACCACCAGTCGAACGTGCGCTTCTGGTCGAAGCTGAGGCTGCTCGTCGGCCTCGCCAGCCGCATCACGAAGGCCAACGGCGCGCACGCGATCCCGGCGGTGCGCGAGACGCTCGGGCGCCTTGCCGCGATGGAGGCCTGCTACGCCGGCATGATCGAGGGCCAGCACCAGGGCCACGAGCGCATGGAGACGGGCCACGTCCACGTGAACCGGCGCTACATGTACGCGGCGCTGAACTACGCGCTCGAGAACCATGCGCCGATCTGCGACATGATCCGCACGCTGTCGGGCGGCGGCGCGTTCCAGATGCCGGCCGATTCCTCGGTGCTCGAGGACGCCGAGCTCGCGCGGTTGTTCGAAAGCTACTGGTCCACGCTCGACCACAGCGCGACCGACCGGCTCAAGCTGTTCAGGGTCGCTTGGGACCTGCTCGGCTCCGAGTTCGCGATGCGCCACGACCAGTACGAGAAGTTCTACGTCGGCCCCTCGTTCGTCGTCCGCAACTACAACTTCATGTACGCGCCGTGGGACGAGCTCGAAGGGCTCGTCGACGGTATCATCGCCGAGGCAAACGCGTAGCGCGCCTCTGCGCGGTCAGCCCTGTGTCAGCTCGCCGGAGGCCGCGAATTTGAGGCGCTGGTGCCCCTCGGCGACGTTGGCGGGCCGCGGGAACGGGGCGGGCTGCGGCTCGCCGGGTTTGCGCGCCCTGCCGATCGCGGCGAACCAGTCTTCGAGGCCGGGCGGGGCGAACACCCAGAAGATCTTCATCTGGCCCGGCCCGTCGTTGTGCACGACGTGTTCGACGTAGCGGCCGACCGCGATGAGGCTGCCGGGCGAGAGCGGATAGGTCTTGCCGTCGACGATGCCGCGGCCGGTGCCCTCGTAGACGAACAGCAGCTCGTCGTTGCGCTGGTGCGCGTGATTGCGCACATGCGTGCCGGGCTCGAGCACCTGGATGCCGGCCGAGAGGAAATTGATCGGCGAGTTGCCGGGATGCAGCTTCACCGTGGCGTAGCCGGTGGAGGGGAGAGGCTGCCAGAAGGAGGTGCCCTCCTCGGGGCCGCTCACGAGATGCACGCCTTTCTGCGGCGGGGCGATCGGTGCGTTCATGGCGGTCTTCCTCGCTCTCAAACGTGTTCGATCGCCGTCAGCCAGTCGAGGACGGCGCGGTTGTAGTCGTCGGGCACGGTGATCATGCACATGTGGCCGCCGGTCTTGAGCGTCTTCAGCGTGGCCTTCGGAATCGCCGCGGCGAGCTGCTTCGCGAAATAGAGCGGCGTCACCATGTCGTCTTCGGCCACGAGCACGAGTGTGCGATGGCGGATGCGGCCGATCTGGCCGAGCCGGTCGTGGACGCTGATCGCGTCGATGCGGCTCTCCCAGATCTCGGGCAGGCCGAAATTCTTGAGCGCCATCGCCTCCATCGCGTCCACCTCGGCGGTACGCTCGGCGATGAACCAGGGCGGCAGCAGCGCGAGGTTGCTGACCTTCATGTAGGCCTCGGGCCCGCTGTCGCGCAGCGCGCGTTTGCGCGCCGCGAACAGGCGCTTAAAGTAGGCGTCGGATTTCGCCCAGGTCGCGGACAGCACCAGCCCGTCGATTCGGTCCGGGTGGTCGATCGCCAGCGCTTGGCCCATCGCCCCGCCGGTGGAATGGCCGAGATAGTGCGCCTTCTCGATGCCGAGCGCGTCCATGAGCCTCAGCGCGTCCGACGCCATCTGGTCGACGCTGTACTTGATTTTCGACGGCGTGCTCTGGCCGCAGCCGCGATGATCGTGCACGACGACGTCGAAGTGCTTGGCGAAGGCGGGCACCTGGTTGCGCCAGGACACGCCGGTGCCGTTCAGGCCCGGCACGAGCATCAGCGTGGGACCTTGCCCATGCCGCTCGTAGTGGATTTCCGCGTCGCCGATCGAAACCTTGGGCATCGTCCCCTCGTGCTCGCAAACGGGCCGCTGCTGGACGACGGCCCGGCCGCGGCATAACCTTCCGTATTCGAAAGCTAACAGGCTCGCGCGAGACGGGCGAGCGGCTTCAGAGGGAGGACACCATGAAATTTCGCATTGCGCTCACGGGCGCGGCCTGTGCGCTCGCCGCCGCGAGCGCGTCGGCGCAGCAGCAAGAGCTGCGGATCGGCTATCTCACCACCACGTCCGGCAGCACCGCGATCATCGGCAAGCACGTGGGCAACGGTTGGCAGCTCGGGCTCGAGCACGAGGGCTGGACGAAGGACGGCGACAAGCTCGGCGGCGTGCCGACGCGGATGTTCTATGCCGACGATCAGCTGAAACCCGATGTCGCGCTGAAGGAAGCCGAGAAGTTCATCAAGGTCGACAAGGTCCACATCGTCGCCGGCTTCATGTGGTCCAACATCATGCTCGCGGTGCGCAAGCCCCTCATCGATGCGAAGGTCATCATGATGAGCAACGTCGCCGGCGCGTCGCAGTTCGCCGGCAAGGAATGCACGCCCTATTTCATCACGACGTCGTGGAACAACGATCAGACCGCGGCCGCGACCGGGCTTCTGCTCAACGACGACAAGGTCAAGAACGTCTGGGCGATGGCTCCGAACTACCAGGCCGGCAAGGACGTGATCTCGGGATTCCGCACCACCTACAAGGGGAACGTGGCCGGCCAGACGCTGTTCAAGCTCGGCGAGAGCGACTTTCAGGCCGACATCTCGAAGGTGCGCGCCGAGAAGCCCGAGGCCGTGTTCTTCTTCGGCCCGGGCGCCATGGGCATCTCGTTCCTCAAGCAATGGGCCGCCTCGGGCGTCGGCAAGGACATCAAGCTCTACACGCTGTTCACCGTCGACTGGATCTCGCTGCCGGTGATCGGCGAGGCGGCGCTCGGCTCGTATCACACGAATCAGTGGGATATCGACAGCAAGAGCGAGGTCAACCAGAAGTTCGTCAAGGACTACGTCGCGAAGTTCGGCCACATGCCGTCGCACTTCGCGCAGCAGGCCTATGACGGGCCGCGCCTCCTCGCGGCGGCGCTCAAGGCCACGGGCGGGAAGTTCGACGACCCGATGGCGCTGATGAAGGCCATGCGCCACACGACCTATCCCTCGGTGCGCGGTCCCTACAAGTACAACGTGAACGGCATCCCGATTCAGGACTTCTTCAAGCGCGAGGTCGTGAAGAATCCCGACGGAAAGCTCTGGATCAAGACGGTCGGCGTCGCGGTCAAGGACAGCAAGGATCCGTTCTGGCAGGAATGCCCGGACGCGAGCCGGCTGTGAGCATGCGCGCCCGGCGCTAGGGGCGCGGCGGCGGAAGACCGGCGCGACCGGTGCCGGACGGCGGAGGGGCGGGTCGCAAGATCCGCCCCTTTTCGTCGGGCGCCCGCCGTCGCGGCCTTTTCGGTTGCATTGCTTGCCAAAATAGCTAAGCTACTTCGCAATAAATCGGGAGAGGGCTCATGGCCGACTCGGCCCCGGCGCCGGTGCGCAAGAACCAGCTCGACAAGGATCTGCGCGGCTGGCTCGCGACGAATGCGGACATCGTCACCGTGATCCGGAAGTCCGTCGGCATGGCCGAGGGGCCGGCGCTGATCGCGCAGAGCCACAAGCCGATCCTGTTCGAGAACATCAAGGAGTATCCCGGCTTCCGGCTGTGCGACATGCTCGTCCGGCACCGCTGGTCGCAGTGCCGCTCGCTCGGCGTCTCCGCGAAGGATTTCCTGCCGACGCTCGCCCAGCGCCTGCGCAAGCCCCCGCGCGGCCTCGTCGCCGTCAAGACCGGGCCGGTCAAGGAGGTGATCCGGACGGGCCGGGACGTGGATTGGACGAAGCTGCCGGTGCCGATCCACACGGACCGCGAGAGCGATCCCTACATCACCGCGATGAACATCATCCGCGACCCCGAGACCGGCTTCTACAATTCGTGCCACGCCGGCACCACGCCGCTGGCGCCCGACCGCGGCCTCGTCAGCTTCGTGACCTCGCACTCGCACCAGATCATCCGCAAGTATCAGGCGATGGGGAAGAAGGAGATGCCCATCGCGTTCGTCTTCGGCGTTCCGCCGGCCTACGAGATCATGGCGAACTTCTCCGGACTGCATCTCGATCTCTGGGGCGAAATGGACATGGTCGGCACGATCATGGACATGGACGTCGAGATGGTGCCGTGCGAGACGATCGATCTCACGGTTCCGGCCCATGCCGAGATCGTCGTCGAAGGCGTGCTCGATCTCGCGAAGCTGCACCCCTACGGAACGTCGGTTGCGCCCTCGATGTATTTCATGCCGGAAAAGCAGCAGCTTCCCGAGGTGCGGGTCACCGCGATCACGATGCGCGCGGACCGGCCGATCTACCGCAACCACCTCACCGTTCCGGACACCGACCATCAGGTGCTGCCGCGGCTCTGCCACGAGGCCGTACTGTTCAACCGCGTGAGCGAGATCGGCCTAAGGGTGCACGACGTGCGCTTTCCAACCTGGGGCGCGGCGCTCTCGGTCATCCTCCAGGTCGAGTATCCGCGGCCCGGCATGGTCAACGACGCGCTGATGACGTGCATGGGCGCGCCGTGGCTCAACACGAAGATGTGCGTGGCGGTGAGCCCCGACACCGATCTCGACGATGCCGCCGACGTCTACCACGCGATGGCGACGCGCGTGGATCCGGCGCGCGACATCGTCATTGTGCCCGCCACGCGCGGCTCGATCTTCGATCCCGCCGCCGAGCCGCTCGAGGGCCACTATCCGCACCGCCTGGTCGGCAAGATCGGCATCGACGCGACCGCCAAGGCGCATCGCGGCGGCGCCATCTTCGACCGCGCCTGGCCGAAGGGCTGGGGAAAAGTGAAGCTGGACGACTTCCTGGATTAGAGGAGAACCGCGATGAACGCCGTACCGCCGAAACCGAAAGTCACCGTCGAGGCCGAGCCCTTCATTCCCTACGTGAAGCCGGAGAATTTCGATCCGCGCATCAAGCCGATCCTCGATCCCTACATGAAGCGCATGGGCTTCCTGCCCAACGCGCTGAAGCTCTACGCCTACCGCCCGGAGATCGCGGTCACGCTGTTCACGCTCAACAGCAACGTGATGCGCGATCCGTCGTCGACGCTGCCGCAATTGCTGAAACGCAAGGTCGCGGCCCTGTGCTGCGCCGTGAACGGCTGCGCCTACTGCACCGCGCACAGCTGCAGCATGCTGAAGCGGCCGAACACGGGCGACCCGATGACCAGCGAGGGCTGGGGCATTTCCGAGGAGGAGCTGCAGGGCATCATCAGCGGCGAGACGAAGGCGCCGAACGAGATGGAGCAGGCAGTGTTCGACTACGCGCGCGCCGCCTCGGAGGACGCGCCCAACGTGCCGCGCGAGATCCTCGACCGGCTCAAGAAGCACCTGACGCCGCCGCAGATCGTCGAGCTGGCCTGCGTCGTCGGCTTCTGGAAGTTCTACAACACGGTGCACGACAGCCTGCACATCCCGATCGAGCAGCATCTGCTGGCCGATACCGGGTATGTCAGCCTGGCCTGAGCGCCGCGCCGCGCGATGAGCGCCGTCCTGCTGAAGCGCGCGCAGCGGCCAAACCCGGCGCGCGCGGCGCCGGTTCGGCCGCCGACAACGACCGCGCGGCCCGCGCTGATGGCCGACGGTACCGGCGAGCGATTCCGCCGGCTGGTGAGCGATCTGTTCACGATCGGCGCGCGAATGGACGCCGTGCGCGGCCGCTTCGCCGAACTCGTCGGCGTGACGCCGCCGCAATACACGATCCTCATGACCGTCGCGCAGTTGGAGGGCGGCGCCGGGGCCACCGTGCGCGCCGTGGCCGATCAGCTGCACGTGAGCGGCGCGTTCGTCACGGCCGAAACCGGCAAGCTCGCCAAGCAGGGCTTCGTCGCGAAGCGGCCCAACCCGGCCGATGGGCGCAGCGTGCTGGTGGCGCTCGCGCCCAGGGGGCGCCGCGCGCTCGAGGCGGCGCTTCCCCACATCCGCGCCGTCAACGACGTGTTCTTCGGCAGGCTCGGCGCGGAGGAGTTCGAGCGGCTGTCGGCCGGCGCGGCGCGGATCGTGGACGCGTCGGCGGCCGCGGTCCTGTTGGCGCACGCGCTCTCGGCCGGAGCGCGAAAATCGTAGCTGCGGGCCGCTTCGTAATATTATACCATTACGGAAATCCGGAGGTCCGGCGATGGCCGCTGACGAGAAGGTGTCCTATTTCGTCCGCTACAGAGGGCTGGCGCCGCCGATCGACGGCTTCGCGTCCGATTATTGCGGCCGGCATGTGGATATCCTGCGCACCTGGCCCGGCATCGAGAGAGTTGTCGTGCACACGCCGCTGGCCTGGCGCGACCCGTTTCCAGTGCGCCCGGACGGCACCGACTTCCTGACCGAGATGACGTTCGCCAGCGCCGATGCCTTGCGCGCGGCGCTCGGGTCGGAGGCGCGCGCGCGGGCGCGCGCGGACGGTGCGAACCTGATGCAGGGCGCGGCGCAGGTCACGCATCAGGCGATGCGCTCGCTGAGGCTGCTGTGAACGCGCCGGTCCAGGCCGCCGGCGAGGACGATCGACGCGTTCTGAAGCGCGATCCCAATCCCCATCTGTTCCGTCCGCTCGCGCTGCGGTCGGTCACCTCGCGCAACCGCATCATGCTGTCGCCGATGTGCCAGTATTCGGCCGCGGACGGCGTGCCGAACGCGTGGCATCTGCAGCATCTCGGCGCGCGCGCGGCCGGCGGGGCGGGCATCGTTTGCACCGAGGTCACCCATGTCGAGGAGCGCGGCCGCATCACGCCCCATTGCCTCGGCCTCTGGAACGACGCGCAGCGCGATGCGTTCGCGCCGATCGCGGCCTTCATCGCCTCCCAAGGGGCGGTGCCGGCAATCCAGCTCGGCCACGCCGGGCGCAAGGCTTCGGTGGCGCGGCCCTGGGATGGCAACCGGCCGATCGCGCCCGGCGCCGGCGGCTGGGAGACGATCGGCCCCTCGGCGCTGCCCTATGGCGCGTTCCCGGCGCCGCGGGCGATGACCGAGGACGATATCGGGGCGGTGGTGGCCGCGTTCGGCGCCGCGGCGCGGCGCGCGCGCGAGGCCGGCTTCAGGCTCATCGAGGTGCATGGCGCGCACGGCTACCTGCTGCACGAGTTCCTGTCGCCGCTCAGCAATGCGCGCACCGACCGCTACGGCGGATCGCTCGAGAACCGCGCGCGCCTGCTCATGCAGACGCTCGACGCGATCCGCGCGGAGTGGCCGGCCGAACTGCCGCTCGCCGTGCGCCTCTCGTGCACGGATTGGGTCCCGGGCGGCTGGGACGTGGCCGAAACCGTGGCGCTCGCGCGCCTGTTGAAGGCGCGGGGCGACGTCGACTTCGTCGACTGCTCGTCGGGCGGAAACGATTCCGCGCAGCGGATCCCGGTGCATCCCGGCTATCAGGTGGGCTTCGCCGAGCTCGTCCGGCGCGACGCCGGGATCGCGACCGCGGCGGTCGGGCTCATCCACAGCCCCGACCTGGCGGAGGAAATCCTCGCCAACGGCCGCGCCGATCTCGTCGTGCTCGGGCGCACGCTGCTCGGCGATCCGATGTGGCCGCTGCGCGCCGCGAAGGCGCTCAAGGCGCGCACCGTGAAATGGCCGGTGCAATACGAGCGCGCGGATATATTCTAGCCGCCGCATCAACCGGGAGAGCGCGACGTGGCCAGCCAGGCGCAGCTGACGCTGAAGAAGATCGGCAAGGACGGTTTCCGCTACGAGGGCGTCGCGATCGACACGCTCGTCATCGCCGGGTGGACCGGGCGCAACCAGGAGGCGCTGGAGAAACACATCCGCGAGCTCGAGGAGCTCGGCGTGCCGCGCCCGAAGACCACGCCGATCTTCTACCGCGTCGCCGCCTCGCTGCTCGCGTCCGCGGACGGCATCGACGTGTCCGGCGAGAATACGAGCGGCGAGGTGGAATTCGTGATCTTCCAGCTGGCCGATGGCCCGTGGATCGGTCTCGGCTCGGATCACACCGACCGCAAGGCGGAGACGCAGGGCGTGTCGCTCGCGAAGCAGCTCTGCGCCAAGCCGGTGGCAGGCGAGGTCTGGCGCCTGGCCGACGTGCGCCCGCATTGGGAGAGACTCGTGCTGCGCTCCTGGGCCTGGATCGGGGGTCAGCGCCACCCCTACCAGGAGGGGCCGGTGACGACCATGCGGGAGCCCGAAGACCTGATCGCCCGATATGGCGGCCTCGGGCCCGGCAGCGCAATGTTTTGCGGAACGCTCGCGGTCAAGGGCGGCATCCGCCCGGCCGAAGCCTTCGAGATGGAGTTGGAAGACCCGGTGCTTCGTCGTAGCATTCGCCACACGTACAGCATCGCGGCGCTGCCCGTCGAAGGGTGAGCGCCGCCCGCTTAAAGAGGAACCAGAGAGCGATGCCGTTCAACAAGCCGCATAGGGAGTTCTTCGCGATCGACATGGCGGAGGGGTGGGAGACGCCGCCGGGCTATCCACCTGGAATCAAACAGAAAATCCTCGCGAGCGATATCGACGAGACGAAGCGGACCGGCGGCCGCACGCGCCTCCTGAGGTTCGACGCCGGGACCTTCACGACGGCGCCGTTCGTCCACGACCATTGGGAAGAGGTTTACCTGGTCTCGGGCGATCTCACGGTGGGCAACGACGCCAAAGGCGCCGGCGGCGAGCCGTTCAAGGCACCCACCTACGCGTGCCGGCCGCCCGGCGTCTATCATGGACCGTTCAAGTCCGAACGCGGTTGCTTGCTCTACGAGATCCACTACTACGACGAGACGAGACCCTACCAGGCCGCGAAACGGTAGTCGGGATCCATGTACCGGCCGAGCGCCCCGTCAGGAGGCTTTGCCTTGGAACAGTTCAAGCCGCCGTCGCTCCAGCAGAGCGCCTACCGCGAAATCAAGCGGCGCATCGTGACCGCCGCCTACCGGCCGGGGGAGCAGATCAACACGAACCTGATCTGCAGCCAGCTCCAGCTCGGCCGTACGCCCGTGCACCTCGCCATCCACCGCCTCGAGGGCGAGGGCCTCATCGAGATCATGCCGCGCCGCGGCGTGGTGGTGAAGCCGATCGACCGCGCCCAGATGCTCGAGATGATCGAGGCCCGGCACATGATCGAGCCCGAGATCGCGGCGCTCGCGGCCGTCCGGGCCAGCGATCAGGAATTCGCCGCCATGCGCGCGATTCTCGACCGCATTCCCGCCATCGCGGAAGCGGGCGACGCCGAGCAGTTCATGGAGGTGGATCTCGAATTCCACCGCAGCATGGCGGTGGCCGCGCGCAACCACCCGCTGGCGGAGTTCCTGTCCGGGACGCACGACCATTGTGCGCGGCTGTATTTCGTTTCGGCCAGCCGCGAATCGCACAACCCGCGCATCATCGGCGAGCACGAGGAGATTTTCGCGGCGCTCGTCCGGCGCGATTCCGGGGCCGTGCGCGCCATGATGCAGAACCATGTCGAAAGCCTGCGCAAGAACGTGCGCGACCTTCTTTGAGCGCCTGAACTCGGAGTCCGGCATATGCAGACGATCGGTGCGGCGCGGCGCGCGCTCGCGGAGGGCAGGATGTCGGCCCGCGCGCTGGCCGAGGCGGCGCTCGCGCGTGCGCAAGACAAGGCGGGCGAAGGCGCGCGCGCATTCACGCGGCTCTATGCCGACGGCGCCGTCCACGCCGCCGATTCCGTGGACAGCCTCGCCAAGGCGGGCGGAACGCCGGCGCCGCTGGCCGGCATTCCCGTTTCGATCAAGGACCTGTTCGACGTCGCCGGCGAGACGACCCTGGCCGGCTCGGTGGCGCTGAAGTCCGCGCCGCCGGCCGCGGCCGATGCCGTCATCGTGCGGCGGCTGCGCGCGGCCGGCGCCGTCCTCGTCGGCAAGACGAACATGACCGAGTTCGCGTTCTCCGGGCTCGGCCTCAATCCGCATTACGGCACGCCGGCGAGCCCGTGGGACCGCAAGACGCGGCGCATCCCGGGCGGCTCGTCGTCGGGCGCCGGCGTCTCGGTCGCCGACGGCATGGCGCTCGCCGCGATCGGCACCGACACCGGCGGCTCGGTCCGCATCCCGGCGGCGTTCAACGGCGTCGTCGGCTTCAAGCCCACGGCGCGCCGCGTTCCCGCCGCCGGCTGCTTTCCGCTCTCGAGCACGCTCGATTCGATCGGGCCGCTGGCGCCCTCGGTCGCGTGCTGCGCGCTCGTCGACGCGGTGATGGCCGGCGAGGAGCCGCTGCCGCTTCCGCAACGTCCGCTCGCCGGCCTGCGCTTCGTGCTGCCGCAGCGCTACGTCCTCGACGGGCTCGATGCCGCCGTTTCCGCCGCCTACGCGCGCGCGCTGTCGCGCCTGTCCGCGGCCGGCGCCCGCCTCGTCGAATTGCCGCTCGCCGAGCTCGAAGACATCCCGCGCATCATGGCGAAGGGCGCGCTGGTCACGGTCGAGGCGTTCGCCGTTCACCGCAAGCTGCTGGAAGCCGAAGGCGCCAAATACGATCCGCGCGTCGCCAGCCGCATCAGGCTCGGCGCCAACGCCGCCGCGGCGGACTATTACGACATGCTGCGCCAGCGCGACCAGCTCGTCGCCCGCGTCTCGCGGACCACCGCCGACTACGACGCGCTGCTCTGCCC
>ERZ761602.7280-NODE-7280-length-11848-cov-5.216993_pt1 | contig 11848 bp, 11 predicted proteins | sample MGYA00512165_ERZ761602 | MGnify/ENA primary metagenome ERZ761602 (study PRJEB28899, sample SAMN02445085) | bioreactor sludge metagenome | biome: EBPR sludge; isolation source: Thorneside wastewater treatment plant | place: Australia: Brisbane, Thorneside... | reverse complement strand
ACATAGGTCGGCACATCGGTGGCACGCACCAGCACCACCCGGACGTCGGCCTGGTTGGTGGGCAGGATCAGCTTGCGGGATTTTTCCGGATCTTCCAGCACGGTGATACCTGCCGCCTGCAGCAGGGGCAGGGTTTCATCAAAAATTCGGCCCTTGGAGAGCGCGAGCGTGATCAATTGAATTCTCCTTGCAGCAGCTTGCGCATCACTTCACCCGCTCGATGTCGGCGCCCATCGCACGCAGTTTGGCTTCCATGCCGTCGTAACCCCGGTCCAGGTGGTAGATGCGGTCCACCCGCGTTTCACCCTCCGCCACCAGACCGGCAATGACCAGGCTGGCCGACGCGCGCAGGTCGGTGGCCATCACGGTGGCGCCGGACAGGCGCTCCACGCCTTCGATGACCGCAACCTTGCCGTCGGTCTGGATGTGGGCGCCCAGACGCACCAGTTCGTTCACATGCATGAACCGGTTCTCGAAAATGGTTTCCGTGACTTTCGCTGTGCCGTGTGCCACGCAGTTCAAGGCCATGAACTGCGCCTGCATGTCGGTCGGAAAACCGGGGTACTCGGTGGTGCGGAAACTCTGTGCCTGCAGCCGACCGGACGAGCGGATGCGGATGAATCCGTCGCCGGCCTCGATGCTCGCTCCCGCGTCGCGCAGCTTGTCGATGACAGCGTCCAGGTGATCCGCACGGGCCCCGCGCAACACCACGTCACCGCCGGTTGCCGCAACCGCACACAGGAACGTGCCGGCTTCGATGCGATCCGCCACCACCTCGTGGGTGCAGCCGCGAAGCCGCTCGACGCCCTGAATCCGGATGCGGCTGGTTCCGTGCCCCTCGATCTTCGCCCCCATGCGGATGAGCATTTCGGCCAGATCGGGGATCTCCGGCTCCTGGGCGGCGTTCTCCAGCAGGGTTTCGCCATCGGCCAGCGCCGCGGCCATCAGGAAATTCTCGGTCCCGGTCACGGTCACCATGTCCGTGGCGATGCGCGCGCCATGCAGCCGGGATCGGCCCTTGGGCAGTTTGGCAATCATGTAGCCGTGCTCGACCACGATGTCCGCCCCCATCGCCTGCAAACCCTTGATGTGCTGGTCCACCGGGCGCGAGCCAATGGCACAGCCGCCCGGCAGGGAGACCGTCGCCTCGCCAAAGCGCGCCAGCAGCGGCCCGAGCGCCAGGACCGACGCGCGCATGGTCTTGACCAGTTCGTAGGGTGCCTCGGGCGAACTGAGCCCGGATGCGTCGATGCGGACCGTGCCATCAGATTCATGCTCGGCAACCACGCCCATATTGCGGATCAGCTTGAGCATGGTCGACACATCCTGCAGGCGCGGGACGTTCCGTAGCACCACGGGCTGTGCCGTCAGCAAAGCGGCACACAACTCGGGCAAGGCCGCATTTTTTGCCCCGGAAACAGGCACCTCGCCGACCAAGGGAAGGCCGCCGCGAATCAGAAGTTTGTCCATGGTGGTTGTCTGGATCAGGGGGCGCTTCGCGCCCATTCGGCGGGCGTCATCGCCTTGATTGAAAGGGCATGCACTTCGTCGGTTGCCATGCGACCGCCCAAGGTGGCATAGACGCGTTGATGGCGCTGAATCGGGCGCATGCCGTCAAAGGCGGACGAGACCACGGTCGCAAACCAGTGCCTCCCATCGCCCTCCACCGAAAGATGTTGGCAATCAAGACCGGTTGAAATGATGCGGTGAAGTTCGTCTGCGGTCATGGCATGGGGTTCAGTGGCGCAGCTTGTAGCCCGTCCGAAGCAGGTGAATCGCCAGCGCCGCAACGAGGGTAAAAGCCGTGGAAACGATAACCAGACTCATCCACGGCGAGACGTCACTGACGCCGAAAAAGCCGTAGCGGAAGCCGTCGATCATGTAAAAAAACGGGTTGAGGTGACTGACCTGCTGCCAGAACGGGGGCAGGGAGTGAATCGAGTAGAACACACCCGACAGAAAGGTCATCGGCATGATGATGAAGTTCTGGAATGCAGCCATCTGGTCGAATTTTTCGGCCCACAGACCCGCAATCAAGCCCAAGGTTCCCAGGAGCGCCGCACCCAGAAAGCCAAAAACGGCAATCCACCATGGCGCCGCAATACCGGGATTGCCAAACCACACTGTGACCAGGTAAACACCCAGACCGACCATCAAGCCGCGCACCACCGAAGATCCGACATAGGCAAAGAACCAGGCCCAGTGCGACAAAGGAGTCAGCAGAACGAAGACCAGATTGCCAGTGATCTTGCTTTGGATCAGGCTTGACGAACTGTTGGCAAACGCGTTTTGCAACACGCTCATCATGACCAGACCGGGAACCAGAAACGCCGAATAGCCTACCTGATCGTAGACTTTGACATGGTCTTCCAGCACGTGGCCGAAGATGAGCATGTACAAAACTGCCGTCAATACTGGCGCCGCCACGGTCTGGAAGCTCACCTTCCAGAAACGGAGGACTTCTTTGTAAAACAGAGCCCGCCAGCCGTTCACGACACCACCCGATCCTGTGCAGTCTCGCCGGTGGACCCCATCACGCTCAGAAACACATCCTCCAGGTCCGCCTTGCGCACTTCAATGTCCTCGGCTTGAATGCCTGCCACCCGCATCGCTGCCAGATAGTGTTCGACCTCGGTCGCGTCGTGAACGGGAAGCTGGGCAATACGCCCGGTAACGCGCGCCTTGGCCCGCAGCGCAGCCGGCAACTCGCCATCAACCTTGAACCGCATCACGTTGCTGGATGCGGCGCTCAGCAGTTCGGACGTCGTCGCCAGAGTAACCACTCGCCCCTTTTTCAACATGGCGATCCGGTTGCACAGCGCCTCGGCTTCTTCCAGGTAATGGGTCGTCAACAATATGGTGTGCCCGTCGCGATTGAGGCGCGCGACAAACTGCCACAGCGTCTGGCGCAACTCGACGTCGACCCCGGCCGTCGGCTCGTCAAGTACGATCACCGGCGGGCGGTGGACCAATGCCTGCGCGACCAATACCCGGCGTTTCATGCCGCCGGAAAGTTGTCGCATATTGGCATCTGCCTTGTCCGCAAGGCCGAGACTGTCCAACAGTTCGTCTATCCATTCGCCATTGCGGCGCAAACCGAAGTAGCCCGATTGAAGGGTCAACGCCTCACGAACCGTGAAGAACGGATCGAACACCAGTTCCTGCGGAACGACTCCCAGCAATCGCCGCGTCTGTTCGTAGGAGGTGACCACATCGAGTCCGCGAACAGCGACCGCCCCGCGACTGGCGCGCGACAGCCCCGCCAATATGTTGATCAGCGTGGTCTTGCCGGCACCATTGGGGCCGAGAAGTCCGAAGAATTCACCTTCCTCGATGGCAAAAGTCACCTCGTCCAACGCCCGAAAAGACTCGGCGCCAGGACGGCCGGTGGCGAATTCTTTGGTGACAGACTGGAAGGAGAGCGCGGGCATCGGAACCCGCTATTCTAGGGTTTTACCGGATTCCCGTTCGCACACGCGGCCGGTGAGCCGCCATGTCCCAGCAAGCGATCGATACCGTAGACTCGCGCAAGTTGTTCAATGCGGGCTGGCGCGGATACCAGAGAGAAGTCACCACCTCGGGCGATGATCCGTCGCCGACAGGCCAGAACCATTGCCAGAGCGCTGGAGTCGAACTGATCCAGCGCGCCCGCGTCGATCCGGACCTGATTGGACGCCGATTTCGCAATCTGGGCCAAGAAATCCACCAATACTCCGTTCGCGTTGTCGTGGGTAAGCCTGGCGGGCAGGGTCAGTACCATGGCGCCGGTAGGCTCCAGACCAAGGCCCTTTTCAGTTTTTGCCACTGGCGTTCACCCGGTTTTTTTCTGCCAGTGCCTGCAGCAGTCCGTCCACGCCGCGCGCATTCACCTCCCGGGCAAACTGCCCACGGTAATTTTCGACCAGCCAGACCCCCAGCACGTTGAGGTCATAAATCAACCAGCCACTGCCGCGCCCCGGCGTTTTTTCGAGTCGATAGTCGAGTTGAATGGGCTCACCCTTGCCTCGCACTTCCGTCCGAACCAACACCTCCGGGTCGTCCTGCGACGCCCGAAACGGCTTGATGAACACGGATTGATCCGTCACCTGAGCCAGCGCACCGGCATAGGTTCGAACCAGCAGGGTCTTGAATTCATCCTGCAAGCGTTTTTGCTGCTCCGGCGTCGCCCGACGCCAGCCAGGGCCGACAGCGGAAGCCGTCATACGCTGGAAATTCACCGAAGGCATGATTCGGGCGTCCACCAGAGCCATGGTCCGATTGATGTCACCTGCGCGCACCGCGCGGTCGGCCCGAATTGCCTCCAGCATCTCGCTCGACAGGCGGCGTACCAAGGCGTCCGGTGCCTCGTCCGTCGCGTGGGCAGGGAGCGCGAGCGCGATCAAGCCGCCGATGGCAATAGCGGTTTCCAGAAGATTTCTGCGTTTCATGATGGAGGTTCAATGCGCCTGCGGCCCGGTCGGTTGACTGCTGGATGGTTCGACCGCTTCGTCGGTCGGGGGGGTCCCGTCAAAAACGTCGTTGTTGCGCCGTTGCAAGTAGGCATCCCGGGTAAAGCTGTATTTGTCCAAGGCGGCCTGATCCAATATGGCGCTGGCCCCCAACAATCGGGCACGGGTTTCGACTGCCTGCAACAGGAGCAGGCTGTTGCGCGTTGGCACATGCGGGCGGCGCGCAACAACACTATGCCCGCGATCGGCATTCATGGCTGCCGTATCTCGGACGGTTGACGGCCCCATGATGGGCAACACCAGGTAAGGCCCTGGCGGGACACCCCAGTAACCCAACGTCTGGCCAAAATCCTCATGGTGGCGCTCCAGGCCCACATCGGTGGCAAGGTCGATCAAGCCACCCATCCCGAGTGTGGTGTTGATTGTCAGTCGCATCATTGTCTGGGTTGCGGCAACCGGTTTCAGCTGCAACATGCTGTTCGCGAGCGTCCAGACATCACCCAGGTTACCGAAGAAATTGTCCACTCCGGTTCGAACCGGACCGGGCGTGAATTCTCGGTACGCGATCGCAACCGGCTTCAAAAAGACGCTGTCAACCACTTCGTTGAATCCGTCGATTCGGCGGTTCAACGGCTCCAGAGGGTCTTCCTTGATTCGCATCGGTCCACTTGCACAGCCGGACAAGCCGACCAGAAGCACAGCCATGGCAGCACGCCGACCCCATTTGCCCGGGGCCCATTGGCGCGGTCGATCTGCATACTTCATTGTTTTCCCCCTGCAGTGGCCGCCGGCGTCGGTCCAGCGGCCGCCTTGTCGTAAAGGATCTGACCGATCAGGGTCTCCAGAACGATCGCCGATTGGGTAGAAGAGACCTGATCACCCGCTTTCAGGACTCGCTCGTCGGCGCCGGCCTCGATCCCCACATATTGTTCGCCGAGCAGACCACTTGTCAGAATTTTCAGCGAGCTGTCTTTCGGAAACTGATACCGGCTTTCCAGCGCCAATGCAACGCGGGCTTGAAAAGTCTTGTCATCAAAAGTGATCGACTCGACACGACCGACGACAACACCGGCACTCTTGACGGCTGCCTTGGGTTTGAGGCCCCCGACATTGTCAAATCGTGCGGTGATGGTGTAGTCGGACTCGAAGCTCAGGCTCAGCAGATTGGCCGACTTCATGGCCAGGAACAACAGGGCGGCGAGCCCCGTGAGGACGAACAGTCCAACCCAGACATCTTGCGACGAACGTTGCATGGTCACTCCCTCTTCATCAAATGCTGAACATCATGACAGTCAGTACGAAGTCGAGCCCGAGTACCGCCAGCGATGCCCACACCACGGTCCGCGTCGTCGCAGCGGATACCCCTTCAGGCGTCGGCTGCGCCTCGTGGCCCTGATAAAGGGCAATGAAAGTCACCGCGACGCCGAAAACCAGGCTCTTGACCACGCCGTTGCCCACATCGCTCCAGACGTCAACACCGCCTTGCATCTGGCTCCAGAAGGCCCCTGAATCAATTCCGATCAGCAGAACCCCCACCACGTAGCCGCCGACTATGCCGACGGCACTGAAAACGGCTGCAAGTAACGGCATCGCCATCAGCCCTCCCCAGAAGCGCGGCGCCAGAACGCGCCGGATCGGATCGACCGCCATCATTTCCATCGCGGTCAATTGCTCACCTGCCCGCATCAGGCCGATTTCGGCCGTCAGTGACGCACCGGCGCGTCCGGCAAAAAGCAACGCGGTAATTACCGGCCCCAGTTCGCGCACAAGGGACAAGGCCACCAACAGGCCAACGGCTTCCGACGATCCGTACCGCTGCAGCGTGTAGTAGCCCTGAAGACCCAGCACAAATCCTACGAAAAGACCGGACACTGTGATGATCGCCAGCGAATGATTGCCGAGAAAGAACAATTGGTCACGGACCAGGCCGAATCGTGCCAGTGCCTGGGGAGCCAGTGCCAGGAGGCGCAGCAGCAGGCGCGCGCCGTATCCCCATTCCGCCAGCAACCGCCGGGTGGCGAAGCCCAGACTGGCCGGGTGCCAGGCCCTCATGGCCGTACCCCGTCGAAGTCTTCTTCAACCGATGGGCCCGGGTAGTGAAAACGCACCGGACCGTCGCGCGCACCACTGACAAACTGAATCACCATGGGGTCCTCCGACTGACGAACTTCATCGGGGGTGCCTTGGGCGGCGACGCGTCCATTGGCCAGGATGATGACCTGATCCGAAATGCGGAAGGTCTCTGGAATTTCGTGCGAAACAATCAGGCTGGTGAGGCCCAACGCTTCGTTGAGGTCCCGGATCAGGCGCGCGGCAGTGCCGAGGGCGATGGGATCCAGGCCAGAGAAAGGCTCGTCGTAAAGCACCAGGTCCGGATCCAGGGCGATGGCCCGAGCGAGCGCAACCCGGCGGTTCATTCCGCCGGAAATTTCGGCCGGCATGAGGTCGCGCGCGCCACGGAGGCCGACCGAATCGAGTTTCATCAGGACAATATCCCGTATCAACTCCTCCGGAAGGCGCGTGTGCTCCCGCAACGGAAATGCGACGTTTTCGAAAACGCTGAGATCCGTGAACAAGGCGCCGAACTGGAAAAGCATCCCCATCCGGCGGCGTGCCGCATAGAGCTGCGCCTGATCCATGGCACCGATATCCTGGCCAGCAAAAAGAACCTGCCCGTGCTGAGCCCGCAATTGCCCACCAATCAGCCGCAGAGTCGTGGTCTTGCCCCCTCCGGTGGCGCCCATCAGCGCCGTCACCTTGCCCCGGGGGATGGAAAAGGAAACATCGTCAAGAACGGTCCGGTCGCGGTATCCGAAACGAACACTGCGGACCTCGACCAAAGCATCTGCTGAGGGATCAATCATGTCCAGGAGGTGCCGCGAAACAGCTGCGGCGCCTTGCCCTGATGATACCGGGCCGAACATCAGCCCGTTGTAAGCACCTGTTTGCGTCAGCGGGGCAGGTCGGAAGAGCCCATCAGGAACTCGTCCACTGCGCGTGCAGCCTGCCGGCCCTCCCGTATCGCCCAAACGACCAGAGACTGGCCGCGTCGAACGTCACCGGCGGCAAACACCTTCGCCGCACTGGTTGCGTATCCGCCGATCAGGTCGGTGCTTGCCCGCGCGTTGCCACGGGGATCCTTGTCGACTTCAAACCCCTCCAGCAAGCTTGCAACCGGGTTGACGAATCCCATTGCCAGCAAGACAAGATCGGCCTTGAACTCCTTTTCGGTGCCCGGCACCTCGACCAGTTTTCCGTCCTTGAGTTCGACTTGAACCGTTTTCAAGCCGGCAACTTTGCCATTTTTGCCCACGAACTCCTTGGTCGAAATGGCAAACTCCCGCACGCAGCCTTCTTCGTGGCTGGAGCTGGTGCGCAGCTTGATCGGCCAGTAGGGCCACACCAACGGCTTGTTTTCTTCCTCCGGCGGCATAGGCATGACTTCGAACTGGGTCACGCTGGCGGCCCCGTGGCGGTTGGAGGTTCCAACGCAGTCGCTCCCGGTGTCGCCGCCGCCGATCACGATCACATGTTTGCCGTCGGCACGCAACTGGCCCTTGAGCTTGTCGCCTGCATTGACCTTGTTCTGCTGCGGCAGAAACTCCATCGCAAAGTGGATACCGTCCAGATCACGGCCCGGCACCGGCAAATCGCGCGACTGCTCGGCGCCCCCTGTCAGCAGCACGGCGTCAAAGTCCTTCTTGAGCTGATCGGGTGTCACCGACTCTTTGGCCCAGTTGGTCACCTTGCTGTCGGCTGGCAACTGCCCGACCAGAACGCCGGTGCGGATCGTCACGCCTTCGGCTTCGAGCTGCTTCACGCGGCGGTCGATGTGCGACTTCTCCAGCTTGAAATCGGGGATTCCGTAGCGCAGCAGGCCACCCACGCGGTCGTTTTTCTCGAACAAAGTGACGTCATGTCCGACGCGCGCCAGTTGCTGCGCAGCGGCCAGTCCCGCAGGCCCGGCGCCAACCACCGCGACCTTCTTGCCCGTCTTGCGAGCCGCCGGTTGCGGTTGCACCCAGCCTTCAGCCCATGCGCGGTCGATGATTGCGTGTTCGATGGACTTGATACCAACTGCGTCACCATTGACGTTGATGGTGCACGCGGCCTCGCAGGGCGCCGGGCAGATGCGGCCTGTGAACTCGGGGAAGTTGTTGGTGCTGTGAAGCACCGTGCTGGCATTCTTCCAGTCGCCGTGGTAGACGAGATCGTTGAAGTCCGGAATGATGTTGTTGACCGGGCATCCACTGTTGCAGAACGGGGTGCCACAGTCCATACAGCGTGCGCCCTGGACTTTCGCCTGCGACTCATCCAGGCCGATCACGAATTCCTTGTAGTGCTTCACGCGCTCGGCGACTGGCTTGTAGCCTTCTTCGATACGCTCAAATTCCATGAATCCGGTTATTTTTCCCATGATCTGTTTCTCCGCTTAAGTGGTCGACTTCGCTTCTTTTTTGGTAGCGTCAGATGACCTTTTCACGCTGGGTATGGCGTGTTTTTTCGCAAAAATCTCGCCAAGCGCACGCTTGTACTCGGTTGGGAAGACTTTGACGAACTTTGCCCGGGACTCGACCCAGTTGTCGAGCAGTTCGCGCGCCCGTCGGCTACCCGTCCAGCGGTTGTGTTCTTCGAGCAGCTTGCGCAATTGCGCTTCGTCGGTCTGTCCACGGTGCCATACGGCACGATCCACGGTTTCTTCCTGCTCCGCCGCTGCCACCACCTTTTCAAGGCTGACCATGGCGGTGTTGCAGCGTTTGGCAAACTGACCATCTTCGTCATAGACGTATGCGACGCCACCCGACATGCCGGCTGCAAAGTTGCGCCCGGTTTTGCCGAGCACAACGACCGTACCACCGGTCATGTACTCGCAACCGTGGTCGCCCGTGCCCTCCACGACCGCCGTCGCGCCCGACAAACGCACCGCAAAACGTTCCCCGGCGACACCGCTGAAGAAAGCTTCGCCGCTGGTGGCGCCGTACATCACGGTGTTGCCGACGATGATGTTGCGGGTGGCTTCGCCGCGAAAGTCGATGCTGGGGCGCACCACCACGCGGCCACCGGACAAGCCTTTGCCCGTGTAATCGTTGGCGTCGCCGATCAGGTACAGCGTGATGCCATTGCAGAGGAACGCGCCAAAGGACTGGCCGCCTGTACCTTCCAGCTGGATGCGGATGGTGTCGTCGGGCAAGCCCTCGGGATGCACTTTGGTAACCGCGCCGGACAGCATGGCGCCCACCGACCGGTTGACGTTTCGGGCGACCTCCATGAACTGGACTCGCTCTCCGCGATCAATGGCGGGGCGCGACTTTTCGATCAGACGCTGATCCATGGATCGCTCAAGGCCATGGTCCTGGGTGGCGACGTGAAAACGCGGGACCTCGGCTGGGGCCTGCGCCGTCGCCAGAAGACGGCTGAAATCAAGTCCGCGCGCTTTCCAATGGGCGATGCCTTTGCGCATGTCCAGCAGGTCTGCGCGTCCGATCAGGTCATCAAATTTGCGGATGCCGAGTTGGGCCATGATCTGGCGAACCTCCTCGGCGACGAAGAAGAAATAGTTGACCACATGCTCGGGTTTGCCGGCGAACTTGCGTCGCAATGCCGGATCCTGGGTTGCCACGCCGACCGGACAGGTGTTGAGGTGGCACTTGCGCATCATGATGCAGCCCTCGACCACCAGCGGTGCAGTCGCGAATCCGAACTCGTCAGCGCCCAGCAGGGCGCCAATGGCTACGTCACGGCCGGTCTTCATCTGTCCGTCGGCCTGCACACGGATGCGCCCGCGCAGGCGGTTCAGCACCAAGGTCTGCTGCGTTTCCGCCAGTCCGATCTCCCAGGGGCTGCCCGCATGTTTGATCGACGACCAGGGCGAAGCACCAGTACCGCCATCGTGGCCCGCGATCACGACGTGGTCTGCTTTGCACTTGGCCACGCCGGCGGCAATCGTGCCAACCCCGATTTCCGACACCAGTTTCACACTGATATCACTGTGGGGCGCGACGTTTTTCAGGTCATGGATCAGCTGGGCCAGATCCTCGATCGAGTAAATGTCGTGGTGCGGCGGCGGCGAGATCAGGCCCACACCCGGGACACTGTGGCGCAACTTGCCGATATAGTCCGACACTTTCCCACCAGGCAGCTGCCCGCCTTCGCCCGGTTTGGCCCCTTGGGCCATCTTGATCTGGATTTGATCGGCGCTGCTCAGGTATTCGGCGGTGACACCAAAACGGCCCGATGCAACCTGCTTGATGCGCGAGCGCAGGGAATCGCCGTCCTGCAGCGGCAGGTCGACTTCGACGACGTCGGCTCCGATCACACTCTTGAGCGATTCACCCTGGCGGATCGGGATGCCCTTGAGTTCATTCCTGTAGCGAGCCGAATCTTCACCACCCTCGCCCGTGTTGCTTTTGCCGCCGATACGATTCATGGCGACCGCCAGTGTGGCGTGGGCTTCGGTGGAGATCGACCCCAAGGACATGGCCCCCGTGGCAAACCGCTTGACGATTTCTTTGGCTGGTTCGACCTCTTCGATTGGAATCGCGCGGCCGGGGTCGACCTTGAACTCGAACAATCCGCGGAGCGTCATGTGGCGGCGGCTCTGGTCATTGACGATCTGGGCGTATTCCTTGTAGGTGCTCCAGTTGTTCGAGCGCGTGCTGTGCTGCAATTTCGCGATGGCATCGGGGGTCCACATATGCTCTTCGCCACGAGTGCGCCACGCATACTCGCCACCGCTATCCAGCATGGAGGCGAGGACCGGGTCGTTTCCGTAGGCCGCCGTGTGCATACGGATAGCCTCTTCCGCTATTTCGAAGACACCGATACCTCCAACCCGACTTGCGGTTCCGGTGAAGTATTTCTCCACCGTCGCACTGTCAAGTCCGATGGCTTCGAAAAGCTGGGCGCCGCAGTAGCTCATGTAGGTGCTCACGCCCATCTTGGACATGATCTTGGACAGGCCTTTGCCGATTGCCTTGATGTAGTTGTAGATGGCTTTCTCGGCGGAAAGGTCACCAGGGAGGCCACGGTGAATGCTACGTACGGTCTCGAGTGCCAGGTAAGGGTGAACCGCTTCGGCGCCGTAGCCGGCAAGAACGGCAAAATGGTGCACTTCGCGCGCGGTGCCCGTCTCGACGACAAGGCCGGCGGTCGTGCGCAGTCCTTCCCGCACCAGATGCTGGTGAATCGCCGACATGGCAAGCAGGGCCGGGACGGCGATGCGGGATGCGCTGACCTGCCGATCGCTCACGATCAGAATGTTTTTGCCCCCCTTGATGGCATCAACCGCTTCGGCGCACAAGGACGCCAGTTTTGCCTCGACACCTTCCTTACCCCATTGCGCCGGGTAGGTGATATCCAAGGTCGCACTGCGGAATTTGCCCTGTGTCGAGGCTTCGATC
>ERZ761602.7279-NODE-7279-length-11851-cov-6.306884_pt1 | contig 11851 bp, 11 predicted proteins | sample MGYA00512165_ERZ761602 | MGnify/ENA primary metagenome ERZ761602 (study PRJEB28899, sample SAMN02445085) | bioreactor sludge metagenome | biome: EBPR sludge; isolation source: Thorneside wastewater treatment plant | place: Australia: Brisbane, Thorneside... | reverse complement strand
GCGCCGACGCGCCGAAGTTCATCGGCACACCGCCGATCAGGAAGCCCGGATTCAGTCCGGCGTGCTCGAGTATCCACGCCAGCATCGCCGACGTCGTCGTCTTCCCGTGCGTTCCTGCCACGGCCAGCACCCAACGCCCGCGCAGAATGTGCTCGGCGAGCCATTGCGGGCCGGAGGTGAATGGCAGTGCGCGGTCGAGGATCGTCTCGAGCAGCGGGTTGCCGCGCGAAATGGCGTTGCCGACCAGGTAGCAATCGGGCTCGAATGAGGTCTGCGCCGCATCATACCCTTCGACGACTTCGATCTCGGCCGCAGCGAGTTGCTGATTCATTGGTGGGTAGAGGTCGCTGTCGCAGCCGGTGACACGATGTCCGGCGGCGCGCGCCAACTGTGCTACACCGCCCATGAAGGTGCCGCCGATGCCGAGGATGTGAATGTGCATGTGCCGAATCCAGGTAGAATGGGGCTGTGGGACGCGCGATTGTACTCCGGTCGGCGTGTCCTTTTGTCTTTCCTGCTGGTAATGGCACTCACCGCCTCTCACTCGACGCCGCCATGAACCGCCGAAACGAGCGTCGGCGCAGTGCCGCGCCCCGCCGCATCGCCGCCCTTGCCGCGCGCCTGATGGCCGAGGATGGTCTGAGCGACTGCGCGCTCGCCAAACGCAAGGCCGCCCGTCAGCTTGGCCTGCCCGAGAACGTCGGTCTGCCGGATGATGTCGAGGTGGAAGACGAGTTGCGCGCCTACCAGCGTCTCTTCCAGGATGACGAACAGCACGGCAGAACGCTCGAACTGCTGCGCACGGCGGCGCGTCTGATGCGCCTTCTGGAGCGCTTCAATCCCTATCTGACTGGGCCCGTCCTGCTCGGCCTGGCCGGTCGTCATGCCGAGATCGACCTCCAGCTCTTTGCCGACAGCGCCAAGGACGTCGAGGTCTTTCTGCTCAACGAGCGGGTGGCGTTTCGCCACAGCCAGCCGCGCAGCGAGCGCGCCGAGGCCGTTCTGACGACGATGAGCGGCCAGGCAGCGGTCAATCTGGTTGTCTATCCGCAGGTCGAAGAGCGCAGCAGTTTCAAGACGCGCGATGGCCGGGTGCGCGAACGCGCGCGGCTCGACGCGGTGCTGCGCTTGCTGGCCGAGCACGAGGCGATCGTGGACTAGTCAGCAGTTGTGAAGAACTCGTCGCGCGCAGTATGCTTACCGGTTTGCAGCCGCGCGCTGGCGCAGGGCGCTTGCGGGTGGCCCCGTGCCGCGGCGAGAATAAGGAGGAGCGATGAGCAGACAGATCGTTGTTTGCATGGATGGCACGTGGAACGATCCCGTCGAGCAGACGAACGTCTACCGGCTGTTCCAGATGTTGCCCGGCGACGAGCGGCAGGTTGAGGAACGCGGGCCTATCCGTTCGCATCTGGTCAAGCACGACGAGCAGGTGACAGCCTTCTACCTGGAAAGCATAGGCAGCGGCGGACGTTCGCAGGGATTGCTTGGCGGCACGCAGGGGATCGGTCTGCACGACTGCATGATCGACGCCTACGTTCTCGTTTCGCAGGTCTATCAACGCGGCGACAAGATCTGGTTGTTCGGCTTCTCGCGCGGCGCCTGGGCGGCGCGCAGCCTGGGGGCCTTCATCGCCCGTTCCGGGTTGATCCCGGGCGTCGATGCACAGGACGATAGTGCGGCCGATCTGGCCGAGAAAGTCTGGCTGGACTACAAGGACGGGCGTGGCATGAAACGGGGTGGGCGCTTCTGGCGGCACCACGACGAAACGCCGATCCGCATGATCGGGGTCTGGGAGACGGTCGGCGAATTCGGCGTGCCGCTGTTCAACGGCATGCGCCTGGCCGATCGGGACGAACTCGACTATTTACGCTTTGCCGACCGCGAACTCAGTCCGCGCGTCGAGTTTGCCCGTCAGGCGTTGGCCATCGACGAAGATCGCCTCGACTTCATCCCGACGCCGTGGGTTGAACGTCAAGGGATCAGGCAGGTGTGGTTCGCCGGCGCGCACGCCGATGTTGGTGGTGGCTACGCCAACCGTGGTTTGTCGGACATCGCGCTCGAATGGATGATGGAAGAGGTGAATGCGCTCGACGCTGGTCTGCAACTCTCGCCCAGTCGGCTAAGTCAGGCGCTGGCGCCGGATTGTCTGGTCGATCGGCACGACGAAACGCGTGCGCTGGTCTGGCGCACGCGCCCGAGCAAGGAACGCAGGATCCCCGAGGACGCTGAACTGCATCCCAGCGTTCTGCAGCGGCTGAGCGAGCGGGCCGATTATCGGCCGAAGGCGCTGGCGCATTTTCCGGCCTGCGCCCCGTTCTATGCCGAGGACGAATTGCGTCTGGAGGAAGTCGTCGACCCGGAACGGGAAGCGCTGCCTTTCCGCAAGCTGCCGATCGACGGTTCGACGCGTTTCCCGGTCTACGCCGACAAATGGTGGAATGCCTCCGGTGTCGAAGTCGAGGTGGGAGAAAAGTACCGCATTGAGGCCAGCGGTGAGTGGATCGACAAGGGAACACCGGCCGGCGCTGATGGCTACGAGTCGAAAGCCTGGCTGCTGCAATTGGCGGAAGGCAGCCGCCGAGTCGAGGAAAGGCCTTGGTTTTCGCTGGTTGCAGCGATCCATCCGCGGCCTGATCTGGAAGCCAACAACCCGGATTCTGACAACATGTTCGCCGGGCTGATCGAAAGCGCGATCAGCGGTGTGGCGCGCATCGATGACGAAAGCAGCCTCATTCCGACGCCCAACGGCAGCGAGATCGAGGTCCTGGAGCCTGGTTTCCTCTACTTTTTCGCCAACGATTCGGCGTTCTCCTACGGCAACAACAACGGCTTTCTCAAGGTTGAAGTCACGCGTCTGCCGTGGTCGGCCGACGTCGATCAGAAACCGCTGCCGACGCTGCAGTCGGTTCCCGGCAGCCTGGAAGTGAAGCTCTACTACGCCCCCGGCACTTGTTCCCTGGCGCCGCACATCGCCCTGCGCGAGGTTGGCCTCGATTTCGATCTGGTGCGCGTCGACCTCCATCGACGCACGCTGGCCGACGGCACTGATTTCACAGCGATCAATCCCAAGGGCTATGTTCCTGCTCTCGAACTCGAAGACGGCGTGTTGCTCACCGAGGTTTCGGCGATCGTTCAGTACATTGCTGATCGCATCCCGGAGAGCGGTCTGGCGCCGCGTCCCTATACGCTGGAACGTTACCGCTTGCAGGAATGGCTGGGCTTCGTCAGCAGCGAACTGCACAAGGCTTTCGTTCCCCTGTTCCGGGCGGAAACGCCGGCGGACTACAAGCGGCTGGTGCGCGAACAGATCGTCGCGCGGCTGGGCTACGTTGCCGCGCACCTGGCCGACCAGCCGTACTTGCTCGGCGAGCAGTTTTCGGTCGCCGACGGCTACCTGTTCACCGTTCTGAGCTGGAGCAGCGCGGTCGACATCGAGCTTGCGCGCTGGCCGGTACTGCTTGCCTTTCACGATCGTGTCGCCCGTCGGCAGAGTGTCCGTGAGGCTTTGGCGGCGGAAGACTGACGGCGGCCGGTCGCCAGCGGCGGTTGCGGCGCGATCTGCGCCTGCCGGGAGCACCGTCGTGCGTTGTCAGAAACCGTCGCGCAGCGATCGGCGTCAGGCGCAGCGACGCGTATGGCGCAGCCGCTCTTTCCTGATCGGCATTCCGCGAAGCAAAGCGGTGGCGAATCATCCCCTATAATGACTGCGCGTCCGGTCTGACCGGACCATCGAGCCGACCGTCGTTGCTTCCCATCCGTCGCCGGAACAGGCAATGACCGTCTTTTCCAGCCGATTCGCGCCCATCTGAGGAGGACACCGTTTGGGCGCCGATGGGCAGGTCGCTTGCGCGACCCGTACAGGACGAAAAGCCAATGAACGAGTTGCAATCCCGATTCGAAGCCGCCGTCGCTGCCTCCAGATCCTTGCCTGAACGGCCCGACAACAATACCCTGCTCAAGCTCTATGCGCTGTACAAGCAGGCGACTGACGGCGATGTCGCCGGCCGCCGGCCAGGTTTCACCGACATGGTGGGACGAGCCAAGTACGACGCCTGGGCAAGCCTGCAGGGTACCGCGGCAGCGGATGCGATGCAGCAGTACGTCTCGTTGATCGACCATCTGGCTGGCCGGACCACCGGGTAAGCGCCTGCCGGCGTCGGAAGGCGCCTCGCCTGGAAAGGAGACTGCCATGTGGCGAATCTTGCGTGCGATCTGTTGCGTGCTTGCCGTCTGGCTGCCGGTTTCGCCGGTCGTCGCCGCGGACCGGGACGCCGATCATGAGGCACTGCGGGCGATCCTGCGCGTCGGCGCCGAGGCGCTCAATACGGGCGAGTTCGAGAAACTGAGTCGCCTGCTCCACCAGGATTTCGCTGTGGTAACGGTGGATCACCGGAAGTTCACGACGATCGAAGAATTTCGCGCCTATTGGCGTGGCTTGCTGAAGGGCGACCGTCGCTCGCTCGATCGCATCGTTGCGCGGCCAGTCGCCGACGAACTGACGCACTTCCTGCGCGATGACGTCGGTCTGGTGCAGGGCGTGTCGAACGACACCTACCATTTTCGTGACGGCGATGTGCGTGAGATGACGACGCTGTGGACGGCCGTCGTCGCCCGCGAGGACGGGATCTGGAAGCTGGTCAGGCTGCACCTGTCGGCCAACGTGCTCGACAATCCGGTGATCGAGGCGCTCAAGACGGGTTTGCTGCGCGCGCTGGTGGGCGCCTCGATCGGCTGTCTGCTGCTCGGTCTGGTGATCGGTTTCTTCGTCGGCCGCCGCCGACGCCGAGGGATCGGCTAGACGACCAACCGGCGGACAGCCATCGGTCCGCTGGCGCGTACCTGACACGCCAGGCGCGCATCCGGCCGATCCGGCGCGTAAAGCGCCAGCGCCTCGCGCTCCTCAGCCGAAACAGCCAAATCGGAGGAGCGATCGTGCGCGACGACTTCGATCAGGCAGGTACCGCAAAGCCCGGCCCGGCAGCCGAAAAGCAGTGGGGAGTTGGCGGCAGTCAGGTGCAGCGAAAGGAAGTCGTCAGCGGGAACCTCGACATCCGGAAACGAGGTGCCGGGGAATGAGATCGTGTGGCGCTTCATGCCGACGAGCCGGCCAGATTGGCCGGGGCAGGCTGCGGCTGATCCTTCAGCGCCGATGCGCGGTGCTGGAAGCGGGCAAAGGCGCGGCGATTCGTCTGCAGGTAGCGGTCGACGCCATTGCCGGCCATGTGCCGCATTTCCCGGTTCGCCGCCGACAGCCAGGTGACCGGCTCGACGAAGCGGCGATACGATTCCACCGCTTCGGCATGCGTTCGCGCGGCCGCCTGCACACCGTCGGAGTCCTCGCAGTAGCAGCGTTCGAGCATGCGCAAGGCGCCGGCATGATCGAGGGCGAACGAGGGCGAGCGCAGGAGCAGGTAGGTCGCCGCGAAGAGCGCCGGGTCGAACCAGAAAATTCCGTTGACCGCAACCGAGAAATGGTAGTGGTCGAGCTGGCAGCCAGCCACGCCACGATTCACCACCCAGCGCTCGAAGGCGCTGGGCGCTGGAAGTACGCGCGGCACTTCGAGACCGACGATGCGCGAGGTGTTGAAGTGGAAGCTTTCGTCCGAGAAGTGATGCCAACTGATTGCGGCGGGGATGGGCGCGCGTTCGCGCTCGGCGTGGTTTGCGAAGAACTGGCTCAGCTTGTGCTGGACGATCTTGCCGTTGAGCGTGCGCAGGCCGCGGATCAGCAGGTACTGGCTGCCCAGGAAGGGGCTGCCGGCCATCGCGGTGAAGGCGCGCAACTGGACGCTCTTCCACCAGGTTTGGAAGCGGTTTGAATCGGCAAAGATCATCGTTTCGGTGAAGGGATGACGCATCGGATAGGTGAAGATGCGGCGGCCGAACAGGCGATGCTCGAAGTCTTCGCCGATCGTCTTGAAGGCGTGGATATGGACGCGCTCCTGGCGCGTCTCGAGATCCAGGTTGTCGCAGACCGGGCGAAAATCCTCGATCGCATAAAGCCCGACGGCCGCGACATGGTTGAGGAAGATGGTCGCAATTTCGGCCGAGACGATCTGGCTGTAGTACGCGACCCAGTACAACTGGTTGAGCAGCACGCGCTGGGCGGGCGAAGCTTCATTCCACAGCGCCGTTCCCCAGAGGAGAGAAAAAGTCTCCGGGTTCCACAGGCTCGACCGGCAATCGCTCAGGCAATACGCGGCGACGGCCGCCTCGATCGCTTCGCTGGCGTCCTGCGCCGTATTGCGTTTGAGGTTCAGCTCGACCTGCTTGACAATCCGCGCGTCGTCCAGCAGGGAGTGTGGCGTCGCCTGGGCAAGTCCTCGATGCATCTCAGCTTCTCCATGTGAGGCGGCAAGGCGCGAGCAACTGTTCGAGCGCGTCCTGCCGGCAGTCAATGCCGTAATGCTGCGGGTAGTCGTCGGCCGCGAAGTAGGTTCCGAAAAGGCGGTCCCAGAGCGACAGATTAGCCCCGAAGTTGCACCGCGGCGCGCCTTCCTGATGGTGCCAGTGGTGCGCTTGCGGCGTGATCAGCACCCAGGCGAGCAGGCGATTGGCGGTCGCGAGCGTGGCCGGCCAGCGAACCGAACTATGGCGCCAGAGATCGAGGCTGGCGGTGAGCATGGCGCCGGCGAAGTACGCTGCCTTGTCGTGGCAGAGGAGCGCGAGCAGCGCGCTGGGGACGAGATAGACGAAGAGCGGGTGGGCGAGCAGCGAATTGCGTGCGCAAGCCCACGCGGCCAGTCGCCGGGCGCCGTGGTGCGCCCGGTGCACTGGCCAGCCTTGGCCATGGAACCAGCGATGCTGCCAGTAGTAGAGCAGGTCGAGCAGGCAGAAGCTGGTCAGGAAAGCGAGGGTCGAGCCTGGCAGCATGCCGTCGATCGGCTGCATCCATTGGCCGAGGGAATCGCCGATCGCCAGTGAAGCGAGCGGGATCACAGTGCCCTGGATGAGCAGCCCGCTGCCGTTCAGGATCCAGTCGTCGCGCGACCAGGCGCAGCCCGGCCGCGGCCACCAGGCTTCCAGCAGTGTCAGCACGGCGAACGTGAGAGCGGGCGCCGCCGCCCAGAACAGAAAGTGGGTATCGTTCATCGAGCAACGGGCTCGTCCATCGGGGTTGTGCCATTCCGGCAGGCAGGTGTGCATACTACAATGCGCCGCAGATGAACGCATTCAGGAAATACTGGTATGTCGTCGCGCAGTCGGACGACTTGCGCGACGCTCCGCTGGCAGCCGTCGTTCTCGGCGAGTCGATCGTCGTCTGGCGCCAGCACGACGGCCAGCCGGTGGCCATGGCGGATCGCTGCCTGCACCGGCTGGCGCGCCTGTCGAGCGGTCGGAGCAGCGACGGTGTACTGCAGTGTGGCTATCACGGCTGGTGCTACGACGGCAGCGGGCGGGTCTGCCGCGTTCCTTCGGCAGGAAGCGACGAAGGGCGCCGCCGGCCACGGTGCTCGCCGCCCTTTGCCTCGTGCGAGTGCGACGGCTACGTTTATGTGCGGCTCGACCCGGAAAGCGGCGCACTCGGCGACGCTGCCCCGCTACCGATGCCGCACTGGAACGAGCCCGGCTGGGGGCACGTCCGGCTGGTAAACCGCTTTGCCGGCAACGTCGCCGACTGCATCGAGAACTTCATCGACGTTCCGCATACGGCTTTCGTGCACCGTGGCGTCTTCCGTGACAGCCGGGGCGAGAGAATCCAGGCGACCGTCGTGCGCAGCGCCGGACGTGTGCATGTGCGCTATCGTGGCGAACAGAGCAACCTCGGGCCATGGACATGGTTTCTCAACCCGCGGCGGACACCCGTCGAGCACGAGGACAACTACATTCGGCCGAACATCACTTGCGTGCGCTACCGGCTGGGCAACGGCTATGGCTTCGTCATCACCTCGCAGGCGGTGCCGATCGACGAACGTAATACGCTGGTCTACACCGATCTGGCCTATCGCTTTGGCTGCTTCACGCGCTTGGCCGCGCCCTTCGTACGCCGCGCCGGCCAGAAAGTGATCGATCAGGATCTGGCCATCCTCGCCGAGCAGGGGGAAGTCATCGCCGCGCACGGGCGGCGTTTCAGCGTCTCACCGCCCGATCTGATCCACCGTTGCGTAGACGACATCCGGCGCGCGATTGCGCGTGGCGACGACCCGCACGGTCTGCCCGACAAGACCTTCGACATCGAGTTCTTCGTATGACGCTGCGCAGCCGCCTGTTCGCCTGCTTCCCGGCGCTCTTCGTTGCCGGCGCAATCGCGCTCGTCGTCTGGCTGATGCTTGCGCCGGGCTGGGCGCGTGGCGCGGCGCTGTTCGCTCACCTGTACGTCGTGCCGGTGGCCTGCTACCGTCTGCACCAGGCGCTCTGGCCCATTGCCGAAGGCTGCGCACGCCTCGATCAGCCGGACGTGTACGTTCCCTGGTGGGGTGGTCACATGTTCCAGTTGCCTTACGCTGCCTTTCCGCAACTGGAGTCCGCGCTACGCCTGATTCCCGGGCTCTACGGCGTCTGGTTGCGGGCATGGGGAGCGCGGGTCGGCAAGGGCGTCCATTGGACGCCGCAGGTCGACATCAGCGACCGGGGCTTCGTCGACATCGGCGATCACGCGGTGATCGGGCACCGCGTCGGCCTCTACGCCCATGTCGTCGCGCGGCGTCCGGGCGGCGAACTGCGCGTTCTGCTGCGGCGCGTCCGTATCGGGCCAGGCGCGCTGGTCGGCGCCTACTCGCGCTGCGGTCCGGGCGCCGAGGTGGCGCCGGGCGAGCAGTTGCCGGTGTGCAGCGAGCGCTGGGCGGGCGGAGCGCGCCCGCGCGACGACGCGTGAGCTGGCTGCTGCGGGGCGCCTTGAGCCTGTTGCGCGGGCTCGCCGGCCCGGCCTGGCGGTCGTTCCAGGAGAGTCTGGACGACCCGGCCGCGGCGCAGGAGCGGACCCTGCGTCGCCTCCTCGCGCGCTCGGCGCGTAGCCGCTTCGGGCAGTCGCAAGGGCTGGCCGGGGCGGCGCCGGAGACTGCCTTCGAGCGCCTCCAGCCGACCGACTACGCCAGTCTGCGCGCCTTGATCGAAAGTGACATCGCCACTGGCAGCCATCATTTCTCGCCCGAGCGACCGCGCCTGTACGAGCGGACCTCGGGCAGCGGTGGGCCGGCGAAATACATTCCCTACGACACGGCGATGCGCGCGGCTTTCGACCGAATGTTCCGCATCTGGGCCTACGATCTCCTGCAATCCGGGCTGCGTCTGCACAGCGGGCGCGCCTTCATGAGCGTCTCGCCGCCATTGCTCGGGCAGCGTCGCGCCGGCGGCGGCGTGCCACTCGGTGTGGCGCTCGATACCGACTATCTGGCAACGCACGTCGGCCTGCTTCTCCGCCCCTTTCTCGCCGTGCCGGCGCGGGTACTAGCCTTGTCGGGAGCCGACGATTTCAAGGATGTCGTCGTCGCCCATCTGTTGGCGGCGAGCGATCTCGAAGTCGTTTCGGTATGGAATCCGACCTACTGGCTCGTCCTGCTCGAGCACGCCAGCCGCCATCTGGCACGCCTGACCGGCGAATTGCGTGCGGGCGAAATCGGCCGGGCCGGCCTCCGCTTTCGCTTTCGACCGCTCGCCGCGCAGCGTATCGGACGCGTGGCGTGTGCCGCGGAGCAGGGTTGGCATACTGTCTGGCCGCACCTGGCGCTGATCTCGTGCTGGACCGACGCCGAAGCGGCTGGCCCCGCGGCCGGGCTGGGTCGACTCTTTCCGCGTGTCTGGGTGCAGGGCAAGGGCCTGTTGGCGACCGAGGCAGCCATCACCGTGCCAATCGTCGGTGCGCCTGCACCGGTGCCGCTGGTCGACGACGTCTACCTCGAATTGCTTCAGCCCGACGGACGCCTGTTGCCATTGGCGCAGTGGCGCCTCGGCGATCAAGGCGAACTGGTGGTGACGCAGGCCGGCGGCTTCCTGCGCTACCGCATGCACGACCAGGTTGTCGTGGCCGGATTTTTTCGCGCGACGCCGTGCCTGCGCTTCCAGGGGCGAAGCGGTGGCGTTGTCGATCTGGTCGGCGAAAAGCTCTCCGAAGAACTGGTACGCAGCGCTCTGCAGGGCCTGCGAACGGACCACCGGCTGCTTGCGCTCTGCCCGGTGGCGAGCGCTGATCCGCCGTTCTACGCGCTCTTCTGCGATGCACCGACGCCGCACATGGCGGACGCCGTCGACGCGTTTCTGTACTGCTCACCGCATTATCGGGTCGCGCGCGAACTGCACCAACTGGCTCCGATCCGGCTCGTCGCCCGGCCAGGACTGCTCAAGGACTGGCAGCAAGCGATGGCTGGCGCCGGAATCGCCGAGGGCAACGTCAAGGCAACGTCGCTGGTGGTCAACCGTGAACTCGCCGCGCGTCTGTGGGCAGCGCTCACTCAGCGCAGCGCGTAGAAGCGCAGAGTCCGTGTCGTCTCCGTTTCACGCCCTCATTTCAGATCCTGTCCGCGCGACAACCGGTCTGACACAGAGGGACCGGCAGGCGTCTCTCTCGCCGCCTGCCTTCGTCGGACGACCATCCCCAAGGAGTGTCCGCTGTGCCGGGTGCGTTCCCGAACCCAAGCGCCGCAGCGGGTTTGCAGATTGGCTGGAAGGACCCGGTACTGCACGTGCTGTTGTCAGCTATTCTCAGACTGTTGTGCTGCAGACAATGCGTCGTTACTGCGCTATCCTTACGCTTTATCGGAGAAACGCCGTTTTCGGGGGGAGTGCGGTCCGATTAACCAGGGAGACAGTCGGACGCGTATCGTGCGCGCAGCGAGGGGTGGCGCGCAGAGTGTACCCGGAAGGCACGCTCTGTGCGCGAGCCGCCCAACTGGCCGACCTCCGGCAACCGGCATCGCGCATGCTTTCATTCTCCGAGTGGGAGTTGGCGCGTCAGGCGGTGCGTAGCCCGATGCGCAGCCATCCAGTCACCTGGTACAACGCAAGGAGGAACGCATGCGCTTTTTCGTTCGTGCATTTCAGAAATTCGCTGATTTCAAGGGCCGCGCCTCACGCGGTGAGTATTGGTACTTCCTGCTTTTCAGCATCCTCATCATTGTGCTTCTGACCGTCCTGGACGTCATGCTGGGCATCTGGAACGAGGAAAGCGGGCTGGGCGTTCTTGGGGCAATCTGGGGCCTGATTATTCTCGTGCCATCCCTCTCGGTTGGAGCCAGGCGCTTGCACGACACGAATCGCTCTGGCTGGTGGCAGCTCATCAACTTCGTTCCGTGGGTTGGCCCGATCGTTCTCCTCGTCTTGCTGGCCCTCGAGGGCACAGACGGCGACAATCGGTTTGGCCCTCCCCCTGCCGTCGCCTAGCACGCCTTTGTACCGGCCACGCGACGACCAGCGGCCTCGGCTGTTCGCAGCTGTCTCCTTGCGTCTTCCGCCGCACAGCAAAGGCCGAACGTCGCGCCGCGCCGGCTGACTCCAGGCGAACAAAGGGGAGCCATCCTGGTCTCCCCGCGCTTCTTGGATCTCAGTCTGCAGAGCCGGATCTTCGTTGGGTCGGCGAGCGCCACGCGAGCGCTGGCGCCTGGCCAGAACTCGTCTGCTCGCCCATTTGCGCACACCCCTCGCGTCAACTAACTGAGTGGTAGCGGCACGCTGCCGTGGCGGTGCGTCTGCGAATGATCTACGGGAGTCGCCTGCTGCGGTGGCATGCCGCTGCTTCTCCGGTTGAACGCCAAGTGGGCCATCATCCAGGCAAGGTTTTCCAAAATGGCCGCAATGAAGCGTAGAATCCTTTGACGATTTCGTCGGTAAAGCAGTGTGCCATGACGTCCCTCAGTTTGCTCGTCTGGATTATCCTCGGCATTGCGGTGCAGTTGGGGCTGTTCCTCGGCGTCAGCTT
>ERZ761602.7278-NODE-7278-length-11852-cov-31.607358_pt1 | contig 11852 bp, 7 predicted proteins | sample MGYA00512165_ERZ761602 | MGnify/ENA primary metagenome ERZ761602 (study PRJEB28899, sample SAMN02445085) | bioreactor sludge metagenome | biome: EBPR sludge; isolation source: Thorneside wastewater treatment plant | place: Australia: Brisbane, Thorneside... | reverse complement strand
CTATTTATTCACTGTCGTCAATCTTCTTAAATCCCGTACCGGCCGGAATCGGACGGCCGATAATAACGTTTTCTTTCAAGCCTTCGAGGTTATCGACCTTGCCGGTTATCGCGGCGTCGATTAAGACCTTGGCGGTTTCTTGGAAAGAAGCGGCGGACAAGAAGCTGTTGGTAGACAAAGAAGCTTTGGTCATACCCATTAAGAGTTGTTTGCCGGAGGCAATCTTCTTGCCATCTTTCTTGGCTTGCGCATTAGCGCGGTCAAAGACCGGTTTCTCAACCACTTCGCCGACTAGGAAATCGGTTTCACCCGGGTTTTCAATATAGACGCGAGAGAACATTTGACGCGCAATGGTTTCAATATGTTTATCGTTCAAAGGTTGACCCTGTGAAGAATAAACATATTGGATTTCTTTAACAATATATTTTTGCGCGGCAGAAATGCCCTTCAATTCGTAGAGTTGTTGCAAATCAAGCGAACCATCGGTCAGCTGATCGCCGACCGTAACGGTCGAGCCGTCTTTAACCCAAATGTTAAAGGTGCGCGGCACAACATATTCGCGAATCTTTTCAACCGGGGCGATAACTTTAACGTACTTTTCTTCCAACTTAACCTTACCGGCGCGAGTCGCCTTGATAACGGCTTCGCCGGCTTTGAATAAAGGCGCATCTTTCTTAACCTTATCACCCTCGGCCACCAAGACTTCAACTTTCGGCTTCTTGGCTCGAGGCGTCTTAGCGGTTTTACTGTCAGCTGTTTTGGCCGCCTTATCGGCTGAAGCTTTGGCGGAGGCGGACATAGTGGCTTCGGTAAAGTAATACTTATCGGTTTCTTCACCGTCATAAGCAATAGTAACCAAGCGGCCCTGCGACGTACCGCCTTCTGATTTCAATTCCGTAATCTTAACCGTACCGGCGACATCGGCAATATAAGCCTTGCGCTTTGGTTGGCGCGCTTCAAAAATTTCTTCAACACGAGGCAAACCTTGCGTGATATCGTCCTGGTCGGCAACACCGCCTGTATGGAAGGTACGCATCGTCAGCTGAGTTCCCGGTTCACCGATTGATTGAGCGGCGATAATACCGACCGCCGTACCGATTTTGACCAATTTATTATAGGCCAAATCGAAACCGTAGCATGTCTGGCAGGCGCCGCGATGCAATTCGCAACGCATAACCGAACGGATAGTTGCTTCCGGAATATCTTCTTTGGTGAAAGTATCCGCCAACTCTTCGGTAACAAGTTCGCCCTTCTTCAATAAAGTTTTGCCGGCGGCGTTTTTCAAATCAGCGCAGAGGAAACGACCGGTAATACGACGAATAAGCGGGCGGCCCATTTCTTCACTTTCTTCTTTGGTCATAGTCACGCCTTCTTTGGTGCCGCAATCTTCAGAAGCGATAACGACATCTTGCGCGACGTCGACTAGACGACGCGTCAAGTAACCGGCGTTAGCGGTACGCAAAGCGGTATCGGACAAACCTTTACGGACGCCGTGCGTCGCGATGAAGTATTCAAGAACATCAAAACCTCGTTTGAAGTTACCCTTGACCGGCAATTCGATAATTTTTCCGGACGGCGAAGTAACCAAACCCTTCATACCCAAAATCTGCGTCAACTGGGCCCAAGAACCGCGAGCGCCGGATTCAATCATCGAGTAAACCGGGCCGGTCTTATCCAGCTCATTAGTACAAATCGAAGTGATTTCTTCTTTGACCTTGGTCCAAACTTCAATAACTTTGGAATAACGTTCAGAGTCGGTCAACAAACCTTCTTCAAAATAATCTTGAATTTCTTCAGCCTGTTTGGCGGCGGTCTTAATCAAATCTTCAACGCGATCGAATTTAGGCAAGTCATCCATACCCCAAGACAAACCGGAACGAGTAATATAATCAAAGGTCAAATTCTTAATGCCGTCGAGCAATAAAACGGTGCGTTCTTCTCCGTAAAGACGGAAACATTCTTTGACCAAAGCTTTAACTTTTGGCTTGCCGATAACATCATTAACAAAGTCTAATTTTTCCGGCAAAAGTTCGTTAAAGATAATGCGACCGATGCTTGTTTCAATCATGCCTTTGCCCGGCATAATAACGCCGATCTTTTCACGCAAGGCGATTCTCTCAAGCTGATAAGCCGTATTGGCTTCTTGCGGAGAATGGAAAAATTTAGTGACCTTCTCTTCAGGGTTTTCAATCGTTGTCATGTAGAATGACCCCCAAACAATATCCTTATCGGGTGAAACAACCGGATCGCCGGTCGCCGGTTTTAAGAGGTTATGCGTTGAGAGCATAATATCTCGGGCTTCGGCAATCGCCTCTTCAGTCAATGGAACGTGAACGGCCATTTGGTCGCCGTCAAAGTCAGCGTTGAAAGCGGTACAAACAAGCGGATGGATTTGAATGGCAAGACCTTCAATCAAAATCGGACGGAAGGCTTGAATACCGAGGCGGTGCAAAGTCGGAGCGCGGTTTAGCAAAACATAGGCGCCTTGGATAATTTCTTCGAGAATATCCCAAACCTCGTCATGACCGGCTTCAATATAACGGCTAGCCGAACGGACGTTATGGACTATTTCGCGCTGAATCAGCTTGGAAATAATAAAAGGCTTAAAGAGTTCAATGGCCATGCGCTTAGGCAAACCGCATTGGTCGAGTTTCAATTTCGGATTAACGACGATAACGCTGCGGCCAGAATAGTCGATACGCTTACCGAGCAAGTTCTGACGGAAGCGTCCCTGTTTGCCCTTTAAGGAATCGGCCAAGGATTTCAACATGCGCTTTTGACCCGTCGAAGCGACAACGGTCTTGCCGTGTCGGATCGAGTTGTCAATCAAAGCGTCAACCGCTTCTTGCAACATGCGCTTTTCATTACGGCAAATAACTTCCGGAGCGTTAAGTTCCAAAAGTTGCTTCAAACGGTTGTTGCGGTTAATGATACGGCGATACAAATCGTTCAAATCAGAGGTCGCGAAACGGCCGCCGTCGAGAGCAACCATTGGTCGCAAATCAGGCGGAATAACCGGCACGACAGATAGAACCATCCATGACGGGTTAATGTTATTGCCATGCAAATTCTTGAAAAACTTAAGACGCTTGATGACTTTGTCCTTTTTCGAATCAACCACGTCAATCAAAGTTTTCTCCAAATTTTTTATTTCAGTTTCAAGATCGATTCTTTCAAGCAAGGTGCGGACGGCTTCAGCGCCAATGCCGGCGGTAAAGATGTGTCCGTATTTCAAGCTCAAATTCTGATAAATATTTTCCGAAATAATGGCCAAAGGCTTCAAATCCTTTAATTCCTTTTGGGCTTGCGCAAAGGCATTATCAAGAGCGGCCATCTTCTCATCGCGATTTTTTTCCAAAACTTCAATTTCACGTTCTATTTTGTCATTGATTTCAAGCGTGCTCTTGCCGTCTTTGGCCAACTTGGGCTTTTGGCTTTTAATCTTGGAAACATGGTCGGCAAATTCCGCATCCAAGGCTTTCTTCTTGGCCTTGTATTCGTTCTTGATTTGATCAAGGGTCGCTTGCTTTAACTCTTCATTGACATCAGTGATGATGAAGCTGGCGAAGTAGACGACTTTTTCCAAAGACTGCATTGACAAATCCAAAGCCAAACCGACTTTGGACGACAAACCGCGCAAAAACCAAATATGAGTTACCGGAGTTTCAAGCTTGATGTGGCCGAAGCGTTCACGGCGGACCAAAGAACGGGTCACTTCGACGCCGCACTTATCGCAAACAATGCCGCGATAACGGATTTTTTTATACTTACCGCAGTAACATTCCCAGTCTTTGGAAGGACCGAAAATACGCTCGCAGAACAAACCGTCTTTCTCCGGTTTCTGCGTTCGGTAATTGATTGTTTCAGGACGGGTAACTTCGCCGTAGGACCATTGCAGAATATTTTCCGGCGACGCCAACTTGAGCTTAATGGCTTCGAAATCGTAAGTTTTGATTGGGTTAATCATATGGATAGCAATTAAGCTTATTCAGCCGCCGGTTCAACGACCGGTTCTTCGTTTTCAGGCTTGTCGGTGGCTTCCGCCGGTTGAACAGAGAAAGCGGGCTTAGGCAATTCCAGCTCGTCGCCGGCCTTTTCCAGGTCGATCGGACGCTGTTCTTTGTCTAAGAGTTCGACATCAAGCGCCAAACCTTTCAATTCGCGGACCAAGACGTTGAAAGATTCCGGCACGTTTAACTTTTTAATGGTTTCGCCTTTGATAATGGATTCATATGCCTTCGAACGACCGGCGACGTCGTCGGATTTAATCGTTAAAATTTCCTGCAAACTGTGCGCCGCACCGTATGCTTCCAAAGCCCAAACTTCCATTTCTCCGAAACGTTGGCCGCCGAACTGAGCTTTACCGCCCAAAGGCTGCTGAGTAATAAGAGAGTAAGGGCCAATTGAGCGCTGGTGAATTTTATCTTCAACCATGTGGTTGAGTTTGAGCATGTATTTATAACCGACGCTGATGCGGTTGTCGAAAATTCGACCGGTCTTACCATTGGTCAAAGTAACCTTGCCGTCTTCAGCCAAGCCGGCGCGTTTTAACTCAGCGCGAATTTGATCTTCGGTAATTCCGTTCAAAGGCGGCGTGGCGACTTTATAATTAAGTTTATGAGCCGCAAAACCTAAGTGAGTTTCAAGCAACTGCCCGAGGTTCATACGAGATACAACTCCCAAAGGAGACAAAATAATATCAATCGGCGTACCGTCTTCCAAATAAGGCATGTCCTCTATCGGCACGATCTTGGAGATAACTCCCTTGTTACCGTGACGGCCGGCCATCTTGTCGCCCGATCGAATCTTGCGCAAGTTAGCGACCGTGACCTGAATCGACTGAATAACACCGGCGGAAAGTTTATCGCCCTGTTCGCGGGAAAAAATCTTTACATCGATAACTTTGCCGTGTTCGCCGTGTTCAAGATAGAGAGAAGAATCGCGCACGTCCTTGGCCTTATCTCCGAAAATGGCGCGCAATAATTTTTCTTCGGCTGAAAGTTCGGTCTCACCCTTCGGCGTAATTTTACCGACGAGAATGTCGCCGGAAGAAACTTCGGCGCCGATTCGGATAATACCGCGTTCATCAAGATTCTTTAATTTTTCTTCTGAAATATTCGGGATGTCATTGGTAACTATTTCCGCGCCAAGTTTAGTATCGCGAACATCAATGGTGTAGTTTTCAATATGAACCGAGGAATACATGTCTTCTTTAACCAAACGTTCGGAAATAATAACAGCGTCTTCATAGTTGTAACCTTCCCAAGTCATAAAGGCGACCAAAACGTTGTTGCCGAGAGCGAGTTCTCCCTTATCAACCGCCGAGGCGTCGGTCATGATCTGACCCTTTTTAACTTTATCACCGCGGTTAACAATCGGGCGCTGGTTGATGCAGGTGGAAGCGTTGGAACGTAAAAACTTACTGACGACATAAGGATGGTCATGTCCGGCTTTGTCGCGGATAACTATTTGCGTGCCGTCGACTTTAATAACTTCACCGTCGACTTCGGACAAAACAGCGTGGCCGGAATCGGCCGCGGCACGGGCTTCAACGCCGGTACCGACAATCGGAGAGCGGGCGTTAATCAAAGGTACGGCTTGACGTTGCATGTTAGTGCCCATCAAAGCGCGGATACCGTCGTCATGTTCAAGAAAAGGAATCAAGGAAGTGGCAACGGAAACGATTTGGTTCGGCGCGACGCCGATCAAGTCAATCTTATTGACATCTTCAATGGCCGGTTCGCCGAATTTTCGGACTTCGGCTTTTTCAGAAGTGAAATAACCGTTCTCGTCAGTCGGAGTAGTAAAGGCGGTTGAAATATATTTTTCTTCTTCAAAGGCGTCTAAGTAAACGATTTCATCGCTGACTTGGGCGCGGCCCTTGGCGTCTAATTTAACCTTACGATAAGGCGCTTCGATAAAACCATAGCTGTTTAATCGGGCATAGCTGGCAAAGTGTCCGACCAAACCGATATTCGGACCTTCCGGAGTGGCGATCGGACAGATGCGGCTGTAGTGCGTCGTATGCACGTCGCGAACTTCGAAGCCGGCGCGCTCGCGCGTCAAACCGCCCGGACCCATAGCCGATAAACGGCGCTTATGTTCGAGTTCGGCCAAAGGATTGGTTTGGTCCATGAACTGGGAAAGCTGAGAGGACATGAAAAATTCTTTGACAACGCTCATAACCGGTCGGGCGTTAATAAGCTTGTTCGGGGTCAAAGAATCGATTTCAAGAATACTCATCTTGTCTTTGATGATACGTTCCATGCGGGCCAAGCCGATGCGGGTTTTATTCTGAATCAATTCACCGATCGCGCGAACACGGCGATTGCCCAAGTGGTCGATATCATCTTCCTTGTCCTGAGTAATATTCAAACGAATTATTTCGCCTATAATTGCCACTAAATCTTCGCGGCGCAAAATACGGGTAGATTTGTTGTTCGGGATATCAAAACCGAAACGCTTATTCAACTTATAACGACCGACGCGATCAAAGTCATAACGATCGAAACGGAAAAACATCGAGTGAATAAGAGATTTGGCGTTATCGGCGGTTGCAAGGTCGCCCGGACGAATGCGTTTGTAAACTTCAATTAAACCTTCGGCTTCGTCTTTAGCGGTATCTTTAGAAAGAGTCGCCTCAATATAATCAACTTCGCCTTTATTGGCTTCCTTAAACAAGGAACGGATCTCTTCATCCGAGCTGAAACCAAAAGCGCGCAACAAAGAAGTTACGGCGACTTTGCGCTTACGGTCAATGCGAGCCCACATAACACCCGAAGCATCGGTTTCGATTTCGATCCAAGCGCCTCGGTTCGGAATAATCTTTGCGCCGTAATATTTGCGTCCGCGAATTAATTCAGCGGTAAAAATAACGCCGGCGCTGCGAATCAGCTGAGAGACTATGGCGCGTTCAATACCGTTGATGATAAAGGTGCCGTTTTTAGTCATAATCGGGAAGTCGCCCAAAAAGACTTCCTGAGTCGTTTTCTGATCAGTCTTCTTATTTACTAAAGTTGTTTCGACGCGCAAGCTGGCTTCGTAGGTTACGTTCTTGGCTTTGCTTTCCGCTTCGTTAAATTTAGGCTCGTCAAAGTAATATTTGCCGAAATGTAATTCTAAATCGCGGCCGATAAAGTCGGTTATCGGCGAAATTTCATCAAATAGATCGGCCAAACCTTCCTTAAGGAACCAGGCATAGGAATCTTTTTGCACTTCAATCAGGTCGGGCATCGGAATGACCGCGTCCTGATTCGTAAAATATTTCCGGCTCGTCTCGACTCGAACCGGGGACGTTGTTGCTTTGGGCATAGGCGAACAATATTAATAATACGGCAAACATCTCAACGAAGAGATTGAGATGTTATATATGGAGATTGATTTAATTTTTGGAGGGGAAGAAGTGGCGAATATGTTTCAAAAAAACCCTCGTAAAACGCACGAAAAACAAAAAATCGCTTCAAAAAAGCCTTCTTATACTAACAACAATTTTAAAGGCTGTCAACAGTTTTGCCTACCATAACTTTTAAAAAGTCAAGGTCTGTTTATTTTAGCTTATTTTAGACAAAATTACCCAATAATCCTACTAAGCTTTCTACTCCCCAATACTACTTATCCACAGTTTTACCTAATGCCTTTAATTCTTCACGCGCCACTACTCTATCGTCCCATGGTTCTTTGCGTCCATTTGCCCTGACTATGGCCTGTTCCGAGCCCTTGCCCGTGATTAAAACCACATCGCCAGCGCGAGCCAACCTAAAAGCATGATTAATGGCCGTTCGCCGTGATAATTCTGTAAACAAATCTTTATTCCTGACCTTGCCGGCGGCTACGGCTCCGGCCGCCACAGCTTCGATAATGAGCGAGGGTGCTTCATCATAAGGATCTTCATCGGTCACAATCGCGATATCAGCTTTTCGGCCGGCAATATTGCCTAAGATTTCTCGACGCGACTTGTCTCTGCCCCCGCCGGCCGAGCCGATGACATGGATTATCTTGCCATGTTCCCTTTCTTCAATGGTTTCATATAGCTTTTCAACGGCGCGCGGTTCAAAAGCGTAATCGACTATCACCGTAAAGGGTTGTCCGGCATCAATCCGTTCCAATCTTCCCGGCACGCCTTCAACCGCCTCGAGCCCAGGTAAAAGTTTTTTAAATTCAATCCCCTGCGCCAAGCCGGCCGCCAAAGCGGCGGTCATATTTTGCTGGTTAAAATTGCCCAGCATTCGATTTTTTACTTTTGATAAATCAATCTGCAGTTTATGGACATCCTCAGGCAGACTGAAAGAAACCGTCTGTGACTTATTATAGAAAGCGAATTTTTCCTCGGCCCAAAAATCCGCAAAATATGCGGCGTGTTCATCATGGCCATTGACGATGATGGTCTTTTTTACCCGATTCAAACTTAATTTCTTAATACCTTCGGCTCGGCGAACGATTTTATGGTCATCAACGTATTTTGTTTTGCAATCTTTGAGATGCGCAAAAAGCATTCCCTTGGCCTCTTTGTAATTTTCAAAACCGCCGTGCGCTTCGATATGCTCCGGATACAAACAAGTTATCAAAACCGTATCATAATTTATAAAGCGATGGCGATATTGGATTATCCCCTCGCTCGAAGTTTCAATAATGGCGTATTGGCAGTTGTTCTTTACCATCCGACGCAACATCCGGTGCGTAAAAAAACGCCCGATCATCGTCATCTTTTTGTTATTGATCCAATCTTTATCGCCGTCGGAGAACATCGCCGTAGAAGTGTAGCCGACTTTGTAACCGGCGCCGCGCAACATCTTGGCAATTAAATAAGTAGTGGTCGTTTTACCGGTCGTACCGGTTACGCCTATGACAATCAATTTGTTGCTCGGCCAACGATAAACCAAATTAGCGCTGACGCCGAACAAAAAATGATACATCGGTTCGAAGAATTTAAAAACCTTTGTCGGTATGAAACGTTTTATAGTTTGAAGAATCCGGTCGAGCATAATTTAAAATAAACGCCTTAAGCGGCGAACTACAGTATAACCGATATACGAGCTCGCTTCAAGTATAAAATCAAAGCTTCCCGGATAAATAAATTCATGTCCTCCGAAGCCGCGCTTAAAACGGGTCACGCCGGGCCACTTCAAAGAATCAACGCCGTGCCAATCGTAGTGTTTCAGATTCAAACCCTTGGCCAACATCATCATTTCCCAATGCAGGGCGTAAGGCGCCATCAGCTCACGCTTAGCAGAAGAGGAAGCGCCGTGCAGATAAGTCATCATATCGCCGCAAGTTGCAAAAATTCCGGCGGCCAGCAGTTCATTTTCATAACGCACGGTTGCGAGCCGGGCGGCGCCGCTGGCAATCATCTGCTTATAATATTCGCTCGGGTGCGATTTAAATCCGTCGCGCTGGCTGGTTTCATTCATCAACTTAACAAAACCCTCAAAATCTTGATCGTTGGGTGAAAAAGCCAAATTCTTTTTCATAGCCAAGCGGATATTATAACGCGTCTTAGGATGCATGGCCGTAAAGATTTGTTTTTCTTCGGGCTCGAGTTCGGTATGAAAACTATGGCTCGGTTGAACATCGATAACGCGGCGCGCCAAATTAGAATCAAAAGAATTATCCGGCTCAAAGCGGATAAAAATAATATTTTTACCCTTTAATGTTTTCTTAAATTCCTTTAAAAATTCAGGCCACAATTTTGCATCGTTGATTAATGGGCCGCGCGGAATGTAATAATAAACTTTATTCAAAGGCAGAATGTGTTCAAAGGCGGAAAAATATATTTTCCTTTCCCCTGTCTCAAAACAAAACAGATGCGGCTTATGGCCGACCCGTTCTTGAAATTTAAGCCACGCGGAACCTTGCAAAAATTGGCAGGGCGAGCAAGACGCCGCGTAAGCGTCGAGTTTGGCTAAATTATGTTCGCTGATAGTTTCTTCGCTGATTTGCATCTTATTCCAAAGAAATTACGACCAAGCCCTTTTCCATAATTTCTTCTTGCGACCAAAAAAGTTTATCGAGCTTGACTTTGACTACATAGCTAACTTTTTTTTCCAACTCGCGTCCGGTATACTTTTGCGTTGCCGGATTGAATTCTCTAAGCCAAAGAGTGTCGCCTTCGCCTATTTCGAATTCATCCAAACGAAGATCAAAGTGTTTTTTGCCGTCTATAATGGCTTGAAAATATTCCGGCCAAGCTTTTTTTTCTACTTTCATAGGTTTAAATATGTTTTAAAGCTTCTTTAATTCTTTGTCCGCTGTCGGTTATCGACGCGTCAACGCGGGACAGGGCGTCGCGGGCCTGACTAGCCGGATAACCTAGTGCGATCAAGGCCTGAACTTCATCCGATCCCCCGACTTCCGAACCGCTGACGTTAATATCGCCGACTTTGTTTTTTAATTCTAAAATTACCCGCTCCGCCGTCTTACGACCGATACCCGAGACTTGCGTTAGCATGTCGGCGTCGCCGCGGGCAATCGCGGAACGCAAGGCGGGTGTCGAAGATAAACTCAAAAAAGCCAGAGCCGATTTCGGTCCGACGCCGGAGACTGATAAAAGCGATTCGAACAAATCAAGTTCATCAAGCGATTTCATGCCGTAATGTTCAATCGCATTTTCACGGGCGGCTTCGTGCAAAAACAATTCAATATCTGTCCCCGGTTGAGCTTCGGCTAAAACCGCCGGAGTGACCGTAATTCGGTAACCCAACTCCCCCGTCCTAACAACAAGATCGTCTTTAATTTTTGCGATGATTGTACCTTTGATGTATGAAAGCATATTTTTAAGCAGCCGTCTTTAATGATTCAAAAATATAATTTGAATGAAGACCCTGTAAAATACCTTTTCTAACTTTATTATAAGCTTCTCCTGTATTTAATGTCAGCATATTTATAAGTCTCTCACGAGTTTCATTAGCTTTTTTATTATCAATTCCTGCCAAGCTGGTACCAACAAAAAATGGATTAATATTCAAAAATTTATCCCTCAACTCCCAAGCCTTAGGTTCATTAGAGCCTGTATAACTCATAAGTACAGCCTGCTCGTCCAGTGAGGCGATTTGTTTGCGCATCGCTTCGACGCGTTGGCCGGATAAACCGATTAAACTGCCGGCGACAAAAGCTGGGTATTCATTAACATAATCCGCCCGTATTTTCCATGCCGCTTCACTATTAACACCAGCCAAACCTTCTAAAATACTTGAAATTGCTTGTCTGTCCTTTAATAATTCATTGCGTAATTCCCAGGCGCGTGGCGTATCGATATTTGCAATGCTTTCCGCCAAACCATTGGCGACGCCGGCTTCATCAAGTCGTTCTTTTATTTTTTGACGCAATTGCCAAGCAATTTCGCTATCGTCACCAGCAAGACTGCGGGCGACGGACTCCGGCGCGTCTTCCAATAAGTTAACGCGCAATTCATAAGCTTTCTCCGTTCTAATTCCCGCTAAACCTTGGGCGACGCCGCGGCGACCGTCTTTGGAATGACCCAGTAAATATAATCTAATTTCCCAAGCTTCGGGAGTATCAAGCCCTGCCAAACAGGCGCCGCTGTAAAACGGCTCTTCAGCTTTGAAATTATTATATATTTCGTAGATATTATGAGACGAATCTTGTTCTAATGAAATTAGTTCGGGTTTCATATTGTTTTCTTCTAAGCTTCTTCTAAAATAATTCTCGCCTTAAAAGCGCCGCGTTCTTCTCTTTTCTGTTTTTGGATTTCAATAACATCGTCTAATTTCCATTCCTTAGCTTCCAAAATTGCCGTAATGACTTCGAAAATATCAGCCATCTCTTCCTTATTCTCATCTTTTAAAAATTCCTCGACTTCTTCTTTTAATTTCTCTTTTAGCTTTGACCAGTACTCA
>ERZ761602.7277-NODE-7277-length-11854-cov-3.448597_pt1 | contig 11854 bp, 8 predicted proteins | sample MGYA00512165_ERZ761602 | MGnify/ENA primary metagenome ERZ761602 (study PRJEB28899, sample SAMN02445085) | bioreactor sludge metagenome | biome: EBPR sludge; isolation source: Thorneside wastewater treatment plant | place: Australia: Brisbane, Thorneside... | reverse complement strand
GGGGCCGGCCGCGGCCGGCGACGGCTCGCTGCTCGCCGGCTCGCCCGCGAGCGCGGTCAGCGGGGGAGCGTCGCCGACGGGCGACTTTTGCGAAGTGACGATGACGCTGAACGCGCTCGTCACCGCCATCGCCACCATGATGAAGGCGCGAGGCGCGCGGGCCCGCTCGGGTTGCCACGCCTTGCAGTGCTTGCACTTGCGCGCGCCCTCGATGATCGGCTGCCGGCAGCTCGCGCACGGCGTGCGCTTGAGGCCGTCGGCGGCGGCGGCGCTCGAGGTCATCGGATCACCCATGCGACCTTGCTGCGATCGGAGAGCGCGAGGACGGTCTTGCCGTCGGCCGAGATGCGGACCCGCGACGGCGGCTCGGTGAGCGGCACCTCTTCGACCTCGAACGTGGTGAGATCGACGAGGCCGAGCGCGCCTGTGCGCAGCCCTTGCAGCGAGACGATCGCCTGCTCCGAGTCGGGCGACACGACGAGGTCGGTGGCGGGCGCCGAGAGCGGGACACGCTTGACCACCGCCCCGCTCTCCAGGTCGACCACCTCGAGGGCGCGGCCCCGGTTGCATCGGACGAGCGCGCGCCGCCCCTTGCGAACGAGCGCGATCTGCTCCGGTTGATCGCAGACCTCGATCGGCTCGCGCTGGCGGACGGCGCCCGACTCGAGCCACTCGAGCCCGACGAGACGGTTCTTCGCTCGGAGCACGAGGTAGCTCGTCGCGCCGTCGGGCGACATGACCGCGCTCACGGGGTTGCCGAGCATCGAGGCGCGGTTGCGATCCTGCGCCGTCGCGAGTCGGCTCGGGTCGAACGCGTAGACCGCGCCGCCCTGCGGATCGGGCAGGCCCGCGAACGGCACGTTGCCGGTCGTGGTGAGGGCGCGGTTGCCGCTGTCGTCGACGGCGACCGGCCCGATGTTGTCGTCGCCGAACCGGATCCGGTCGAGCTCGGCGTGCACCTCGGTCGACAGGATCGCGATCGCGTGCGCGCCGGGCAGCGAGACGAGCGCGCGCCGGCCATTGGCTCCGACGGTGACGTCGCTGACGATCGCGCCGAGCTCGAGCGTCTTGAGGATGCGGGTGGACGGGATGTCGAGGACGGCGATGTGCTGCGGCCCGACCGCGTAGACGACGTCGCCGACGCGGACGAGCTGGCGCGTCTGCGACGCCTCGCTGACGAGCTGGAGAGCGTGGCCGGTGCGCGCGGAGCGGATCTCGGTGCCCGAGAGCAGCCCGACCGCGAACCGATCGTCGTCGAGGATTTCGACGTCGGCGACGTCGGGGGGCAGCGAGAACGGCCCCGCGATCCCGGGCCGCTGCGGCAGGTGGCCGACGCCCTTGGGCTTTTGCCAGGTGCAGACCGAGTCCTGACAAGCCTCGCCGGTCCAGCACGTCGACTGACACACCGCCTTGACCGGCAACCCGGCGGGCGCGATGTCTTCGGCTTCGGGCGCGAAGCGCTGAGGCGCCACGTACCGCAGCGTGATCCCAGCCATGATGAGGGCGGTGAACGCGCCGAACGTGACGACCGGGCGCCAGTGGAGCCGCAGCCAGCTGGCGCCTTCGGGCTCGTCGTGGATCGAGCCGCGCGAGGCGGGCGGCGCCGCCAGCGGCTCGTCGCACTCCGGACAGACGTCGCCGCCTGCGCGGATCGACTCGCGGCACACCGGACACCGCTGGGTCTTCAGATCCGGAGCCGACGCGGCGATCTCGGCAGTGGCGCCCTCGGTCAGGGTGCGGTCGAAGAGCTTTCGCCCGACCACCCAGTCGGCGGTGCCGACGGGGGCGACCCACGCGGAACGCAGCTGGCCGACGAGAGCGGCCTCGCGCAGCGTGCTCCCGAGCTGCGGCGCCCGGAACGTGATCTTGCCCCCCGCCCGCTCGGCCACGTGGAAGCGGACGAGATCGAGCACCTCGGCCGGGGCGAGGCTCAGGTCCGGAGACACGGCCGGCTCGGCCTCCGGCACCGGGGCCGGCTCGATGGTCGCGAGCGCGAGCGCCGCCCAGCTCCGCGCCGGCAGCCAGAGGGGCGCCTCGCTGAGCCGAACCCGCACGTCCGGGGCATAGAGCCCCGCTCGGAGCGCGTCGCGCAGCTCGTCGTCGCCGAGCGGACCGATCACGCGCCCCGGCTCGGGCTGGACGTAGAAGCGCAGCTCCTCCATCGGCGGGCAGCTTGGCTACCAATGTGACGCGCCCCTGTCGAGCGCTCCGCGCGTCCAGGATGCGCTGCGTCAATTCGAGCAAAAATCAGTTGATCGGACGCACAGGCGGGGCTAGTAGGCGGCCCACCTACACGAGCTTACGTTTCGCCCCACCGAGCTCCGGAGATCCCATGCGCCGAATCACCTTCTCTCTCGCCGCCCTGACCCTCTTCGCCTGCGCCCCCGAGAGCGGGCCCGTGGCCGACGACGGCGCCGAGGACTCCGACGCCGCGCTCGCCCTGCCCTTCGTCGAGCTTGCCGTGAGCAAGCCCGCCGCCCCGCCCGGCTTCACCGTCATCACGAAGAAGGCCGACTACAAAGCCTTCTTTGGAGAGAACCCGCCCGCCGACATCAACTTCAACAAGCACTGGGTGCTCCACTACTCGATGGGGGTGCAGAACACCGGCGGCTACGACGCCAACATCACCTCGGTCGAGCGAATCGGCAGCGGCGCGAACGCGCGGCTCGTGATCGGCGAGCAGGCGATCTCGCCCGGGCCGATGTGCTTCGTCACCCAGGCGTTCACGAACCCGCAGGTGACGGTCCGCATCTCGAAGCAGAACAAGAGCATCGCGATCGATCAGAACCTCAGCGAAGAGATCACCGATTGCTCGGAGCCGAACTGGTGCGCGGCCGCCCTCTGCGGCCCCGGGACGACGTGCGACGAGCTCGTCGACGCGTGCGTCGAAGAGGCGTTCTGCCCCAAGGTGAAGTGCGCGAACGGCTACGAGTGCAGTGAAGAAGAGGACGCATGCGTTCCGCGCTCGTGCGACCCCGACGTCGCGAACGACTGCCCGAACGGCATGGTCTGTCACAACCCGATCGTCTGCATCACGTGGCCCTGCCCCGCCGACTACCGCTGCACCCCGGCGCCGGCCGACCCCTGCGAGGGCATCGGCTGGGAGGGCACGTGCGAGGGCACCACGCTCAAGTACTGCGACGCTGGCGAGCTGGTGACGGTCGAGTGCGCGCCGTACGACTGCGGCTGGAACAGCGGCCAGGCCTACTACGACTGCCTGTGACCCGGCGCGCGGCCTGCTAGGCTACCGCCGCCATGACGATCCTCCGGGCCGCGCCGGTCGCGCTCACGCTCCTCGTTGCTGCAGCAGGCTGCGGCCTCGGTCTCTCTTCGCGCGGCGACGCGGCGGGCGGCCCCGGCACCGCGGGTAAGCCTGGCGCGGTGGCGCGCGGCGGCAGCGACGCCCAGCTGAAGGGCGTCGATCTGTCGGCGCTCGAGACCGATCGTCAGCAAAAGATGTTCTTCGAGGTCGCGGGCGAGCTGTACGCGCCATGCGCCGATCAGGCGGTCTCGCTGTTCGAGTGCGTGAGCGACGACCGCCCCTGCGCCGCGTGCACGCCGATGAGCCAGCTCGTCGCCGACCAGCTCGGTCGCGGCGCGACGAAACAGAACGCCAAGGCGGCGGCGCTCGTACGCTTCGGCGCCGACGGGGTCAAGACGGTGCCCGCCCTCGACTCTCCGTCGAAAGGGCCGGCGAACGCACCCGTGACGATCGTCGTCTTCTCGGACTTCGAGTGCCCCGCGTGCCGAGCGGCGATGCCGCTCCTTTCGGATGCGCAAGAGGCGCGACCGAAAGAGGTCCGGCTCGTGCACAAGTTCTACCCGCTCCCCAAGCACACGCACGCCAAGGGCGCTGCCTACGCCGCGTACGCGGCGATGAAGCAAAACAAGTATTGGGAGATGGAAGAGATCCTCTTCGAGAACCAAGAGGCGCTCACCGAGCGCGACCTCGAGCGATACGCCGAGGACATCGGCCTCGACATGGAGCGGTTCCGCCGCGACAAGGCGTCGGCCGAGGCCAAGGCCATGGTCGAGCGCGACATGAAAGACGCCGACGCCGCCGGCCTCGCCTACACGCCTTTCATCTTCGTGAACGGCCGCCAGTTCGACTCGGCGCACTTCCGACTCGACCGCGATCTCGACGCTTGGATCGCCACCGAGATCGAGCTCGCGCGCACCAGAGCCACCGCGGCCTCCCCCGGCCCGTCGGCCTCGGGCCAAGCGGCGCCCAACCAGCCGGCTCCTAGCCAACCGGCGCCGCGCGACTGACGCTGCCGACCCGGGTCGACGCCGCGATCACGGTGACGTCGCCCTTGCCGCGCACGACCCACTCGACCCTGCGACGGGCGGCCTCGCCCGTAGACCGCGCGATCGCGGGCGTGGTCGAGCGATCGTTCCCGCCCCAACCCGCGATGTGCCCGACATCGACCTCGACCGGGCCGGCCGACAGCTCGACGCCCCGTCCGAGCTCGATGCGCACGCGCACGCCGTCGGTGAACGGCCGGCACTTGGCAGAGCCGAGCACGAACGTGGGGAGCCAGCCGCGGTTCTCGACGACGGCCGACACGCGGAAAGTCTCGCCGTCGAGCCGCTCGACCCCGAGCTCGGTGACGGCCACGCGCGGCGCCATCGCGCAGAGCCTCGAGAAGAAGCGCGCCTGCTGATCGCAGACCTCGGGCAGCTTCTCGTAGGGCGGGTTCCAGACCCCGATGAGCGGATCGTAGCCGCCGATCTCGACCTCACCAAGCTGCGGATGCTCGTGCTTTCTCCACGTGCCGACGATGCGACCGTGGTTCTGCTCCTTGTCCCACTCCGCGATCCTCACGATGTCGGCGCGCGACGTCCGGGCCTCGTAGTTCTTGATGAAGGGCCGCAAGACCTCGAAGCCGACCTGCTTGAAAAAATCCCAGATCTCGCAGACGAACCCGATCGCGCCTCGCTCCGCGTACGCGAAATTGGCGAGATCGCCGTAGAGCGGCTTGTCGGGCTCGTAGGTGAACTCGCTGAAATTCGAGACCGTCGGGTAGCCCGAGATCGCGTCGCCCCAGCGCTCGACCTGGCGAAACACCGCGAGGTCGAACGGGTCCATCTTGGCGTCCGGCTTGTCGGCGAGCGGCCGGATGTAGACGCCGCCGAACGTGTGCATGGACAGCCAAACGAAGATGTTCGGGTGGCGCACCGCGAACTCGGTCACGGCGCGCGACTCGGGCTCGCTGCCCGGGAACGCACCCGCGCCCGCCTGCGTGGGCTCTGCCTGCCACATCGACGGGAAATTGCGGTTCATGTCCGTCTCGGTGTCGGACAAGTAGTAGGGGCGCGGCACGGTGAAGCCGTCCCAGCGCTCGATGAAGCCCTCGGGGAACAGCCGATAGAACGGCCCCTCGTCCTCGATCTCGCGTGGGAGCATCAAGCCCGCTACCGCCGTCGACTCGACGAAGTCGCCCGTCGAATCGAGCTTGCGCATCAGCAGCGACTTTCCGTCACCGTCGACGTCTTCGTGCCGCCAGTAAGGGCCCTGGTTACCGAGGCGGTGGTCGCGCGGGTTCGACCGAATGAAATGGCGCTTCGAGAGCACGCGCTCGGCGCCGTCCGGGCACATGCGCGGCAGGACGTAGACGAGGACGTCCGACACGATCAGATCGCGCACGTGGTCCGGCAAATCGACGAGCGACTCACCCGCGTGGGCCCGCAACAGGTCTTCGATCACGGCGAGGCACACGCTCGAACCCGCGAGCTCGCTCGCGTGGATGTTGCCGTCGATCCAAGCGGCGGGGCGGAGGCGGTCGGGGCTCTGCCCGATCGTGACCAACCAGACGTCGCGGCCCTCTTCGCTCTTGGCGATCGACTCGAGGCGCATCACGCCCGGCATCGCCTCGGCCCAGGCCGAGAGCTGCCGCGTCAGCTCGTCGTGCGTGAGGTAGCGATCGCGAAAGTCGAGGCTCTGGCCAGCCAGCCCCGGGGGGCCTGCGATGCTTTCGAGTTTCGTCATGGGGCTCCGAAGTCGACGCGCTCGCCCGCGATGAACGCGCAGGCGCGGCCGGACTGCTTCGCCTTGTACAGCGCCGCGTCGGCGGTCGCAAAGAGCTGGTCGAGGCCCATCTCGTCGGTCGGCCAGCTCGCGCCGCCGAGGCTGAGCGAGACGCCCGCCCGGTACGCCTCTTCGCCCACGCGTATGGCCGCCGCGCGGAGAGCGGCGGGGTCGGAGCCGGGGAGGAGGACGACGAACTCGTCGCCGCCGAAGCGCGCCACCGCGTCGTGGGCTCGAAAGCTCTTGGAGAGGAGCGTCGCCACGTCTTGCAGCAGGGCGTCACCCGCTTGATGCCCGCCCGCGTCGTTGGTTCGCTTCAAGAGATCGACGTCCACGACCAGCATCGAAAGCGGCGCCTTGTCGCGCTCGCTACGGGAACGCTCGACGTCGAAGCGAGCCTCGAGCTCGCGGCGGTTGAGCAGGCCCGTGAGCGGATCGGTGCGAGCGAGCCGAGAGACGCGATCGAGCAGGCCGAGGTTCTCGAGCACGAGCGCGGCCTGGTCGAGGAAGAGCTCGGTGTGCGCGAGCCGCTCGCTCGCGATGGGGGCCTCACGGAAACGATCGTCGGCGAAGACGAGACCCAGCGGTTCGTCCCGCGCGCGGAGCGCCGCGAGCAAGAACGGTGACCCCGGGTCGAGCGGCGCGAGCCCGGCGCTGGCGGTGGGGCGTCGGCTGGACACGGGCTGGCGATCGAAGAGCACGAGGCTCCGCGCGGCCAGGGCCACGCGCGCCGGCTCTTCTGCCGGGTCGAGCTCGATGCGCGCCACGAGCCGCTCGAGCTCGAGATCCTCGGCGGCCGGAGCGAGGACCTTCTCGATCGTCGCGTCCTCGAGCTCGAGCGCCTCCCAGATGCGGTGCGCAGCCTTCTCGTCGGCGGGGCCCACCGCGCGCACGCCGACGTACTTCCCACGCTTCACGTCGTAGAGAAAAAGCGCCGCGCGGTGAAACCCCAGACCGAAGCCGCTCGTCAGGCCGACCAAGAGGAGGCGGTGGGCCTCGGAGAGGTCACGCGTCCCGAGCATGTGCCCGGTGATGACGCGGAGGGTCGCGAGGCGCGACGACTGCGTGGCCAAGCGGTCGAGCAGGCCGCCCACGTCGCCCGGGGCGAACAGCGAGAGCAGGAGCGTCGGGAGCAGCGCCGGGAGCTCGCCGCGCAGGTCTTCGTCACCGAGCACGCGCCGTTTTTCTCGGAGGGCGACCTCGATCGACAAGGCTGGCCCCTGCTCGACCCCGAGCAGGATGGCGCCCGCGCCGAGGAGCGCGAGCTTGACGAGCTGGCACGCCGCGACCGGCAGCTCCGGGCTCTCGCCCTCGGGCAGGGTGACGCGCAGCTCGAGCGGCGCCGGCAAGAGCGCGAACGTGCTCCGCAGATGCGGAGGGATCGCCGAGAGCCGCGCGGCGCGCTCGACGTCGGGCGGGAGTCCCCGTGCCACGGGGCCATCCTATCAACGAAGCTGGCCGGGTCGTCAGCTTCCTCGATGCACCGTCCGCCTGGCGAGCCGCGCCTCACGCCGCGCGCGTGCCGCCGCCACCGCAGCCGCCTCGGCCGACGTCTCGACCAAGAGCTGCGGGACGGCAGCCGGGCTCCCGTCGCGGAGGCCGACGAAGGTCAGATACCCCGAAACGCAGGGCCATGTCTCACGCGTGGATGGGCGCTCCCCCCGCACGTCGACGAACACCTCGAGCGACGTCCGGAACGTCGCGGTCACGCGAGCCTCCAGCCTGACGACGTGCCCGACCTGAATCGGCCCCTCGAACGAGAGCTCGTCGATGCCGGCCGTCACACAGATCATCCCCGCAAATCGCTGCGCACAGATCGCCGCGCACAGGTCAGGACCTGCCCGCCGAAGACGTTTCCCAGGGCGTTCGCGTGGGTCGGCAGGACGTACTCGGTCATCGACGTCACCGAGTCGGCGGCGCCGCGTGTGGGCCCGGGCTCTGCTCGCATGTGTGACATCGCGCCCTTCTCTCGCAGCACGGCTCCGGCCACAACACCGGCTTGACCGGGCCCCGCTCGATCGCCACGATCAGGGCTCCTCGTGCGCGGCTCCTCCGTCCTCGGCATCGCCCTATGCGCGGCTACCGCCGCCTGCCCTCCCCCCGAGACGGCGCAGGAGCCGATCGGCCCGCCGAGCACGGTCTCGCTGCGTCAACCGGTGCCGAGCATCCGGGCGAAGCCACCCAGCGCCGCCGCCGGCGGCCCGAGCGTCGTCAAGCACTACCAAGACGACTGGTTCGGCGGGGGGACGCTGCTCGGTGTCGACGGCAAGAAGAACCACGTGGTGGTTCGCCTCGAGGCTCACGGTCCCGAGCGCCTCGCCGTGGATACGATCGATCTCCACAAGGGCACGCGCGTCGATCGATGGGAGGCGACACCCGAGCGAGCCAAGACGGCGCAAGGCGGCAGCTTCGCCCCGCTCTCCGGTTCGTTCGAGTCCGACGCCACGCGGTTCGCGAGCATCCTGCGCGAGCTCGGGCCGTGGCACACGCGCCCCGCGCTCGCTTCACCCACCTTCGCCGTCAGCGCGCGACGCGCGCCCTTTCTCTTCGGCTCGCCCGCCACCGACGGCTCGCAGGGCGACTGGCTCTTCTCGATGCGGGGCGACGGCGCGGCGTCCCGGCGCGTGGATCAAGGCCTCGTCGCCAGCTACTCGCCGGTGTTCGGCCCGGACGGCGAGACCGTCGTCTTTCGCGGCTGCTCGGGGTCGCCGTGCGACTACGGTCTCTTCTTGGTCAAGGTCGGCGAGGACCGGCCCCGGCGCGTGACGGGCATCGGTGGCGCGAGCCCCCCGGCCTGGAACACCGACGGCTCGGCCGTGCTCACCGTCGGGACGCGCGGCAACGAGCGCTGCCTCTTCAAGGTCGCGGTGAGCCCGCTCTCGACGCCCAAGGCGCTCGCTTGCGTGAAAGGCCTCGAGGACGTCTCGTTCTCTCAGGACCCAGACGGGCGCACCGCCGTCATCGCCGGCGTGCGTGGGCGCGCGGGCGCGCAGGCCGTCGATCTCACCTGGGTGCTCCTCGCCGATGGGTCGGTGCTCGCGAACCACACCATCCCGCGTGCCGTGGGCAGCTCGGTCGTCAGCGCCTCGGGCCTCCTCGCGATGCCCATGCAAAAGGGCGCCGTCGGGCTGCTCGATCTCGTCACCGGCAAGAGCTCGCTGGTGCCGGCCGAGCACGGCTGGTTCTTCGGCTTCGAGGGGGCGAAGTGGCTCGGCGACCGCCTCGTGCTGCTCCGCAAGATCGAGGGCGTGAAGGGCTACGAGATCGTGACGGTCGACGCGCGGGTGATGACCGAGCGCGACAAGTGGATGTAGCCCGCTCGAAGCACGGTTGACGCAGGGCCGCGCTCGGCGCGAAACTGGTGGCCTTCTTAGCCCGCACCCCGCGGGTCTTGCTTGGAGGCTTACATGCGTAACGTCTGGGTTCCCGCTGCGGCGGGCGCGTTCTTCTTGGTGTCCATCATGGCCGCTTGCAGCGCCGCCGACGAAGACGGCGGCAGCGGCGGCGCGGGCGATTGGGACGACGGCTACGGCTCGTCGACGTCCAAGTCGTCGGGGTCGACGTCGAAGTCCGGCTCGGCCGGGTACTCCGCGAGCTCGGGGGGCCCGGGCTCGGGGCCGGGATCGACCGGGGCGGCGCAGGATCCGACCGCGGTGTTTGTCCCCGCCGAATGCGCGGAGCTCGATTCATCACAGCCGACGGTGCTCTACGTGTCGGCCGACGACTCCAACTCGATGACCTCGCGCGCGCGCGCTTTCATCCAGGCTGGCGACGTCCTCGCCCCGATCCGCACCTACGAGTTCTTGAACTACTACAAGGTCGACTACCCGGCGCCCGCGTACCCCTCGCTCGGGGTGCACACCGACCTCAAGCCGAGCCAGGACGCAGGCGCTTACGACCTGCAGATCGGCGTGCGTTCGTTCCAGCCGATCTCGCCGCGCCGGCCGATCACGTTGACGTTCGTGCTCGACACGTCGGGCTCGATGGACGGCCCGCGGATCGCGCGGTCGCGCGCGGCCATCAAGGCGATGGCGTCGCAGCTCCGCGCCGGCGACGTCGTGAGCGCGGTCTCGTGGAACACCGAGAACCTCGTGCTGCTCGACGGCCACCAGGTCGGCGGCCCGAACGACCCGACGGTCGTCGCCATGGCGAACGGCCTCCAGGCCAACGGCGGCACCGACCTCCACGCGGGCCTCGTCGCGGGCTACCAGCTCGCGACCGACAACTACGCCTCGAACCGCCTGAACCGCATCGTGCTCATCTCGGACGGCGAAGCGAACACGGGCGTGACCGACGAAGACCTGATCGCGCTCCACTCCGAGGACGCCGACCAAGAAGGGATCTACATGGTCGGCGTCGCCACTGGGCCCGGCGGCAACGACTCGCTGATGGACGTCGTGACCGACAAGGGGCGGGGCGCGTCCATCTTCCTCGACAGCGAGGCCGAGGCCACCGAGATCTTCACCACGCGGTTCGACGAGGTGATGGAGGTCGCGGCCCGGAGCGTCCAAGTCGAGCTGACCATGCCCTGGTACTTTCAGATGAAGCACTTCTACGGCGAAGAGATGTCGACGGACCCGACCGAGATCGAGCCGCAGCACCTCGCGCCGGGCGACGCGATGGTCTTCAGCCAGATCGTACGCGCGTGCGATCCGTCAGTCGTCGTCGGGAGCGACACGATCCGCGTGCGCGTCCGCTGGGTCACCCCCATCACCTACCTCCCGAGCGAGCTGATCGTCGAGCAGAGCATCGACGAGCTCGTGGCGGCGCCCTCGCCCGCGCTGGCCAAGGGCAAAGCGATCGTCGCATACGCCGAGGCGCTCAAGCTCGACCCGGACCGCGACGACGTGGCGGCCGCGCTCGCGGGAGCGCTCGCAGCCGTCGAAGCGGCGAACCCAAACGGGACCGATCCGGACCTCACCGAGATCGCGTCGCTCATCACCCAGCACCCCGCGTACTAGCGGGTGGGCTTCGCCGCCTACCCGCCGTCGAGCGCGGTGCGCGCCAGGTAGGCGACGAACTCTCGGGCCAAATCGAAATGGGTCTCGAGGACGCCGAGAAAGCCCTCGAGATCGATGCGGCTGCCGATGACCTCGGTCTCTGCCCGCGCGCCGTAAGAGCGCGGCAGCTGCCCTATCGCATCGAGGATCCCCAGGACGAACCCGGCCCCGACGTCCACGTGCCGGTCGCCGGCCGAGCAGCGGATGCGCCCATACTCGACGAGCACCCAGAACGTCGCGTCGTCGCCGGCACCCCACAGATCATCACCCGGCGCGATGCGCACCTCTTGCCAGCTGCGGGCGAGGGCGATCACCGCTTCGACGCTCGCGCGCTTGAAGATCGGCGCCGAGCGCATCCCCATGACGCGCTCCACGAGCGTCCTCTTCGCGGCGCGCTTCACGCCGGGCTGGGCGGGCGGCGCTTGCCCAGCCGCCGCCGGCAACCCGCTCCGGAGATCGACCAGGTACGATGCGCCCAGACGGAGCAGGTTGCGGGTGATCGCGAAGTGATCCTCGAGCGAATGCTCGAGGATGTCGGCAGGCAGCTCGAGGACGAGCGTGCTCGTCTCCGCGACCGCCTCCACGCCCTCTTCACGCGCCATGAGCGCGATCCAACCCACGGCCTGATGGCGCTCGGCGACTTGATGGGGCTCTCCCTTGCGCGACCACCGGACGCTGCCCTCGAGCACCAGGTAAACGTGGCGGATCGGCTCTTGCGGGTGGAGCAACCTGTACCCGGCGCGCACGCGGCGGACACGCGCGTGCTCCGCGAGGAGAAGCAGCGCGCCGTCCTCCGCTCCGGCGCGGAACCGGGCGACGCGTTGTT
>ERZ761602.7276-NODE-7276-length-11855-cov-3.919407_pt1 | contig 11855 bp, 6 predicted proteins | sample MGYA00512165_ERZ761602 | MGnify/ENA primary metagenome ERZ761602 (study PRJEB28899, sample SAMN02445085) | bioreactor sludge metagenome | biome: EBPR sludge; isolation source: Thorneside wastewater treatment plant | place: Australia: Brisbane, Thorneside... | reverse complement strand
TCGCCTGCGTCACCTGGTCGACCCAGCGTTCGAAGGCGTCGCGCAAGAGATCGCTCATCCAGATACCCTCGCCGACCACGTGCGGCTGCGCGTCGATGGCGGCGATCTGGGACAACAGCGGCAGCAGGCTGCTCGTCGCGCCCTCGCGGATCGTCGCGCGCAGCTTCAACCGCTGCGTCGCGACCGGCTCGTCCTGCTGGATGCGGGCGTGCGCGCGGATCGCCGAGCCGATCATGCCGAACGGTGAGGCGCCGTCGAAGACGGAGCTCCCGCGACCGAGCAGCACGATCGGACGCCTCTCGCGGGCTTCGACGCGCCGCACGAGCTCGTGGCGGAGCCGGGACTTGCCGGCGCCCGCGGGAGCGAGCACGAGGGCCGCGCGCACCACCGCCTCGGCCTCGGCCTCGGCGTAGAGCGCCTCGAGCTGGCCGAGCTCGCGGTCTCTTCCGACGAACGGTTGCGGGCGGCCGAGCAGGGTGCGGACCGGCGAGGTGGCCGTTCGCTCGCCGCGCAGCGTCAGCCACGGCGCGGAGCCCTCCAGGTCGAAGCCGTCGCCGAGGAGGCGAGCCGTCGGCTGGTCGATGCGGATGACCGCGCTCGGGGCGTCGCCCGCGAGCACGCCTCGATCGATCGCCTCGCCGGTCGGCTCTTCTCCGCCGGCGTGCGCGCGCCCGGTGGCGATCGTGATGGTCGCGCTCTTTACGGCGTCGCGCAAGGCGAGCGCCGTCTTGGCCGCCCGAACCGTCTCGTCGCCTTGAGAGCGCTCGCTCCCGAACATGCCCACGTGGGCGCGCGCGAGCAGGGTGTAGGGCACCCCGCCGCGGGCAGACACCTCGGCGTCGAAGCGGGCCTTGGCAGCCTCGGCCTCCGGCGCGGTCTCGAAGCGAGCAAACAGAACCGTCATGATTCGACGCTCGGTCGTAGCGATGGAACGCACGGCGGCCGTCTGGGTCTCTTCGCTCTCGCCCGGCTGCGGCCGCGCGCGCGGGGTGAACGCCGGCACGCCCGCGAGGGCGTGCGCCATCGCGAGCGCCGATTCGAAGCGGTCCTCGGGGCGCCGCGACATGGCGCGGCTCACGATCGCGTCGAGCGCGGCGGGCGCCGCAGGCGCCGCCGCAGCCAGCCGCGGTGGATCCTGGAGCGCGATCTTTGCGACGACCGCGAAGATGTCTTCGGCCACGTAGGGGCGCACGCCGGCGACGAGCTCGTAGAGGACGACCCCGAGCGAGAAGATGTCCGAGCGATGGGAGAGCTCGGCGCCCCCGAGCACCTGCTCGGGCGACATGTAGCTTGGTGTGCCGATCATCGTCCCGTGTCGGGTGAGGCCCGGCTCGGCGAGGGTGCGCGCCACACCGAGGTCGAGCAGCTTGACCGAGAGCGAGCCAGACGGGGTCTCGGTGACGAAGATGTTCGATGGCTTGACGTCGCGGTGGATGACCCCGCGGTCGTGCAGGGCCTCGAGCCCGCGAGCGACCTGGGTGACGACGTCGACGACCTGGCGCCCATCGAGCGGCGCGCGCTTCACGCGCTTGGAGAGATCCTCGCCGTCGAGCCACTCGACCGCCAAGAAGGCGTTGCCGCTCGGCTCGACGCCGTGGCCGATGTACCGCACGACGTGGTCGCTCCCGATCTCCGAGAGCAGGCGCGCCTCGCGCAAGAACCGCTCGAGGCGCTCGGGGTCCGACGTCTCGGCGGCGAACACCTTGATCGCGACCACCGCCTGGGTCTTCTCGTCGACGCCCCGAAACACCTCCCCCGACGCGCCGCGGCCTGCGAGCTCGAGCGTGAGGAACCGATCGCCGAGCCTGGGCACGCTAGCTCTCGCTCCCGAGGCCCAAAGCGGCGAGCCGCTTGTAGAGCGTCCGCCGGCTCACCCCGAGCAGGCGCGCAGCTTGGGTTCGGTTCTGACCGGCGCGGGTGAGCGCGTGGAGCACCGCGTCCCGCTCGGCCTCGAGGCGCCGCTCGGCGAGGCTGCCGCTCCCGGGCGCTCGATCCGGCGCGCTGCTCGGAGGCGCGGAGGGAGGTGCGGCTTCGCGCTCGCCGTGGGCCCCGTTGATTCGCTCGAGCTCGCGCGCCACGTCGGCCTCGCCGATCAGCTCGTCGTCGGTGAAGACGATGAGCCGCTCGACGACGCACATGAGCTCCCGAACGTTGCCCGGCCACGCGTAGGTTACGAGGCGATCGAGCGCACGAGGCGCCAGCCGGGCAGCGGGCCGCCCGTTCTCTTTGCCCAGCGTCTCGGCGAACCGCTTCGCGAGCTCGGGGATGTCCTCGACCCGCTCGCGTAGCGGCGGGAGCACGATCGGGATCACGTTGAGCCGGTAGTAGAGATCCTCTCGGAACTGGCCCGAGCGGATCATCCCTTCGAGATCGCGGTGGGTGGCAGCGAGGAACCTGACGTCGGCCCTCTCGGTGCGGGTGCCGCCGAGCGGCTGGTACTCTTTTTCTTGGAGCAAGCGAAGGAGCTTCACCTGCGCCGGGAGGGGGACGTCGCCGATCTCGTCCAACAAGAGCGTCCCGCCCGCCGCCAGCTCGACGCGGCCGGGGCGCCGCGCGACGGCGCCCGTGAACGCGCCTTTCTCGTAGCCGAAGAGCTCGCTCTCGAGCAGCTGCTCGGGCAGGGCCGCGCAGTTGACCGCGACGAACGGGCCGCCGCTGCGGGCGCTCGCCTCGTGGATGGTGCGCGCCACGACCTCCTTGCCCGTGCCGCTCTCGCCACGGATGAGCGCGTTCGCGCTCGCCTTGGCGGCGCGCCGGACGAGGTCGCCCACCTCTTTCATCGCTGTCGAAGCGCCGAACCACGCCGACCCGGCGCGCGCCTCCGGCGGCGCGCCCGCGGCCCGTGCCCCCACTCTGAGGGCCTTCTCTACCGTGTAGACGATCTCTTCGCGGTCGAAGGGCTTGGTCATGAAGTCGGCGGCCCCTGCGCGCATGGCGTCGACCGCCACCGGGATGGAGCCGTGCGCGGTGAGCAGGATGACGGGTACATCGGGGGCCTGGCGCTTGAGCTCGCGGACGAGCGCGAGGCCGTCCATGCCGGGCATTTTCAGATCGGTGATGACGAGGTCGAAGCCACCGGCGGCAAAGACGCCCAGCGCTTCGGTCGCGCTCGGCGCGTACCGGGCTCGCATCTTGGCCTGCGACAGGAGCCCCACCAGCACTTTGCCCAGCGCGAGGTCATCGTCCACGACCAGGATCGAGGGCACGCTTTCGTCGGGCATCGCAGACCGTGGCCAGCATACCATTCGGGGTCGTGGCGTCCGAGGTCTGGCTGGCGGCGGCGGCGAGCGCGGCGTTCCTGGCGCTCGCCCTCCTGGCTGCCGCCCGGCGCGCCCGCCACCCCTTGGCCGTTCAGCTCGGCCTGATGTCGGTCGGGCTCTTCGCCTACAACCTGACAGAAGTGTTGTCGACGGTCACGGGGCAACGCTCCTGGGTGTTCTTGGGCGACGCCTCTGCCGCTCTCACGGCCGTCCCCACGTTCGGCCTGTTCGTCGGTTTTCTCGGAGGGGCGGCCCGCTCGCGCCGCGTCAGCCGCGTTCTCCTCTTGTACTTCGCAGCGCTGGCGGTCGTCGGGCTCGCCCCCCTCGCGCGGCCGGCCTTGGCGTGGCTCCACGACAGCGGCGCCTGGTCGCTCGGGATGCTCGGCGGTCTGGTCCCGGCGTTCTTGATCATCCTCGCCGGGATCCTGCGAGAGCGTAGGCGGCACCAGGGTGCGGAGCGGATGCGGCTCCAGATGCTCGGGGGCGCCCTGCTCGTCGGGCTCGGCTCGGTCCTCACCGATCTGGCGGCGATGACGGGGCTCCCGGTTCCGCGCCTCTCGTACGTGGGTCTCCTCGCCTCGTCCCTGCTCGTCGCCGCCCTCGTGCTCGAGGCGCGCATCATCGAGGGGGTTCGCGTCGCCACCGCGGTCAACGCCGTCGTCGTCGCGATGCTCGCGGTGGTGGGGCAAGTGGTCGTCTTGGCGTGGGCGGGCGACCGGTCCGCGCTGGTGTTCTTCGGCACGGTCGTGGTCGTCGCGCTCTCGGTGGCGGCGCTGGTTCCCGTCCTACGTTCGCTCGCCGAGCAGCGTGCCCGCACCGAGCAGCTGGCGACCCTGGGGCGCTTCGCTCAGCAGATGGCTCACGACATTCGTAACCCGCTCGCGGCCATCAAGGGCGCGGCGCAGTTTCTCGAGCAGGAGCGCGCCGAGGGCCGCTCGCTCGCCGAGCACGGCGACATGCTCGCGATCATCGTCGAGCGTGTCGATCGCATCGAGCGATTCATCGCCGATTACCAGCGAATGGGGCGCGTCGAGCCCCTCGCCACCGCGGTCGAGCCGAACCAGATCGTCGACGCCGCGCTCCGCGCCGTCGACGGCGTCGCGAGGGGTCGGGTCGAGGTCGTCAAGTCGCTCGCCGGAACGCCGCGCATTCGCGGCGACGCCGACCTCTTGGTGTTCGCGCTCGAGAACGTCGTCCGCAATGCCTGCGAGGCCATGCCCGATGGCGGGACCCTCACCGTGTCGACGGGCCATCCCCCAGGCGGCAGCGCCGACGCTCGGGTCGCGATAGCCGTCCAGGACACGGGCGTGGGCATGGACGTACGCACGCGGGAGCGCGCTCTCGGCGGGCTCTTCACGACGAAGGCGGACGGGAGCGGCCTCGGGCTCACCTTCGTTCGCCGCGTGGTCGAGGCGCACCGCGGGTCGCTCACCGTCGCCAGCGAAGAGGGGCGGGGGACGACGGTCACCCTGGAGCTGCCCGTCGACGAGCAACCATCAAAGGAAACCGGGTCGGCTCCCGTATAGGATCAGACACCTATGGCGCTCTGGCTCGCCCTGATCGGCCTGCTCGTCGTGGCGCTCGTCGCCGGCGTCCTCGTCCGGCGGCACCGGGCGCGGCGCGCAGGCGAGGGGCTCGAGCGAGACATCGCATTGCAGGGTGCTCTCCATGCGGCTGGCGTGCGGCCCGAGCGGCGCGCCGAGGTCGAGGCGCTCCAGCGCCAGCTCGCCGAAGGGATCGCGGCGCTCAAGCGGTCCAAGCTGGGTCGGTGGGGCCTGGGCGGCTCTGCCGCGCTCTACGCCATGCCCTGGTACGTGGTGATCGGCCCGCCGGGCGCGGGCAAGACAACGGCGCTCAAACAATCCGGGCTCGACTTTCCGCTCCAGAGCGGCGCCTCTGCGGTGCGCGGCGTGGGCGGCACGCGAAACTGCGATTGGTGGTTCACGAACGAGGCGATCCTGCTCGACACGGCGGGCCGGTACGCCACGCGTGAGGACGATCGCCCGGAGTGGTTGAAGTTCCTCCAGCTCTTGAGAAAGTACCGCCCGAGCCGGCCGATCCAGGGCGTCGTGGTGGCGATCAGCGTCGCCGAGGTGCTCGAGGCCGGCGCGGTCGGGCAAGACGCGGTCGGCGCCAAGATCCGAGCGCGCGTCGACGAGGTGATGAGAGAGCTCGGTATGCGCGTCCCGGTGTACCTGCTCTTCACCAAGACCGACCTGGTCGAGGGCTTCGCCGAGTTCTTCGCCGACATGAAGCGGCTGGAGCGCACGCGGCCTTGGGGGGCGACCCTCGCGATGGGGGCAGAGGCGCGGGCCGCCTTCGAGGGCGAGTTCGACGAGCTCGTGAGGCGCCTGCACGCGCGCTCGCTGCGCCGCATGGTGACGGAACGCGATCGAGCCGCGCGCGAGCGAATCTACCGTTACCCCGTCGAGTTCGCCCGCCTGCGGGCGCCGCTGTCCGCTCTGGTGCACGCGACGTTTGCCCCGAACCGCTACCAGCACACGCCCGCGCTCCGCGGCTTCTACTTCACCAGCGCCGAGCAAGCGGCCGGTTCGGGCGACACGCGCAGCTACTTTCTGCGCGACGTCTTCTCCGACATCATCTTTCGCGACGCGAACCTCGCGGTCGAGACGACGGCCGAGCGGCGTCGCCGGCTCCTCTCGACGTTCTCGGTCGCGGCCACCCTCGTCGCGCTCGCCGGCATCCTCGTCGTCCCCGCCGTCCGAGCCTATCTCGGCAACGAGGCGTTCCTCGGTGAATCACGCGCGCGCGCCGCCGCGGCCGCCAACACCGACTGGTCGAGCGACGGTGCGGCGAGCGAAAAGCTCACGCGCATGCAGCCTCTCCTCGAGCAGCTGCGGGCCCTCGACCAGTTCGAGGCCGACGGCGTGCCCATGAGTATGGGCTGGGGGATGTTCGTGGCCGACCGCGCCCGCACGCCGCTCCTGCGCGTCTACGTCGCCCAGATGCAAGCCGGCTTCGTGACCCCGGTGCGAGCCTCGCTCGAGGCCGACCTCGAGAAGGCCGACGGCTCGCGCTACCTGGAGCACCGCCGCCTCCTCAAGCTCTACCTCATGCTGGCCGACCCCGATCACCTCGACGTCGAGTGGGCGACCGGGCAGCTGACGCCGCGCTGGGTCGACCGCATGCACGAGAGCGCCGATCGCTCGAGCGACGAGCTCCGCGATCTGGCGCGGCCGCACGTCCGGTACTACTTCGAGCTCCTCGCGGCGAAGCGCGTGGCGCCCCTCGGTATCGACGAGGCGGTCGTGGCGCGTGTACGCGCTGCCCTGCGCCGGGTGCCGGTTCAAGAGCGCTACTACGGCATGTTCGTCGGCGCGCTCCTCGACGAGCGCATCGATCCGGCCGCCGACGACACCGCCGACAACCTGGTCTTTCCCCCGGTTCGACTGCCCGACGTCTTTCGAGACCGGCGCGAGGTGCTCGACCACGTCGAGAGTCGGACCTACCTCGAGTCGCGCCGGTACCCCGCGGTCGAGGGCCCCTACACCGAGCGCGGGCGCGCGGCCGTGATGGAGCTCCTCGGTCGTGCCGGGGGCGTGCTCGAGTCCGAGGCCTGGGTCGTCGCGCCGACGGCCGACGAGACGCCGGCGCAGATCCCGAAGCACCTTCGAGCGGTGACCAAGCGCTACGAGCGCGAGTACATGCGCCAATGGGTCGAGCTTTTCGCCGACGTTCGGATCCGGCCACCCGCCGACGTGGACGCCGCGCTCGATCGGTACCGGGTGCTCTCGACGACGCCGTATCCGGTCGGCCGCTTGCTCGAGGTGCTCGAGAACGAGACCCAGTGGCGGAGCGGCAACGTCTTGAGCGAGAACGACGCCGTCCGGCGCGAGGCCAACCGCCGCTTCAACAATCGCCTTCAAATGTACACCGGGGGCGTTCGCCTCGATTTCGATCTCGGCGCCATCTCGCGCGACCTCGACGTGATCCCGCAGCATTTCAAGAAGACGGTGAGCTTCATTCACGGCGCCAAGGGGCAAGGCTCGGGCGGTGACTCGCGCATGTTCCTCTACGCCGAGGAGCTGAAGCGCCTCCGCGCCAAGATCGCCCACGCCAAGGCGGCCGACCCCGACGTCGACCTCCGCGCGCTCAACGACGCTTTCGCCCACGCCCGGCTCGAGGCCGAGCGTCAGCTCGAAGGCTACGACGACGTCGCCAAGCGGATCCTCACGCCGCTCCTCCTCGGGCCGCTCGACGTCGGGGCCGCGCCGTCGCGGTGAACGTGTGGCGGGCGCTCGCGCGCGGCCGTGCTACGCCGCCGGACATGCCCTCGGTCCTCGATGAGCTCGTCCAGTTGCTCGCCCTCGAACGCATCGAGGAGAACCTGTTTCGCGGTCAGAGCCAGGACCTCGGGTGGGGCACCGTCTTCGGCGGGCAGGTCCTGGGGCAGGCGCTTTCGGCGGCCGCGCAGACGGTGCCGGCAGAGCGACACGTGCACTCGCTGCACGCGTACTTCTTGCGCCCGGGGCGGGTCGACAAGCCGATCGTCTACGACGTCGACCGCATCCGCGACGGCAGCTCGTTCACGACGCGACGGGTGGTGGCGATCCAGGGCGGTCACGCGATCTTCAACCTCGCCGCGTCGTTTCAGGTGCGCGAGGCCGGCTTCGAGCACCAGGATGCAATGCCCGACGCGCCCGCGCCCGAGACGCTCCCGACCGAGCAGGAGCGCGCGGCGACGTTCGCGCAGCGGCTGCCCAAGACGCTCCGCGATCGCGCGCTCGCCGAGCGACCGTTCGAGCTGCGGCCCGTCGTGGCCGACGAGGATCCGTTCCTGCCTCGGCCGCAGCCGCCGCACCGGATGATCTGGCTCAAGACGGTGGGCAAGCTGCCCGACGACCCGGCTCTCCACGCCTACTTGCTGGCGTACGCCTCCGACCACGGGTTCGTCACCACCTCACTGCTCCCCCACGGCGTCACCTGGCTCACCCCCGGCATGCAAGTCGCCAGCCTCGATCACGTCATGTGGTTCCACCAGCCGCTGCGGGTCGATGACTGGCTGCTCTACGTGGTCGACAGCCCTGCCGCGCACGGCGCCCGCGGGCTCGCGCGAGGGCGGGTGTTCTCACGTGACGGCAAGCTCGTCGCGTCGAGCGCACAAGAAGGGCTGATTCGGCAGCACGGGCAAAAGACCTGAGGGGTCAACCGCGCGTCATCTCGAACATCGTCTTGCGGAACCCAGAGGCGGCGAAGAGGCGCTGTGCCGCCTCGTTCTGCACCATGGTGAAGAGGACGATGCGCGTCGCCCCCATCTCCTCGAGCGCCGCGCAGAGGCCCGCCATGATCGCTCGACCGGCCCCGGCCCGGCGGTGGCCCGCGTCGACCATGACGTCGTGGATCGCGCCGTGGTCGTCGAGGAGCGCGTTCCAGTCGCGGCCCTCGAGCGTGCCGTATCCGTACCCGATGACGAGACCGTTGCTCTCGGCCACGACGAGCGCGACACCCTTGCGGCCGAGCTGGCTCTTGAACCAGCGCGCGTAGCCCTCCTCGACGCCGTCGACCAAGAGAAACCGCGCCGGATCGGTCGCGTGGTGCATGCGGACGAGCTGCCCGGCCAGCTCGCCGAGCCGGGTCAGGTCACCGGCGGCGGCGGGGCGGACGCGAAGGTCGGTGTCGGGCGAGTCGCTCACGGCCGCCACGCTACCACGCGCGGTGCGCTACGTTTGCTCCGCCTCTCGGCGCTCAGCCAATGGAGAACATCGCTCACGCTTTTGCCGGGCTCCTCGTCGCGCGCGCCGCCGTCGTGTGGCGCAAGCGGCGCGACGACGCTCCGCCGGGCGAGCGCTTCGCTCGGCAAGCGGCCTGGGTTTCCGCGCTCGCGAACAACGTCCCGGACGGCGACCTCGTCCTGACGCCGCTCACCGGGGGCAAGCTCGGCTACTTGGTGCACCACCGTGGCCACACCCACACGCTCGTCATCGGCGTCGTCCTCGGGCTCCTGGTGGCCGCGGCGGCCATCGCCATCGCTCGCCTGCGCGGCGCACCGCCCCCGCGCGCCGACGCGCGCTGGCTGCTCGGGCTCGGCGTGCTCGGGCCGATGATCCACATCGGCATGGATGGTTGGAACGTCTATGGCGTGCACCCGTTCTGGCCGTTCGACAAACGGTGGTTCTATGGGGACGCCGTCTTCATCCTGGAGCCGCTCCTCTGGCTCGCGGCGGCGCCTTTCCTCTTTCGAGACGCCACCTCGCGCGTCTTTCGAGCGTTCGTCGGGTTGGTCGCCATCCTCGGGCTCGTGCTCCCGTGGCTCGTCGGGTCGTTCGTTCCGCTCCCGCTCCGTCTCTCGCTGCTCCTCTTCGCCGGCGTGACCGTGGGGCTCGCGACGCGCGTCGGCGAGCGCGCGAGAGCGGCGCTCGGGCTCGGGCTGTTCTTCTCGGTGCCGGTGCTGTTCTTTTCTCTGAGCGGCGCCGCCGATCGAGCCGTCCGCGCGCGCCTCGCCGCGTTGTTCCCCACCGAGGTCGTCGCCGACGTGGCGATATCTTCGTGGCCCGCGAACCCGCTGTGCTGGTCTGCGGTCGCGGTGACGACGACCGAGGGGGGCGATCTGGTCCTGCGCCGAGCGTCGTTCGCGCTCGAGCCCGGCGTGCTGCCGGTCGCGTCGTGCCCATCGCGCGAGGGCCCGATCACGGCGCCGCTCGCTCCTGTCGACGCGGTCGGTGACGCCGCGCTGCGCTGGGAGGGAGAGCACCGCGTCTCGCTCGCTCGGCTGCGCCAGCTGGTGCGCGAGCGGTGCGACGTCGCGGCGCTCGCGCGCTTTTTTCGTGCGCCGTTTCTCGCTCCGCGGCCGTCGACCTTCGTGCTCGGCGATCTCCGCTTCGATCGCGACGAGGCTCTCGACTTCGCCGAGGTCGAGCTCCCCCACGAAGCTTCGCCGTGTCCGCGTTTCGTCCCCGATTGGGAGCCGCCTCGCGCCGCCGAGCTCGATCCGCCGTGACTTTGCTCGAGGTTTCGCGCCCGTTGCCGGGCCGCGCCCGATCGGCGATCCTTGCGAGCGAGGAGCAGCATGGCCTCTTTGCACAAACGACACGCGGCGATCTTGGGTGCGCTCGGCGCCGCCGGCGCGGTGGTGGTCGCGCTCGCGGTCGGGGCCGGTCGCGACGAGCCAGAACAGGCGCCGCCGCCGCCCGAGGTGCAGGCGCCCACTGGGGCGACGCTCGAGGACGTCGATCTCGAGGGTGATTTCGAGCTCGTCGATCCCGACGTCATCCCCACCGCGGGTCTCGAGGGTGTGGTCACGACCCTCTCCGATCTGCCGATCCCGCTGACCCAGCGAACGCTCCGCTACGTGGCGCACTTCGGCGCCACCGAGAATGGCAAGAAGACGTTCGCCGATCGCTACCGCAAGGGCACGCGCTACCGCGAGCACATCGAGCAGCGCCTCCACGATCAGGACATGCCCGAGGACATCCTCTGGCTGCCGGCGATCGAGAGCGGCTTCAACCCGCAGGCGACGAGCCCCGCCGGCGCGGCCGGCCTGTTTCAGTTCATGCCCGACACCGCCGATCGCTTCGGGCTCGCGGTCGGCTCGGTGATGGACGAGCGCCGAAGCATCACCAAGTCTACCGACGCCGCGCTCGCCTACCTCGCTTTCCTCTTCGACACGTACCAGAGCTGGGACCTCACGCTGGCCGCCTACAACTGCGGCGAGGGTCGCCTCGACGATGCGCTGGAGAAGGCGCGCGCCGCGCTCGGGCGAACCGAGGACGACGCCGTCGCGTTCCACGAGCTCGCCGAGCTCGGGCTCTTGCCGCGGGAGACGATGAGCTACGTCCCGCAGATCCACGCGTTCGCCATCGTCTTCCACAACCGTGAGCTCCTCGGCCTCGAGCCGCTCGAAGAGCTGCCGCTGATGCAGTTCGCCGAGATCGCGGTGCCCGCCGGCACCCGCCTCGCCCCCATCGCGCGCGCGGCCGACATTTCGATCGCCACGCTCCGCGAGTACAACCCCGACATCCTCACCGACAGGCTGCCGGCCGGCCGCGGCGACTACTTGGTGAACATCCCATCCAACAGCCTCGAGCAGACGCTGGCGGCGCTGCCTGCCTACATCGCTCGCGATTCGGGCTCGCCCGCCGACGATCCGAGCGACGCGGCCGTCGCGGCCCCCCAGGCGCCGGTCGCAGCCGTCACCAAGAGCGACGAGACCACCGGCGACGCGACCCGCGCGGCCACCGACGGCGGCGCGAAGAAAACCCGGCCCCAGGCGACGGCGCCCCCGCCGCGGGTCTCGCTCACTCCGGCGCCGATGCGCCCAGGTACGTTCGTCCTCGAGAGCGGGCTCTTCGTCGAGATCGTTCGCGACGAGACCGCCGACGTGCAGGTCTCGGCCCGCGTCGACGTGCTCGATCCCACGAGGGCTCGCGCGCCGACGGGCGAGACGTTCGAGCTCGAGCCGCGCGCGGTCAAGGTGGCCGAGCTCGACAAGGGCCTGAGCGGCGTGCGCCGCGATCTCGCGAAGCTGCTCCAGGGCGACGCTTCGGCGAAGCTCCGCGCGCGGATCACCCCGCGCCGCGACAAGTTCTACGACAAGACCGGCTTCGAGAGCATGTTCCGCGGCCTATCCGAGCGCGC
>ERZ761602.7274-NODE-7274-length-11855-cov-9.240000_pt1 | contig 11855 bp, 4 predicted proteins | sample MGYA00512165_ERZ761602 | MGnify/ENA primary metagenome ERZ761602 (study PRJEB28899, sample SAMN02445085) | bioreactor sludge metagenome | biome: EBPR sludge; isolation source: Thorneside wastewater treatment plant | place: Australia: Brisbane, Thorneside... | reverse complement strand
TGGACATCGCGCTGGACTGGCGCGACGCGCCCGATGCCACGGTCGAGCAGCTCGAACGGGCCCACACGGCCGGCTACGTGACCGAGCTGATCGACCAGATGGCCCAGGTGCGCGACAGCGGCGAGCGCCACGCGGTCGACCCCGACACCAGCATCCACCCCGGCACCCACGACGCCGCCTTCAAGGCCGCCGGCGCCGCGATCGCGGCCACTGATGCAGTGATCGACGGCAGCGCGCGCAACGCGTTCTGCGCGGTGCGGCCGCCGGGTCACCACGCGACGCGCTCGGAGTCGATGGGCTTCTGTTTCTTCAACAACGTGGCCGTGGCGGCCCGCCACGCGCTGGACGTGCGCGGGCTGCAGCGCGTGGCGATCATCGACTTCGACGTGCACCACGGCAACGGCACCGAGGACATCGTCGCCGGCGACGAGCGCATCCTGATGTGCAGCTTCTTCCAGCACCCGCTGTACCCTTACAGCGGCGCGGTGCCCAAGGGCACCAACATGGTCAACGTGCCGGTGCCGCCGTACACCCGCGGCGGCGACATCCGGGAGGCCGTCGAATCGATGTGGATGCCGGCGCTGGAGGCCTTCCGGCCGCAGATGCTGTTCGTCTCCGCCGGTTTCGACGCGCACCGCGAGGACGACCTCGGCCAGCTCGGCCTCGTCGAGGCCGACTACGAGTGGATGACCCGCCGGCTGGTCGCGGTGGCCGAGCGGCACGCCCAGGGGCGCATCGTCTCCTGCCTCGAGGGCGGCTACGTGCTCAGCGCACTGGCGCGCAGCGTCGCCGCCCACCTGCGGGTGCTCAGCGGGCTCGTCGACTGACGCTGGCGGGTCGGCGCTTGCCGGCCATTTCTGCCGTTTTCAGCAGTTTCCCGGGTGTTGACGGGCGATCCGCGCCGGCGCAGGGCGCCGACCGGCACGGGCCGGAACTGACCGGCGGGCGTCGGCCTTTTCCGGGGATGCTGGCAGGGGCGCCCGCGGCCAAATGCGCCGAAGTGCCTGGGAGCGTGCGCAAGCACACGCTCGGCCATGCCGCGGATGAAGCTCAACGACCTGCCCGAACCCCTGACGCCTGGCGATCCGGCCCCCCGGCCGGCGGCGCCTGCGCGGGTCGTGCCGCCGGTGGGCCAAGCCGTCGGCTTGCAGGCGGTTTCGCCCGTGGCCCGGCCAGCCGCGTCTCGCGCGCCAGCCCCGCCACCGCTTGGCTCGGCGCCATCCGCGCCAAGGCCGCCGCCCTCGCCGCCGGGGACGGCCACGTCCCTGCCGCCGTCCGCCACGTCCGCGCCGCGTGTCTCGCCGCGCTCCGGGGCGCCGCCGACCTTGTCGGAGCGTCTGCCGGCCAGCGCCCCCGGTCGGGCCACCGTGCCGGCACGGCCCGACGGTCCGGGCACGGGGCCAGGTCCCGCTGCGCGCAGCGCTGCCGCCGGGGCAGCCCCCGCCGTCCAGGCAGCCCCCGCCGCCCGGGCCGCGCCGCCTGCCCGGCCGGCCACCGCCGCAGCCTCCACCGCCCGGCCCGCGCCGCCCGTCCGGCCGGCCCTTGTCCCGGCCGAAGGCCACGCGCAGGCCGGGGCGCCGGGCGCGCGGCCTCGCGCGGCCCCGGCTGCGAGCCCGTCGCAGCCCTGGGCACCGACCTCGCCGCCCCCCGTCGAGGCGCCGTCGGCGCTGGCAGTGCGGCCGCTCGCGCCGCTGCTCTTCGAGTTGCAGGCGCTCGCGCTGCGCGAGTCGCGTTTCGACACGGCGGCCACCGTCGTGCTGTCGGCGCTGGCAGCCCGGCTGCAGGCCACGCGCGTCACGCTGGCCGTGCGGCGCGGCGATCGCGACTCGGCCCGCGTGGTCGCGTCCTCCGACGGCATCGACCACGACCGCCGGCTGCAGGCGATGCGCGCGCTGATGAACGCCGCCGACGAGACGATGGATCGGCAGGCGCTGGTCGAGGCGCCGTCACCGCCCCAGCTGCCCCTGGCGCCGGCGGTGGCGATGGCCTCGCTGCTGCGCGCCGACGAGGTGCGCGCCGTGCTGGGCATGGCCTTCGACCTCGAGGACGGCCGGCGCGCGGCGCTGGTCTGCGAGCTGCGCGAGCCCCCGCAACGCGAGCAGCGGGTGCTGGTGCGCGACGCCGCCTTCTTCGTCGGCCCGGTGCTGATGCTCAAGGCGCGGGTCGAGGCGCCGCTGGCCGAGAAGCTGGCGCGGCGGCTGCGTCCCTTCGACGAGCGCCGCCGGCAGCATCGGCTCGCGACGCCGCTGCTGGTGGCCGCGCCGCTGGTGGCGGTCCTGGCCCTGGCGGCGCTGTGGCCGGGCACGCACCACGTCGTCGCCCCGGCGCGCATCGAGGGTCACGGCCAGCGCGTCGTGCCGGCGCCGCTGGACGGCTTCCTGCAGTCGGTCGCCGTGCGGCCGGGAGAGGCCGTCAAGGCCGGGCAGCTGCTGGCGACGCTGGACGACAAGGAGGCCGCGCTGCAGGCCGAGAAGACCGCGGCCGAGCGCACGCAGCACGAGCGGCAATACCTGGACGCGCTGACGCGCGAGGACGCCGCGGCCACCGAGATCGCCCGCGCGAAGTTCGAGCAGGCCAGGGCGCAGGACGAGCTTGCGCAGTCGCGCCTGGCGCTGTCACGCCTGGTCGCGCCTTTCGACGGCATCGTCATCAGCGGCGACCTGGTCTCGATGGTCGGCGCGCCGGTCAAGCGTGGCCAGGAGCTGATGGTCGTGGCCCCGTCGCAGACCTGGCGCGTCGTCGCCGAGGTCGACGAGAGCGATGTCACCCATGTCGCGGTCGGCCAGCCGGCGCGCGTGCTGGTCGCGGCGCTGGCCGGCGCGACCGCGGAGTTCGAGGTCGCGCGGGTCAGCCCGGTGGCGCAGGCGCTGGACGGGCGCAACGTCTTCGAGGTCGAGGGCCGCGTCGGCGACGGCGTGCAGGGCCTGCGGCCGGGCCTGCGCGGCGTGGTGCGCATCGAGGCCGGCCGGCGCGCGCCGATCGCCGTCTGGTGGGAGCGCGCATCGAACGCGCTGCGCCGGCTGTTGTGGACGCTGATGGCCTGAGCGGGGCGACATGCCGATGGGTCCTGCTGCCGCCGAGCTCGCCGACTCGGGCGACCTGCACTCCCCGGACTGGTACCGGGTTGCCGGCCTGCGCCTGCGCCTGAGGCCGGGCGTGGCGGTCTCGCGCCAGGTGGTGCGCGGCCTGGTCTGGCACGTGCTGACCGATCCGTACACCGGGCGCCAGCACCGTTTCAACGAAGCGGCCTGGGGCCTGATCGGTGCGCTGGACGGCGAGCGCACGCTGGACGAGGTCTGGCGCCGGCTGCTCGCCGAGGACGGCGACGACGCGCCGACGCAACCCGAGGCGATGCGCATCGTCGCCCACGCCCATGGCGCGCAGCTGCTGCTCGGGCAGGTGACGCCGGACGCGCGCGCCGTCGTCAAGGTGCAGCGCCGCTCGCGAGGCAAGCGGCGGCGCGCCTCGGCCAACCCGCTGGCCTTCCGCCTGCCGTTGTGGAACCCGGACGCCTTCCTCGACGACTGGGCGCCGCGCCTGGCGGGGTTGCTCGGCCGGCCCGCGCGATGGGCGGGCTGGAGTCTCGCCCTGCTGGGGCTGGTGCTGCTGGCCGTCAACGGCGGCGCGCTCGCCCGCGACGCCGCGGCGCAGGCCGGTTCGATGCGGCTGCTGCTGGCCATGTGGCTCGCCTGGCCGCTGATGAAGGCGCTGCACGAGCTGGCGCATGCGCTGACGGTCAAGGCGCTCGGCGGCCGGGTCAACGAGATCGGCGTCACCCTGATGGTGCTGACGCCCGTGCCCTATGTCGACGCGACGGCCTCGGCCGCGTTCGCCGACAAGCACGACCGCATCGCCGTGGCCGCCGCGGGCATCCTCGTCGAGGCGGTGATCGCGACGCTGCCGCTGGTCGGCTGGCTGCTGCTCGAGCCCGGTCTCGCGCGCGAGCTGTGCCTCGCAGTGGTGCTGGTCGGCGGGGTCAGCACGCTGCTGGTCAACGGCAACCCGCTGATGCGCTTCGACGGCTACCACGTGATGGTGGACGCGCTGGAGCTGCCGAACCTCGCGTCGCGCAGCCTGCGCTGGTGGAACCTGCTGCTGCAGCGGCGGCTGCTGGGCCAGCGTCGCGCCCGCATGCTCGACCTGTCGCGCGGCGAGGAGCCGTGGCTCGTCGCCTACGCGCCGCTGTCCTGGGCCTGGCGCGTGCTGCTGCTCGCGTCGCTGGCGCTGGCCTTCAGCAGCTTCAGCCAGCTGCTGGCGCTGGCGCTGCTGGCGCTGGCCGCGTGGACCGCGTTGCTCGGGCCGCTCGCCAAGGCCGTGCGCTGGGCCTGGCGGGCGCCGGAGGCTGCCGGGCAGCGCGTGCGCGCCGCGGCGGTATTCGGCGCCGCGGGCGTCGCCGGCCTGGCCGTGCTCTTCGCGCTGCCGGTCACCGACCGCACCTACGCGCCGGGCATCGTCTGGCTGCCCGACGAGGCCTTCGTGCGCCTGCACAGCGACGCGCGCATCGAGCGTTTCCTGGTCGAGGACGGAACGTCGGTCGAGGCCGGGACGCCCGTCGCCCAGCTGGCCAACGAGGAACTCGTCGCCGAGCTCGCGCGCGCGCGTCAAGCCTGGCGCAGTGCCACCATCGAGCGGCTGCAGCGCTTCGACAGCGACGCGGCCCGCGCGGCACTCGCCGAGGACCGCATCCGCCAGCTGCAGGCCGAGGTGGAGCGGCTGGAGTCGCTCGTCGCCCGGCTGACCCTGCGCGCCGGCATGGCCGGGCAGGTGGTCATCGTCGAGCCGCAGCGCTCGATCGGGCGCTGGATGGCGCAGGGCGACACCCTCGCCCAGGTGCTGCCGCCCGGCGCGGCGCGCGTGCGGGCGCTGGTGCGCAACGAGGACGTCGCCCGCGTGCGCGACCGGCCCGGCGAGATCGCCGTGCGGCTGGCGCATGCGGGCACGACAGCCGTGCCGGCAGTCGTCGAGCGGGCGGTGCCGCGCGCCTCGCGCGAGCTGCCGAGCCCCGCGCTGGGCAGCCTGGCCGGCGGCCCGCTGCCCACCGATCCGGCCGACCGCTCCGGGCGCACCGCGGCCGAGCCGCGGTTCGCGTTCGACCTGCGCCTGCCCGAGGGCGTGGATGCCCGCGTCGGCACGCGGGTGATGGTCAGCTTCGAGCACGGGCGCACGGTGGCCGCCGCGCTGCTGACGCGCCTGACGCGCGAGCTGTTCCTGCGCCATTTCGCCACGTGAAGGCGCCGGCATGGGCGCCGTGACGTCCCGGCCGCCGCCCGGCTGGTCGGCCGAGCTGCACGCGGCCTGGCAGGCCGGGCTGCAGCGCCACCGCGGGCTGCCGCACGGCCGGCTGCGGCAGCTGGCCGCGGCGCACCGCAGCTGCCTGCGGACCGTGCACCTCGAGCGGGCCGAAGGGGCCTACGCGCTGGGTTTCGTCGCCGCAGCCGCCCACGCGACCCTCGGCCTGCTGCCGCACGACACGCAGGGTTTCGCGGCCTGGCTGATGCTGCGCGGCAGCCTGGCGGAGATGGCCACCGGCGAGGGCAAGACCCTGGCCACCGGGCTGGCCGCCGCCACCGCGTCGCTGGCCGGCCTGGCCGTGCACGTGATGACGGCCAACGACTACCTCGTGCGGCGCGACCGCGACACCCTCGCGCCGCTGTACGAACTGCTCGGCCTGCCGGCAGCCGCGGTCGTCGGCGCGACGCCGCCGGACCAGCGTTTCGCTGCCTACCGCTGCCCGATCGTCTACGTCACCGCGCGCGAGCTGGTCTTCGACCACCTGAAGGACCACCTGCAGCTGCGCGGCGAGCGCGACCCGCGCGTGCTGCGCGCCCGCGCGATGGGCACCGACTGCAGCCCCGCTGCCGCTGCGCCGCAGCCGCTGGTGCCGCGGCTGCAGCAGGCTTTCATCGACGAGGCCGATGCCATCCTGCTCGACGAGGCCAGCATCCCCTTCGTCCTGTCGATGCCCGGCGCACGGCCCGAGGCCGCGGCGCTGCAGGCCGCACGGGCGGCGGCGCGCACGCTGCTGCCCGGGGACTTCGTGCTGAACCCCGTGTTGCGCTCGGCCGAGCTGACGCCGGCCGGGCTGCACCGGCTGGGCCGGCAGATCGTGCCGGGCAGCCCGCTGTGGCCGCTGCGCCACGGTGCCGGGATGGTGCGCGCGGTGCTGGTGGCCGAGCACCTGCTGCTGCGCGACCGCGACTACGCCGTCGACGAGCAGGGCGTGCAGCTGATCGACGAGATCACCGGCCGCATCGCCACCGGCCGCCAGTGGAACCACCCGCTGCACGCGATGGTCGAGCTCAAGGAGGGGCGCGAGCCGACGCCGCCGCTGCACACCGCCGCGCGGGTGACCTACCAGCGCTTCTTCCCGCGCTACGAGCGCCTGGGCGGCATGAGCGGCACGCTGCGCGAGGCCGCAGGCGAGCTGAAGGCGCTGTACCGCTGCCCGGTGGTGACGGTGCCGCTGGCACGACCCTCGCGCGCGCAGTGGCTTGGTGGCCGCCTGTTCGCCGATGCGGCCTCGCGCCGCGAGGCCTGTGTGCGGCGGGTCCGCGAGCTCGTCGGGCAGCAGCGGCCGGTGCTCGTCGGCACCGACAGCGTCAACGCCAGCCGCGCGCTGTCGCTGCGCCTGCAGGCGGCCGGCATCGCGCATCAGGTGCTCAACGCCGTGCAGGACGCCGACGAAGCGGCCAAGATCGCCTGCGCCGGCCAGGCCGGCCGCGTCACGGTGGCCACCAACATCGCCGGCCGCGGCACCGACATCCGTCTGGACGCCGCCGCGGCGGCGGCCGGCGGCCTGCACGTGATCCTCGCGCTGAGCAACCGCAGCCGCCGCATCGACCGCCAGCTGGCCGGCCGTGCCGCGCGCCATGGCGACCCGGGCTCGGCCGAGTCGATGCTCAGCCTGGACGATGCGCCGATCGTGCAGGCCGTCCCGGCCGTGCTGCGGCGCCGCCTGGCGGCCTGGGCCGATGCCGAAGGCGAGCTGCCGGCCGCGCTGGCTCCGCTGCTCGGCGGCTGGGCGCAACGGCGCGGGGAGTGGCGCGAACGGTTGCAGCGCCGCGACCTGCAGCTGCTGGACGAGCAACTCGGCGAGCAGCTGGCCTTCGCCGGCACGGCGGAGTGAGCGGCGCGGCCGCGGGCGACCGGCTCCGCGAGTCACCCGGGCAGTGCCTGAAGACGCCGCCGGCCAGGGCTCCCCGGCGCAGCGAGGGCGCCCGCGCGCCGTAACCGCTGCGCAACAGGGCCTGCCGACGCCGGCCGCCGCGTTATCGGCCATGGCGAGCCGGACTTGAGCCGGAGTTGAGCCGGACTCAGCCGGGAGAAGCGGCAGCTCGCCGGCCTATTCCGGCGATCGGGTCCTGACAGCCTGCCGCCCAATTCGCGATAGCGCCCACGGCCGTTGGACTGGGCATGGGCGCCGCCTGCATGACACCTCCCACCGCCCGCATTCCCGACCTCTCCGCAGCGACGCTGCCCATCGCGGCTCTGGCCGCGGCGGCGGCGATCGGCTTCGCACCGGCCCAGGCGCAGCCGGTGGTCTCCACCGTCGGCCTCGATTGCCTGATCCAGCCGAGCCAGACCGTGCAGGTCGGCACCGCGACAGCCGGCGTCATCGAGGCCGTCCGCGTCGAGCGCGGCGACTACGTCAAGCGCGGCCAGGTCGTGGTGCAGCTCGAGTCGAAGGTCGAGCGCGCGGCGCTGGCCGTGGCGCGCGAGAAAGCCCAGCAGCTCGGCGAGGTGCAGGCCACGCGCGGCGCGAGCGACCTGGCCAAGCGCGAGCTCGACCGCGCCTCCGACCTGCTGAAGGAGAACTTCGTCTCGCGCACCTACTACGACCGCCAGCGGGCCGAGCTCGCGGTGGCCGCCGGCCGCGGCCAGCAGGCCGAGGAGAAGCGGCGCCTCGCCGAGCGCGAGGTGCAGCTCGCCGCGGCGCAGCTGGCGCTGCGCACCGTGGCCTCGCCGATCGACGGCGTCGTCGTCGAGCGCCATGTCGGGCCCGGTGAGTTCGTCGACCAGAAGCCCGTGCTGCGCATCGCGCAGGTCGATCCGTTGCGCGTCGACGTGCTGGTGCCGGCCGCCGCGTTCGGCCACATCGCGGTGGGCAGCAAGGCCCAGGTGACGCCCGAGCTGCTGACGCGGCAGGCGCACACCGCGCTGGTCACCGGTGTCGACCGGGTGATCGACGCGGCGAGCAACACCTTCCGCGTGCGGCTGGAGCTGGCCAACCAGGACGGCAAGCTGCCGCCGGGGCTGCGCTGCAAGGCGGATCTCGTGGCCCGGGTGCCGGCCGCGGCGAAGAACGCCGCGGCGGCGACGGCCAAGCCCGCGGCCGCGACTCCCGCCCCACCCGCCGCGGCGAAACCTGCCGCCGCCGTGGCGCCGCCGGGCCCGCCCGGCGCGAAGAAGCCGCTCGAAGTGGCAACCCGCTGACACCCGCGCGGGTGCCCTGGCTGTGCGCCGCGACGGCTCCATGTGGTGAACCTCCTCGGCTGGCTCCGCCGACTGGCCCGCTGGCCTCCAGCGGGCCTTCGTGCATCTGACGGGCCCGTCCGCCGGGGTGCGCTGGCGCGCCCCTCGGCCGAGGCGCTGGAGCCGCGCGTCCTGTATTCGGCCGATCCCTTCGGGGCGAGCACGGCGCTGGTCGAGGGCGCCGAGGTGCGGCTGGTCGAGCCGCCAGTGCCGCCGGCGATTGCGCTCGGCGCCATCGGTGGCGAGCGTGACGGTGGCGCGCCGGCGTCGACCCGAAACGCCATGGGCACGCCTGGGCGCGAGCTGGTGTTCGTCGACGCACAGGTCGAGGATCACCAGCAGCTGATCGACGAGCTCGTCGCGGCTGCGGCCGACACGCAGCGGCAGGTCGAGGTCGTCGTGATCGGCGCCGACGAGGACGGCCTCGCCGTGATCGGCCGAATCCTCGCCGGACAGACCACCCCGGTCGATGCCGTTCACGTGATCTCCCACGGCGATCCGGGCCGCGTCCAGCTGGGTGCGCTGCTGCTCGACGCCGCGGGCCTGCAGCAGCGCGCTGCCGAGGTCGCCGCGTGGCGTGATGCGCTCTCCGTCGATGCCGATCTGCTGATCTACGGCTGCGACGTTGCCGCGACGGCCGAGGGCCAGGACCTGCTGCAGCAACTGGCGGACCTCTCCGGTGCCGATGTCGCCGCGTCGGTCGACCGGACCGGCGTCGCATCGCAGGGTGGCGACTGGCAGCTCGAGGCGGCGATCGGCACGATCGAGTCGACGCTGCTGCTCGACGCGGCGAGCGCGTCGGGCTGGCAGGGCGTGCTGTCGATCGGTGTCGGCAACACGACCACCGGCACGGGTACCGGTTCGTCGCTGACGATCTCGCACACCAGCACGGGGACCGATCGACTGCTGCTGGTCGCCGTCACGATGGCCGATCCGAGCTCGCGCAGCGTCACCTCGGTCACGTATGGCGGCGTTGGCCTCACGCGGGTCGGCTTCGTCCTCGAATCGGGCGGCCAGTCGCGCACCGAGATCTGGCGGCTCGTTGCACCCACCTCCGGCACGAACGATGTCGTGGTGACTCTCAGCGGGAGCAATGGCGGTGGCGTCTCGGTGGGGGCCACCACGTTCACGGGCGTCGATCAGAGCAACCCCCTGCGGGCGTTCGAGTCCGCACAAGGAAACTCGGCGGCGGGCTCGCTGACGATGGCCTCGGCAGCCGACGAGCTGATCTACAGCGCCATCCTCTTCCGGAACGGCAGCGACCGCGACCTCGTCCCCGGCGGTGGCGCGACCGAGCGCTTCGACCTGTTCCAGTTGAACAACAACAACTCCGCCGCCAGCACGCAGGCGGGCGCCGGCAGCGCTACCGTCAGCTGGACCTCGCCGGTCTCTGCCCGCTGGGCGCTGGCCGCCGTGTCGATCGTGCCGACCCGGGTCTCGGCAAGTCCTGACACCGTCGCGACGACGCGTAACCAGCCGGTCACCGTCGACGTCACCGCGAACGACAGCGATCCGGAAGGCGACACGCTGAGCGTGCTCGATGTCAGCCGCCCCGCCAACGGCAGCATCGCGAGCAGCGGCGGCCAGCTGACCTACACACCGAACGCCGGCTACAGCGGCAGTGATGCCGTGACCTACCGTCTCACCGACGGCAACGAGGGGCTGACGAACTACTGGAAGCTCGACGGCAACGCAACCGATGCGGTCGGTGGCCAGAACGGCACGGTGAACGGTGCGCCGGCCACGACGACCGGCCGCTTCGGCAACGCGATCCTGTTCGACGAGGTCAACGACTACGTGCTGCTGCCCGATGTCGCCTACGGCAGCAGCTTCTCGATCTCCTTCGACTTCAACGTCGCGAGCAACAGCGGGTCGGCCTTCAAGTACCTGTACTCGCACGGCACCGTCGCGACCGCGAACAGCGTCAACATCTACATCGGCGAGTCCTCGTCGGGCCTGCCCAACCAGCTGCGCACGGCCATCATCGATGGCAACGATGCGACCAGCAGCGCCGTGGACGTCGACCTGGCCGCACTGGGCCTCATCGATGGCAACTGGCACAACTACACGGTGACCGTGTCGAGCTCCGGCGGCGTCACCGTCTACGTCGACGGCGTCGCGCGGGGGTCCGATGCAGGACTCGGCAGGGACGGTGTGAACCCGTCCGGCTCGGTCTATGTCGGGGCTCGCAACGACCTGGAGGCGGCGCGCTATCACGGGGGCGGGCTCGACAGCCTGGCCCTCTACAACTCGGCGTTGACGGCCGCCGAGGTGCAGGCCCGTTGGACCGGCGGGCGGCTGCTTGGCAACTTCGGCATCGCGGTGGCGGGTACCGCGCCGACCGTCACCGTTCCGGCCGCGCAGGTGGGCAGCGAGGACGTTGCGCTGGTCTTCTCCAGCTTCAATGGCAACGCGATCTCGATCACCGACGCCGACGCCGGCGGATCGAACAACGAACTCACGCTGAGCGTGCAGAACGGGAGCCTGACGCTCGCGACGACGGCCGGCTTGAGCTTCACGGCCGGCGACGGGACGGCGGACGCGACGATGAGCTTCCGCGGCACGGCAGCCGCGATCAACGCGGCGCTGCAGGGCATGAGCTACACCGGCGCGTCCAACTGGTCCGGCGCGGACACGCTGACGGTGGCGGCCAAGGACGCCGTGCTGCTCTCGCTGGACATCGACGGCAGTCTGCGCGGACGGTACGTCTTCGCGGGCAATGCCAACGACGTCGCGCCCGACGCGCCGCAGAACGGCACGCTGAGCAACGGTGCAAGCATCGTCAGCGATGCGACGCGCGGCCAGGTGCTGGAACTGGACGGGGTCAACGACCACGTGCAGATCAGCGGCACCTTCTCGAATCCGACCGAGGTGAGCATCGGCGGATGGGTGAACTTCACCGGCCCGGGTGGCCGCGCGGAGTTCATCAGCCTGAGTGACCGCGTGGCCTTGTACCTGGACGACGAGACCAAGGGCGTCGGCGGCTTCATCCAGACCGGACCGGGCAGTTGGCTCGAACTGACCTCGGGCCGCTTCATCGCAGGCACCGGCTGGCGCCACGTGATGTACACCTACAGCGACAGCGGAAACGTGCACCGCCTCTACATCGATGGCGTGGAGGTGGCGTCGGCGACGAACAACAGCTCGATCGACTGGGCTGGCGCGACGAACACCAGCATCGGGCGTCATCCGGGCGATATGTTCTTCCTGCAGGGCCGGGTCGACGAGGTGCGCATCGTCGGGCGGGCCCTGACTGCCGCCGAGGTCGCCACGCTGGCCACCGACCTCGCGATGCAGCCCTCGGGCACGGTCGGCTTGACGATCAACCCGGTCAACGACGCGCCGACGATCAGCAACGGCGCGACGGTGGCGCTGGCCTCGAC
>ERZ761602.7273-NODE-7273-length-11856-cov-6.164223_pt1 | contig 11856 bp, 8 predicted proteins | sample MGYA00512165_ERZ761602 | MGnify/ENA primary metagenome ERZ761602 (study PRJEB28899, sample SAMN02445085) | bioreactor sludge metagenome | biome: EBPR sludge; isolation source: Thorneside wastewater treatment plant | place: Australia: Brisbane, Thorneside... | reverse complement strand
ATTCAAATCTCCCTGGGTAAATTTTGAGCAATCAAAAAAATTCTATATAATGGCCCTAAATAAACTGTATCCTTGGAATTTTTCACGTTAACATTTATCATGGAGTTATTCCCAAACAGAGCGAGAGTACCGGATGAAGCCAAGCGAAACAGGACCAAACAATAAGTTCAATTACGATAACTATAAAACTGACGTCGATCCTTGCAGCATCCATCATTGGCAGAAAGACTATAGTTCAACGCTAAGTTGCGTTGCCATCTGTTCGGTCGGCGAACTGTTCGGCGGAGTAGAACGCCATATTCTCGGTATGCTAAACGGACTTAACGCCCATAGAGTTCAAGCCTTACTAATCCTTTTCCATGATGGCGAGCTAGCTGAGCAAGCCCGCCAACAGGGCTTCAAACCGATTATCCTGCAAAGCCCTAATCGTTCTATTTTAAAAACTTCTTTTAAATTAGCTCATATTTTCAAACAACAAAATATCAGAATTGTTCACGTTCACGGCTACAAAGCCACGGTATTTTGTACGCTCTCCCGTTACTGGTATTCGTTCGCCATGATCAAAACCGAACATGGGTTACCGGAACCCATGTTCGGCAGACGATCTCTGTGTAACAGGATTTATCACTATTTAGATAGCGCAGCCACCCGCTTATCTCGGGCAACGATATGTTATGTCACCAAAGATCTTTTGGCATATTACCAACAAGCGCACTCTGGATTAAAAATTTCTGTGATCCCGAATGGCATTGACCCGATTGATCTAAACCGATTGCAACGCCCACCAGAACTACGAGAAGATTGTTTTAATCTCGTTATCGTGGGTCGGGTTGATACCGTCAAGGGTCACCACTTAGCCATCGAAGCGATCACCACCGACCCACTATTCCCAGCCTCGCACTTACATATCATCGGCACCGGCCCTCGCGAACCAGAGTTGCGCGACTTAGCCAAAAATCTCGGAGTCGCACATCGAGTCCATTTTTTGGGTTTTCGACGCAACGTCTACGACTACATTGCCCATTGTCATATCTTACTGATGCCCTCCCTGCACGAGGGGCTACCTTATACTTTACTTGAAGCCATGGCTCTCGGTACTCCCGTTATCGCTTCCGAGGTGGGGGGTCTCGCCGAAGTACTAGAGAACGGCAAAACAGCGCTATTGTTCCCGCCCGGGAACAGCGTGGCTCTCGCCCAAAAAATTGCCCACTTACGCGATCCATTGCTGCGCCATCAAATCGGTGAGTCGGCTTTGCATCTACAGCAGTCAAATTACTCCTCAGAAGCCATGACAGATCGCTATTTGTCCATCTATCGCGATGCCATGAGTGACGCCAGCTAAATTGCCGCTCGTAAGCGGCGTTCAATGGCTACACACGTTGCAGATGGCAAAGCGATATTTGCCGCGCCCCGTTTTATCAAGCTCCGCCACATGCTGGATTTTAACCGTGACGCTATCGCCGAAAATGTGGTTTAACTCTCTGATCAGCCTCATTTCGCTCTCTGGCGTATAGCCTTTTTCCTTGACCACATTGACTTGCAGAAGGCTAAGACTGTCCTGAACCAGCTGCATTTGCTCGATTCCCGGGATCGCCGTCAAAGTCCGCTCGACCAAGGAAACTCCCGCAACCATCGATCCATCGGGCCTTTTCAAAAAATCCGCCTGCCGTCCGACAATCCGCTCCATGAGCGGTAACCCGCGACCGCACGCGCATTTCCGATCACCGCGCACACCCCGATCTTCAACCCGATAGCGGATAAGCGGCATTCCCCGATTGATGAGATCGGTCACGACAATATTGGCTTCCTCGCCGGGTTCAGCCTCGGTACCGTCATCCCGCAGAAACTCGACGATCAAATGATCCACGTTCAAATGAAGACCCGCATGTTGCTCGCATTCGCAAGCGATTAAACCCACTTCTTCGCAGCCATATCGATTGGTGGCCCGACAACCGAATACCGCCTCGATGACTTGGCGCTCCGGTTCGAGCAGCATCATCGAAGTTGTCACGATACCGATCGGCCGGACATCCTCAACGCCCATGCGCCGCAGGCAAGTCGCAAGAATGTAGATGGAATGGGCGTGTCCGAACAGCATGCTGGGCCGCTCGCGGCGCCAGTCCGCTACAAAGCGCCTGACGCTATGCTCGTTGATATCCATCGTATCCAGATAGATCACGCGGTCGAGCAAAAAACTGCGGAGCTTTTTCTTGACGGTATCCGCAACAGGCGGATTACCCCAAATCGCGGCGACTTTCATCCCGATATCCCAGCCAGCCCAACGGTCGCTGCGCATGGCGGCGGCGTTGCGCATTTCTTGGCATTGCGGGTCAAAGTAGAGCGTCAGGGCGGAACCGGTGGAACCCCCGGTTTTGGCCTCGACCAAATCTTCCCGCCGATATTCGCTTGACAGTAGCTGTTCCATGTTGCCGCGAATATCCCGCTTGGCGAGCAAGGGCAGGCGACAAAAATCTTCCCAATCGCAGAGGTTGCCATCAAATCCCGAACCCGCATAGCGCGCTTTGTAGTAAGCGCAATGCCGGTAGGCGTACTCGACCGTTTCGCGAACTCGCTCCCACTGTCGTCGTTGGAGCTGCGCCGGATCGCACCACTGACTAGCCGAAAGCTCCCGCAAGTACTGCCGGCGATGGGCGCCGTCCTTGATCTCCCACAATGGAAAAAACACATGTCTCGACAGCCAAGCCAACACCGTCACGTCCTCCTCAGCCAGCGCAGCAAGTACTCTCTCCACCGGCCGCCACTGTCTCCAAGGATTCGATCATAGCAAGCCATCTGCTCGGCAACCATGCGCGTGTGGGTATAGGCGCGAACGGTCTCGGCGGCAGCCTCGCCCAAGCGGCGAGCGAGCGCGCTGTCGGAGAGCAATTGAACCAAGCGATCAGCCAGCGCACCGACATCACCAACCGGAACCAGAAAACCGTTATGACCATCCCGCACGATTTCGGCATTGCCGCCGACATCGGTGCAGACGGTCGGGCGTCCAGCTGACATATATTCGATGATGGAATTCGAGAATCCTTCCGATTCGGAGCAGAGTACGGCGACGGAAAATTGATTGATATAGGGCATGGGGTCTGCGGTGCGTCCGGCAAAAATAACCCGCTCGCGAATTCTCAAGCGAGATGCCAAAGCCTCCAACTCAGCCAGCGTGTTTATAGCGTGTTTTGACGATTTATTATCACCGACGATTATCAAGTACGCATCGAAGCATTGCCGGCTAGCGCGAGCAAAAGCCTCCACTAGGGTATCCATGCGCTTTATCGGACTCAAATTTGCCACGATCCCCACCACTGACGCACCGTCTGGCACTCCCGGTATCGTTGCCACAGCGGTTACTTGGTCGGCCCTTTTCGCAGAAAAAATGTAACCATTGTAAATGACTGAGATTTTTCGATCTGGCACCCACTCTTGTTTCCGAACCTGTAGTTTTACTGCACGACTGTTTGTCACATAATGATCGACGAACGGTGCGACCAAGCGGAGCAACGCGAGATTTAGCGGGGTATACCAAAATCCCATGTCGCGACGCGAAACGAGTACGTGGATGCCGAAGACTTTCAGGAAAAAAGGTGCAAAAATGGAGGCATCGTTGAAAAAGCAATGGACCAGTCGGCAGCCTTCTCGGCGCAGAGACAAAGCGTAGCGCACAGTTTTGAGAACGGCTCGCAGGCTGGCCAGCTTGGTAATATCCAGCACCCTTACCGAACACGGAAACGGATTGCCCTCGATGTACTCGCTATTCCGAAACAGCGTCATGCTCGGCTCGTAACGAGACCGGTCGAGATGGCTAACCAGTTGCAGCAATTGCCCTTCGGTACCCGCTTGTGGCCCCACATAATGGTCCACAAGATACGTGATCTTCGCCGCCATAGCGCCCCCGGCCCAGTCAGCTCCCAACCCGCGGCTTCCAAATCACCACTTTCTGTCGGTTCACGAATTTCCAAAGCGCGATCGCGCAGGCCAAGTTCAGTATCACAAAATAATAAGGCGACAGCAGCCGCGACGGCGTGGCTGAAAATCGACCGAGCAGGGAGCCCAGCGCGGCCAGCCCATAAGCCGACACTTGCAGAGCCAAGAAGCAGAGATAAAACGGATGCTCGCTGGCTATCAGGGCGTTGCAAACCAAGAGTACGACGAGAGGCACAAATGCTCCGTATCGAAGAATCTTGTGAGAAATCAGTTGCCAAGCAAACAGCGGATAACGAAACGGATCGAGCAGATTCCGCTTGTCGGACAGCGCCCACAGCGCTCGCAAGGTGACTCGAACTCGCATCCGAAACTCGTCGGCAGCGACGGCCAGCGCCGGCTCATATAGCTTCGCGGTCGGATCATAGATCACCCGTCTCCCTTGCTCGACCACGTTGAGGGGCAACACGAAATCGGGCAACTGGTCCGGGTTCATCGGGACGTAAAGCTCGCGGCGAACCGCATCGATTCCACCATCCACACCGACGACGGAACTCAAGCGGGTCTCGAAAACCCGCAACAGGTTCTCGTAGCGCATGTATGTCCCCGACCCCTCACCAATTCCGGATCCATCCGGATTGGTGTAGATCATTTGGCCGGTCACATAACCGACCGTCGGATCCGCAAAACTGCGCACCAACCGCCTAATCGCGTCCGGCGCGTAAATCGAGTTGGCGTCGGCAAATACCAGTATATCGCCGGAAACGCGGGGTACCGCCCGGTTGATCGCTTGGGTTTTACCTTGACGCGGTTCTTGGCGCAGCAACCCGACCCGGCCTTCGCTCCGCTTTGCGATGTTTTCCACAATTTCATCCGTCCGATCCGTCGAGCCGTCCGAGATAACCAGCACTTCCAGCCGATCCGGGGGGTAATCCTGCGACAGCTTGTTGAGCACCGTGCGTTCGATCTCCCGCTCTTCATCGAATGCGGCGATGAGCACAACCACCTTGGGTTCGATGTCGGCCTTGCGGACATCGCGGCCGATGAGCCGCGCCATCAGCAAAACGGCCACCGGATAGCCGGTGTAGATATAAAACACCAAACCCAGACAAACCCAAAACCCCGCTTCGATCAACGCTCGCTTTCCTTTCCCGGCATCACACCAAACCCGCCAGCGCGCTCAAGCCACGCGACGATCATACCATTCTTGAAACATAATAAGAGAAAAAAGTAACTTATTGTTTTTTTGGCGACCCGCCAGATGCTCATCCAATTTGGAGAAGACGTACCCGCAATCGAACAGACCGGCCTTGTCCAGACGGTCCCGGCTCAGCACGTCCTGCATGTAACCCGCCAGATCCGTGCGCAGCCAAGCGGCCATGGGCGACTCGAATCCCTGTTTTCGGTGACCCAAAATCTCGGCCGGCAAGTGGCGGGCTGCGACCTGCTTCAACAGGATTTTTTTGCGACGCCAATTCAGCTTGTAGCGGGAAGGAAGCCGGGCGCTCAACTCGACCAGAGGGTGATCGACCAACGGCACGCGGACTTCGAGAGAGTGCCACATGCTCAACCGGTCCGAAAGCGCGAGAATATCTTCCGGCAGATAGGTTTTGAGATCGACGTAGAGCGCTTTGCCCAAGTCGTCGGGAGCCGGGCAATGCTCGTACAGATCCGTCATGATCCGATCGGTCGCGGCGAAATCGATCTGCGTGGCGGTAGACGGCGCGAACAGCCTGCGGCGCTCCGCGCCGGCAAGGGTCGAGACGAAACCCAGATACCGCTCGGCGGGCGGCTGCAACGCGGCGTCGGCGAACCGCTTGACGTGGTTCACCCGGTCCCCGCCGCGCCTCGGTTCGGGCAACCCTTGGACCAGCGGCTGCACCACCCGCCGGTGCAGAGAAGCCGGTATCAGGCGAGAATAGTACTGGCCCAGCCATACCCCGGAATAGCGCTCGTAACCGGCGAACAGCTCGTCCCCACCCAAGCCCGATAGCGCCACCTTGACCTGCCGCCGGGTGAACTGGGAAACGTAATAGCTGGGGATGACGGAATCATCCGCGAAAGGCTCATCGAAAGCCTCGACGATCTCGCCCACGATCTCACGAAAATCCGGTTGCACCCCATGCTCGTGAAACCGGCAGCCGTATCGCTCGGCCACTTTCTTCGCCAACGGACGCTCGTCGCGCAGCGGGTTGAGCGCACCGCCAAACCCCATGGTGAAGGTCTGCATCGGCTCGGCGAGATGCTGGCTCATGAACCCCACCACCAAGCTGCTATCGATGCCGCCGGACAGGAAAGCACCCAGCGGCACGTCGCTGACCAAGTGGGATCTCACCGCGTCTTCGATGGCCTGATCGAACCGATCCAACCATTCCCGTTCATCGGTTCGCCGGTCGGTGGCGGAAAAATCCACATCCCAATAGCGGCGCTCCTCGATCCTCCCGGATTCGTAGGTCAACAGATGGCCGGGTTCGAGCTTGCGCACATCGCGATAGATGGTCAGCGGGGCCGGTATGTAGGTAAACGCGAAAAAGGCGTCGAGCGCCTGGTAATCCAGCTCCCGCCCGACGAGATTGGCGGCGAGAACCGCTTTTATTTCGGAGCCAAACAGCAGCGCCTCGCCGGCTCGGGCATAAAACAGCGGCTTGATGCCGAGCCGGTCCCGGACCAGCAAACCGCGATTCCGGCGCGCATCCCACAACGCGAAAGCGAACATGCCGCGCAGATGATGGACCAAATCGTCGCCGTGCTCCTCGTACAGATGCACGATGACTTCGGTGTCGGTGTGGGTTCTGAAGCGATGACCGCGCTGCGATAAAATGGTGCGAAGCTCGCGATAATTGTAGATTTCGCCGTTGAAAACGGTCCAGATCGTACCGTCTTCGTTCTGGATCGGTTGACGCCCGCCGGCCAGGTCGATGATGCTCAAACGCCGCATCGCCAGCCCGACCCCAGAATCCCGAAATACGCCGCCCTCGTCGGGGCCGCGGCGCACAAGGGCGGCGTTCATGCGCTCCAAGGTATCGCTGGAAATCGCGGCGTGCTCTCCGTAAAACCCACAGATCCCGCACATGAGTATGGTCTACCGGCTGATTTTCAAATCGAACTGCAAGCGTTGGTTCCCCTTTCCCGCAACTCTTTTTCCGCGAGCGATTTCGGCAGCCCGCCTTCTCCAGCCACCTCGTCGATAAAGCCCGCCAACTTGTCGGCCAAGGCATCCCAACCGTACTGCCGTTCGACCAAGCGCCTGCCTTCGATAGCCAGTTCGAGACATCGCTTCGGATCGTCGAGCAACTGCAATACCGACTCGGCGAAAGCGCCAGGATCGTCCGCGAGGACGACATGGCGGCCAGAAACCACATCGAGACCCTCCGCACCGACCGAGGTCGATACCACGGCACGCCTCATGGCCAAAGCCTCCAAGATTTTCAAGCGAGATCCCCCGCCAATTCGCAGCGGCACCACATACACGGCCGCACCCTCCACATAGGGTCTGACGTCATCGACCGTCCCCGTAATGCGAACGCCCGGCGCCGCCGCCAATGCTTGGATATCCGCTGGGGGGCTTCGACCCACGAAGGTGCATTCGATCTCCGGGCGAACCCGATGCAACAGAGGCAGAATTTCGCCGACAAAATATCGGGCTGCATCTTGGTTCGGCCGCCAATCCATCGACCCGGTAAAAACCACATGCTGTCGCTGCTCGGGCTGAGCCATCGGACGGAAGTAATCCAAGTCCACACCGTTCGGTACAACCGTTATAGGTAAATTTGGATTGTTCTGGAGCAAGCGGCTACGGTCCAGATCGGAGACGGCCAAAGCGCCATCTACCCATCCCATGGCGTCTTGTTCGAAGCACTCGACTTTGCGCCATTGCTTGCCGATATACCAGCGGCGTAAAAGGTTCGTCTCGTTTTCGTGGTACCGCTGCCAAATATCCGCTTCAATGTTATGCGCCGAAATCAATTTCTTGATTGATATGAGGTCCTTCACATAATTGGCATAAGGCGTCCACTCGCACAAAACGAGATCGGGGCAATATTTGCCAAGGTTATCGTAAACAATTTTCTGATAAATCTGGGTGTGGTGGCTCGTGACTATATATGGTAATGGTGATAAAAGATTGAGCAACAATCGGAGATAAAACGCGGGGCCATGTTTGGATGGAATGCGCTCGGGCACAGCAACCGGCTCGATACCAGCTTGTCTCAGTGCCTTAGCCTCAATCGAACCATCTACTCCGTAACCAACATAGCGGATCTGAAACCGCGCCGCCAATCGCTGGTAGAGATTAAAGCTCCGCGTGCGCTTACCGGTATTGGTCGGATAAGGAAACTCCTCGTCTAATACTAAAATTTTCATAATCTTGTTAGGTTCTGTTGACTTTTCAATGTCTCTTGTTGCATACACAAAGGGTCATTCATCAAAACGGTGCGTTAATCGTCATGTCGAACGCCAGGCTGTCCGACGAGCAGTGGGATAAGGTTTTACATTTCCTTCGACAACAAGAGGGTATCTATATCGGCGACGAGCGAGATTGCCGCCGGTTCGTCGAGGCGGTGCTCCGGGTGCTCCGGAGTGGCGCGCAATGGCGGTTGCTGCCGGCGGATCAGGGGCGGTGGAACTCCGTTTACCGCCGCTTTGCGCGTTGGGGGCGAAACCGGGTGTGGGACAACATGCTGGCGTTTTTCAGCGCGGACGCCGACCTGGAAAGCATCATGCCGGATAGCGCGGTGGTGCACGCCCATGCGGGCGCGGCGGGCGCCCTCCCGCGCCCGGCCGACCCGCCGGATCAGGCCCTCGGCCGTTCCAGGGGCGGGTTCAGCAGCAAAATTCATGTCCTGGTCGACGCCTTGGGCAATCCCCTGCGGTTCGTCGCCACCGCCGGCCAAGTCGCGGATGTGACGCAAGCGCCGACGCTGTTGACCGGCCAATCCGCCACCCATGCCATCATGGACAAAGCCTATGACGCGGATGCCGTGCTGGACTTGTTGATCGGGCAAGCCATCATCCCGGTGATTCCCCCGAAAGCCAATCGCACCGTGCAACGGGAGTATGACCGCCATCTTTACAAAGAACGTCACCTCGTCGAGTGTTGCATCGGCAAACTGAAGCAGTTTCGCCGGGTCTTTTCCCGATTCGATAAAATCGTTCGTCGCTTTTTGAATTTTATTCAATTCGCCGCCGTACTGATTTGGTTACGATAAAATGTCAACAGAACCTAGGCTGGTTGGTAAGCAAGGATACGGGGATTTCGTAGCTCGTTGCGCAAATAGCCTCTCCACAAGCTGTGCTTGATCTGATAAAGCGAATTATCCATCCATCTATAAAGAAAAATGTTGGGCGCCACAACATGGCTCGTCATCACACCAGAGTTTTCAGACATGCGTTTTCGCCGCCGCCTGAAACCACTTCGATGACGCCAGCAATTCCTGATAAGTTCCTTGATTGACAATCTGGCCTCGGTCCAAGTGATAGATCCGGTCGCAATCTTTCACGGTAGTCAAGCGGTGCGCGATCATGATAACAGTTTTTTTTCCCAACAAATTGCGCAACGCTTCCATCACCGCTTCCTCGGTAATACCATCCAGAGCGCTGGTGGCCTCATCCATGATCAGCACTTTTGGATCATGATACAGAGCTCGAGCAATGCCGATACGCTGGCGCTGCCCGCCGCTCAGGCGCAAGCCACGCTCACCAATAACCGTTTGGTATTGATCGGGCAGATCTCTCTCGATAAAGGTGTGCAAATTAGCGATGCGGGAAACTCGGACAACAGCATCCATATCCACTTCTTTATCGGGCACCCCAAAGGCGATATTGCGCATAATCGTGTCATCACAAAGATAAATATGTTGTGGCACATAGCCCAAATTGCGCTGCCAACGGGTAAGATTAGTATCTGAGATCTCAACACCATCCACCAGCAATTGTCCGGAAGTCGGCCGCAACAAACCAAGAATAATATCTACAGTAGTTGTTTTACCGGAGCCCGTAGCGCCAACAAAGCCAATTGCCGTATTCGGGACAATGCTCAAGCAAATATCCTTGACAGACGGATCCTCGGAGCCGGGATAAAAATAATCTATGTTCCTGATAGCAAATTCGCGAGTGAACGGCAACACATTGATTTCCATATTAATCTCAACCAGAGCAACTTCGGGCTCCACGGTTGACCTCGCCCCAACTAAATCTTGATGAACGAGATCCAATGCCGGCAGACCAAAACGCACCACTGAAACACTGGCAAAAAATTGCTGTAAAGCTGGTAGCAAACGATAACCGGCAAAGGCGTAAAGAGCCAAGAGAGGTATTATCGCGCTAGCGGTTTGCCGAGATCCCAAATTGAAAAGGACAATCAGCAAGATACCGCCAAAAGCGACGATCTCCAAAAAATAGCGAGGAAGCTGAGAGATAATTCCGACCGTGGCATTATGCCAAGCATGGCGCTGAGCATGAACAGCGAATCTTTCCAGAAAAACTATTTCTCTCCCCAATATCTTGAGATCTTTTATGCCGGCCAACGCTTCAGCAGAAGCTTTGTGTTTCATGGCGCTGGCTTCCACCTGTTCGTAACCGAGGTCGGTCAAGCGATGTTGCACCAGCCAGTAAATCACGGCATAGGAGCCGCCGAGCACCAAAAATATCGCAAATGCGATCAGCGGATTAACCACCACCAGAAGCGCTAAAATAAAAATGCTGATAATAGAGCTAGCCAGTGCCTGCATACCTGGACTGAGAACGCCAGCAATAACAGTCCTAGTTTCAGTAAGTATGTTTTTGCCTAGCTCAGCCGTATTTCTATTAAGATAGAACTCATACGGGCGAGCCAAATACGTAGCGAGCAATTTGCGCCCCAACGTGTATAATAGCCGATTATCGTATCGGAGAGTCCACCAAACCGTGAGCGCCTTTAATAAATTGGCGAAAACCAATATCCCAAGCATCATTATACCCAAAAATAACAGAAAGCTTTGCTCGCTCTTCAACCCTAAAAGGTCATAAGCCTGGTTCAGCCACCGGTTAGAATGAATAATATCCGGGTTGGCGACCACTGCCATAAAAGGTAAAATCGAAGCGATCCCCATCATCTCAACGAAAGCCACGCCAAGCAAAGCAGCAAATATTAGATATAGTTTTTTCCTCTCTGAAAAAGAAAGAAGATCAAATAATTTTCTGATCGTCTCGAGCACGATCTAGCTCCCATCGTCAACACTGTTTCTATTAACCCACATTGGCGGCCTCTATCACGTCAAACTGTCGGGTCCCGGATAATTGAGAGGTCTTTTTTGAAAGAGGTCGGGTTTAGCCCGCAGTACTCCTTCAGTTTGGCGACCGGGGTGACATGGCCGAGATTCTTCTGGGGAATGCGTTGATTATAGAGGTGAAGATACTTTTGCAAGGTGGTTTCCAAGTGACGGGCGGAGGCGAACGAGGTGGTTTTCAACACTGCGGCGACACGGCCGTTGAAGCGCTCGATCATGCCGTTGGTTTGCGGGTGTCTGGGCTTGATCAGGCGGTGCTGGATGTTGTGCGCGGCGCAGGTTTGATCGAACACATGTTGGCCGGTCGGCTCGCGCTCGCCGGTGGCGCAGAAGCGGTCGGTGAACTCCTTGCCGTTGTCGGTGAGGACGGTCCGCACGAGGAACGGCGCCTTGGCCCGCAGGCGCTCCAAGAAACCGGCGGCGGTGTCCGCCGTTTTGTCCGGTCGGATCTCGAAGTAGACCCAGCGGCTGGCGCGGTCGATGGCGGCGAGCAGATAGCGGCGTTCGGCCTCGTCCGGCATCCGGGGCAGGTACTTCACGTCCACATGCACGAACCCCGGCTCGTAGTCCTTGAAGGTCTTGGGCAAGGCGGGTTTGCCCTGCGCCTCGGGCAGCAGGTCGGCCAGCCGGGCCACGCCGTGGCGGCGCAGGCACCGGTCCAGCG
>ERZ761602.7271-NODE-7271-length-11858-cov-6.566212_pt1 | contig 11858 bp, 11 predicted proteins | sample MGYA00512165_ERZ761602 | MGnify/ENA primary metagenome ERZ761602 (study PRJEB28899, sample SAMN02445085) | bioreactor sludge metagenome | biome: EBPR sludge; isolation source: Thorneside wastewater treatment plant | place: Australia: Brisbane, Thorneside... | reverse complement strand
ACAGCGTGGGCCAGGCCAGCTGGGGCGACTCGCTGCGCAGCCTGCGCCGCGGCGGGCGGCTGGTGACCTGCGGCGCCACCACCGGCAGCAACCCGCCGGTGGAGATCCAACGCCTGTTCATCCGCCAGCTCGAGGTCTACGGCTCCACCGGCGGCAGCATGGAGGAATTCCGCCAGCTGGTGGCGCTGTTCGCCCGCGGCGGGCTCGGCCCGGTGATCGACAGCCGCTTCCCGCTGTCGCGGGTCGGCGAGGCCTTCGACCGCCTGGCGCGCGGCGAGCAGTTCGGCAAGGTCGTCGTCACCATCGACCCATGAAGCTCGACGCCGTCGTCCAACGTGCCTTCCCGCCGGTCGAGCAGGCCTGGGACGCCCGCGACACCGCGCTCTACGCGCTGTCGCTGGGCATGGGCAGCGACCCGCTGGATGCGCTGGAACTGCCCTATGTCTACGAAGGCCGCGACGGCCGCGGCCTGCGCGCGGTGCCCACCTTCGCGATGACGCTGGCCTGGCCGCCCTTCTGGCAGGACGACCCGGCCACCGGCATCGACTGGGTGCGGATCCTGCACGGCGAGCAGCATGTGCAGTGGCACCGCCCGCTGCCGGTGGCGGGCCGCGTGATCGGCCGCCACCGGCTGATCGCCGTCGAGGACAAGGGGCCCGGCCGCGGCGCGGTGATCCATTTCGCCATCGACCTGGCCGATGCGGCCAGCGGCGAGCCGGCGGCGCACATCCGCCAGGTGCAGTTTCTGCGCGGCGATGGCGGCTGCGGCGCCTGGGGCCAGGCGCCCCCGCCCTGCGACCCCCTGCCCGCCGACGCCGTGCCCGACGAGACCGTCGACATCGCCACGCTGCCGCAGGGCGCCCTGCTGTACCGGCTGGCGAGCCGGGACTACATGCCCATCCACGCCGATCCGGCCACGGCGCGCCAGGCGGGCTGCGAGCGACCCATCTCGCACGGCCTGCACACCCTGGGCGTGGCGGCACGCGCCATCCTGCGCCGCCATGCACCCGGCGCGCCGGAACGCCTGCGTGCGCTGTCGGTGCGGTTTGCCAGCCCGGGGCTGCCCGGCGACACGGTGCGCATCGAGCTCTTCCACGGCGCCGACGGCCTGCGCTTCCGGGCGCGCGCGCTGGAGCGTGGCGCCCTGCTGCTCGACCGCGGGCGCTGCACCTTGCAGGCATGAAGATCTGCGTCTTCGGCGCCGGGGCGATCGGTGGCTTCGTGGCGGCCAGGCTGTCCACCGTGCCGGGGCTGGCCGTGAGCGTCGTCGCCCGCGGTGCCCACCTCGAGGCGATCCGCCGGCACGGCCTGCGGCTGCGTTCGCCGGCGGGCGAGACCACGGCCCGCGTGGCCGCCACCGACGACCCGCGCACGCTGGGCGCGCAGGACCTGGTCTTCATCGCGCTCAAGCAGCACCAGGTGGCGGCCGCCCTGCCCGGCCTGCAGGCGCTGCTGGGTGAACACACGGCCGTGGTGCCGCCGACCACCGGCATCCCCTACTGGTATTTCCACGGCCTGGGCGGGCCGCACGGCGGACGGCCCATCGAGCGGCTGGACCCAGGCGCGGCGCAATGGCGCACGCTGGGGCCCGCGCGCGCGATCGGCTGCGTCTACTGGGTGGCGACGGAAGTCGTCGAGCCCGGCGTGGTGCACCACGACGGCCGGCTGCTGCGCTTCCCGATCGGCGAGCCCGACGGCCGTTCGTCGCCGCGCCTGCAGGCCCTGCACGACGCCATGGCCGCCGCGGGCCTGAACCCCGAGCCGGTGGCCGACATCCGCGCCTGGATCTGGGCCAAGATGATCAGCAGCCTGAGCTGGAACCCGCTGGCCGTGCTGACCGGCGCCACGCTGGACCGGCTGGTGGCGTCGCCCGAGGTGCTGGCCCTCGTGCGGCGCCTGATGCGCGAGGCCGAATGCGTGGCCGAGGCGCTGGGCATCGCACACTGGCCGATCGGCATCGACGAGCGCATCGCCGCCGCGCGCCAGGCCGGGGCGCACCGCATGTCGATGCTGCAGGACTGGGACCGCGGTCGGCCGCTGGAAATCGACGTGCTGACCGACTCCATCGCCGCCATGCGCGAGCGGGCCGGCCTGGCCACGCCGACCCTCGACGAGGTCTATGCGCTGCTGCGCCTGCGCGCCAGCAGCGCCTGGGCCGCGCGCTGAAGCCCGCCGGTGTGCTGGGCCAGGATCTGCGAGCGGTTCTCCAGTTCCATCGCCTGCTGCAGGCTGGACGCCTCGGCATTGGACCAGCCGCCGCGCTTGGTCATCCACACGGCGAAGGCATCGTGATCGGCGATGGCGCGTGCCGTGGCCAGCGCACGGTCCATCAGCTCGGCGTCAGGCACGGTGGCCGTCACCAGGCCGATGCGCTCGGCCTCGTCGGCATCGACCATGCGGCCGGTCATCAGGATCTCGAAGCTGCGCGACAGGCCCACGCAGCGCGGCAGCAGCCAGCTCACGCCCATGTCGCAGCCGGTCATGCCGACCTTCACGAAGGCGGCGTTGAAGCGCGCCGACCGCGCCGCATACCGGATCTCGGCCGCCAGGGCCAGCGCCAGGCCGCCCCCGTTGGCCAGGCCGTTGACGGCGGCGATCACCGGCGCACGCAGCGCGCGCAGCTTCAGCACCAGGCCGGCAAAGGCCTCCTGGCGCGCCGTCCAGGCGGCGGCGCGGCCCAGCGTGTCCTCGCCGGGCGCGGCGGCGGCCTCACCGAGGTCGAAGCCGGCGCAGAAGCCGCGCCCGCTGCCGGTGAGGACCAGCACGCGCAGCGACGCGTCGTGCGCCAGCTCGTCGAACAGGCGGTGCAGCGCGGCCACGATGTCGTCGGACAGCGCATTCAAGCGCTCGGGCCGGTCGAAGCGCAGCACGGCGATGCCGCCGTCCAGCCGTTGCAGGGTCAGGGCTTCAGGCATACAGCGATTCGATCACGTCGGCATATTTCTCGGCCACGCTCTTGCGCCGCACCTTCATCGTCGCCGTCACCTCGCCGTCGTCGTGGTCGAGCTCCTTGGTCAGCAGGTGGAACTTGCGCACCTGCTGCACCTGCGGCATGCCGGCATTGACACGCTCGACCTCGCGCTCGATCAGTGCGCGCACGGGCGGCATCTCGGCCAGGCTCCTGAAGTTGGTGTAGGCCAGCCCCTGCTGCTCGGCCCAGGCGCTGACGCTGTCGAACTCGATCTGGATCAGCGCCGAGACGAAGCGCCGACGGTCGGCGATGACGATGGCCTCCTTGATGAACAGCGAGGCCCGCAGCGCGTTCTCGATCTCCGACGGCGTGATGTTCTTGCCGCCGGCGGTGATCATGATGTCCTTCTTGCGGTCGATGATCTTCAGCTCGCGGCCCTCGGGGCCGTCGATCCAGGCGCCGACGTCGCCGGTGTGCAGCCAGCCCCGGTCGTCGATGGCCTCGCGCGTGGCGCCCTCGTTCTTGAAATAGCCGCGGAAGACGACCTCGCCGCGCACCAGGATCTCGCCGTCCTCACCCAGTTCGAGCTCGATGCCCGGGTACGGGGCGCCGACGCTGCCGATCGGCGATGCGTTGCTGCGCTGCAGGGTGAGGGCGCCGCTGGATTCCGTCAGGCCGTAGAGCTCGCGCACCGGCACGCCCAGGCGGCGGAAGAAGCGCAGGATGTCGGGGGCGATCGGCGCGCCGGCCGAATAGGCCACGCGACAGCGCCTCATGCCGATGAAGTTCTGCAGCGCGCGCATCACCAGCATGAACCACAGGGCGCGCTCGGCACGCGCCGCCAGGCTGCCCGAGGCCATGCGCTCGGGCGTGCTGCGTGCATAGGCGGTCTCGAACAGCCAACGCCGCAGCCGCCCGCTGCCGCGCAGCTGCGTCTGGATGCCGGCGTGAAACTTCTCCCAGATGCGCGGCACGCCGAAGAAGACCTGCGGGCTCAGCTCGCGCAGGTCTTCCTGCACCGTGCGCAGGCTCTCGGCGAAATTGACCACCGCGCCCGTGGCCAGCGGCACGTGCAGCGAGAACATCTGCTCGGCCACGTGGCACAGCGGCAGGTAGGACACGATGTCGTCGCGGGGGCCGCAGCCCAGCACGGTGTTCAGGCCGCGTGCGGCCGTCACCAGGCCGCGCCAGGACATCATCGCCGCCTTGGGGCGCCCGGTGGACCCGCTGGTGAAGACCATCAGCCCGATGTCGTCCAGCCCCGGGCCGGCGGTGGCGGCGCGCGCCGCGTCGGGCTGCGCGCGCTCGTGCCCTTCGCCCAGCGTCACCACGTCGGCAAAGTCGTGCAGGCCCTGGCGGTCGTAGCGTCGCAGGCCGCGCGGGTCGATGACGACGATGGCGCGCAGCGCCGGCAGCCGCGCCCGCACCGACAGCACCTTGTCGAGCTGTTCCTGGTCCTCTACCACGACGACCGGCGCCTCCGACAGCGCCAGCAGGTATTCGACCTCGGGTGCCGGGGACGTGGGGTAGATGCCGGCCGTGATGCCGCCCACCAGCGCCGCGCCCATCTGGGCGAACACCCATTCCTGTCGGTTTTCGCTCAGGATGGCCAGCGGCTCGCCCGGCTTCAGGCCCAGCTGCAGCAGGCCCAGGCCGAAGTGCCGTGCCGTGGCGGCATAGCGCGCCCAGGTCACCGGCTTCCAGATGCCGTGTTCCTTCTGGCGCAGCGCCACGTCGTCGGGCTGCGTGGCGGCGCGGTGCAGCAGCTGCTGCGGCAGCGGGCGGTCGAACAGGTCGGTCATGGCTCAGGACAGCCAGCGCTTGCGGCGCTTGTAGTGCTTGGCGTCGCGGAAGCTGACGTGGGCCTCGTCCTCGCCGCTGCCGAGGTAGAAGCGCTGCACGTCGGGGTCGTTGCGCAGCTTCTCGGTGCTGCCGTCGATGACGATGCGGCCGTTCTCCAGGATGTAGCCGGCGTGCGCCACGCCCAGCGCCACCTGCGCGTTCTGCTCCACCAGCAGCATGGCCACGCCCTGCTCGCGGTTGATGCGAGCGATGATCTCGAAGATGCCCTGCACGACGATGGGCGCCAGGCCCAGCGAGGGCTCGTCGAGCAGGATCAGCCGAGGTTCACCGACGATGGCGCGGCCGATGGCCAGCATCTGCTGCTCGCCCCCCGACAGGTAGCCGGCCACCTGCTTGCGGCGCTCGCGCAGGCGCGGAAAGTAGTCGTAGACCTTGTCGCGGTCGGCCGCCCCGCGGCGGCGGCCGGTGAGCGCGCTCTCGGCGGCGACGAGGTTCTCCTCCACCGTCAGGTCGGCAAAGACATGTCGGCCCTCGCGCACATGGGCCAGGCCCTGGCGGGCCAGCTCGAAGGCGGCACGCTGGCCGATGTCCTGCCCGAAGAAGCGCACGCGCCCGGCCGCCAGGCGGCCACGCTCGAAGGGCAGCACGCCCGAGGCCGCCTTCAGCGTCGTCGTCTTGCCGGCGCCGTTGCTGCCCAGCAGGGCGACGATGCGGCCCTGCGGCACCTCCAGCGAGAGCCCGCGCAGGGCCTGGATGCTGTGGTTGTAGACGACCTCGATGTTCTCGATGGCCAGCGCGGGCGCCTGCGCCTCGGTCATGCCTTGATCCAACCGCTGGCCGGCTCCATGGTCTTCTTGTCGGGGTCGTACGCATAGATGCGGCCGCTGGCGATCTGGTGCCCCGACAGGTCGGCCAGCAGCCCGGCCAGGCCGCCGGTGTCGAAGGCCGTCATCGACTCCATCGCGGCCTTCATGTTGGCCAGGTTGAGCGGCTTGTTGGCCTTCAGGCAGCGCTCGGCGATCTCGGCATAGACCATGCCGCACAGCCAGGCGCAGATGTAGTACGGCGAGACATGCTTGAAGTCGGGCCGGCTCTTCGCCAGCTGGTCGCGGATGATGGCCATCATGGGCGAGTCGGCCGTCTCGTGCGGGTAGCGGTAGGTGCTGACGCCGGTCAGCCGCGTGCCCAGCGCGCCCACGGCCTCGTAGGTGCCGCGGTCCAGCGCCCAGGCGGTGGCCATGATCTGCGGGTTGAGCCCGGCCTCGCGCAGCTGGCGCACGAATTCGGGGATCGGGGCCACCAGGTAGCCCTGGAAGATGACGATGTCCGGGCGCATGCGGCGCAGCTTGGCCACCTCGGGCGGCACATCCACCCCGGCCTGTCGGGTGATGATTTCGCCGACGATGTTCAGACCCAGCTTCTGCGCACGCGCCTTGCCGGCGGGGATGCCGTCGCGCCCGAATTCACCGTCGGAATAGACGTAGGCGATGCTGGGCTTGGCGGCCGCGCCTCGCGCGCTGCGGGCGATGTATTCCATCAGGATCTCCTGCAGCTGCCCGTAGGTGCTGCCGGGCACGAAGTGGTGCGGCATGCCGGCCGGGTCGGCCAGTGCACCAGCCAGCGACGGCGACGAGGTGATCACGTGTCCCGAGGCGCGGGCGTCCTGCGCCACCGCCTTGGACCACGGCGTGCTGTCGCCGAAGAAGAACGAGGGCTTCTCGGCGGCCATGATCTTCTTGAAAATCGCCACGCCCTGGTCGAGCTTGAAGCCGCTGTCCTCGGACACATAACGCAGCTTGCGCCCGGCCACGCCACCGGCGGCGTTCTTCCAGGTCACGAAGTCGTTGAAGGCGTGGTTCATGGCCACACCGGCAAACGAGAAGATGCCCGTGATCGGCTGCGAGGCACCGATGATCACGTCGCCCTTGTGGGCCTGCGCGGCGGCACCGCCCACGGCGAAGGGGCCGAGCGACGCGGCGGCGCCGATCGATTGCACGAGGGTGCGGCGGGTGATTCCGGTCATGGAGTGTCTCCTGCGGTCAGGTCTTGAAGGGCCAGAGGTGGAAGGTTCTTCGCACGCGCGCCCAGACGGCGGCCAGGCCATGCGGTTCGAAGATCAGGAAGCCGATGATCAGCAGGCCGAAGACCACCTGCCCCATCGGCAGCAGCAGCCCGGCCAGCCCGGGCAGCCATTGCGAGCCGGCATGCGCCAGCAGGCGCAGCGCCTCGGGCACGAAGGTCATGAAGACGGCGCCGAGCACGCTGCCCAGCACGCTGCCCAGGCCGCCGACGATGATGGCGGCGAGGTAGAAGACGGCCAGCGTGAGCGCAAAATATTCGGGCGTGATCGAGCCGTAGAAGTAGCCCAGCAGCCCGCCGGCCACGCCGGCATAGAAGGCCCCGACGGCAAAGGCCGCCAGCTTGGTGCGCAGCAGGTTGACGCCCAGGATCTCGGCCGAGAAGTCGCGGTCTCGCACGGCCACGAAGGCGCGGCCGTGGTGGGTGCGCGCCAGGTTGCGCGCCGCCAGCGCCAGCAGCACCACACAACCGAAGATGAGGAAGAAGTTGCGACGGTCACCCCGCAACTCGAAGCCGAACAGGCTGGCGCGCGGGATGGTGGTGCCCGGCACGCCGCCGGTGACGCTGTCCCATTCGCGGAAGACGAAGCTCAGCACGAAATGGCCGGCCAGCGTGGCGATGGCCAGGTACAGGCCCTTGACGCGCAGGCTGGGCAGGCCCACCACCACGCCCAGCAGCGCCGCCAGCGCGCCGGCGGTCGGCAGCGTCAGCCAGAACGGCCAGCCGTGGCGCGCCAGCCAGGCCACCGTGTAGCAGCCCACGCCCATGAAGGCGGCATGGGCCAGCGAGATGAGGCCCGCACTGCCGGTGGTGACATTGAGCCCGAGCGTGGCGACGAGGTGGATGCCGACGATGCAGGCCATGGCCAGCAGGTAGTCGCTGCCCCAGAACGGCATCGTGAACAGCGCAGCCAGGAAGGCCGCCATCCAGGCGCGCTGCGTGCGCGAGTCGAGCAGCCGCTCGTCGTCGCGGAAGCTCTGGTGGAAGACCGCGGTGCGCATGGGTTCAGAGCCTTTCGATGGCACGTGTGCCGAAGATGCCGTACGGCCGCACCACCAGCACCACCAGCACCACGATGTAGGGCACGACCTCTCGCGTCTTGCCGCCCAGGTAGCCGGCGGCCAGCGCTTCGACGATGCCGACGATGAGGCTGGCCACGATGGCACCGGCCACGCTGTCGAGCCCGCCCAGCACGATGGCCGCCAGCACCGCCAGCGCGGTGCCGGCCAGCAGGGGCGACAGGCCCACCGAGCTGGCGATCAGCACCCCGGCCACGGTACCGACCAGCCCCGACAAGGCCCAGGTGAGCTGCTGCGCGCGGTGGATGTGGATGCCCAGCGTGGCCGCGGTGACGGGGTCGCTGGCGGTGGCACGCAGCGCCACGCCGGCGCGCGACCAGCGGAAGAACGCCAGGAAGCCGAGGATCAGCAGCGCCGCGATGGCGAAGTTGCCGAGCACGGCACCGGGAATGAGGATGTCGCCGATCGTCATCGGCGTGCGCGGCAGCAGGCCCGGCGGGCTGTAGGTGTCGCCGCCGGCCACGGCCTCGACGCCACCGTGGATGATGCTGGCCAGGCCGATGGTGGCCATCAGCATCGCCACCACCGATTGCCCGGCCAGCGGCCGCAGCACCAGCCGCTCGACCAGCGCCGATACCGCCATGATGACCACCAGCGAGCCCACGAAGGCCAGCCAGGGCGGCAGGTCGAAGCTCACGACGCCGGCGTAGTAAAGGTAGGCGCCGAGCATCATCACCTCACCGACCGCGAAGTTGACCGCGCCCGTGCCCTTGTAGACGAGCACGAAGGACAGCGCGATCAGCGCCATCACGCCACCGGACAAGGCGCCGAGCAGCACCGTCTCGGCGAGGATGCTCCATTCGCTCATGGATGCACCTCGGCGCCCAGGTAGGCCTCGATCACCGCCGGATGGCGCCGCACCTCGGCGGGCGTGCCGGCGGCGATGACCTCGCCGAAGTTGAGCACCACCACGTGGCTGGAGATGTCCATCACCATCGCCATGTCGTGCTCGACCAGCAGCACGGTGACGCCCCACTCCTCCTGCACGTCGAGGATGAAGCGCGCCATGTCCTCGGTCTCTTCGCGGTTCATGCCGGCCACCGGCTCGTCGAGCATCAGCACCCGGGGTCGCATGGCCAGGGCGCGCGCCAGTTCCACGCGCTTTTGCAGGCCGTAGGACAGCGCATCCACCGGCTTGTGGCGCAGGTGGTCGATCTCCAGGAAGTCGATCACGCGGCGCTCGACCTCCTCGCGCAGCGCCAGCTCCTCGGCGCGCGCTCGCGGCGTGAAGGCCAGGGCCGACAGCAGGCCCGTGCGCATGCCGTGGTGGCCGCCGAGCTTGATGTTCTCCAGCACCGACAGGCCGCGGAACAGCGCGATGTTCTGGAAGCTGCGCGCCAGGCCCATGCCGGCACGCGCGTGCACCGGCGCGGTGGTGATGTCGGACTCACCCAGGCGGATGCGGCCGGCGGCCGGCCGGTAGAAGCCGCTGATGGTGTTGAAGACGCTGGTCTTGCCGGCCCCGTTGGGGCCGATGACGGCCGTGATCTGGCCCGGCCCGGCCTGGAAGCTGACGCCGCGCAACGCGTGGATGCCGCCGAAGCGCAGGTCCACGCCTTCGACCGACAGGCCGAGCCCGGCGGCGGGCGTCGGGGTCATCGGGCGGCTGGTGGGCTCTGGCTTTGCGAACATACTGTACGCTACCGCACGATACGGTGTCGTACCTTCAGCGTTTTCCCGGCCCCGCGGGGCACCGCGCGGCGCTCAGGCGGCGCCGACCCGCTCGCGCAGCTTGAACTTCTGCACCTTGCCGCTGGGTGTGCGCGGCAGGTCGTCGACGATCTCCACCCGCTCGGGCCAGTACTGCTTGGCGACCTTGCTCTCGGCCATGTAGGCCTGCAGCGTCTCCAGCGAGAACGAGGCCCCCGGGCGCAGCACCACGAAGGCGCAGCCGCGCTCGCCCAGCCGCGCGTCGGGGTAGCCCACCAGCGCGGCCGCGGCGATGGCCGGGTGCTTGTAGAGCAAGGCCTCGATCTCGACCACCGGCACGTTCTCGCCGCCGCGGATCAGCACGTCCTTGGTGCGCCCGTTGATGCGGATGTAGCCCTCGTCGTCGGCGTAGGCCAGGTCGCCGGTGTCGAACCAGCCTTCGGCATCGAAGGTCTCGATGTCGGGGCGCTTGTAGTAGCCCAGCAGCATCTGTGCGCCGCGCACCAGCAGCCGGCCGGTCTGCCCCGCGGGCAGGGGCCGGCCGTCGAAGTCGACGACGCGGATCTCCACCCCCTCCAGCGGCCGGCCGTCGGTCCTGGCGGACTTGTCGGCGGCGCGCGCCGGCTCGGTCAGGGTGCTGGACAGCGATTCGGTCATGCCCCAGAGCGAGCACACCATCAGACCCAGTTCACGCGCCGCGCGTTCGATCAGCACCGGCGGGATGGGCGCACCGCCGCACAGGAAGTTGCGCAGCGCGGCCGGCCGTGGCGCACCGGCCGCCACCGCCTCGCAGATGTCCGACAGGAAGGGCGTGGAGGCGGCCGTGAAGGTGACCCCCTCGTCGGCCATGATGGTGACGCCGCACCGGCCTTCCCACACGTCCTGCAGCACCACGGTGGAGCCCAGGCTGAAGCCCAGCAGCATGATCGCCGCATAGCCGGTCATGTGGCCCAGCGGCGAGCAGGCCAGCATGACGTCGTCGCCCGTGAGGCCGAAGCGGCCCGCCAGCGACAGGTTGCAGGCCATCAGCGTGTTGTGCGAGTGCATCACGCCCTTGGGCGAGCCCGTGGTGCCCGAGGTGAACATCACCACCGCCATGGCGTCGGGCGCCAGCCGCGGCGGCTGCTGCGGCTCGATGCGCCGCGCGCCCGACATCAGCAGCCGATCGAAGCCGTCGTCGCCTTCGCCGTCGACGACCACGACCTGCTTCAGCGCGGGCAGTTCGCGCTGCAGGCCGTAGGCCATGGCGGCATGGTCGAAACCGCGGAAGACGCGCGGTACCACCAGCACCTTGGCGCCGGCGAAGCCCAGCATGTAGGACAGCTCGCGCTCGCGGAAGATGGGCATCAGCGGGTTGACGACGGCGCCGATGCGGTTGGCGGCCATCGAGACGACGACGAACTCCCACCAGTTGGGCAGCTGCACGGCGACGATGTCGCCGGTGCCGACACCCAGGTCCTCGAGCCCGGCGGCGCAGCGCGACACCGCGTCGGCAAACTCGCGCCAGCTGAAGCGGCGCGAGCCGTCGCGGTCGGCGCGGTAGGCCACCAGCGCCGGCTTGTCGGGCGTGCGCGCCACGGCGTCGACGATGCAGGTGTCGAAGGACTTGTCGAGCCAGAACCCGCCGGCGCGCATGGCACGGGCGTGGGCAGCAGGGTCGAAGCGGCCAGCCGTCATCTCGGGTCTCCGAAGGGGGATGAACACACGCGCCGGTGCCGGCGGTCGTTATCGTTCACTAGCGTACTATACGCAACCCCGATGGCCGGGACCTCCGGGTCAACCCCGAGACGGCCGCAGCCGCTCAGATCTCGTCGCCCTGCAGGTAGGTCAGCAGGTTGCGCTTCATGGCGTCGAGGGTGCCGGCCGTGCTGCCGAGCTCGGCATCGTTCAGCCCGGCGAGGATCTGCGCATTCATGCGGTGGCTGACCTTGCGCATCTTGGCGATCAGCGCCTTGCTCTTGGGCTCGAGGAAGACGCGGTTGACGCGGCGGTCGGTGGCGTCGGCCTCGCGGCGCACCAGGCCGGACTTCTCGAGCCGGTCGATCAGGCCGCCCACCGCCACCTTGCCGAGGTCGAGTTCCTCGGCCAGCTGGCTCTGCGTCATGCCGTCCTCGCGCGACAGGTAGGCCAGCACCCACCACTGCGAGCGCGTCACGCTCAGCGGCTTCAGGCAGCGGTCGAAGGCGCTGCGGCGCAGCCGCGACACGTCGTGGATGAGGAAGCCCAGGCGAAGCTCCCAGTCGATGCTGTGCGGATCGGTCGTGGCTTGGGCATTGGGCATCCGGGGTCCTCGGGCCGGGGGGGGCCGACCCTATAAAGTATGTGTGCTTATATTG
>ERZ761602.7270-NODE-7270-length-11860-cov-4.882762_pt1 | contig 11860 bp, 14 predicted proteins | sample MGYA00512165_ERZ761602 | MGnify/ENA primary metagenome ERZ761602 (study PRJEB28899, sample SAMN02445085) | bioreactor sludge metagenome | biome: EBPR sludge; isolation source: Thorneside wastewater treatment plant | place: Australia: Brisbane, Thorneside... | reverse complement strand
CTTCATCGCGGCGAGGCCGGCGGCGACGATCGCCTGCCAGTTCTCGTCCGGCGCGCCGGGGGCGACGTCGATCGCATCGGCGATCTCGGCCCGGCGCAGCATGTCGCGGGCATGGGTGACGGTTTCGGCCCGCGCGTCGCGGCTGGGCATGTGGCCGGTGAGGGTCAGCGCCCGGCCGTCCCAGGTGGCGCTGAAGCGATAGAGCGCGGGGACCTCGGCCGGGCCGCCGGCCCGTATCCGGTCGACGGTCGCGGCGATGCCGCCGACCGCCGCGACGGCGGCGATCGCCGCCGCCTTCTCGGCCTCGTCCGTGACCGCGCCGTCGAGCGTCGCGGTGCGCCCGTCGAGCGTCGCCGTGACGCCGGCGATCCCGGCCGCCGCGAGCGCCGCGCCGGCCCGCGCCTGGAGCGCCGCCTCGATGGCCGGCGCCGCGAACAAGGCGGCCAGCGCACACACCAGAACGAAGGCGGCGGCCGAAGCCGCCGCGATCAGTCTCAGCTTGCGCTGCGCCGCGTCCACGCGTCGCCGTTCAGCGCGGCGTCATGCGGATGCCGCCGTCGAGACGCACGTCCTCGCCGTTGAAATAGGCGTTGCGGACCATCTCCAGCGCCAGGCCGGCATATTCTTCCGGATTGCCGAGGCGCGAGGGGAAGAGCACCTGGGCGCCCAGCTTCTGCACGAACTCCGGCCCGCCCGCCTGCATCAGCGGCGTGTTGAAGAGGCCGGGCAGGATGGTGTTCACGCGGATGCCTTCCTGCGCCAGATCGCGGGCGATGGGGAGCGTCATGCCGACGACGCCGCCCTTGGAGGCCGAATAGGCGGCCTGGCCGATCTGGCCGTCCTCGGCCGCGACCGAGGCGGTGTTGATGATCGCGCCGCGCTCGCCGGTGGAGAGCGGGTCGAGCGTCAGCATGCCTTCGGCCGAATGCGCGATGCAGCGGAACGTGCCGACCAGGTTGATCTGGATGATGCGGTCGAACTGGTCGACCGGGAAGTGCTTGAGCGTGCCGTCCTTGCTGCGCGAGGCGGTCTTGAAGGCGTTGCCGGTGCCGGCGCAGTTGACCAGCACGCGCTCCTGGCCGACCGCGGCGCGGGCCCGCTTGAAGCCCTCGACGACGCTCTCCTCGGAGGTCACGTTGACGTTGCAGTAGACACCGCCGATCTCGCGCGCGACCTTCTCGCCCTTGTCGGCGTTCATGTCGAAGATCGCGACCCGCGCGCCGGCCTTGGCCAGCGCCCGCGCCGTCGCTTCGCCGAGGCCGGAGGCGCCGCCGGTGACGACCGCCGAAATGGTACCGTTGATCTCCATGTGACGTATCCCCTCAGTTCTGGTCCGATAGCGTTTGAAGGGGCTGGCTCTAGCAGATCGGACCGGCAGGGTTAAGGGGCCGCGGGCGTAATCTTGCCGCCGGCCTCCGCTGACGCCACGTCCAGCAGCCAGTCGCGGAACGCCCTGATCTTGGGCAGGTTCTCGGTGCCCGGACGGCCGACCAGATAATAGGCGAGATCGGCCTGCAGGCGCAGCGCGAAGGGCGCGACGAGCAGACCCGCCTCCATGTCGGCCTTGACCAGCGCCGAGCGGCCGAGCGCCACCCCCATGCCGGCCATCGCCGCCTGGATCAGCAGCGCCGAGTCGTCGAAGCCGGGGCCGCGTTCGGGATCGAGGCCAGGCACCCCCGCCGCCGCCAGCCAGAGCCGCCAGTCCTGGCGCATCTCGTCATGCAGCAGCGTCGCCCCGGCGAGATCGGCCGGAGCCTTCAGCCTGTGCTGGGCGAGATAGGACGGGGCGCAGACCGGAAACAGCTCCTCCTCCATGAACAGCGTCGCCGAGACGCCCTCCCAGTTGCCGTCGCCGTAGAGGATCGCCAGATCCACGTCGGAATCGGTGAAGGCGCTGAGATCGCGGTCCTCGGCGAGGTTCCACCAGGTGGAGAGCCAGACGTCGATCTCCGGGTGGCGGGCGCGGAAGGCCGAGAGGCGCGGCACCAGCCATTTGGCGGCGAAGGACGGCATGGTCGAGACCGTGAGCCAGCCCTTGCGCGGGTCGCTGGCGAGCAGCCGCCTTGTCGCGAGGTCGATCTGGTCGAGGGCCGGGGCGAGGGCCGTCGCATAGCGCTCGCCGGGTTCGGTCAGCGCGATGCCGCGGCCGTCGCGGCGCATAAGGTCGATCCCGGCCCAGGCCTCCAGCGCCTTCACCTGATGGGAGACCGCGCCCTGCGTCACCGACAATTCGTCGGCGGCGCGCGACACGGACTTGAGCCGGGCGGCGGCTTCGAAGGCCCTCAGCGCATTGAGGGGCGGCAGTTTTCGGCTCATTTGCGGGATATCCGCCTGTCCGGGCTGGGATACGTCCCATTAATATATGAACTATACTCAACTGTCGAATGAGAAGTGATCGTTTGTCAGCCTGGGACGGCAGGCCTATATCAACGCCATCGCGAGCACCGTGCTGGCGAGCAAGTTAGAAACCCAACCCGTGAGGACCACCATGTTCCGTGCATACGGCTTTGTGCTCGCGGCGCGGGATGAGCATCACTCATCTGTCGTGTCCGCCGAGAGCCCCTTCCGCTACCTCGTCCATCTGTTCAAGCGGATGTTCTGAGGCAGGGCGGCACGATGCCCCCCAGAAGGCCCCGGATCGCTCCGGGGCCTTCTTGATTCCGGGGGTTTGCAGGATCTGACTAGTCTGACTAGTCTGATCACATGCGCCAGTTCTCCCTGACCGAAGCCAAAGCCAGGCTGTCCGAGCTGCTCGACATCGTCGAAAGCGGCGAGGATGTGCTGATCCTGCGCCACGGCAAGCCGGTCGCCCGGATGGCGCGGGAACGCGAGCGCAGCGCGGCGATGGAGGCGCGGCGTCAGGCGGCGCTGGAAGGCCTGCGCCGTTTCCCGCGCGCGGAGCTGGAGCCGGGCGAGACCATCAAGGACTTGATCGACGAAGGCCGGACGTAACGATGGCGTTCGTGATCGACGCTTCGGCGATGCTGGGCGTCATCCTGCAGGAACGGCCCGCGATACGCATCGCGCCGCTCATCGACCGTTTCGAGGCCGAAGATGCGCGCGTTCCGGCCGTCTTTCCTTTCGAGATTTTCAACGGCCTTGAAATGGCGCGCCGCCGAGGCCGGATCGACGCGGCGCGCATCGTTCAGTTCACGGATTATCTGTCCGCTCTCGACCTGGACATTCTGCCGGCGCCCGACATTCACCAGGCGGCCGCCTTGCGGCGCCTCGCCCATCAGCATGGCCTGACCGTCTACGACGCAAGCTATCTCGCGCTCGCGCAGAGCGCAGACCTGGATCTGATCACTTCGGACATGGCGCTCCTTCGCGCCGCGCTTGCGGCGGGCGTCATGGCGACGCAGCCCTAGCCGCGCGCCGGCTCGCGCACGATGCGGGCGCCCAGTGCGTTCAGCCGCTCGTCGATGCGCTCGTAGCCGCGCTCGATCTGCTGGGCGTTGTTGATGACCGAGGTGCCCTTGGCGCAGAGCGAGGCGAGCAGCATCGCCATGCCGGCCCGGATGTCGGGGCTTTCCATGCGCTGGGCGCGCAGCCGCGTCGGCCCCGAGACGATCGCCCGGTGCGGATCGCACAGGACGATGCGCGCCCCCATGGCGATCAGCTTGTCGACGAAGAAGAGGCGGCTTTCGAACATCTTCTCGAAGAACAGGATCATGCCCGAACACTGCGTCGCCGCGACGATGGCGATCGACATGAGATCGGCCGGGAAGGCCGGCCAGGGCTGGTCCTCGATCTTGGGCACATGGCCGCCGAAATCGGGGCGGATGCGCCGCGTCTGCTGCCCCGGCACGACAAGGTCTTCGCCCTCGATGCGGCAGACGATGCCGAGCCGCTCGAAGCCCATCAGGATGGCGCGGAAATGTTCGACCCCGGCACGTTTGATGCGCAGCTCGGAGCGGGTGACGGCGGCAAGGCCGATGAGCGAGCCGACCTCGATGTGGTCGGGCCCGATGCGGTAGGCGCCGCCGCCCAGCGCCGCGCCGCCGTGGACGGTCATCGTGTTGGTGCCGATGCCCTCGATCTTCGCGCCGAGCATGACGAGGAAGCGGGCGAGGTCCTGGACGTGCGGCTCGGAGGCGACGTTGCGCAGCACGGTCGTGCCCTGCGCCGCCGTCGCCGCCATCAGCGCGTTCTCGGTGCCGGTGACGGACGGCTCGTCGAGGAAGACGTCGGCGCCCTTCAGCTTCGGCGCGCGGAAATCGTAGTTCTGGCCGACCGTCACCCGGGCGCCCATCTGCTGGAGCGCCAGGAAATGCGTATCGACCCGCCGCCGCCCGATGACGTCGCCGCCGGGCGGCGGCAGCGTCACCTTGCCGGCGCGGGCGAGCAGCGGCCCGGCGAGCAGGATCGAGGCGCGGATGCGGGCGCACAGTTCGGGATCGAGCGCGGCGGGCCTGACCTTCTTCGCCTCGATCTCCAGCGTGTTGACGCCGGTCCATTCCGCCAGCGCGCCCAGCGTGCGGATCAGTTCGACCAGCGCCTCCACGTCGCGGATGCGCGGCACGTTGGTGAGCGTCACCTTCTGGTCGGTCAGAAGCGCCGCCGCGATGATCGGCAACGCGGCGTTCTTGTTGCCGGCCGGCTCGATCTCGCCGGAGAGACGGTGCCCGCCCTCGACGATGTAGCGGACACCGTTGGAAAAGACTTGCGCCATGAAAGGATCAGGTCGTCAGGACGACCTTGCCTTTCACTTGCCGGTTGGCCATCGCGTTCAGCGCCTCGGCGGCGCGTTCCAAGGGATAGGTCGCCGAGACCAGCGGCTTGATGCGCCCGGTCTTGTAGAGCCACATCAGCTCGGCGAGGTTGCGCCGGTTGTGCTCGGGGTTGCGGGCGACCCAGGCGCCCCAGAAGACGCCGACGATCTGGCAGTTCTTCAGAAGCGCCAGGTTGAGCGGGATCTTCGGGATCTCGCCGGCCGCGAAGCCGACCACCAGATAGCGCCCGTCCCAGGCGATCGAGCGCAGCGCCGGTTCGGCATAGGCATCGCCCACCGGGTCGTAGATGACGTCGGCGCCGTTGGGGAGGATCGCCTTCAGCTGTTCGCTGAACGCCTTCTGGTCTTCCTTGGTGAGCTTGCCGGACGGGTAGACGAGACCCGCCTCGGCCCCGTGCCTGAGGCAGACGTCGACCTTCTCCTGCGTCGAGGCGGCGGCGATGACCCGCGCCCCCATCGCCTTGCCGATCTCCACCGCCGCGAGGCCGACGCCGCCCGCTGCGCCGAGGACGAGCAGGGTCTCGCCCATCTTCAGATCGGCGCGGTCCTTCAGCGCGTGATGCGAGGTGCCGTAGGTCATGACCAGCGCCGAGGCGGTCTCGAAGTCCATCTCCTCGGGGATGTGGATGGCGCGGCCGGCGTCGGCCACCACCTCTTCGGCGAAGCCGCCCCAGCCGGTCGAGCCGAGGACCCGGTCGCCGACCTTCAGATTGGTGACGCCCTCGCCCACTTCCTTGACGATGCCGGCCACCTCGCCGCCCGGCGAGAACGGCAGCGGCGGCTTGAACTGGTACTTGTTCTGGATGATCAGCACGTCGGGGAAGTTGACCCCCGCCGCCTTCACCGAGATCACGTATTGCCCCTTGCCGGGCTTCGGCGAGGGCACGTCCTCGACGACCAGCGTATCGGGCGGCCCGTATTCCTTGCACAGCACGGCGCGCATCGGCGTCTCCCCTGAAGCCCTTGATTTTCGGTCGCGCAAATTAGGCGGGGCGCGCCGCCCGGAGCAAGCGCGACGAACGGGCCTGTCGCGCCGCGCCTCAGCGGGCCGGCATCGACCCGGCCGGCGTCAGCGTCGCCACAAAGGCCTGGAGCCCCGCCGTGTCGGCGATTTCGCCGTCCCACAGGATGTCCGGCTCAAGCCCGGTGGGGCGCGCCACCGCGGACCCGAGAAAGGCCTTGGTCGAGACCGCGAACGATGCCCAGCCGCTGGGCAGGGGCATGTCGCGCACCTCGCCATAGAGCCCGTGCGCGCGCGTCGGCCAGCCGACCACGACGACATCGTCGACCGCCCGCAGGAGATCGACGAAGAGGAGCGCCGAGCTGAACGCCCGGCCGTCGACGACGACCACCACCTGGCCGTCGAAGGCGGCTTGCGGGCGAGGCTCGTCCGCCGGCGGCCCGCGCCGGCCGAGACGGGCGAGCGGCTCGCCCGCGGCCATCGCTGCGTCGATCGCGGCCAGCGCGGCATCGAGATAGGACGCGGTCGCCTGGTCGGACGGAAACGCCCCCATCGCGTCGCGCAGCGCCTGGAAATGGGCGCGCACCTTGTCCGACGCACGGATCGCATCCGGCTCGCCGGTCCGCAGCCGGCGCTCGCCCCAGGCGACCGCCGCCTCGCCGTAGAGCGCAGCGGCGAGGCCGCGGGCGAGGAAGGAACTGCCGCCGCCGTTGCCGCGCAGGTCGAAGACGATCCGCGCAAGGCCCTGCGGCGCGGCGAGCCGCGCGCGCATGGCGTCGAACGCCGCCGCATCGTCGCCCTGGGGATCGAGGGTGGGAATGGACAGCCAGAGTACGCCGCCGGGGAGGTCCTGCGCGCCCATGGCCGGCGCCTCGCCGAACGCCGCGGCGGCGAGCGCCGGCTGCAGTGCCCGGAACCGCACCGGACGCCAGGCGAGCGCATAGGTCCGCTCGGCGCCGTCGAGCGCAAAGCGGCACTGCGCCGGACGCAGGAAGTCGAGCTGGCCCTGATCGACCGTCATCGCCGGCACCGCCCGGACGAGATCGGCCTGCGACGCCGCATCGCCGTCGAAGCGCAGCGCGTTGCGCCGGGCGAGGTCCAGCGCGTCGAGCCCGTCGCACTCGACGAGCCGCGCTCCGGCCGGCGGCGCGTCGGCATCGAACGCGGCGGCGACCACGATGCCGCCCCGCCGCCAGGACAGCACGAAGCCGGGGAAGAGCGTGTCGTCGCGCCGCACGTCCGCCCACTGCGGGTGGTCGCGATTCCCCCAGACGCCCAGATGCCGGTCCGGCAGGGCGTTGGCGAATTCGACGAGGAGATAGAGATAGTGCGACAGCGTTTCGGCGCGCGGCGCCTGCGCCAGACCTGCCGCGAGGCCGGTTTCCAGCCGATCGCCGAAGGCCGGATCGAGCACCGGGCCGGGGTGGTCCGCAGCGATGGCGTCGTGCATCGCCTGGAGATCCTGCGCCGCCAGAGCCGCCCAGTCGGGCTCCTCGGCGGCCGCGGCGAGGGTGCCGATCAGGCCGAGAACGGCGGCGAACCAGATGCGGTGCATGGGGCGGACCTCCCGGGGTACGGTGTGACGAGCGTCCCGCGATCGGGCGGGAAATTCAATTCCCGGCGCGGCGACGGCCTGCGCGGCCTTCAGGCCAGCGCCGCCGCCGGACGCCGCTCGCCGCAGAGATCGCCGCGCCAGTTGCGGATCGGCGCGGCGGTGAAGCTGCGCGCCGCCGCGCCCGAGCCCTCCAGCACGCCGAGCCGCACGAGGATCGCCGCCATCGCGGTTTCCGCCGCCCGCCCCGCGCCGTCGTCGATCTTCAGCGCCACCCCGAGGCCGAGGGCCGGGATCGCCGCCGAATAGACGCCTTCCGCGCCGATCTTGACGACCGTGCCGCCGGTCGCGGCGGCGATCATCGCGGCGTCGGAGCGCCCGGTGCCGGACTGGTGGAGCGGGTGGGCGCGGACCGCCGCCATCAGCCGCGACGCCGCCGCGGCCCGCGCCGAAGAGAGCCCCGAGGGGTCGGCGAGGCGGGCGAAACCGGTCGCCAAGGCTTTGAGCGGCAGCGCGAAATTGGGCGCGGCGCAGCCGTCGATGCCCCAGGGCATCGCCTCGGGCGTCACGCCGCAGAGCTCGCCGATCGCCCGGCGGACCCGCATCTGCACCGGGTGCTCCACGCCGACATAGCCCGCCACCGGCTCGCCCATGTGGCAGGCGGTGCAGAGGAAGCCCGTGTGCTTGCCCGAGCAATTGTTGTGCAGCCGCGTCGGCTCCTTGCGGCCGCGCTGCATCCGCCGCGCCGCCGCCTCGTTGCCCGGCAGATGCGGGCCGCAGGCAAGGTCGCGCTCCGAGCAGCCGAGGCGCTTCAGCCAGCGCGCCGCGGTCTTCACATGGAAGTCCTCGCCCGAATGCGAGGCGCAGGCGAGCGCCAGTTCCTTCGCGCTCACCTTGAAGGCGTCGGCCGCGCCGGTTTCGATCAGCGGCAGGGCCTGCATCATCTTGAAGGCCGAGCGCGGATAGACCGGCGCCTCCACGTCGCCGAGCGCCAGCGTCGCGCGGCCGGAAGCGTCGCAGACGGCGATCGCGCCGCGATGGACGCTCTCCACGAGGGCCCCGCGCGTCAGTTCGACGAGAACGGGATTGGCGCCGGTGCGGGACATGGGGCGCATCTAGGCCGCCTTGACGGCCGGGGCAAGGGCGCGCTTTTTCGGCGGCGGCGGGAGGCGACCATCATGCGCGGCTATTTCGGGATCGGGGCGGAGGGCATCTCCAAGGCGATGAATCTCGGCAATCTGATGCGCACCGCCCATGCCTTCGGCGCCAGCTTCACCTTCACCATCGAGGCCGAGGCGCGCGCCCGCATCGTCCGTCTTGCCGATACCGCCGCCTCGGACGGGCAGGTGCCGCACTACCCTTACGACCGCTTCGAGGATTTCCGCCTGCCCAAGGGCTGCGAGCTGGTGGGGGTCGAGTTCACCGAGGAGGCGGTTGCGCTGCCGAGCTTCCGCCATCCGGCGCGGGCCGCCTATGTCTTCGGCTCGGAGCGCGGCTCGCTGACCCCCCGCCTCCAGGCGCTCTGCCGCCACATCGTGAAGATCCCGACCGGCTTCTGCCTCAACGTCGCGACCGCCGGGGCGATCGTCATGTATGACCGCCTCATCACCATGGGCCGTTTCGGCGAGCGTCCGGTGGCGGCCGGCGGCCCCGCCGCGCCCTTCACGCCCAAGGAGCACCACGAATGGGGCGCGCCGCTGCTGCGCCACACCAGGCCCGGCGAGCGGCTGTTCCTGAAGAAGCCGGGCGCTCAGGAGGCGTAGCAGGCGGCGGCGAAGACCACCTTGCCGTCCGCCCCGAAGGCGAAGGTTTCGGCGACGAACTGGCCCCGGTGGTTGCGATAGGCGATGGTCAGCGCCCCGTCCCCCGCATAGACGCGCTCCAGCGCGAATTCGAGGTCGGGCGAGCGCGCGAAGGCGGTGCCCCAGTAGGCGCGGAGCGCCGCCTTGCCCTCCACCCGCCCCGACCCCGTGACCCGCGCCGCGACCGGCGAAAGAAAGACGATGTCCTCGGCGTAGTGCGAGAGGATGCGCTCCAGATCGTGCGCGTTCCAGGCGTCGATCCATGCGGCCGCGAAGGCGCCCTGGTCGTTCATGGCTGTCTCCCTCGTCCCGGCGCGGCTGAACGCCCGTTCAGGAACCGCTCCTTGTAAGGTGTGCCGCGCGCCACGAAAATGCCGGTTTGCTTAGGCCCAATGCGCCGCAGCGGCCCGGCGCGGACCGTGCCGTCAACTCGCGACTTGTCAGCCCGCGCCGCTTGGGCCACATCTGCCCCAGAAACCTCGCCCGCCCCCGGGGCGGGCGTCCGACCCAGAAGGATCGCCCATGCGTTCGAAGACCGCCTGCGCCATCGCCTGTTCAGCCCTTGTCGCGATGGGCGGCGTGGCCAGCGCCGCGTCGCAGCTCCTCGGCGAGTTCAACGACTGGAAGGCGTTCAAGTCGGGCGACAGCGGCGCCACCGTCTGCTACGCCCTCTCGCAGCCCCAGAGCACCGAGCCCAAGGGCGCCAAGCGCGACCCGATCTTCTTCATCGTCTCCAACTTTCCCGCCCGCCAGGTGAAGGGCGAGCCCTCGATCGTCATCGGCTATCCGTTCAAGGAGGGCTCCAAGGCGACGGTGGCGGTCGGCGGCGAGACCTTCTCGTTCGTCACCGTCAATTCCGGCACCGATGGCGGCGCCTGGCTTCCCGACAGCGCGACGGAGCAGAAGCTGATCGCGGCGATGCGGGCCGGCTCGACCATGACGGTCAAGGGCACGTCCAAGCGCGGCACCAACACGACCGACAAATACTCGCTGTCGGGCGCCGGCGCCGCGTTCGACCGGATCAACCAGGAATGTCCCTGACGTCGCTGATCGGGCTGACGCGGCCGGAACTCGCCGCCGCGCTCGCCGCCGTCGGCGTCGAGGGCAAGGACGCGCGCATGCGCGCCGGCCAGATCTGGCACTGGATCTATCAGCGCGGGGCGACCTCGTTCGAGGCGATGACCAGCGTCTCCAAGGCGCTGCGGGCGAAGCTGGCGGAGCGCTTCACGCTGGAGCGCCCGGAGATCGTCGAGGCGCAGCTGTCGGAGGACGGCACGCGCAAGTGGCTGCTGCGCTTCGGTCCCGGCATCGAGGTCGAGACCGTCTATATCCCCGAGGAAGACCGCGGCACGCTGTGCGTCTCCAGCCAGGTCGGCTGCACGCTGAACTGCCGCTTCTGCCATACCGGCACGCAGAAGCTGGTGCGCAACCTCACCGCCGGCGAGATCGTCGCGCAGGTGCTCGTCGCCCGCGACGCGCTCGCCGACTATCCCGCCGGCAAGCCGACCGAGCTGCGCCGCGTCACCAATGTGGTGATGATGGGCATGGGCGAGCCGCTCTACAATTTCGACAACGTGAAGGCGGCGATCCAGATCATGGCCGACGGCGAAGGCCTGTCGCTGTCGAAGCGCCGCATCACGCTCTCGACCGCCGGCGTGGTGCCGATGATCGCCCGGGCGGGCGAGGAGATCGGCGCGATGCTGGCCGTCTCGTTGCACGCGGCGCGCGACGAGGTGCGCGACGTGCTGGTGCCGCTGAACAAGAAATACGACATCGACACGCTGCTCGCCGCCTGCCGCGCCTATCCGGGTCTGTCGAACGCGCGGCGCATCACTTTCGAGTACGTGATGCTGAAGGGCGTCAACGATTCCATCGCCGACGCCAAGCTGCTGGTGAAGAAGCTGGCGGGCATTCCGGCGAAGATCAACCTGATCCCGTTCAACGCCTGGCCGGGGGCGCCCTATGAGTGCTCGGACTGGGCCGAGATCGAGAAGTTTGCGGACGTCGTCAACGCAGCCGGCTACGCCTCGCCGGTGAGGACGCCGCGCGGCCGCGACATCATGGCGGCCTGCGGCCAGTTGAAGAGCGAGAGCGTCAAGGAACGCGCCTCGGCGAAATTCGCCGCGCTGCGCTCGGCCGAACTGCAGCGGATGCCGGGCTGAGCGGCCAGAGCATCATCCGAAGACGTGGATGCCGGTTCTTCGAAAAGATGAGGCTCAATCGAAAACCTGGAGCCCCGTTCCGATTCCATCGGAACGGAAATGGCTCTAGGCCTTCAGGGTGTGCTGGGCCGGGGACGCCATCTCGGCCACCAGATCGGACAACGTCAGCGAGGCGAGCGAGGCGCGGATCGCGCCGTCGACACGGCGGGCGACGCCGTCGATCACCCCGGCCGCCGCCTGGGCGAGCGGGCAGTCGGAATTGACGTTGGCGCGGCAGCACACGACCGGATTGTCGTCGACCGCCTGGCGCACGCAGTCGAGGGCGATCTCCTGCGGCTTGCGGGCGAGCCAGACGCCGCCATGGGCCCCGGCCCGCGTCGCCACCACCCCGGCCTGGGCAAGCGCCGAGATGACCCGGCGCAGCACGACCGGGTTGGCGTTGACGCTTTTCGCCATCTCGCCCGAGGTCATGGGATGGCCGGCCTCGCCCGCCTTGCGGGCGGCCAGGATCATCAGCATGTGCACCGCGACGGCGAAACGCTGGCTGTCGGCCATGGCTCTTCCTCTGTGCTAGAGATGCCCTTCCCGCCCCCCCGCCACAAGCCCGCCGCCGCACAATGATGAGCCCGACCTTCGAACTGGACTGCGCCG
>ERZ761602.7269-NODE-7269-length-11860-cov-4.952224_pt1 | contig 11860 bp, 4 predicted proteins | sample MGYA00512165_ERZ761602 | MGnify/ENA primary metagenome ERZ761602 (study PRJEB28899, sample SAMN02445085) | bioreactor sludge metagenome | biome: EBPR sludge; isolation source: Thorneside wastewater treatment plant | place: Australia: Brisbane, Thorneside... | reverse complement strand
GTACGCGGCGTACACGCTCGTGGGCGGGCAGGTCGTGTCGATGAAACCGACGGTGAAGAAGCCCGGTGCCTTTGCGCGGGCGGCGAAGTTGACGCAGTCGTAGTACCGCACGGCCGCGACCACGTCGGCGCCTGGGCGTTCCTTCGTCTCGATGAACTTCGGCCAGCCCGCGATCCGGCCGGCGACCGAGCCGGTGTGGTCGCAGCCGGCCGGCACGCCGGCGGCGAAAAAGCTCACCCGCGCGTCGAGTCCGGCGGCGGCGATGGCCTGGAGTCCGCCCTGGCTCGAGCCCGACACGACGAGCGTGCGCCCGTCCCATTCGGGCTGGGCGGTGAGGAAATCGATCGCCCGCACCAGCCGGAGCAGCATGCCGAGAAAGGTGATCGTCTCGCGCGATTCCCGGCCGGCCCTGCGATAGTCCTTCAGCTCGCCCGCGGCCAGCGCGGCATAGAACGCCTCGTCCCGCCCGTTCGGCAGCCCATGGGCATTGAGATCCATCGCCAGCGCGCCCTCCTTCGCCCAGCCGACGGCCGCGCCGAGGGAGGACGAACGCACGCCGGCGCCGTGCACCGTGAGGATGGCGGGCAGGCTGCGCGGTTTCGCCCCCGCCGGCCGGGCAAAATACGCCGAGACGGGCTTGCCCACGCTGTCGGCCTGAAGGTCGAACGCGTCGATCCCTGCCGCCGGCGATTTCACCGGCGTGAGCCGCGGGTTCATGGGCACGGAGGCCAGCAGCTTCTTCTTGCCGTCCCAGAAATCCCCGAAGTCGGCGGGCACGGGCAGGCTCGGCCTGATCTCCCTGGGCGCGATGCCGGCGGCGGCGCTGGCCGCCACCTTCTCTCCGCCACCTTCGAAGGTCACGTTGCACTGCAGGAAGCCGGGCTCATTCAGCGAGCCGGTGATCGTCGCCTGGCCCCCGGTGAGCGCGGCGCGACCGGTGCGGCGAGGGTCCACGCCATCCTTGCTCAGCGTCCACGTCACCTCGCCGCCTTCGAGCGGCTTGCCGTCGCGTTCGGCGCGGACCGTGAAGGTGACGGTTTCGCCGCGGGCGTAGAGCGCGTCGCTGCGGTCGGCGGACACCTTGACGGCGTGGCGGGTCGACGGCTTCGCCTTTTCAGCGGCCGGGGCGACCGCGATCGCAACCACGAAGGCGCTGAGGGTGCAGAACGGCAGGAATCTTTTCATGGGGTATGAAACAACGATCGCTATGTAACGGAGCCGGGGGCAGGAGTGAACCACGAAGCACACGAACCACCCGAAAGAGGGAAGGGCCCCTTCGTTTCCTTCGGGTGGTTCGTGTGGTTCGTGGTTCCTCCCTCCGAACAAGTCGGGCTCTAGGCCAGGATCGCCTTCACCACCTTGGCCGGCTCGACGCCCGTCAGCCGCTGGTCGAGGCCCTGCGCGCGATGGGTGAACCGCAGGTGGTCGATGCCGAGGCAGTGCAGGAGGGTGGCGTTGAGGTCGTGCAGGCTGACCGGATCGCGCACGATGTTGTAGGAGAAGTCATCCGTCTCGCCGTACACCACGCCGCCCTTCACGCCGCCGCCGGCCAGCCAGACGGTGAAGCAACGCGGGTGGTGGTCGCGGCCGTAATTCGTCTTCGTGAGCGTGCCCTGCGAATACACGGTGCGGCCGAACTCGCCGGCCCACACCACCAGCGTGTCGTCCAGCAGCCCGCGCTGCTTGAGGTCCGCGATGAGCGCGTAACAGCCGCGGTCCGTATCCAGGCACTGGATCTTCAGGTGTTCGGGCAGCGTGCCGTGCTGGTCCCAGCCGCGGTGGTTGATCTGCACCACGCGCACGTTGCGCTCGGCCAGCCGCCGCGCGAGCAGGCAGCTCGCGGCGAACGAACCCGGGGTCTTCACGTCGGGACCGTACATGTCCAGCGTGGCGGCGGACTCGCCGCTGAAGTCCGTGAGGTCCGGCACGCTCGTCTGCATGCGGAAGGCCATCTCGTACTGCGCGATGCGCGTGAGGGTCTCCGGGTCGCCGTGCCGCGCATGGGCGCGCTGGTTGAACTGGTTGAGCGCATCCAGCATGGTCCGCCGGGTCATGGGATCGACGCCGTTGGGATTCTCCAGGAACAGCACGGGATCGGCGCCCGCGCGCAGCGCGACGCCATTGTGCGTCGTCGGCAGGAACCCGCTGCTCCACATGCGGGTGAAGAGCGCCTGGGCCGCGACCTTGGGCGAGAACCGCGGCGTGAGCACCACGAAGGCCGGGAGGTCGTTGTTGTCGCTGCCGAGGCCGTAGGAGATCCACGAGCCGATGCTCGCCTTGCCGGGAATCTCGCTGCCCGTCATCAGGAACGTGCACGCGGGATCGTGGTTGATCGCGTTGGTGTGCACGCTGCGCACGATCGCGAGTTCGTCGACGACCTTGGCCGTCCAGGGCAGGAGGTCGCTGACCCACGCGCCGCTCTGGCCGTACTGCTTGAACGGGAAGATCGACGGCGCGACGGGGAAACGGGACTGGCCGCTGGTCATCGTCGTGATCCGCTGGCCCTGCCGGATCGAATCGGGTAGCTCGACGTCGAAGTACTCCTGCAGCTTCGGCTTGTAGTCGAAGGTGTCGAGCTGCGACGGCCCGCCATTCATGTGCAGGTAGATGATCCGTTTCGCCTTGGGCGCGAAGTGCGGGAAACCTGCCAGGGGCGGGTGCACGCGGGCATTGAGCGCATCCGGGCCCTTCGCGGCGCGCAGCCGCGGGGCCAGGAGGTTGAACGCGAGCCCGCCCAGCGCGAGTCCCGCCCCGGAGAAAAACTGCCGGCGGGTGAAATGGTTCAGGAATTCGTGACTGGGATTCATCGAAAGGGAGGAACCACGAAACACACGAAGGACACGAAACTCATGCCCATCCGCTTCCGGCTTTGGTGTGTTTCGTGTATTTCGTGGTTGGAATTCAGTTCCGGACGATCGTTTCGTCGAGGTTGAGGAGGAGGTTGGCGACCATCGTCCAGGCGGCGAATTCGGCGACGGGCAGCGTCGCCGAAGGCTTCGACTCGCCGTTGGCAATCACCTGGCTGGCGGCCTCCGTGTGCCCGGCGTAGTGGGCGCGGTGGGTGGAGAGGGTATCGGCGAGCAGCTTCAGCTCCACGCCGTCCGGCGCGCGAGCCGTCACGGTGCGGAACGCGAGCTTCAGTCGCTCGCCGTCACTGCTGGTGCGCAGGAGCAGCCGCTCGGCCAGGGCGCGGGCGGCCTCGAACTGCTGCACGTCGTTCATCAGCGCGAGGGCCTGCAGCGGGGTGTTGGACCGGGCGCGGCCGACGCAGAAGGTCTCGCGGGCGGGCGCGTCGAACGTCGCCATCGCCGGCGCCGGCGCGGTGCGTTTCCAGAAGGTGTACACGCTGCGCCGATACAGCGCGGCGCCCTTGTCCTGCACGTACGTCTTGGTGTTGCTGCCGCCGAAGGCGACCGGCTCCCAGATATTCGCGGGCTGGTAGGGCCGCACCGGCGGTCCGCCGATGGCGGGATTGAGCAGGCCGGAAAGCGCCAGCGCCTGGTCGCGCAGGACCTCGGCGTCGAGCCGCAGGCGCGGGCCGCGCGCGAGCAGCCGGTTCTCCGGGTCGCGCTCGAGCAGCGCGGGTGGCGTCACCGAGTCCTGACGGTACGTGCGCGAGGTCACGACCAGCCGCACGAGCCGCTTCACGTCCCAGCCCGTGCGCACGAACTCGCTCGCGAGCCAGTCGAGCAGCTCGGGATGCGTGGGCATCTCGCCCTGCACGCCGAAATCCCCCGGGGTGCGGACCAGCCCCGCGCCGAGGAGCTGCTGCCAGTAGCGGTTGACGGTCACGCGGGCCGTGAGCGGGTGCTGCGGGTCCACGAGCCAGCGCGCAAAATCGAGCCGGCTCAGGCGTGCGCCGCTTCGCGCGGCCGGCGGCAGGAAGGATGGAGTCGCCGGCTCGACCTTCTCGCCGGGCTTGTCGTATTGCCCGCGGACGAGCACATGGGCCGGCAGCGGCTCGTCGCGCTCGCGGGCGATCAACGTCGAGGGGTAGGTCAGTTCATGATACGTCTGCTCGCTCATGAGCCGCCGCACGGCATGCAGCTCGGGTTCCACGTCCGGACGGAAACGCACGTTGATGTAGTCGCGGTGATAGCGTTCGAGCCGCGCCTTCTCCTCCTCGTTCTGCTGGTTGCCCGAGAGGCCGAGCAGGAACTTGATGTCGTGCCGGATCGGCAGTTCGAAGTTGTCGCGCGCCGCCGTGCGCAAGGGGCGCGACCAGGCCGCGCTGGAGAGCAGCGGGTCGTCGGCCTCGCTCGGGCTCTTGATCGCGGCGCCGGCCCGGTCCCACCAGCCCGCTCCGTCGCTCTGGGCGACGCGCACGCCGGTGTAGGCCTTGCCTTCCGCCACGCCGCCGTCGCACGCGCTGAGCTCGAGCCGCGCATACGCGCCGGCGGCGGGCAGCGGTCCGCCGTAAAGCGCCGTCGCGGCCACCTCCGGGCCGAACGCCGTGCGATCGCCCCAGATCATGCGCCGCGTCTTTTCCTTCGACACGAACTCCACGCTGACGGCCCGCGGCGGGCGCACCGCATCGGGCTGGAAATGGACGAAGGCGCGGACCTCGGTCGGCACCGTGAGCCGGACATCCTCCGCCGTGAAATTGAACTTCCGCTCGGCGCGCCCTTCGAGCCGCAGCGCGCGCTTTCCGCCCGCGACCGGGACGTCTGCTCCGGTCCGCCATTCGCCCGCGGCGGGCGGCGCGCGGAAATCCGACACCGCGACCAAATCCGAATCCTCCGCGAAAATCACTTCGTAGGCCACCGGCGTCTTCGCGGCCTTGGCCACCGTCTTTCCCCCGGCGATCAACGCCTCGACCCGCGCCGTCAGCGCCCGCTCCAGCGGCGTCACCTCGCGCGTCACCTGGTGGATGCGGGCCTGCAGCTTCGGGTCTTCCGCGATGGTGACGATGGGGCCGGGGAGGCGGACGTTGCCGTCCCACACCCGGTCGGCCAGTCCCTTGAAGATCGCGCCCATCGCGTAATATTCGCGCTGCGTCAGCGGGTCGAACTTGTGGTCGTGGCACGACGCGCAGTTGGCGGTGAGTCCCATCCACACCGCCGACGTGGTATCCACGCGATCCGCCGTGTTGCGCATCTCCGCCTCCGCCTCGATGGCGCCGCCTTCCGCCGTGGTGAGGTGGTTGCGATTGTAACCGGACGCGATCAATTGCTCGGTGTCCGGCTCGGGCAGGAGATCGCCGGCGAGTTGCTCGATCGTGAACTGGTCGTAGGCGAGGTTGCGGTTGAACGCCCGCACGACCCAATCGCGGTAGGGCCAGATGTGGCGCACGTTGTCGAGGTGGAGCCCGTGGGTGTCGGCGTAGCGGACGGCGTCGAGCCAGTGGCGCCCGAAATGCTCGCCGTAGCGCGGGGAGGCGAGCAGCCGGTCGACGAGCCGGTCGTAGGCGCCGGGCGCGCGGTCCTGCAGAAACGCGTCGACTTCCGCGACAGTGGGAGGGAGCCCGGTGAGGTCGAGCGTGAGGCGGCGCACGAGGGTTTCGCGCGAAGCCTCCGGGGAGAGCTGCAGCTTGGCGGCGGCGAGTTTCTGCCCCACGAAGCGGTCGATCGGATGGTCGGACGCGCCGCCCGCGGGCGACGGCGGCTCCGGACGGGCAATGGCCTCGAAGGCCCAGTGCTTTTGATAAACCGCGCCCTGTTCGATCCAGCGTCGGACGAGGTCGCGCTGCTCCGGCTTGAGGGGCGCCTTGTGCGAATCCGGCGGCGGCATCACCTCGTCCTCGTGCGGACTCACGATCCGGTGCCACAACTCGGACTTCTGCGGATCGCCCGGCACCACGGCGCGCACGCCTTCCCGCTCAGCCGTCGCGCCTTCGAACGTGTCCAGCCGCAGCTTCGCTTTGCGGTGGCTGGCGTCGACGCCATGACACGCGAAGCAGTTCGCGGAAAGGATCGGCCGGATGTGCTCGTTGTAGGTGACCTTGTCGGCGGCGGAAAGTGCGGCCGGGAGGAGCGAGGCGACAACGGCGAGACGGCGAAAAGACATGGGGAAGAGCGGCCGAAAACGGGCCTTCCTTAAGTAAACGGATCGGCACCCGCGTCAACCCGTCCCCGGCGACGAATCCGCCGTGCCGCGTGACGCGGCGGCTAAGCCGGAGGGGGCCAGTCGCGTGCCGCAGGGTGGAGCCGCCTGTCCCCAGGCGGCTTACGGCTCAGCCGGACCCAGGTGGAGCCTTCAAATCGCCCGGGAAATCGGCCGCACTGAAAGGTGGAGCGGCTTGTCCTCAAGCCGCTAGCGATCGGGCCATCGAACGTCAGCCGCCTGGGGACAGGCGGCTCCACCCCGGGCATCGTCCGACTCAGGCCATGATCTTCGTGTAGGCGCGGCCTTCGTTCAGGTCGATGCGCTCCGGGCGGCCCTGATGGGGGTAAATGACCTTGGTGTGGTCCATGCCGAGCAGGGCCAGGATGGTCGCATGCAGATCGTGGACATGCAGCTTGTCCTTCACGGCATAGAGGCCGAGCTCATCGGTCGCGCCGATGACCTGGCCGCCGCGGACGCCCCCGCCTGCCATCCACATCGAGAAGCCGCTCGGGTTGTGGTCGCGGCCGCCCCGCTGCTCGCTCATCGGCGTGCGGCCGAATTCGCCGCCCCAGATCACCAGGGTCTCGTCGAGCAGCCCGCGCGCCTTCAGGTCGGTCAGCAGCCCGGCGATCGGTTTGTCGACGGACCGGCACAGACGGCCGTGGCTCGCCTCGAGCTGGGTGTGGCTGTCCCAGGCGCTGCCGGCGCCGCTGTAAAGCTGGACGAATCGGACGCCGTGCTCGACCAACCGGCGCGCCAGCAGGCAATTGCGGCCGAACACCGCCGTTTCCTTCTCATCGAGGCCGTACAGCGCCTTGGTCGCCGCCGTCTCCTTGCGCAGGTCCACCACGCCCGGCGCCTCGGCCTGCATCTGGTAGGCGAGTTCGTAGCTGCGGATGCGTGCCTCCAGCTCGGAGTTGTCCGCCCGCGGGGTGCGGTGGATCCGGTTGAGTTCGCCGAGCAGGTCGAGCTTGGCCCGCTGCCGCTCGGCGGTGAGCCCCTTCGGCGTCTCGAGATGGCGGATCGGCACGCCGTCGGGGCTGAATTCCACGCCCTGGTGGACCGCGGGCATGAAGCCGGTGCCCCAGTTGCGCGTGCCATTGATGACCTCCTTTTCGCTGTCCTTGAGGACGACGAATCCCGGCAGGTTCAGGTTGACCGTTCCGATGCCGTACGAGACCCAGGCTCCCAGCGAAGGCCGCCCGCCAAAGACGGAGCCGGTGTTCATCTGGCAGACGCCGCCGGCGTGATTGATGCCGTCGGAAACGCACGAGTTGATCACCGCCAGGTCGTCCGCGTGCGCCGCGACGTGCGAGAACCAGTCCGAAATCCAGAGCCCGCTCTGGCCGTGCTGCTTCCACTCGCGCTGCGAGCCCATGATCGGGTTGCCGGACTCGCCCATCGCAAGGATCGGCTCCTTGAACCCGGCGGGCAGCTTCTGCCCGTCCAGCTCGTTGATCAGCGGCTTGCGATCGAACGTATCCAGGTGGCTGGGACCGCCCTCCATGAACAGGAAGATGACGTTCTTCGCCCGGCCGAGGCGGCGCGGGAGCTGGCGGGCGGCTTCGGTGACCCCGGCCGTGGCGCCCAGCACCGGCTGGCCGAGCAGCGCGGAAAGCGCGACCGCGCCGAAGCCGCAGCCTGCGGTGCGGAGGAAATCGCGACGCGACGAGGGTCGATCGTAGTGGTGGCAGGGCATGGCGGGGGAGAAGGGGTGGTGGTTCTGATCGGAAGGCTCCGCTCCGTCGGGGCCGCGCGGCGGTGGGCGCAGCCCGGGGGAGGCGGCAGGTTTAGTGCAGCGTCAGGAATTCGTTGGAATTGAGCAGCACGTGGCACAGGTCCGTCATCGCGCGGCCGCGCGGGTCCGTGCTTTCCGCCACGACGGCGGTCCCCGTCCACTCGAAGGCCGCGCTCGCCGGCGCGGCGGGTGTCCACACCAGGCCGGTGGAGGCCGGCCAGCGCGCGGTTTCCGGCGTGAGCGCATCCTCGGCCAGGCCGCCTCCCACCACCCGCACCCCCTCGATCCGGCCATCGAACTGGTGGGGCCCGCGGCGATAGAGCCCGCCGATCACGGGCGAGGCCAATCCGATGCCGATCCGGCCAACGATGCCATGTTTCACCGTGGCGGTGCGCCGGGCGGAGCCGGGACTGCCGAGCTCCTGCACGGCAAACGTCACCGTGCCCTCGGCGCACGAGACCCGCGCACTCACGTGATGGGTTTTCTGCAGCGCGAGCAGCAACCCCGACGGCACGACCTCGTACGCGGTGTTGGAGGTGTTGTCCTCGCCGACGACCTGGAGGATCAGGTTGAGCGGCTGGTGCGCGGACTTGCGTCCGGTCAGTCCCAGCGCCCAGCCGTGGCTGTCGACCGAGCTCTTGTCGCCGGTCCAGCGGGACACGATCGTGCGCACCGCCGCGCCGGCGTCGACGCTCGCGGGCGTGATCACCGCCTCGATCGTGAACTCGTCGCCCTCGCGCGGCGCCTGCTTGACCAGCACCCGCTCGTGGGCGGTGTTCTCGTGAAAAAGCCCGGGCTGCCCCGCGGCGGCGAGGTCGGGCGGCAGCGCGAGCGGCGCGGGCGTCCCGCCGGCAGCATCGAGCCGCGAATCGATGAAGCGCTCGGCGAGTTGCCGCTCGGCCGGCGTCGGCGGGCGACCGAGCGTGTTCTCCCAGGCGGCTTCCGGCGTCGGCGACCGCGCCGCGACCATCCGCGCCCGGGCGAGCATCCAGTCGCCGTTCATGAAGAGCAGCGCCTGCAGCGGCGTCGACGTTCCGATGCGCTCGGGCGCGCTGGTAAAGCCCGCCGGCGCGTCCATCGCGCGCAGCAGCTCGTTCTGATTGTTGCGCTTCTTGAGCGTGAAAATCGCCCGCCGCGGCGAGGTGCCGGCATCCTGCGGCGCCCCGCCCTCGGCCGACAGGTCGAGTTCGCCGCTGGCGGCGAGGGCGGCGTCACGGACCTGTTCCGCGTCGAGCCGGCGGGGGCTGAAGCGCCAGAGGTACACGTTGGCGGGATCGACGCGTGCCGCCGTCTCCGTCGCCTGGATGCGCGCGGTCTGGCGGTAGGTCGCCGAGAGCACCAGGTCCCGGTGCAGCCGCTTGATGCTCCAGCCGCCGGCGACGAACCGGCGCGCAAGCCAGTCCAGCAGTTCGGGGTGCGAGGGCGGGCCGCCGAGGCGGCCGAAATCGTTGGGCGTCGGTGCGAGCCCGCGGCCGAAATGGTGCTGCCAAACCCGGTTCACGATCACGCGGCTCGTCAGCGGGTGCTCGGGTTGCGTCAGCCAGGCCGCGAGCGCGCTGCGCCGGCCGGTCGACTGCGGCAGTGGCGTGATCGCCGGCGGGCGCGGATCCAGCAGGGTGAGAAAGCCCGGCGCCACCTCCTGCTCGCCGCGGCGCGACTTCATGCGCGTGGCCGGCGCGCGCGGTCCGGTGTCCGTCGCGACGAGCGCCGGCAGCAGCGGCTTCGGCTTCAGGTGCTCGAACTTTCGCAGTTCCGCCTCGAGCTCCTTGTACCGGGCCTTGTCCGCCGGCGCCTTCAACGCGGTCTGGGGGTTGAAGTTGTCGTGCTCGTATTGCATCTGCCGCTCGGACATCACCGCCAGGATCTGCTCCATCGGCTCCCGCTCCGCCGGCGGCTTCGCGATCATCGCCTTGATGTCGTCGGTGAAACGGCCGTGCGCCCGCTTCACGTTGCGCTCGAGGGTCGGGCCGGTCAGCGCCGCCATCTGCGCGCGGACGTCGGCCGTGGCCCGCTCCCACGCGGCAAGCTGCGCGGCGTGCTCCGCCCGCTCCGCGGTCGAGGCGAGGGTGAGGTCGGTCCGCCAGAGGACATTCTCGAAGAACGCGCGCAGGGCGAAGTAGTCCTTCTGCAGGATCGGGTCGAACTTGTGATCGTGGCAACGCGCGCAGCCGACGCTCAATCCGAGGAAAACCTCGCCGGCGTTGCCCGTCATGTCGTCGACGATGAGCGTGGCCTGCCCGCGCACGTCGCGCTGGTTCCATTCGTAGACCGGGTTGCGGAGATACGAGGTCGCGATCAACACGCCGGGGTCGTCCGGCGCGATCTCATCGCCGGCGAGCTGCTCGCGCACGAAGCGGTCGTAGGGTTTGTCGTCGTTGAAGCTCTTGATGACGTAGTCGCGGTATGGCCACGCCCCCGGCCGGTAGGCGTCGGCGCGATAGCCGTCGCTCTCCGCATAGCGCACGATGTCGAGCCAGTGCTGGGCCCAGCGTTCGCCGTAGCGCGGGCTCGCCAGCAGGGAATCGACGAGCCGTTCGTACGCGTCGGTTCGTTCGTCGCGCACGAAGGCGTCGAGCTGCTCGCGCGTGGGCGGCAGCCCGTGCAGGTCGAAATAGACCCGGCGCACGAATTCGTGCCGGTCCGCCTCCGGGGCAGGCGTGAGTTTCAGGTCCGCGTGCTTCGCGGCGATGAAGCGATCGACGTCGTGGCGCACCCAGGTGTTGCCGGGCAGGGCGGGCGGCACCGGCCGGGCGAGCGGCTGGAAGGCCCAGTAGGCCCGTTGCTCCGCGGTGAAGCCCCACTCGTCCTTCGCCACAGCCGGCGCGGCGCCGGGGGCATCGGCGGGGAAGAACGCCCCGCTCTTCACCCACTGCTCCAGCAGCGCGACATCCGCGGCAGCGAGGGGATCGTCAGGCGGCATCGCGAGGTCGTCGTCGGTGCGGCGCACCGCCTTGATCAGCAGCGACGCCTCGGGCTGGCCCGCGACGACCGCCGCCCCGGTTTCACCGCCGTGGGTGAAGCCGGCAAGCGTGTCGAGCCGCAGTCCCGCCTTCTGCTTCTTCTCGCCGTGGCACTCGTAGCAGTGCTGCGCGAGGATCGGCCGGATCTTGTTCTCGAAAAAGTGGCGCGCCTCGCGGGTGTCGTCCGCGCGGGCCAGCGGCGCGGCCGCCAGCAGGGCGAGGGTCAGCATCGCGATGCCCCGGCGCCGGACGGCGGGGGCGCGAACCACCGCGACCGCGGCGGTCCGCAGCGTTGCCGGGAGCCGGAGCGAAGGAGAGGGGTAGGGGGACATGGGCTGGAGTCAGCGGGTGCGCAGGGTCGGCGGCCGGCCGGTGGGGTGTTCCTTCGAGGCGAAGGCATGAACCAGGCCGGAGGAATGCGTCTCGGTGGTTTCGCGGATGATGAGGAAGGTCACGAGGCCGTTCCGGTCGTCGCGGATGAAGTCGCGCAGGGCGTCGCTGCGAAGCGTCACGGGTTCGCCGGATCCCCCGCGCGGGATCCAGAATTCGCCCAGCCGCACGACCTCTCCCGCCACCAGCCCGGTGTCGGTGCTCGCGGGCAGCGTCTCCCACGTGATCCGTTCCTCGGACCAGCTTTCGCCCGGCGAACCGTCCCGCACCCCGTACACGGCGAAGCGCGAATCCGGCACCATCGCGGAAAAACCCATCCCGCTCGGCTCGGGATCCAGCAGGAGCTGCGCTTCCTCGATCTCCCGGGGGCGGATGTCCGTGAGGTCGAACGTGAGCACCGCGCGGCGCTCGTTGGTCCGGCTCGCCTCGAGGTCGGAGTGCTTCACCATCAGCAGCGGCTGCGTGCCCGGCCGGGTCGCGTTGTTGCCGCGGCGCACGTACGCATCCTGGCCCCGGCCGTACGACGTCGTGATCGACGTCCAGCCGTCGATGTGCTGCGGCGCCTGGAACCGCGCCGGCTCGAACATCGCCGCCGTGGAGCCCGACGCGACATGGAACGACTTGCCCGCGTTGAGGCGGCGGATCTCCGCGCCATCGGGGTGGTTGAGCACGACTTCGCCCTGTCTCTTATACACATCTCCGAGCCCACGAGACAGGCAGAAATCTC
>ERZ761602.7267-NODE-7267-length-11866-cov-4.086022_pt1 | contig 11866 bp, 9 predicted proteins | sample MGYA00512165_ERZ761602 | MGnify/ENA primary metagenome ERZ761602 (study PRJEB28899, sample SAMN02445085) | bioreactor sludge metagenome | biome: EBPR sludge; isolation source: Thorneside wastewater treatment plant | place: Australia: Brisbane, Thorneside... | reverse complement strand
TGGTCGTACTCCGCCGCCGGCCGGCCCCGGGCCCTCACCACCACCTTGTCCGGGCGCCGCTGCACCGATTCCACGGGTGAATCGAGCAGCAGGCGATCCCTGATCGGGCGGAGCAGGGCGCGGACGTACTCCCGGGAGCCGCCGCGGATCGTGCGCCACTGCGGCCTGTCATCCACCTGCAGCAGGCCATGGTTGCGGAAGAAGCGCCCGAAGTGCCCGGCAGGAAAGGCGAGGATGCGGGACGGCTCCGCGGACCAGATCGCGCCGGCCATGGGCAGCAGGTAGTCGTCCACCATGCGCCCGCGGAAGCCGTGGGCCGCGAGGAAGTCGCCGAGCGTGACCTCCGGCGGCGCGGCCACCAGCTCCCCGGCGAGGGCATTGAAGCGCAGGATGTCCCGGAGCATGCGGTGGAAGGACGGGCGGAGGACGTTGCGGCGCTGGGCGAAGATCGCGTCGAAGGTGTTGTCGCCCCGGTACTCGAGGCCGCTGATGGCACACCGGAAGCTGAAGCTCATGTCGCTGGCCTGGGTCGCCACGCCGAGCTCGGCCAGGAGGGCCGTGAATGCGGGGTAGGTGCGCTCGTTGTAGACGATGAAGCCGGTGTCGATGGCGAGCCGCTGCCCGTCCATGGCGACCTCCACCGTGTTGCTGTGGCCCCCTGGCCGGCTGTTGGCCTCGTAGAGTGTCAGGTCACAGTGCTTGCCCAGCCGCCGGGCCGCATACAGGCCCGCGATTCCCGTCCCGATGATTGCAACCCGCACGCGCAAGCAGTCCTGTGGCTGGCTCCCGCGGCATGTTACGTATCCGGATGCCAATTGGATTCAGGAATGTTCCGTAGCCAGCAAGGGGGGAAACTCGCTAGGCTGTCCCCGACGAGGGCAGGGGAGTACGGCGATGACGGCGAAACCGGGGAAGAGCCTCGCCTGGCTGGCGGTGGCCGGGCTCCTGCTGGGCGGTTGCGGGGCGGCGCCCACCCCGCTCACTGCGCTCAACGGCTCCTATGAGCGCGCCCTCGAGCGCACCGCGCCGCTGGCCGTGGTGCTCCAGCCCGGCTCGACGGAGGCCGCCGCGGCCTTCGGCCGCCTGCAGCGCTACTTCGACGGCATGACCGTGGCCTCGGTGCGGGAACAGACCACCGCCGTGTACGCGCCCGGGGGCTACCTGAACGACACCCTCGTCGGCATCGACGGCGCGGACCGGATCGAGGCCTACTTCGCCCACACCATGGAAAAGGCCAGCCTGCTCAAGGTGGAATTCCTGGACCAGGCGCCCGCCGGTATCGACTGGTACGCGCGCTGGCGGATGACCGTCGTTGCCGAGGGCCTGAACGGCGGCGAGCCCGTGGTGACCTACGGGGTCACCCAACTGCGTTTCGACGGGGAGGGCCGGGTGCTGATCCACAAGGACTTCTGGGACTCGGGCACTGGCCTGCATGAGCAGCTGCCCGGGGTCGGTGCCATCGTCCGGGCCGTGCGCGGCGCCGTCGAGGCGGGGGGAGCGTCCGCCCGGTGAGCCTCGCGATCGACCTCTGCGAGCGGGGCCTCGTGCCCGACGCGCTGGCGCGACTCGGCATGCGCCGGCTGATGGCCCGGCGCCTCGCGGCGGAGTCCGGCGACCGGGGCGAGGGCGAGTTCGAGCGCTTCCGCCGGCAGCTCGCCGCGCTCCGCGAGAGCCCCGTGGCCATCGAGACGGCAAAGGCGAACGAGCAGCACTACGAGGTACCAGCGGCGTTCTTCCAGCGCGTCCTCGGGCCCCACCTCAAGTACAGCTGCTGCTGGTACGGTGACGGCGCCCGCACCCTCGGCGAGGCGGAGGAGGCCATGCTGCGCCTTACGGCGGAGCGCGCGGCGCTGGCAGATGGCCAGCGCATCCTCGAGCTCGGTTGCGGCTGGGGCTCGCTGACCCTGTGGATGGCCGCCACCTACCCGGCGAGCCGCATCACCGCCGTGTCCAACTCCACCTCCCAGCGCGACTTCATCCTCGCCCGGGCCCGCGAGCGGGGGCTGGCCAACGTCGAGGTCATCACCGCGGACGCCAACGTGTTCACCACCGCCACCCGCTTCGACCGGGTCGTGTCGGTCGAGATGTTCGAGCACATGCGCAACTACGCGGTGCTGATGGAGCGCATCGCCGGCTGGCTGGAACCGGGCGGCAAGCTGTTCGTGCACATCTTCTGCCACCGCACCCTGATGTACCCCTTCACCGTGGAGGGCGACACGGACTGGATGGCCCGCCATTTCTTCACCGGCGGGCTGATGCCCGCGGAGGACACCCTGCTGCACTTCCAGGAGCACCTCGTCCTGGACGACCAGTGGCGCGTGTCCGGCACCCACTACGAGCGCACGGCCAACGACTGGCTCGTCAACCAGGACCGGGAACGGGAGGCCGTGCTGGCCGTTCTCAACCAGGCCTACGGCCCCGCGGAGGGCCGGCTCTGGTTCCAGCGCTGGCGGATGTTCTTCATGGCCGTTGCCGAGCTGTTCGGTTACGCCGGTGGCACCGAGTGGCTGGTCGGCCACTACCGGTTTGCCCGGTAACGGGCCGATAATCGGGCCATGGCCCAGCTTCTCCTCGCCGGCCTTGCCACCACCACGATGCTGATGTTCGTGGCCTGGCTGATCTCCCTCCCGCTCCGCAACGTCGCCGTCGTGGACATCTTCTGGGGCCCGGCCGTGGCGTCGGCCGGCCTCGCCGCGTTCCTGGGTTCCGTACCGGGCGAGCGGGGGTCGCTCGCGGTGCTGCTCGCGGTGCTCTGGGCCGTCCGCCTGGCACTGCATATTTACTGGCGCAGCCGGGGCCAGCCCGAGGACCGGCGCTACCGCGAGATCCGCGCGCGCAACGAGCCGCACTTCGGCTTCAAGAGCCTCTATCTCGTGTTCGGGCTGCAGGCCGTGCTGGCCACGATCATCGCGCTGCCACTGCTCGGCGCCGCCACCTCCTCAGCGCCGCTCGGTCCCCTCGACCTCCTTGCCGTCGCGCTCTGGCTCGCGGGGTTCATCATCCAGGCCGCCGCCGACCTGCAGATGGCCCGCTTCCAGCAGCGCCCCGACGCGGCCCGCCGGGTCATGGACCAGGGCCTCTGGCGCTACAGCCGCCACCCCAACTACTTCGGCGAGACGGTGATGTGGTGGAGCCTCGGTCTCATCGCCCTCGCCGGCGGTGCCTGGTGGGCGCTCGCCGGCCCGCTGCTGCTGACCTTCCTGCTGCTCAAGGTGTCGGGCGTGGCGCTGACGGAGAAGGACATCGCCATGCGCCGCCCCGAGTACCAGGCCTACATCCGGCGCACGAGCGCGTTCGTGCCGTTGCCACCGCGGGCGTGAGGCGCCTGTCCAGGCGGGTCGGTAAATCCCTGCGCTCGGGCCAGATTTGCGGCGAGACGGCGTCGTTGGTCACGGGCCATAGTCGGCTCCATGGACCCCGGCGGCAACCTGCAATGCTGTAGCCTATCAGGCTACAATGGTGCGCAGTGATTCGGAGCTTCCGCCACAAGGGGCTCCGGTTGCTCTACGAAACCGGATCGGCTCGAGGAGTGCCTCCGGCCCGGGTGGAGCGGTTGCGGGAGATCCTCACCCTGCTCGACGTGGCCGATAGCCCGCTTGACATGGCGTTGCCCGGATTCAGGCTTCACCAGCTCAAGGGCAACCTGGCTCCCGCCTGGAGCATCGCGGTTTCGGGCAACTGGCGAATTACTTTCGTCGCGCTCGCCGGCGATGTATTTGACGTTGACCTGGTGGACTATCACTGAGGATTCCTGCGATGCCGATGAAGGCGCCCGCCCATCCGGGCCGACTGATTCAGAGCGCTTGCCTGCAACCGCTGGGACTGTCGGTCAGCGAGGCTGCCCGGGTCCTGGGCGTGTCCCGGCCGACCCTGTCCAGTCTGATCAACGGCCGGGCCGCCCTCTCGGCCGAAATGGCGATTCGCCTGGAGAAAGCCTTTGGCAGCACGGCGGATGCCTGGGTCCGGATGCAGGCCGCCTACGATCTCTCCAGGGCGCGGGCCCGAGCCGGCAGCATCCGGGTCCGGCGCTATCGGGGCTAGGCCAGCGGGATCAGCTTCCCGTATCAGCCTCGAGAGTAATATGCTCTCACCATGCTTGGCCGCCTCCTCGCCGCTGTTTTCGTTGCCACTGCCAGCCCCGCCGCCCTGGCCGCCCCGTCCCTCTGCGCCACGCCCGAACAGGCCGCGCAGGTCCGGGCCGCCTACGCCACGCCGCCGGCCCCGCCCACCTTCATGGCCGCCGGCAAGCTGGGCCTCAGCGAGGCGGTGGTGCTGAGCGCCCTGGCCGGCAAGGAGGCCACCGGCACCACCGGCGCCGGCTTCCCGAAGGTCTGGGAGTCACTGCAGGCCTGGCCCGATGCCACCACGGTGCTGGTGAAGGGCGGCAACGTGATGGAAGTGCGGGGGCGGATCCCGCCCGGCGAGCCCTCCACCAGGAGCGCGTTCTTCAACCTGAAGCAGGACGGCGCCGGTCTCGCCGGCCACCTGCGCCCCGACCTCATGGGCGCGATCTACGCGGTGGAGCTCGCCGGCGCGGCGGGACCGCTGCGGGGCATCACGTTCGTCGATGGGGACGGCGGGAGCCTCTTCGGCGTGTACCTGCCGGAGGGGGCGTCCGACCAGCCGGCACTCGTGTCGGCATTCGCCGCTACCCGCGCCCTGCTCGCTGCATTGCCACGCGCCTGCCCCTGACGGCCTGCGGCCGATCGTCGCACGGCACGCTGCGGCCGGCGGGCCGCCACTAGCATCTGGGGCTGGCATACCCGGAGCGTTCCCATGAGCACCGCCAAGCAGATCCTCTTCAAGCCGCCCTACATCGGGCTGCTCGCCTTCGTCAGCGTGTTCCTGCTGCAGGGTCTCGGCCACACCCTGATGATCGTCATGGAGCTGCTGCTCGGCCACGAGTACATGTTCCACACGGCCTTCGCCCTGGGGCTCGCGGGCCTCGGCATGCTCCTCTACGGCATGACCCGCACGAGCGAGATCTCGGCGACCTGGTGGGGCTACTTCGCCGCGATGGCGCTCTGGACCGGGTGGGTCGAGTTCACCTTCATCGTCTATGCGCTGCAGATGGAAGTGAAGCCCATCGTCGACGCGACCTCCGGCGAGATCTTGACCAAGCCCGAGTACCTGGTCATGGAGGCCTCGGTGGGCGTGATGCTCGTGACCTTCCTCTACTTCCTCCTCAACAAGGAGACGAAGTGCAACTTCTTCCACTGGCTGCAGAAGAACCTGCGCCTGCCGGTGGGCAAGCCCAACCCGCGGCACGAGCGCAACTTCGCCCTGATCACCTTCATCGAGAGCATCTACCTGCTCTGGTTCTTCTACACGTTCCTCCTGGTCCTCTACAACGAGGCCTGGCTCGGCGCGACCCATCCGGTGACCTACCTGCTCTTCGGGCTCAACACGATCTGGGCCGTGTTCCTCTTCTCCCGCATGATCAAGATGTGGAAGGTGCCGACGGCGATCCGCTACGCCATCGCCACCGGCATCATCGCCTTCAACAGCTACGAGCTGGTCGGCCGGTGGGGCATCGGCGAGGACATCTGGGTGCAGCCGTCCAAGTACGCGCTGGAACTGACCGTGATCCTGGGCACCCTGGCGTTGATCACCCTCGCGTCCTGGCTGACGCCGGACCACATCAAGGCGAAGATCGACCGGGAGGCGAGGGCGATGGAGCAGGCCCAGAGCCAGGCCGGGTCGGCGGGCGGCTAGCGGCTGCGCAGGCGGGCCAGCAGTTGCTGGCCCGCCCGACCATCCACGGGCATGCCGAGCCGCTGCTGCTCGGCCTTGATCGCGGCGCGGGTCGCGGCGCCGATCATGCCATCCACCTCGCCGATCGCGTGTCCCCGCGCGAGCAGCAGCGTCTGCAACTCGCGGCGCTCGGCCCGGGACAGGCCCGGGTCGTCGGTCGGCCAGGGTGTCGCGAAGGGGCCGCCGCCCCGGAGGCGGTCGGCCAGGTGGGCGATCGCGAGCGCGTAGCTCTCGGCCGCGTTGTAGCGGTAGATGGCGTCGAAGTTGCGGAACACCAGGAAGGCGGGGCCGCCAGCGCCGGCCGGCAGCAGCACGGCGGCCCTGTCCGGGCCCGCGAACGGCCCGCCATCGATGCGCCGCACGCCGGCCGCCTGCCATTCGGCGAGCGGGCGCCGGGCCCGGCGGCCGGCCCGTGAGGCGTCGAAGCCCGCCGGCAATCGGACCTCGTAGCCCCAGGGCTGCCCACGCTGCCAGCCGGCGTCGACCAGGAAACCCGCCGTCGAGGCCAGCGCATCGGGGATGCTGCCCACCAGGTCCCGGCGCCCGTCCCCGTCGAAGTCCCGGGCGAGCCGCAGGTAGGTGGAGGGCATGAACTGGGTATGCCCGAAGGCGCCCGCCCAGGAACCGCGCATGTCGTCCGCCGCCACGTCGCCCCGCTGCACGATCTTCATCGCCGCGTAGAACTCGCCCCGGAAGTAAGGCTGGCGCCGGCCATTGCAGGCGAGGGTGGCGAGTGAGACGAGCACGGGCCGCTGGCCGAAATTGCGGCCGTAGTTGCTCTCCACGCCCCAGACCGCCACGACGGTCGCCGGGTCGACACCCGGTTGTTGCCCGATGGCAGCGAGTTCCGCCTCCCACGCCGCCAGCATCGTGCGGCCGTCGGCGATGCGCTCGTCGTCCACCAGGGCGGCCAGGTAGTCCCAGACCGGGGTCGTGAACTCGGGCTGGCTGTCCAGCAGCGCCAGCACCGACGGGTCCGGCGCGAGGGGTGCGGTCAGGCGCGCGAAGGTGTCAGCCGTCACGCCGGCCTGTTCCGCCTCCTGCTGGAGGCCCGCCAGGCAGCGCTGGAAGTCAGCGTCGGCCCGGGCGTCGGGCATGAGGCAGAGGCTCGCGAGCATCGCGGGGAGAAGGCGCACCTTGGTGATGGTGGCACAGTTCGGTCATCACTAGAATCAGGCCATGAACACCCTGTTGCGTCCGTTCCCCGCCGTTGCCGTCTTCGCCCTGGCCCTGGCCGCCTGCGCCACGAACCCGGTTACGGGCCGCAAGGAAATCCAGTTCGTCTCCGAGGCGAGGGAACTCCAGATCGGGTCGCAGGAGTACGCGCCGACCCGCCAGAGCCAGGGGGGTGACTTCAGGGTGCTGCCCGAGCTCACGGCCTACGTGAGTGGCGTCGGCCAGAAGCTTGCCGCGGTGTCGGACCGGCAACTGCCTTACGAGTTCGTCGTCCTGAACAGCTCCGTGCCGAACGCCTGGGCCCTGCCCGGTGGCAAGATTGCCGTCAACCGGGGCCTGCTCACCGAGCTCGACAACGAGGCGGAACTTGCCGCGGTGCTTGGCCACGAGATCGTCCACGCGGCGGCCCGCCACGGCGCCAAGGCCCAGGAGCGGGGCACGCTGCTGCAGGTGGGCATGGTGGCCGCCCAGGTCGGCGTGGCCATGAGCGATGTCGGCACCACGGCTGGCAACCTGATGGTGCAGGGGGCTGGCCTCGGCGCCGCGCTGGTGAGCCAGAAGTACAGCCGGGAGGCTGAACTGGAGAGCGACCTCTACGGCATGCGCTACATGCAGCGCGCGGGCTACGACCCGCGGGGCGCCGTGACGCTGCAGGAGAAGTTCGTGAGGCTCGCCCAGGCCGGCGGCCGCGGCCAGAACTGGCTGGAAGGCCTGTTCGCCAGCCACCCGCCGTCACCCGAGCGGGTGGCCCGCAACCAGGCGACGCTGGCCGAACTGGGTAACCCGGGTGGCGACCTCGGCCGGGAGCGGTACGCGGCCCGCGTGGCGCCGCTGCTCGCCATGAAGCCCGCCTATGACAAGGCAGACGAGGCGCTGGCGCTCGCCCGCAAGAAGGACCTGTCGGGTGCGCGCAGGCTGGCCGCGGAGGCGGCCCGGCTGGTGCCCGCGGAGGCGCGCTTCGTGCAGCTCCAGGGCGACATTGCCCTTGCGCAGCAGGACCCGCAGGCCGCGCTGGCGTTCTACCGCAAGTCCATCGCGCTGGACGACGGCTACTTCGCGGCCCACCTGGGCGCGGGAACGGCGGAGTACCTGCTCAGCGCCGGGGACCGGGGCGAGGCCGAACTGACGAGAAGCGCGCAGCTGCTGCCCACGGCACCGGCGCTCTACTACCTGGGCTCCATCGCGAAGGAGGCCGGCGACCGGCAGCGGGCCATGGACCTCTTCAAGGGCGCGGCGGCCTCGAAGAGCGAGCTGGGCCAGCAGGCGGCGGTGGAGTACGCGCGGCTCAACTTCGCCGACAATGGCACGAAGTACATCGCCAGCGGGCTGCAGCTGGACGCCCGCGGCCAGGTCGTGGCGGTCGTGGAGAACCGGGCACCTTTCCCGGTGAGCCAGATCCTGCTCACCCCCGTGCTGCTCGATGCGAACGGGCGCATCGCCCAGGAAGGCCGCCAGCTCCGGATCGCCGGGCCCGTGCAGCCCGGCGAGCGGGCCGCCGTCAGTGCAGGCATCGGCACCGTGACCGAGGACGTCCGGGCAAGGCTGCGGATCCGGGTGGACGGCGTCCGCGCCGAGTAGTTCCGTGTACCCAATGACGTAGGAGCGGCTTCAACCGCGACCACCTCGCTGGCCTCGGGGCCGCTGAGCGCACAGAGGGGGGCGGCCGACGCCTGCCTTATGTCTGGTCCTGGGCGCGGTACGTATCCGCGTTTGACTCCGCACATCTTGCCGCGTAGCGTCGGTAACTCGGGCGCAACAACAATCACTGCTGCTTTCCCGGTTCTCCGCGTGGTCGCCCCCCCCACGACAGCCAAGTTGCACCTCTCACGCCATCGCGAGACTGGAACGGGATATGAGCATCGGCGTCACAACGAAGCGCTCGCCACGGATCTTCCGGTGCCTGGTTGTCGGGCTGGGGCTGGTCGGCGGGGTCACTGGCAACACGGCGATGGCGGTGACTCCGCAGGTGTCGGCGGGCGGTGCGCACTCTCTGGCCCTCAAGGCTGACGGCATCGTCTGGGCGTGGGGCTCGAATGCCGCGGGCCAACTTGGCACGGGAGGCACGTCAGCCAGCCTCGTGCCGGTACCGGTGGCTGGGCTCAGCAATGTGACCGAGGTAGCTAGAGGTGAAACTCACACTATTGCGCTCACGGTTGATGGCACCGTCTGGGCGTGGGGCTTCAATTCCTCCGGGCAGCTCGGCAACAACAGCACCACGGTCAGTCTAGTGCCGGTGCCGGTGGCTGGGCTCGGCAATGTGGTCGCGGTGTCTGGCGGCCAGAATCACACTTTGGCGCTGAAGGCCGACGGTACCGTTTGGTCTTGGGGTGCCAATTCCTGGGGGCAGCTTGGCAACGGCAGCACCTTGAGCAGCTCTGTGCCGGTGCCAGTGGCGGGCCTCAGTAACGTGATTGCGGTGGCTGGCGGTGATAATCACACCCTCGCACTCAACGCCAATGGGACGGTCTGGGCCTGGGGCGCAAATTTCTACGGAGAACTCGGTGCCAGCGGCACTTCGCTCAGCCTCGTACCGGTGCCGGTGGCCGGGCTCGGCAATGTGGTCGCGGTGGCTGCCGGCCAGAATCGCTCTCTGGTGCTCAAGGCCGACGGTACCGTCTGGTCTTGGGGGAACAATTCCACTGGGCAGCTCGGCAATGACAGCAACACCAATAGCAGCGTGCCGGTACCGGCAGCTGGTCTCGGCAACGTAGTTGCGGTGTCTGGCGGCCAGAATCACACTCTGGCGCTCAAGGCCGACGGTACCGTCTGGTCTTGGGGTGCCAATTCCTGGGGGCAGCTTGGCAACAACAGCACCGTGAGCAGCCGTGTGCCGGTGCCAGTGGCTGGGCTCAATAACGTGATTGCCGTGTCTGGTGGGTTTCTTCACTCCCTGGCTCTCAAGTCCGATGGCACCGTTTGGGCTTGGGGACAAGGCTTAAATGGGCGGCTCGGTATCAACAGTACCGGGAATAGAACCGTGCCAGTGCAGGTAAAGGGTCCTGCCGGGGTAGGCGTCCTCAACCTTGGTCCGTCGGGGTCGCAACCCGGCACGCTTGTTCTGAGCAATGACACTCCGATCTGGGACAACGCTCCCCCTGCCGGCCCCTCAACTCAGCTGCGCTGGACAGTCAGCTCTGGCGCCACGAGCTACGAGGTCTTCCGCAACGGCACCAAGATCTACCCGACCAGCGGCACCTACTCCGGGCTGTCATTCCGAAACGAACTCGGCCTGACAGCGGGGCAGACCTACACTTACCAGATCGTCGCCAGTAATCCGGCCGGCACTCGCCAGAGCAACACGGTTGTCGTCGGTCCCATGCCGGGTGCCCCCGTGGCGCCGACCATCAGCTCGGTATTGCCGGCCGCTATCCCCCAGGGCAACGGCTACCAGGATGTGACTCTGACCGGTTCGGGCCTGACCGGCGCCAGCTGGCACGAGTTTTCTACCGACGGCGGCGCCACCTGGGTGCCGGCCGAGTCGAGTCCGGTCGTCAACAGTTCGACCTCCATCACGGTGGGTGTCAACAACACCATCGTCCGTACCGTGCGTATCCGCGTCTGCGCGGCCTATGGAAGTGCCCTCTGCTCGTCCGGCAGCGTGCCGGTGACGATACAAGCGTCAGCAACGCCCATTGCCCCGACGGTGAGTGGTGCAATCCCGAACGCCATCGCTCAGGGCACCAGTTCCCAGACTATCGCCCTGACGGGTACTGCCTTCACCGCGGCGAACCGTGCGCAACGGTCGACGGACGGCGGAGCCACTTGGTCGTGGATCGCCGCTGCACCGTTGGTCAGCAGCCCCACCTCGATGACCGTCACCGTGGCCGATACGCAGCCCGGTACTGTGCAGATCCGTGTGTGCGCTTTGGATGGCAGCAGCGCCTGCTCATCTGGAATCCCACTGCTCATCCAGGCCAGTGTGCCCCCCGCACCCGCACTGACGTTCGTCAATCCAGGGACCGTCCTTCAGGGAGTAGGTCTTCGAGTCGTGACCCTCGTCGGCAGCGGGATTACGCCGACCAGTTGGCCCCAGTACTCGATAAATGGCGGGATGACCTGGTCTTGGCAGCAGACTCCCCCGACATTTCCTCCTGGTGGATCATCCGTCACCGCGACTTTCGACAACTCGGGAACCGGGACTGTGCTCTTGCGTCTCTGTTCTTCCTACGGTAGCGCCTCCTGCTCTGGATCCGTAACGGTAGACATACTGCCGGTGTCTTCCCCGACAGGCCTGGCGACTGTATGTCCAGCCGACGTCTGCCCGACAGCGGCAACGCGAGCCATTGTCATCGCGCACGGGTGGCACGCGAACGCTTTCGGCTGGGTCAGGGATATGGCTCTCGCCACCTGCGGGCGGCTCACCGACTCACAGCCGTATTCGTACGCTCAAGATCAGGCCGACTCCATGACCCTGGTCTGCTCGAACGGCATGTGGGACGTCTGGATCGTTGACTGGAGTACCTTGGCGTTCGATCCGGAGTTTTTCATCCGGCGATGGTTTCCCCCGCGGGCGTATAACAACGCGGAGTCTGCCGGCGCCACGGTGGCCAAGATCCTTAACGGGTTCGGTCGCTACCGGCACTATCACCTCATCGCCCACAGTGCCGGGTCGAACCTGATCGACACTGTCACCCGCCGAATCGTGGACGGCGATGTACACGCGACATTCCTGGATGCATTCGATCCATCGGCCAGCATGAACTTCTCGAAGTACGGGGAAAAGGCCGGCTGGGTTGACAACTACGTCGACTACAGACCGCTGGGGGGATCGCCGGGGCTGGACAAGACCGATTTGCTGCTGGCGGCGGGCGTTAATGTGGATGTCTCGCCGTCGTCCTTGAACCTGGCCTGCATTGTCGACTGTCCCCACGGACGGCCGTATCGCTTCTACGGCCAGAGGATTCCTTCGGATTCATTCGCCAATGGCGATGATCCG
>ERZ761602.7265-NODE-7265-length-11873-cov-5.938145_pt1 | contig 11873 bp, 10 predicted proteins | sample MGYA00512165_ERZ761602 | MGnify/ENA primary metagenome ERZ761602 (study PRJEB28899, sample SAMN02445085) | bioreactor sludge metagenome | biome: EBPR sludge; isolation source: Thorneside wastewater treatment plant | place: Australia: Brisbane, Thorneside... | reverse complement strand
TGACGTGGGTGCGGACCTTCCAATTGCGGGTGCCGATCGTGACGCCGTTGTTGAACAGATCTGCAGCTACGGTCGCCGGTGCGTCGGCTGCGTCGCAGCTCTCGTCTCCGTCGGTGACGAGGATGATGTTGACTGATCGACAAGGCGGGTCGCTCGCGCTCAGCGGGGTAGGATGGGTGAAACTCAGCCCGTTGGGGCAGTAGTTCGAGGTCGACCAGTCACTCCATCCTGCGCGTAGATACTGGGCGGCGGACTGCAGTGAGCCTGCCAATGGGGTGGCGCCCATGGCGAAGAGCTCACGGTCTCCCGCGCACTGGCCATCGAACCAGTCGAGAAGGGTGTTCGTGTTGTCCGGCGCGGTCGGGCTGTCCTGTTTGATCGGGACCAATATGCGGCCGCCGTTGCGCCAGACGCCCTCGGCATAGTTCGGTGCGCCCGGGCCCGCACCCGTCGAGCAGGCGGGGAACACGCCGCAGGTGTTGGCTGTGTTCGTGTAGTTGCACCCGTAGTTCTCACCGTACAATCCCGTTGCGTACAGCGGACAGTCGCAACCAGAAGTACCGGAGCCGATGCCCGCCGGCTGGCAATCGCCTGGCCGACTCCGGACACAATCCTCGACGCACGCACCGCCCCCACACGCGCTGATCTGCGGGGCGAACGTCGCCAGGCCGAAGTTCACCTGGCCGCTGAAGGCCTGGATGGTTTGCCGCATGGCGCACTTGGCGTCATTCAGGCGGCTCGGGTACAGCCCGCACGAGTTGTTCGTGACGCCCGTCGTGGGACAGGTCTCCGGGAAGTTGGAGAGCGGCGCCGTGCACTGGACCATCGACCCCGACGTGTCCACGACGACCATGAAGTACGGCTTCGCGGGCGCAGGCCAGTCGCTCGGGTTCGGCGACAGACACGCGGCGGGCTCCTGCGCTTCGGCGGGGGCGGTGGCGAGCAGCGCGCTGCCTCCGAAGGCGGCGAGGCCGGCCAGGAAGAAAGGGGCGAGGGAGAGTGTTCGACGGTGGAACATGGGGCCTCGAGGGGGGCGGGTCAGCGCCGCGACTCGCGTCTCGGTGTGTGAAGACACCTGCCGACCGATAGCGAGAGAACACCAACGGTGTCTCGTCCGCAACGACCAAGAGCTGCCCTCGCTCGCGATCTGTGGCGGGAGGTGCGCGGCGCTGCTCTGACCCGCCCACACGCCAGCGCGTCGAGGCGCATACATTGCGCCCCGCCCGGTGTAACGTCGTCCCCGATGGCGCGCACTTCGTCGCACAGGCCACCCCCGAGCGTCGCTCCGCCGAGCCGGCCCGGAGCCAAGCGCGGGAGGCCACCCGGCTCGTTCTCGCAGCACCGCAGGCTCGACAAGCTGCGCAGCTTGCTGCAGCGGCACCCGAAGGGCCTCAGCATCTACGAGCTCGCGAACGAGCTCGAGGTGACGCCGCGCTCCTTGCGGCGCTACCTGCAGGAGATCAAGCGCGACCTCGAGCTCGTGCAGGCCCCCGCGCGCCCCGGTGGCGCGATGCTCTGGCGGCTCGCGCCCGGCGAGGCGGTGCGCAAGGTGGAGGTGCGGCGCACGCAGGCCTACGCCCTGCTTGCGGCGCGCAGGCTCTTCGAGCCGATGAAGGGCTCCGCCCTCTACGAAGAGATCCACATGGCGAGCGAGAAGCTGCTCGGCATCGCGCGGCGTCCCGGGCGTGGGCCCAACGCCGGCGTCGCCGACGCGCGGCTCGAGGATCGTTTCCTCTACCTGCCGTTCTCACCGAAGGACTACGCCTCGCGCACCGAGGAGCTCGACGACGTCTTCCAGGCCGTGGCCGATCTCAGGCCGCTCAGCTGTCGCTACGTGCGCCCGAAGGACGGCCGTGAGGAGCGCATCGACATCCACCCCTACGCGATGGTCGTCTACAAGGAGGCGATCTACTGCGTCGGGCTGCACGTGCAGAAGCAGGAGATCCGTACCTTCCTCCTCGATCGAATGCGCGACACCGAGTGCGCGGCGACCGAGCGCTTCGAGCTGCCCGACGATTTCCGCATCGACGACTACTTCCAGGGGCAGTTCGGGATCTGGCGTGGAGGAGATCCGATCCACGTCGTCGTCGATTTCGACGAGCGCGTCGTCGAGTACGTCGAGACGCGGCGCATCCACCCGAGCCAGACGCTCTCTCCGCTGCCCGACGGAGGCGTGCGGCTCGAGATGACGATCGGCGATCTCACGGAGGTCACGACCTGGGTCCTCGGCTTCGGCGAGACCGCCCGCGTGCGCGCTCCGGTCGAGCTCGTCGCGAGGGTCCGCAAGGAGCTCGAGGGCGCCCTCGCGCGCTACGAGCCCACGCCGAAGGGCTCGAGCTCCGCGAAGACCAAGCCGCTGGCGAAGCTCGAGAAGGAGACGAAGCCCATCAGGCCGAAGAAGGCGGCTGGCGCACCGAAGAAGTGAGCCACCGCGCTCGCCCGCGCCGGCCCTCAGCGAGCCTGGGCGCGGGCGGCGTCGAGCGCCTCTTGGAGCATCTTGCCGTGCTCCTTCGGATCCGCCCAGCGACGGCGCCCCTCCTCGGGCAGGAGGTGGATCGGGTCGAAGTAGGTGTAGTACTGGCCGGCCTTCACGCTCGGCGCGGTGTACACGCTCACGCCCGTCGTGCGGTTGTAGTGCTCGTAGGAGTGGCAATCGCGCTTGCCGCCGCCGCCCGGCGCGTCGACCACGAAGGTCGGCGTGTTGAAGCCCGCCGTCGAGCCGCGCACGATCTTCTCGAGCTCGATCGCCGTCTGCACGCGCGTGCGCAGGTCTTCGACGCCCTTCACGAGATCGTGCACGTAGACGTAGTAGGGGTGCACGTTGACGTGGCCGAGGCGCTTCACGAGCAGCTTCATCGTCTCGGGCGCGTCGTTCACGCCGCGCTGCAGGACGGCCTGGTTGCGCACGAAGATGCCTCGCTCGAAGAGGCGGTTCATCGCGCGCTGCGTGATGCCGGTGATCTCGTTCGGGTGGTTGAAGTGCGTGTGCAGCACCACCTCTTTGTGGAGCTTGCGGCCGAGCTCGACGATCGACGTGAGCGCGTCGACCCAGGGGTCGTCGCTCAGGATCTTCTGCGGCATGACCGCGGGGCCCTTGGTCGCGATGCGGATCCGGCGGATGTTGCTCATGCCGAGCAGGGTCTCGCCGATCTCGCGCAGCTGCTCGGCGCGCAGCTGGTAGGCGTCGCCTCCGCTGACGACGATGTCCTCGAGCTCGGGGCGCGAGGCGACGTACTCGAAGGCGCGCTTCCAGCGGTTCGCGTCGACCTTGAGGTTGACCTTCTCCACCTCGTCGGTGTCGATCCCCACCGCGTAGCTGCGCGTGCAGAAGCGGCAGTACACCGGGCAGGTGTCGAGCGGCAGGAACAGCGCCTTGTCCGGGTACCGGTGCGTGAGCCCGGGCACGGGCGCGTCTTCTTGCTCGTGGAGCGAGTCGAGGCCGAGCTTGGGGTGGTCCGGCAGCATGCGCGACGCGAGCGGGATGAACTGCGTGCGCAGCGGATCCGAGTAGGGGTCGTTCCAGTCGATGAGCGAGACGAGGTAGGGCGAGACGCGCACGCTCATGGGCGCGCGCGCGAAGCCCGCGGTCGCGTCGAGGATGAACTCGTCGCTCGCGACGCCCTTGAGGGTCTCGAAGAGCTTGTCGGCGCGCGTGATCGAGCGCTTCGCCTGCCAGTGGTGGTCGAGGAACTGCTCGTCGGTGACCTCGCGGTAGGCCGGGATGCGGCGCCAGTCCGGCATCTCGACGAGCTGCTTGTGGCGCAGGCTCGCGGGGTCGACCGGAGGCTTCAGCGCGTGGATGGGCTCGGCGGAGGCGCCGTGGACGGGCAGGCTGACGACACTCGACATGGCAGGTCTCGCTGGGTGAGGCGCGTGAGGTGCGTGCGAGGTCGGTCTAGCACGGAAGGCCGCGCGTCTGCGAGCGAGGCTCGGCCGCGAGACGGCTCCTCGGAGCTGCTGCGCCGCGTCAGCGCTCGGTGGTAGCCCGGTGGGAGCTCGCGCTCAGAGGTCGGTCCGCGGCGCGACCGAGATCATCGAGGCCTGCGCCGGGTCACGCAGGTTGCGGTACGCGGCGTAGTAGGTGCGCACGCGCACGACGTAGTCCTGCGTCTCGGGGTAGTTCGGGATGCCGCCGGCGCGCGTGACCGCACCCTCGCCGGCGTTGTAGGCCGCGATGGTGAGATCGAGGTCGCCGTTGAAGAGGTTCGCGAGGATGCGCAGGTAGCGCGTGCCGCCGAAGATGTTCTCGCGAGGGTCGAAGCTGTCGCGCACCTGCATGCGCGTCGCGGTCGGCGGCATGAGCTGCATGAGCCCCTGCGCGCCGGCGCTCGACACCGCGCGCGGATCGTAGTCGCTCTCGACCTTGATGACTGCGCGCACGAGCTCTTCGGGCAGCTGGTAGAGCGTCGCGGCCTGGCGAATCCACTTGTCGTAGCGCGTGAAGCGCTCGATGGAACGGTCGCTCGGGGGCACGGGCGTGGCGCGCGGGCGCTTGCCTCGCGTCTCCTTGCTCGTGCTCTTCACGTAGAGCGAGTAGCGGGGATCGCTCGGACGCGTGCTGAAGTGCATCACGCCCTGCTCGTCGACGTAGGAGTAGATGTCGGCGCTCGCGTCGCTCGGCGCGAAGAGGCCCAGGGCGAGCACGGCGCCCGCGGTGAGGGCGATGGCGAGGCCGTAGCGCAGCGACTGGGAGCGAGGCGAGGGACGCACGGACCAGAGTGTAGCCGAGGAGCGGCGCCCGGGTGCAAACTCGGCGCGGCTCCTCTGGCTGGGCCGCGCGGTCTGGGGCGGCGCGGGCTGGGGCGACGCGCCTCGGGCGCGGACGGGCGCTCAGCGCAGCGCGCGGTCGAGCGCGGTGGGGGGGGCCGCTGGGGGAGGGTACAGCTCGGTGGGCAGGCCACCCCGGTGGCTCAGCGCGAGGAAGTCCATGAGCAGCGCGATCGTCACGTGCACGAGGAAGCCGGAGTAGATGCTCTTGGTGCGCATCGCGAGCGAGCCGAGCGCGATGCCGGCCACGATCGCGCCGCAGGTCTCGAGGTAGGGCTTGCCGAAGTGGATCATGCAGTAGGGCACCACCATCGCGAAGATGGCCGTCGAGCCCATCGAGCGGCGCAGCCCGTTGAGCCAGAAACCCCGGAAGAACACCTCGAGGCCGAAGAACTGAGCCACGTACATCGCTTCCCACGCGGCGAAGTCGAGCCAAGATCGCGAGGCGCGCCGGTAGAAGGGGTAGTACTGGCCGAAGTCGGGCCCGCTCGCGACGATGAACACCGCAGGCACGACCACTGCCAGGCACAGGAGGTAGATCCACGCGTGCCCGAGCAGTCCTTTCGTGCGCAGGCCCATGTCGAGCAGGCTGTCCTTCGGGAAGCAGATCTTCCACACCGCGAAGGGGAACACCGTGTATCCGGCGACGCGCGTGAAGGCCCACCACGAGAGCGCGTAGAGTTCGCCGTACTGGCGCATCGAGACGCGCGCGCCGAGCCCGAGAGGCAAGAGGGAAGGGTCCTGCTCGACGCGCTGCAAGAAGGGCTTCACGTAGCCGAGGTAGAAGTCGCGGTCGAAGTACCACTGCAGGGTGAGCACGACCGCCGTGATGACGAAGAGCACGAGCGGGCGCGCGTCACTCTCGCCACGCGCGAGGCGCTCGCGTTGGTGCTCGAAGGCCTCGACGTCGAGCTCGCGCCAGGTCTTGCGGAAGAACCACCAGACGATCGGCAAGATGAAGACGAAGGCGACGAGCGGCGCGGCGGCCTGAGCGAGCGCCAGCCACACGCTCGGCGTGACCGGCGGCGGGGGCATGCCCGGCGGCGCTGCCGGGAGAGGCAGCGTCTTGGGCTGGGCCGACAGCGCGAAGAGCGCCGCGGTCGTCGACGCGAGGAGCGAGCTCACGCGCCTGGCGCGGCTCCCTCGCTCGCGAGGCGCGCGGCACGCTCGAGGCGCGCGACCGAGGCCTCGCGGCCGAGCAGCACGACGACCTCGAAGAGGCCGGGGGTCGCCGTGCGCCCGGTGAGCGCGACGCGCACCGGCTGGGCGAGGTCCTTCATGCTGAGGCCGCGCTCGGCGAGGTAGGCGGCGAAGCTCGCCTCGAGCGGAGCGGCCGAGAAATCGGTCGCTCCGGCGAAGAGCCTCGCCACGTCGCGGAGGCCTTCGGCCTTGTCGGCCGTGAGGAACTTGGTCCGTGATTTGTCGTCGATCAGCGGCTCGGCGCGGAAGAGGTAGTCCATCATCTCGGCGGTCTCGAGCCAGGTCTGCCCGCGCTCGCGATAGAGCGGGAGCGCGGTGCGCACACGCGCGTCGTCGGCTTCGAGGCCACGCGCCTCGAGGAACGGCATCAGGCCGGTCACGTAGGCGTCGTCGCTCGTGAGCTCCGGGCGCTTGAGGTGCTCGAAGGTGATCGCGGCGAGCTTCTTCGTGTCGAACTTGCCGTCGCCGCGGCCGCAGCTCGCCCAGTCGAACTTGTCGACGAGGTCCCGCAGCGAGAAGACCTCCTCGTCGCCGTGCGACCACCCGAAGCGCGCGAGGTAGTTGAGCAGCGCCGCCGGCGGGATGCCCTTGTCGCGGTACTCGCTGACCGCCACTGCGCCGTGGCGCTTGGAGAGCTTCGAGCCGTCGGGCGCGAGCATCATCGGCAGGTGCGCGAACACGGGCGGCTTCGCGCCGAGCGCCTCGTAGAGGTGGATCTGCGGGGGCGTGTTGATCATGTGGTCGCGCCCGCGCGCGACCAGCGTGATGCCCATCGTGATGTCGTCGACGACGGCGCCGAGGTTGTAGAGCGGCACGCCGTCGGCGCGCACGAGCACGGCGTCCTGGAAGGTGTGGTTCGGCGTGGTGACCTCCCCGAAGACGAGGTCGACGTAGGTGATCGAGCCGCTGCTGGGCGCACGCCAGCGCACGACCGTCGGGCGGCCGCCGTGGTCTTTCTTGTCGCGGCAGGTGCCCGGGTAGCGGAACTGGGCCTTGGGATCGCGGGCCTTGAGCGCCTCGCGCTGCGCGTCGAGCTCCTCCTTGGTGCAGCTGCAGCGGTAGGCTGCGCCCGCCGCGATGAGCTTCTCGACGAACTCGGCGTAGAGACCGAGCCGCTCCATCTGCCGGTAGGGGCCGTGCCCGCCGCCGACGTCGGGGCCCTCGTCCCAGTCGAGGCCCAGCCAGCGCATGCTGTCGATGATGACGCGCTCGTTCTCGGGTGTGCTGCGCTCCTGGTCGGTGTCCTCGATGCGGAGGACGAAGGTGCCGCCCGTCTTGCGCGCCCAGAGCCAGTTGAAGAGCGCGGTGCGCACTCCACCGATGTGCAGGTACCCGGTCGGGGAAGGGGCGAAACGGACGCGCGGACGGTCGCTCGGAGCGGAGCTCATGGGCCGGCGCTTAGCACGGTGAACGTTGCGCGGGGGAGGGGGAGGGTGGTAGAAGCCGCGCTTCCCACACCGCACGAGTGAGCTCGTGCACCCCGTCCAGATGGGGCACCGCCGCGCGAGCCGAGCTGGCTCGGGCCCGGGGCCCTCCCGGGCGTCGAAAGGAGATCCCACATGAAGAAGGCACCGCTCGCGCTCGTCAAGGAGCGCTTCGGGGAGAAGGCGAAGCTCGTGGAGGCCGTGCGCGCGCTGGCCACCGAGGAGCTCTGGCTCGGCCGCACGAGCGCCGATCGCGGCGGCGACAAGGGCCTCGAGCACGTCTCGAACGCGAAGCTCATCCGCCTGCACGACACGCTCTCGCAGGTGAAGAAGGACTTCGGCTCGCGCGCCAAGCTCATCGACGCCATCTGCGAGCTCGAGAAGCGCAGCAAGGACGAGGGCTACAAGAAGCGCCTCGGCGCCTGGCCGGTGCCGCGCCTCTACGACAGCTACAAGGCCGCGAAGAAGCGAGCCGATCGCGCGGCGAAGCTCGCCTCGCTGAAGAAGGCCTGAGCGACGAGCCCGCGGGCCGATGAACCCGGCCTCCGAACGAGCCCTCCCGGCACGGCGCCCAGCCCGTCGCGGAGGGCTCCTTCGTTCCATCCCCGGAGAGCCGACACGTGCCGACTGACTCCTCCGTGAAGCCGCGCGCGCCGCTCCCTCGCGTGCCGCCCGGTTGGTTCCGGCAAGTGCTCATCGTGGCGCGTAAGGATCTGCGCATCGAGCTTGCGACGGGCGAGGTCGTCACGACGAGCGGCTTCTTCGCGGTGCTCGTCGCCATCGTGGCGTCCATCTCCTTCTTCGCGGGGCAAGACGCCCGGCGCGAGATCGCGCCCGGCGCCTTGTGGGTCAGCATCAGCTTCGCGAGCGTGCTCGCCCTCTCACGCACCTGGCAGCGTGAGCGCGACGACGGCGCGCTGCGCGGGCTGCTCGTCTCACCGCTGTCTCCGAGCGCGATCTTCCTCGGCAAGGCGATCGGCGTGGCGGTCTTCGTCACCATCGTCGAGCTGCTCGTCGTGCCCGTGGTGGCGCTCTTCTTCTCGATCGATCTGTCGAGCGACGGGCCCGCGATGCTCGCCTTGCTCGCGGCTGCGACACCCGGCATCGCGGCGAGCGGCACGCTCTTCGGGGCGATGACCGTGCGCACGCGCGCGAGGGATCTGGTGCTCGCGAGCGTGCTCTTGCCGCTCGTGGCCCCGAGCTTGCTCGCGGGGGTCGCTGGCACACGCGCGCTGTTCACTGGCGCGAGCTTCGCCGAGCTCGGCGACTACTTCGTGCTGATGGGCGTCTTCGGCTTCGTGTTCGTCGCCGGCGGCCTCGGGCTCTTCGAGAGCGTGCTGGAGGGCTGAGGCGCGCGCCCGATACCTCAGCCGCCTCCTGCCGCGCGAACCATCTCAGGACCCTCCTCGGCCGCCCTCCGGCCACCTGCGTCGAGGTAGGCCGCGACCGACTCGGCCACGCGGCGCCCCGCCCGCACGAGCTCGTCGGCTTCGAAGTCGGCGCCTGTGCACTCGCCCGCCGCCCACACGCCCTCGGCGCTCCGACCCTGCTCGTCGGTCGAGAGCGCGAAGCCTCGGCCGCACCAACGCGTGCTCGCGCCGGCCTGGAGGCCGAGCTCGAAGCTCGGCGCGCCCGCGAGCGCGAGCGCGACGACGCGCGCCTCGAGCTCGCGGCCGTCGCACAGGCGCAGGCCTCGCACCGTCGACGTGCCGAGGACGGCCTCGACGTCTTCTTCTTCGACCCGCGCGACCACGCGCGTACCGAGCCTCTCCCCGAGCGCGTCTGCGAAGGCGCCCCGCCCCACGATCACGACGCCGCCCGTCGGGACGATCCCCGCGCAGGCGAGCTGCGCGAGCGCGCGGGCGCTGAAGACGCCCGGCAAGTCGTTGCCTTCCACGAGCAGCGTTCGGTCGTGCGCGCCGGTCGCGAGGATCAGCGCGCGCGGTTCGACCAGCACCGCCCCGGCCTCGCCCGCGACCAGGACACGCGCCTCGTACACGCCGCAGGCCGTCGCGCGAGGCTTCACGACGACGCCCGCGAGTGGGTGCGCTGCGACCGCGCTCGCCGCCGCAGCTCCCGCGGCGAGCGCGGCGAGTCCCGGGACGCGCGCGTCGTCGACGAGCCAGGTCGAGTGGCCTCTCCTCGCGAGGTGGTGGGCCGTGACGATGCCCGCGAGGCCACCGCCGACGACGAGCGCGTCGAGCGCCACGTGCTCCGCGGCCTGCACGGGGCGCGCGACGTCGGGCAACTTGCCCGTGCCCGCGAGCTTGCGCGCGAAGCTCGACAACAGCTCCGACGCCAGCGGGACGCCGGCGAACAGGTGATGATGATCGATGCCCCGGGGGAACAGCCAGTCGGTGAGACGCAGCAGATCCGTGTTGCGTGTACCGAGGATGTTCTGCGTCTCGACCTCTTCACCGCCCGCGACCGCGCGCAGGCAGGTCATCACGTTCGGCTCGCCGTTCACCCGCGCCAGGCAGCCATCGCAACCACCGCGCAGGCACGACGGTCCCCGCGGTCGGTGCAGCTTCGGGCTGCGCGCGATGCCTGCCACGTCGACGGAGGCGAGCAATGCATGCGTGAGCGGCTCGCCTCGCTCGGCCTCGAGCTCGCGACCATCGAGACGGATGGAGACCGGGTCGATGGGCGGACGGATACGCTCGAACATGCGCGCCTCGGAGGCTAGCAGAACGCGGCGGAGCCTTCGCTCGTGGTACGCTCCCGGGCGGTGCGACTCGGCGTGCTCGGTCCTAGCGAAGGTGAGCTGGCAGCGCTTGCGTGCGCGGCCCTGCACCTCGTCGACGTGGCCAAGGTGGATCGCGTCGTCTACCTCGGCGCCGACGACGCGCTCGATCGGGTCGTCGCGGCCTGGGCGCGGGAGCTCGTCGGGTCGGACCCGAGCGACGAGCTGCTCTTCGTCCGCGCGACGCGGGCCTGCGTCAACGCCGCCCCGGCCGAGGTGGAGGCCTTCGTCCAGGCCGAGCGCGCGCGGCGTCGACTGCGCCTCTTCGCCACGGTCCCTCCGCCGCCGGGCAGGACGATCGAGCTGTTCGACGGAAAGATCGCCGTGCTCCTGTTCGACAAAGCGAGCCTCGAGGAAGACGATATCGCCGGCGCGGCGCTGCTGGTCTTCGGCCGCTCGACCGAGCCGCTCATCCACCGCGTCGGGCCACGTGTGTTCCTGTCCCCTGGGCCGATCGGTCCGAGCTCGGGCGTGCTGGTGCTCGATGACGAAGGCGGCGGCATCTCGGCCGAGCTCGTCGACGCGCAAGGTGGGCTCAGGCGCTCCGAGCGCATCGAACGCGTGGCGCTCACGGGCGTGAAGATGCGCGTGCAGGGGGCCAGCTAGTCGGGCGATGGACCTCGGCACGAGCGACGATCGTCTGGACCGCCCGATGCGCGTCGCGTTCTTCGGAGGAAGCTTCGACCCTCCGCACGTCGCGCACGTGCTCTGCGCCGTGTATGCGCTGAGCATCGGCGCGGTCGACCGGGTGCTGGTCGCGCCGGTGTACGAGCACCCCTTCGGCAAGGACTCGGCGGCCTTCGAGCACCGCCTGCGCATGTGCGAGCTCGCCTTCGGCTGGATCGCCGGCATCGAGGTCAGCCCGGTGGAGCGTGAGCTCGGCGGCGAGAGCCGCACCCTGCGCACGCTCGAGCACCTGCACGCGGAGCACCCGAGCTGGACGCTCCGCCTGCTCGTCGGGTCCGACGTGCTCGCCGACACGCACAAGTGGCACCGCTGGGAGCGCGTGGTCCGACTCGCGGAGCCGCTCGTCGTCGAGCGCCCCGGCAGCCTGACGCGGCCAGGGGCGCTCGCGCTGGCCGACGTCTCGAGCACCGAGGTGCGCCGAGCGCTCTCCGCCGGGCGCCACGACGAAGTCGCCGACCGGCTCCCAGGCGCCGTTCTGGGCTACCTGCGAGCCCACCGGCTCTACGAGCCGAGCCGTGGCTGAGGCGCGCGGACACGCTCGGGCCTCGGCGCGCGGTCCGCGTGTGGCGGTCGTGGGGCGCGGCAAGGTGGGCTCGGTGCTCGCGCGCGAGCTCCGAGCGAGGGGCGTGGCCGTCGTGGTCTGGCGCGCGAGGAGTTTGCCCTCTCGCCTCCCGTCGGTCGACGTCGTGCTGCTGTGCGTACGCGACGCCGCCCTCGAGGAGCTCGCGCGGCTCGTCGCCGCGCGGCTGCGAGCACCCCTGCCCGAGGTGGCGCTCCACACCGCGGGCGCGCTCGGGCCCTCGGTGCTCGCTGCGCTGTCCGAGCGCGGGCTCGCGGTGGCGCAGGCACACCCGCTGCTCTCCTTCGCGGGCGGCGCTCGCGGCCCCACCTTGAGCGGTGGCGCGCTCGTCATCCAAGGCGACCCCAAGGCCCAGAGGCGCGCGCGGTGGCTCGCGAGGCAGCTCGGCATGCGGCCGGTCGTCGGCAGCTTCGACCCCACCGTCTACCACGCTGCCGCCTCGATCGTCGCGAACGGGGCGATCGCGCTGGCC
>ERZ761602.7264-NODE-7264-length-11873-cov-7.003385_pt1 | contig 11873 bp, 9 predicted proteins | sample MGYA00512165_ERZ761602 | MGnify/ENA primary metagenome ERZ761602 (study PRJEB28899, sample SAMN02445085) | bioreactor sludge metagenome | biome: EBPR sludge; isolation source: Thorneside wastewater treatment plant | place: Australia: Brisbane, Thorneside... | reverse complement strand
AGCTCGACGCGGGTCTATGACGCCTGGGGGGCGGTGGTTTCTTCGACCGGAACCCACGCCGGGCGGTTCGGCCACGGCGGGGCGTATGGTTACCAGAGCGACTCGAACGACCTCCAACTCCTCGGCCACCGCTTCTACGACCCGAATATGGGAAGGTTCCTTACTCGCGATGCGATAAAGGATGGACGGAATTGGTATGCGTACGGTGAAAATAATCCATTGAAGCATACGGATCCTACAGGACTAAATCCAGATAGTACTCCAGCCATAGTAAACAACGAAACTGACCACGACATCATCTTGCTCGGCGACGTTATCATCTACAATCCTTTGCTAAGTCCCTATCCTATTCGTTTGCCAGCCGTAATCGTGCTAAAACCAGGTGAATCAACAAAAGGCAGCGGATTTGACCCCGACTATGGCCTTACGGATGTGACCAAAGAAGGGGTACCCATTTGGCGGAAGCTAATATTTGGTGTCGAGTACAACGCTGTTGATACGCCAGACGGTGTAGGATTCGATCCTTTGGGATTCGTTGGCCAACTTACTGACGAAGGCGGGACAAGGTTGAGAGGCTTTGAGTTTACGGGTTCGCCTCCGGGTATGCCATTCACCGGGGCTCCATCGATAGGAAAAGCGGAGAATGATAAGTATGGCGAATTGCCTTGGATCACGCTCCCGGGCCTTTGGCCCGATCCAAAAGGCCGATTTAGAAGTCCAATGTGGCCGATCAAGTGGAGTGATTACTTGTAGAATTGCCGGGAACTCAGTAGTAGGTAAGCGATGAGGGTAGAGAGACTGAAAGCAACACTTTTTGCGAATCCAAGTGCGGTCCTCGTTTGGAATGCTCGCGTTCTTTTCGTAGGCTTCTTGTTACTTTTCCTGCTTGCGCAAGGCGAAGTTTGGGGGCTGCTAGTGATTTACTCGTTCACAGCCATGGCTTGGTGCCTGGGGGTTTCGGCTTCTTGTACAGCCAAGGCTGGATTACGCTCGTCGATAAAGTACCTGCTCGTATCTCTCGTGATGGCCATATGGGTAAATGCAGCGATATCGGTTCTATTCGTGATAGCGGGGAGCACGGCTCGCCTCGACGTTTCGAGGCTCTTTGACGCTGAATCCAACCCGTACTTGATTTGGTTAGCCCTGTTGACACTCGGCTTGTTCTCGGTGACGGATCTCCTGAGTATTCGCGGCCAAGCTCAGAATCTGAAGCCGACCGAGCACGGCCAACATTTGAACCAAGAACCAGCATCGAAAATGGTATTCGCGGCACGAGCTATCTTCTGGTTCGTTGTCGGAGTGGCAATCTTTATCGGAATCTTCTATGTCTATAGACCTTATGTCGCTCCGCTTATCGACTGAAGCGATTGGCCGCCGCGGAAGATTTCGACTGCTCCCGGGCCGATGAGCAAGTGGTGAGACTATGGTTCGAAAGAAGTGGCAGCGCTCGTTGAAGATCATGTTCCTTATCGTGACCATCGGCTGTGGCGTCGGGTGCGTCGAATCAGCCAGCAATCGACAAATGAAGGTTTGGCGGAACCTCTGGGAGACTGAACTCCAACGGGTTAAACTTCTTCCATCAGAAGAGCGATTACGGCACCTCGATACGTTCGCAAAACAGCACGAATTTGTTCGCGAGGACCAAGGGACTCCGCGGACAGGTAACCGGGCGACAAGCGAGTCGGTCGTTTATGTTTCCCGGTGGTTCGCGGGTGTCGACGAATATCATAGACGCGTTGTAGTTACGGTTTCAAACTCCGGCTCCAATTTAAGTTGGAAACTATCAGTTCAGCCTTCCTATCTGTAGTTGTATAGATCTGTCGCCGCGGCTGCTCATATTGACCAGCATCCTGGTGCTGGGGCTGGTCATGACGGCTCCGGTGGTGAGTCACTGGACGTCTTCCAGCACGACCGACGTCACTATGGGGATTGGGCAGAAGGTGGGATCTACCAAGACTTACAACCATACCGGCCTAAAGAGCGTGGAGGCGCAGTCGCAGTCGGCTTCTTCTTTGAGCTCGACGCGGGTCTATGACGCCTGGGGGGCGGTGGTTTCTTCGACCGGAACCCACGCCGGGCGGTTCGGCCACTGCGGGGCCACCCGGAACCGGCGGTCCGGTATATTCCTAGGCATTCCATGGCCCACCAGACCGTTCTCGTCGTTGATTTTGGCGGACAGTACACCCAGCTCATCGTCCGCAGAGTGCGCGAGGCGGGAGTCTATAGCGAGATGGTGTCCTGGACCAAGGCCGCCCAGGCGATCGAAGAAAAAGAGCCCAGGGCTCTGATCCTCAGCGGAGGGCCCCGGTCGGTGCTCGAACCCGGCGCCCCCCATCTGGAGCTCGCCCCCTATGCCGGCCAGATCCCGATCCTCGGCATCTGCTATGGCCACCAATGGATCTCGGCGAACCTGGGCGGAAGGGTCGAGCGGGCCGACGACCGCGAATATGGTCGCCGCGCGCTCCACATCAACCAGCCCAGCTCGCTGGTCGGAACCATGGAACAAGGGCAGGTCTGGATGAGCCACGGCGACCAGGTCTTGGAGGTCCCCACGGGGTTCCGAGTGACGGGTGAAACCGCCAGCTGCCCGGTCGCGGCGATGGAAGACGCCGAGCGCCGGATCTATGGCGTGCAGTTCCACCCCGAGGTCAGCCACACCCTCTCGGGCCGGGCTGTCCTGCAGGGCTTTCTCGACCGGGCCGGGCTCACGCGGGATTGGACCAGCCAAGCCTTCATCGAAGAGACGGTGGCCGCGATCCGGGCCGAGGTCGGGGAGGGAAGAGTGCTCTGCGCCACCAGCGGCGGGGTCGATTCCTCGGTCGCGGCTGCGTTGCTCACCGAGGCCTTGGGCGACCAAGTCACCTGCGTCTTCGTCGATCATGGCTTGCTCCGCAAGAACGAGGCCCAAGAGGTCGTCGATGCCTTCACGAACCACTTCCACCCCCGGTTGGTGGTGATCGAGGCCCAAGACCAGTTCTTTTCCGCGCTAGCAGGGGTCACCGATCCCGAGCAAAAACGCAAGATCATCGGGGCCGAATTCGTCCGGTCCTTCGAGCAACACGCCGATGAACTCAGCGGCTGTGACTTCCTAGCCCAAGGCACGCTCTATCCGGACGTGATCGAGAGCGGGTCGCCGACGGCGGCCAAGATTAAGACTCACCACAATGTCGGCGGTCTGCCCGACTGGATGCGGTTGAAGGTGATCGAACCCCTCAAGTGGCTCTTCAAAGATGAAGTCCGCGAGGTCGGTCGTCAGCTCGGGTTGCCCGAGGCCATGGTCGAGCGCGAGCCGTTCCCGGGGCCCGGACTCGGCGTGCGGATCCTGGGTGAGGTCACCCCCGAGCGGGTCCGGATCGTTCAAGACGCGGACTGGATCTTCCGCAGCGAGCTCCGCGAGCGAGGGCTCCACAAGGGGATCTGGCAGAGCTATGCCGCGCTTCTGGACGTCCGCAGCGTCGGCGTCATGGGCGACGAGCGCACCTATCAGCAGCCGATCGTTCTTCGGGCGGTCCAGAGTGAGGATGCGATGACCGCCACCGCCGTTCCCCTCCCCTACGATGCGCTGGAGCATATTGCCAACCGGATTGTGAACGAGGTCCCCGGGGTCAACCGGGTCTTGTATGACCTCACCAGCAAGCCGCCCGCGACGATCGAATGGGAATAGCTGCCTAGCCGAAGGCGTTGCGCCCCAGGATCCGGAGGGCAACCTCAAAGTAGATGATCAGCCCTGTCGCGTCGACGAAGGTCGAGATGAACGGAGCGCTCATCACCGCTGGGTCAAACCGCAGCCGCTTGGCCAAGATGGGCAAGATCCCTCCAATGCAGGTCGCCCAGATCGTGACCAAAGGTAGCGAGAGCCCCACGACATAGGGGATCAGCGAGGCCGATTCGGTCCAAAAAATCGCTCGGAAGTACCCGATCGCCCCTAAAGTTAGTCCGAGCATCACTGAGGTGGGCAGTTCTCGCTTGAGAACGGCCATAAGATCGCTCGTCTTCACGTCGCCGACGGCGATCGCCCGGGTGATGGTGGTGGTGGCCTGCGACCCGGTGTTTCCGCCCGCCCCGATGATCAAAGGGATGAAGAACGTCAGGGGGTTGAGCTCAGCCGCCTGAGCATAGTGCCGCATCACGGTCCCGGTCAGGGTCTCGGCTACGAAGAGGCCGAGCAGCCAAACCACGCGGCGTCGGTAGAGCTGCAAGGGGTTGAGGCTGAGATAGCTGTCGGCGTCGCCTCCGACAGCCCCAAGCTTCAGGACGTCGACGGTGTCGGCTTGGCCGATCAGGTACTGGGCGTCGTCGCCGGTCAGCACGCCGACCATCCGCCCGCGGTCGTCGACTACGGGCAGGGCGCGGAAGCCATAGCGAGCGAGGTCGCGAGCGACGGTTTCGGCGGGGTCGCTGGCCCGGGCGGTCACGATCTCGTCGTTCATCAGCTCCCGGGCGGTGAGGTCGGGGCGGGCTCGGACGGCTCGGCGAAGGCTGAACACGCCGAGAAGGTGCTCGCCCTCATCAAGGACGTAGAGGTCATAGACCGATTCGTACTTATCCTCACTCGCGAGGCGGATATCGGCCAAAACGCTGGCGATGCTCTGGTCCGGATTGACCTTGAAGAAGCCCTCGGTCATGACCCGGCCCACTGAGTCTTCGGGGTAGCGCAGGCTCCGCCGGATCTCTTGGGCGTCCGGCTGGGGGATCATGTTGAGGAGGACTTCGAATCGGTCTTCGCCGATGGATTCCCTCAAGCCCAAGGCGTCGTCCATGGGCAGGATGTCGAGGTAGTAGGCCAGAACTTCGTCGCTAAGCTCTTCCGAGTAGAGCCGCTGGGTCTCTTGGGTGAGCTCGGTCAAGATGAAGGCGGCGTCGACAGGTTCGAGCTTCCGGAAGACCTCTAGGCCCTCTTCCACGGTCATCCGCTCAAGAGCGTCGGCAAGGTCGACCTCATGGATGTCCTCAAGTTCCTCGCGGATGGTTGCGACATCGCCCCGCTTGGCCAAAGACCGTAGCCTTTCCACAAGCGGGGTGAGTTCGAGGCGCATTACTTGGCAGTGAACCCAATCTTGTTCGCGGGTCACAATAGGGGGGTGAGCTTGGCCAATCGCGTTGCCGACACCGGTTTGATCCTTCCTGGGGCTCGGGTCCTCGTCGGATACAGCGGAGGAGCCGACTCGACGGCTCTTCTCACGCTTCTTCACGAGCTCGGCGTGACGGTGGTGGCGGCTCACTTGCACCACGGGATGCGGCCCGAGGCTGACCAGGAAGCCGACCAATGCCGCAGCTATGCCGAGAGTCTCGGGATTGAGTTCGCGATGGGCCGGGCCGACGTTCCCGCAATCGCCCACGATCGGGGAATCGGGATTGAGGAGGCCGGGCGCCTAGCTCGGTATGAGTTCTTTCACCGGGCGGCCCGGCAGTTCGAGTGCGCGCAGATCGCCACCGGGCACACCGCCGACGATCAGGCCGAAACGGTTCTTTTACATCTCGCCCGGGGCAGTGGACTTCGGGGATTACGGGGGATTCCCGAGGAACGGGATGGCATCATCCGGCCCCTTCTCAGAATTGGTCGAGCGGAGACGCGTGCGTTCTGCGCCGAACGGGGCCTTTGGTTCCATGACGATCCGGCCAACAGCGATGGCCAGTTCTCTCGGGTTAGGGTCCGGACCGGAGTGATTCCCGTTCTGGAAGCGCTCCAGGCCGGAGCCGTCGACCGGATTGCCCGCACATCAAGGCTCATTGCCGAAGAAGACTCGTTCTTGGACTCGGTCGCGGCGGCGAATCTGGAACCTCTGGAAGTCCAGCTCAATGGCGAATTGAGTTTTCTCACTCGGGATGTCGAGGTTGCGCTTCAGCGAGTTCAGTTTCAGAGTCTGCCGCCGGTTCTGGCTCGGCGGAGTGTCCGGCTGGTGGCTGGGGTCCTGGGAGCCGATCCCGAATTCGACCAAGTGGAGGCCGCGTTGGAAGCCGTTCGCCTGAGTGGTTCGGTCACCTTTTCGGGGGGGAATGTGGTCTGGGAGGTCTCCGGCGAGATGATCCACGCTCGGATTCTCGCGGTCGATGCACCGTTTCGCTACCCGGTAACTTTGCCCGGAGAGACCTTTGCCGATGAGTTCGGGTGGTTCATTCGGGCCCAGAGTGCAGAGCCATTACCCTACCCGACGGGGGGCCTCTCGCAAAAACTTGATGCTCGACAGGTCCAAGGTGGACTGCACTTCCGGAGCGCGGAGCCGGGGGACCGGATGGAGCCTCTCGGGCTGGGCGGATCCAAAAAGATTCACGACCTGATGGCCGACGCCAAACTCACCCAAGCGGCCCGGCGACGACTTCCGGTGATCTGGGATATGGTCGGTCCGGTATGGGTCCCCGGGCTGGCCGTGGCCGACCGAGTCCGAATCTCAGAGGCTACCGAGCGTGCGATCTTGCTCGTGTTTGGGCCTCTATCGTCCGAGGGGTCATAATGAAGGTGAACCTCGTCGGGTTAACGTTCGTAATCTAGAACAGACCCGTGACCACCAAGGAGATTCGTTGAATAAGTCCGCCCGCGCGCTCTTCATAAGCCTTTTTACTGTTCTGATGGCGATCGTCATCCTCAGCATGGTCGGTACTCCGGCCCTGATGGGGAGCGAAAAGCCGAAAGAGTTCACCTATACGGAATTCGTCAAGGCGGTTTCCGAAGGGCGGGTTGACTCTGCCATGTGGCAGAACGAGAACATTGACGGGAAGCTCAAGGCCGAGGGCGATGCCAAGGCAAAAGCCTATGTCGTCCGCGCCGTGTCGGCGAACAGTCCACAGGGCGATAAGTTGTTCCAGCTTTTGGAGGACAACGCGGTTCGCGTGACCATGAAGGACCCTCCGCCCACGAACGCCATCATGGGCTTTTTGGGCATCTTCTTGGTCCCAATCCTTCTGGCGTTGATGTTCTATTTCTTCATCATCCGCCCGGCCCAGAGCGGGGGAAATCAAGCGCTGAGCTTCGGTCGAAGCCGAGCCAAGCGGGTTGGCGACACCGGTCAGAAGGTGACCTTTGACGATGTTGCCGGGATCGAGGAAGCCAAGCAGGAACTCTCGGAGATCGTCGACTTCCTGAAGAACACCAAGAAGTATGTCGCGCTCGGGGCCAAAATCCCCAAAGGCATCTTGCTCACCGGACCTCCCGGCGTCGGGAAGACCCACCTCTCGCGAGCTATTGCCGGCGAGGCGGGAGTCCCCTTCTTCCACATTTCGGGTTCAGATTTCGTCGAAATGTTCGTAGGGGTAGGTGCCGCGCGCGTTCGCGACTTGTTTGAAACCGCCAAGGCTCACCGTCCATGCTTGATCTTCATCGACGAAATCGACGCCGTCGGTCGCCAGCGGGGTGCCGGACTCGGTGGAGGCCACGACGAGCGAGAGCAGACGCTCAACCAGTTGCTCGTCGAGATGGACGGATTTGACCCGAACACCGGGGTCATCATGATTGCGGCCACCAACCGGCCTGACGTTTTGGATCCGGCCCTGCTCCGTCCGGGTCGCTTCGATCGCCAGATCGTGGTCGATGCACCCGACGCTAAGGGTCGGGAGATGATCCTGAAGATCCACGCTCGCGGAAAGCCGTTCGAATCGAACGTTGATCTTGGAGTCATTGCCAAGAGAACGCCCGGCTTCACCGGAGCCGATCTCGCGAATGCCCTGAACGAAGCAGCGCTCTTGGCCGCCCGGAACAACAAGACCAAGATCGGAATGCCCGAGATGGAAGAGTCGCTCGACCGAGTCATGGTCGGCCCGGCCCGGAAGAGCCGCCGCATGACACAAAAGGATCGCGAGCTGACCGCCTATCACGAAGCCGGACACGCCATCGTGGGCGAGGTGCTGGAGCACTGCGACCCGATCCACAAGGTCACGATTCTGCCCCGTGGTCACGCCCTCGGGATCACGTGGAGCCTGCCGGACGAAGAAAAATTCAGCCAAAGCCGCAGTGAACTCATGGACGACATCGCCATGAGCCTCGGCGGACTCGTGGCCGAAGAAATCGTCTTCGGTGAGCGGTGGACCGGGGCGTATAGCGACCTTGAGCGGGTCACCCGAATTGCCCGGGCCATGGTCTGCGAATTCGGGATGAGCGAAAAGTTGGGTACCCGCGCGGTGGGCCGACGATCTCGCAACCCGTTCCTAGGTCGAGACGCCTACGAAGATCGGGACTATAGCGAGAACGTCGCGGAAATGATCGATGACGAGGTTCACCACCTCGTGGAGCAAGCGCACCAGCGGGCCACCGAAATCCTCACCCGCCACCGAGACATTCTCGACGCGTGCGCCAAGGCGCTGCTCGAACGAGAGACGCTCGGCCGCGAAGAGTTCTTGGCCGTCATGGAAGGCCGCGAACTCCCCGAGTATGTGGCTCCGCCCGAACCGCCTTCCAACGAGGAAGCCGATTCCACCGAGACGACGGGCGACAAGAGCGGTCGCAGTATCCCGCCTCCCCGATTTGAACCCGGGCCTGCATAGGTCCGGGTTTCCGGGTAACCTCCCATCATCGAATCAGCAAGACGGGTCCGATGACGGTTGAAGAGCTTTACCAAACGGGGTTTGAGGCCCGCTGTGATGGCCGCTACGGCGAGGCCAAACTGTACTTCATGGCCGTATTAGGCCAGGAGCCTAACCATGCCGATGCCCAGTGGCAAATGGGGCTCGTCGAAGGATTTGAGGGCGAATTTGAGGCCAGCATCGAGACTCTTAGAAAGGTCGTGGCCGCTAATCCGATGCATGAATCCGCTCGTTACGATCTTGCGATGACGCTCATGATGCTGGGTGAGATGGACCAAGCCTGCGCCGAACTCAAGGCTCTCCTCGCGATCAATCCAAATCACGAGAAGGCCATTCAGCAAGCCCAGTACTGTTAACCGAACCGGCCGGTGATGTAGTCTTCGGTTTGGCGCTCGCGTGGGTTCTGGAAGATCTGCTCGGTTTTGCCGAACTCCACCAGCTTGCCGAGCATGAAGAATCCGGTGAAGTCGCTGGTCCGCTGGGCCTGTTGCATGTTGTGGGTGACGATGACGATCGTGTAGCGTTCTCGAAGCTCCAGCATGAGGTCCTCGATCTTGCCGGTCGCGATCGGGTCAAGAGCCGAGCAGGGTTCGTCCATCAGCAAGACTTCGGGATCGACGGCGAGCGAGCGAGCGATACAGAGTCGCTGTTGCTGACCACCCGAGAGGGAAGAGCCACTCTCCTTCAGCTTGTCCTTCACTTCATCCCACAGAGCAGCTTGGCGCAGAGTGGTTTCGACCAATTCGTCGAGGGCGGCCCGGCCTCGAAGACCGTGAATACGAGGGCCGTAGGCGATGTTGTCGTAGATCGACATCGGGAAGGGGTTGGGCTTCTGAAAGACCATCCCGACCTGCTTGCGCAATCCGACGGGGTCGATCCCCGAGCCATAGATGTCCTGGCCCTCCATCGAGATCTGGCCCTCGAGCCGGGCACCGTCGATCAAGTCGTTCATGCGGTTCAGGCACCGCAAAAAAGTCGATTTTCCGCAACCTGAGGGACCGATCAAGGCCGTGATATGCCGATCCGGAATCTCCATCGAGATCCCCTTCAAGGCATGAAACGAGCCATAGAAGAAGTCGACGTTCTTGGCCGAAATCTTGGTGGTAAGAGCGACTTCTTCAATAGGAGGAGTCATTGATAACATGGGTCCCCATGGGAATTCTGAGTCTGGATTGTTAAGAGAATGTTAAGGAATTCGGCGTCTGGCGCAGGGCGTGGTCCAAAAGGATGATCGCCGCCATGGCTTCGACCATCGGGACGGCCCTTGGCAAAACGCACGGATCATGACGTCCGCGCCCCTTCAGGGTGGTGTTTTCGTGATCGGTGGTGACGGTCCGCTGCTCGTGCAGGATGGTCGCTACCGGCTTAAAGGCGGCCCGCATCAAGATCGGCATTCCGTTCGAGATCCCGCCCTGAATCCCTCCGCTGAGGTTGGTGAGCGTGGAGACGTGGCGCTCTTCGTCGGCAAAGTATTCGTCGTTGTGTTCCAGCCCAGTGAGCAGAGTTCCTGCGAATCCACTGCCGACCTCAAAGCCCTTGCAGGCGGGTAGAGACAGGATCGCTTTGCCGAGGTCAGCCTCAAGCTTGTCGAAAATCGGCTCGCCCCAGCCCGCCGGGACCCCCCGCGCCACGCAGCCGATCACCCCTCCTACCGAGTTTCCATCCTTGCGGATCTGCTCAATCCGGTCAAGCATCTTGGCGGCCGCTTCGGGATCGGGGCAGCGAACGATGTTGCTCTCAACCTGATCCAGCGTCACGGTGAGAGGATCGATGCTGGCCTTGAGGTCTTGCACGGTCTCGACGTAGGCCACGATCTCGACTCCAAAGAGCAAGCGAAGCGCCTTTTTGGCCAGCGCTCCGGCGGCGACGCGGCCGATGGTCTCTCGCGCGCTCGCGCGACCTCCGCCGCTCCAGGCCCGGATCCCGAACTTCTGGTCATAGGCAAAGTCGGCGTGACTGGGGCGGTACTTGTCCCGGATCTCGTCGTAATCCCGACTCCGAGCGTCCTGGTTCCGCACCATCATGCCGATGGGCGTCCCGACGGTTAGCCCATCGACCACTCCACTGAGGATTTCGACCTCGTCGGCCTCCTTGCGCTGGGTGACGATCTTGCTCTGTCCGGGGCGTCGCCGGTCGAGTTCGGCTTGAATTTCGGCAGGATCAAGGGGCATCTTTGGCGGGCAGCCATCGACGACGACGCCGACCGTTGGCCCGTGGGATTCCCCCCAAGTGGTGACGCGAAAGATCCTGCCGATTGAGCTCGCCATAGGCTTCTGCGGGAGTCTACCGGAGAGGGAAATCCTCCGAGCGGATATCCTTACGAGCACCGATGATCTGGGGCCTGATTCTGTTGTTGCTTTTGCTCACCGCCCTGGCCACGGCGGCCGAGATGGCCACCTATTCGGCCCGTCCCGAACGGATGGAACAAGCGATCGCCGGCGGGGACCGCCGGGGCAAGATGGTGATGGCCTATCAGCGCCGGCCCGCCAGTTTCCTCTCCTCGCTCCAACTCATCACGACCTTTGCAAGCTTTGGCGTAGGGGCCCTGATCGGAGAACATTTTCAGGCGCCGGTGCTGACCTGGTTCCAACGCCAATTTGGGCAAGGACGGTGGGTCGAAACCGTGAGCGACAACGTGACGATCCTCGGCTTCACGATCTTTGCATTGATCTTCACCAACGTCTTTCCCAAGCAGATCGGGTTCGTCAAGGCTAACGAGATCGCGCTTGCGAGCGCGTCGCCGATGCGGATCTGGATTTCGGTTACGCGCCCGCTCGCTTGGGTTGTCGGAGCGGCAGTCGATGTGCTCCAGCGGCTCTTTCGAGTCGCCCCCGCCGAGGCGACCCGGGTCACCGAAGAGGACATCAAGACGCTCCTGCGCGAAGGTTGCCGCAAAGGTGGGATCGACGAGCGGGAGCAGCGGATCATGGAGCGGATTCTGCACCTGAGTGATCAGGGGCTGGGATCCATCGGGACCCCACGGGAGAAGATCGAGTGGCTGGATCTCCATGCGGATTGGGAGGTACTCGATGCCCAGATTCGCGCCTCCTTGCACAGCTACCTAGCCGTGGGTGATGGCTCGTTGGATGCGCTTCGGGGTGTGGTCAAGTCCCGAGCGTGGCTCAGCCAAAGTGAGCAGAGCGACTCTGGCTGGGCAGACCTGCTCCTGCCCGCATTGGAACTCCCCGAGGGAGCCTCGGCCCTGGAGGTGCTGGAGGCCCTGAGGCCAGCTTCGGCCCGGTGCGTCTTTTTGCGCAATGCCAACGGGCAGATCGTGCGCCTGATCACCCTGAACGATGCCATCGAAATCGCCCTCGGCCCGATGGAGTCGATTAGGGGTTAGGGGGTAGGGGTTAGGG
>ERZ761602.7263-NODE-7263-length-11876-cov-4.962186_pt1 | contig 11876 bp, 9 predicted proteins | sample MGYA00512165_ERZ761602 | MGnify/ENA primary metagenome ERZ761602 (study PRJEB28899, sample SAMN02445085) | bioreactor sludge metagenome | biome: EBPR sludge; isolation source: Thorneside wastewater treatment plant | place: Australia: Brisbane, Thorneside... | reverse complement strand
GCGTTTCGCCGTCGATGGCAATTGCCAATGCCAGCGCATCGCGAAGAGAGGCCGCTGTTACCTTTGGGGGCCCCCATTTCTCTATCACCCACGATCCACTTTCTACGCGTCCCCGGTAGCGTTGTCTTCCTGCTTCAAACTTTCCCGAGCCGGTGATCATCTCGAGGGCCGCGCCATCCGGAAGGTCTGCAATCAATTTTTGAAGGAGGTCGCGCGTGTAGAGGGTGAACATCATCTGGTTGTCAAACAGTTGGAGGAGAACGGTATTGCCTTCGATGCGAAAAATACCCAGTTCGCTGACTTTCCACGTTTGAAGAAATGCGGGATCTTCCTTTGAAGCGACGCGAAAGAGCACGTTTGCGGTGTCGTCGCAGTAGTGTGCGATGAGATAGCATGCGAGCACGTTTTCGAGCGCGCAGCGGGGCGGTGATTCGTCCGGTGCGGAGACGACGAAATCCGGCGCCTGATCGACCATTGCGGCAAACTCCGACACTTCCGCATCGGTTATTTCCGGCTCGGCAACGGGTTGGCTCAACTCTTCCACCCAGGACTCGAACTGTGGGCCGAATCCAAGGTCGGCGAGGAAGCGCGGCATATTGCCGAGGTCGGCTTCAAACTCGCGGTCCGATACACTTTCCCCGGCGAGCGTCGCGTTTACCCGGGCCTCCTCGTGTGGAATGCCAAAACGTTTCAACGCATCCAGGAGCGATTTGCGATGCCATGACAAGTATTCGCGCATGGCTCCGGCATATGGCATTTCCAGCAGGCGCGCGACCAGCTCGCGCGGCACGCGTTCGCCGAAGTATTCGCGCTGATCCATGAGGAAATCAGCGATTCCGATCATGGCGGCGCGCGCTTCCTCTTCATCGGCAGCGTTCTCGCCGAAGTAGTCTTCACTTTCGCCGACGGCTTGCTCGGGTGCGCAAATGCGATTGAGCCAATCGGCGCGCATTGCAGGCGACGGTGGGTCGGCCTCTTCCGTCGAGTTCTCGGATACTTCGAAGCCGGGTCTCGTAAAATGATGGCAGATCGAGAACGGTTCCTGGCCTTGCTTGAACAAGCGCAGACGCCAGCGGCAGGCGTCTTCGGAGGTTATGCGAAGGCAAGGACCCGGCAATGTGGCGAGGCACTCGTCCAATTTCGCGCTGTTGACGCCCCAGACGCTCGCCTGGATCCAACACCAGCCGTTGACGACTGACGCGTCTTGGGGTTTCAATTCGGCGAAAGCAGCGAGGAAGTCTTCCCGCGTAACGTTGCGCGCGCCGGCGATGTGAATGCGGACGGCCATGGGAACGATCTCCTGCAGCGGTTGAGGCAGTTTACACGAGGGGGAAAAGGGGTTACCATCGCTGCGTGATTGTTGTGGTGGCGTTGCGGTTGTGGCGTGAAACCGCGAGCGAGCCCGCTTTGGAAAAGCTGCCTGTCTCCACTAAGAGGGGTTCTTTCATGTTTTTAGTTCGGTGGTTGTTGCTTGTGATCGTTTTCGTGGCGGTTGGCTGCGCAACCGCGCCGCAATTGCCGAAGGCGGCGGATGCAAGTGTGAAGCTGCCATCGGAAACGAAACCGCGGCCGGATTATTTCAATCTGCCGTATGGTCCGCACGAGCGCAATGTACTCGATTTGTGGCAGGCGGATACGCGCGGGCCCGCGCCGTTGTTGATCTTCTGGCATGGCGGCGGGTTTCTGGGTGGTGACAAGTGGACTTTGCACCCGGATTTGTTGAAGCGGTGTTTGGGCGCGGGCATATCGGTTGCGTCGGCGAATTATCGATTTTCGCGGCAGGCGCCGTTTCCGGGTCCGATGGAAGATGGCGCTCGGGCCTTGCAGTTCTTGCGTCTGCATGCGCGGCAACTGAAGATCGATCCGGATCGGATCGCGTTGAGCGGAAGTTCCGCGGGCGCGGGCATTTCGCTGTGGATCGCGTTCCATCCGGAGATGGCGGATCCGAACAACAGCGATCCGGTGTTGCGGCAATCGACGCGGGTGACGTGTGTTGGCGTGTATGGCGCGCAGTGTTCGTATGATCCGCGGTGGGTGCGCGACGTGATTGGCGGGCGCGCATATGAGCATCCGGCGTTGCCGTTTTTGTATGGGTTAAAGCTGGAAGAGTTGGATACGCCGAAGGCGTATGCGCTGTACGAGCGCGCGGCGGCGATCAATTACCTCACCGCGGACGATCCACCCGTGATTATGTTTTACTCGGAACCGAAGGCACCGCTGAAGCCTGGGCCAAACTCGACGCTGCGGATATACTACGACGATTTCGGCAAGGAGCTTGAGGGACATGACAAGCCGGGCTGGGGCGTGCATCATCCGAAGTTTGGGTATGCGCTCAAGGAAAAGATGGACCCGCTGAACATTTCGTGCACGGTGCTGCACGCCGAAGATATGCAGAAAACGGAAGACACGGAAGTGCCGGCGAATGCGGCGCTGGTGGATTTTCTGACCGCGCAGTTTGGAATTTCTAAACAATAACGTTGAGAAAGGACATCGTCGAACATGAAAGCTCGAGCATTGTTATTTACGGGCGCGCTGCTGTTTGTGTTTGCGTTATCAGTCGCGGCGGAAGAGGCGAAGGCGCCGTTGAAATGCCTGATGCTGGGCACAGGACCGCATAAGGACGTGACGATGACGGAGGTCATCGACGACATCAACGCGAACCATAAATCCATTGCATTGACGGTGACGGAGAATCTTGAAGACCTCAGATATGAGAATCTGAAGAATTACGACGTCCTGTTGTGGATTCAGCTAAAAGTGGAGGGTGGGAATCCGCCGGACTTCGTCAAGGAAAGCATTGTGCAATTCCTGAAAGACGGCAAGGGGTTGGTGGCGACGCACTTTTCCGTCGCGAATACGCAGGAGTGGCGGGATTCCATCGATATACTCGGCGCGATGTGGGTGAGCGGTAAATCGACGCATGGTCCGTATCGCGAGTTTCGGGTGGACGTAAAGCAGGAGCATCATCCCATCCTGGAAGGGGTAAAGCCATTCATCACGAACGACGAGTTGTATTTTAATTTGTTGATGCGGCCTGACATGAATGTGCTGCTGACGGGAAACGAGGAACGGTTTGGGCATACGGTCGCGGAGCCGTTGTTGTGCACGCATTACGTGCATAACGCGCGATGCGTCTATTTTGCGTTGGGCCACGACGTGAAGTCGGTTGCGGTGCCGGAGTACCGGAAGATTTTGGTGCAGTCGATTGAGTGGGCGGGCTGCCGGCGGTAGTTGGGATGGGTTGAGGACGACCTCCCCCGGCGCTTCGCGCCACCCCCTTCTAAGCGGGTGGGGGCGAAGATCGATTATGATTAAGAGTTACGATTATGAATTACGAGTTGGCGCACGAAAATATGAGACGCTCGCTACTAACGTGATTCCAATGCGATTGCTTTTGTATGCGGTTTTTTTCTGCCGTTGGAACGTGCGATGGGGTGGACTCCGAGGGCTATGCCGAGCACTTCCTCCATGCGATCCACGAAATGAAACTTCAACCGATCGCGGGCCGAGGCTGGTACGTCGGAGAGATCTGGTTCGCAGGCGCGCGGCAAAATGATTTCGCGAATGCCGGCGCGCGCGGCAGCCAATACCTTTTCCTTGATTCCGCCGACGGGCAGGACCAGTCCGCGCAAGGTAATCTCGCCGGTCATGGCAAGATTGTCTTTTACGCGCTTGCCCGTCAGGAGTGACGCCACCGCGGTTAGAATCGTCACGCCGGCGCTCGGGCCGTCCTTCGGCACGGCCCCTGCGGGCACGTGAATATGTATGTCTGACGTGGTAAACACGGCGTCATCCAAACCCAATGCGTGCGCATTCGCGCGCACATAACTCAACACCGCCTGGGCGGACTCCTTCATCACGTCGCCAAGCTGACCGGTCAAAACGAGATTGCCCTTGCCCGGCATGCGCGTCGCTTCGATGAATAAAATGTCGCCGCCAACAGCCGTCCAGGCGAGACCCGTAGCGACACCGGGAATGCGCGTGCGCTCCGCGGTTTCCGGTCTCACGCGCGGATTGCCAAGATACGTTGTGATGTCGTCCATCGATATGGCGATGGGCTTGCGCCGCCCCTCGGCGAACAGGCGCGCGCATCCCCTGCAGACGTTCGCGATCTCGCGATCCAGATTGCGGACGCCCGCTTCGCGCGTGTAGCGCGTGATGATGTGGCGCAGCACCTGCGCGGAAAACGACAGCTTGCCTTTGGGTATGCCGTGCGCTTCCAATTGCCTCGGCACGAGATACTTCTTGGCGATGCTCAGTTTTTCCTCCACCGTGTATCCCGGAATTTCGATCACTTCCATGCGATCGCGCAAGGCCCAGGGAATGGTGTCCAGCACATTCGCCGTCGCGACGAACATGACATCCGACAGATCGAACGGCACGTTCAAATACAGATCCGAGAATGTGCTGTTTTGCGCGGGATCCAACACTTCCAGCAACGCCGACGAAGGATCGCCGCGGAAATCGTTGCCCAGCTTGTCGATTTCATCCAGTACGAATACGGGGCTGCGCGTTCCGGCTTTGCGAATCAACTGAATGATTCGTCCCGGCATCGCGCCGATGTAGGTTTTTCTGTGCCCGCGAATTTCCGCCTCGTCGCGCATTCCGCCGAGGGACATCCGGACGAATTTCCGATCGAGCGCGCGCGCAATGGACTGCCCGAGCGAAGTTTTGCCAACGCCCGGCGGCCCGACGAAGCAGATGATTGCGCCGGATGCGTCCGGCTTCAGCTTGCGCACGGCGAGATGTTCGAGGATGCGGCGCTTTACCTTGTCCAGCCCGTAATGGTCCTGATTCAGAATACGCTCGGCGCGCGCGATATCGATCTCACGATACGTTACCGCGTTCCACGGGAGTTCAACGATCCAATCCAGGTACGTCGCGATGACGTGGTACTCGGCGCCGGCCGGGTTCATATTTTCGAAGCGATCAAGTCAGTTCCAGCGCGCCGATCTGCTTGCGATACTCCGCCGCCTCCGAATGTTTATCTTCACCCTCGCCCAGCTCGTCCTGAATGGCTTTCATCTGTTGCCGCAGAAAATATTCGCGCTGGCTCTTGTCGATGGATCCGCGCGCGTCATTGCGGATTTTGTCGGACAACTCCATCATCTCGACTTCGCGCGCGAGCACGAGCGTAAGGCGGTCCAACCGCTTTACGCAGTCCACCGTTTCCAGCAACTGCTGCTTTTCTTCCACGGGAATGCTGAGATTGCTGGATATCAGGTCCGCGAGGAATCCCGGATCGTCAATGTTGTCCAACACGCCCGCCGCGGCATCGGGGATATCAGGCGACAAGGTGATCAGCCGCGACATCTGCATCTTCACCGTAGCCACGAGCGGCGCAATTTTTTTCTTGTCGTAGGGCGGCTCTTCCAGTGAAGTCGCTTTCACGACCGGAAACGGCTCGCGCTGTTCCACCGCGCCGATGCGAAAGCGGCGCAACGCCTGCAGGACAACGTTCAAGGAACCGTCCGGGAGACGCTGCAACTGCATGACCCGACCTACGCACCCGACCTCATACGCCGCCTCCACGCCTTTCCCTTCGATTGCAGAAGGTTTCCGCGCGACAAGCCCGAGCATTTTCGAGCCCATGACCGCGCTGTCTATGAGTTTCACATCCGTTGCATCCGTAATCCGGAACGGCACGACAGACATCGGGAACAGCACGATGTTTCCGATCAGCAACGGCAACGTCGCCGGTGTGTCCGGCAAACCTTGCGTTTGTTCCGTTGGGGGAGTCTTTTTCTTACTCATGATTACCGCCTCTCGGGACGCATATCGTCAGGTAACCGTCCTTATACTCCGCTTCGATATGCTCAACATCGACCGCGCAAGGAAGCCTGACAAACCGCGCGAAAGGTCCGTAGGGAACCTCCATTTGATAGACATGGCTTGTCGCCTCCGGCACATGCCGGTGCTTTACGCCCGTAATCCGCAACACGCCTTCGACCACCTCGACGTCAATGTCCTTCTTTTCAACGCCCGGCAACTCCGCCACGATGGTGATGCGCTCTTCCGTCTCATAAATGTCGACCGGGGGCTGCCAGGTTGCCCCGCGAAGCTGATCAAAGGGAGCCTGGCCGTGCAAATCGTTCATCATGGCGTGCATCTGCGCCAGTAAATTTGTCAGGTCATGCATAAGAGCACCTTTGGTATTGCAGCGGGTGGTTAGGAAAAGCGCCACCTATAGTATAGGCCGGGTCCTTGCCCGCGGCAATTCCCCCGAGGAACTTACACTTGACTAATAACGCGATTCGGCCTATTCTTGTTCCAACTCGGGTTTAATGCGTCTGCCAGTCGGACGCTAGGTGCCGTATCGCGATGGGTATTGCAGTACAACTTACTTCGCTTTTCCGCGGGCGTTTCTTGCGTGTTGCGGCCCTTGCCGCTGTCGCGTTTCTCGCCATTGCGGATAGCCATGAAGCGTTGTTGCTGCTCCAGTCGGCCCATGCGGAACATTCCTGCGAGGCGCCTGCCAAAGAATCCTCCCATTCCGAAGAGCATTCGTGCGCGTTCTGCGTACTCTCGAGTACACCGGTCCTCGTCACGCCAAACGGCGTCCTTCCGGTTCCTCAGGCGGAAGAAACCCGTTTTGAACTTGCGCTCGGTCAAGATCCCATCGCGCGGGACGCGGCTTGCTTCCCGCACTTCCGCCGCGGCCCGCCCGCCCTCTAATTCGCAAAACCAACATTCGAATCCTCGTTGTGCCTGGTGATCTGATTTGTGGGATCACGCGGGTGTGCATTCATCCATCATTTGCGAATTACGGAGCGATCAAACCATGAAACGTCGTGGATTTACCCTTATTGAACTGCTTGTTGTCATTGCCATCATCGGAATCCTGGCGGCAATCCTGCTGCCGGCCCTGGCGCGCGCGCGTGAAGCCGCGCGGAGGGCAAGCTGCCAAAACAACCTGAAACAGATGGGCATTATCCTTAAAATGTACGCGGGAGAGAGCAAAGGCGGCCTGTTGCCTTCGCAGAAAGTGCTGAACTGCGAAGACGAAATCCAACCGTGGAACCAGATGTTCGAGGCGGTCCACGTTTACCCAGAGTACCTCACTGACTTGAATGTACTCGTTTGCCCGAGTTCGCCCAGCGGCAACTCGGCACTTGCGTTGTATGATGAGGGCGATACGCAATCCTCCAATTGGGAGGAAGTTGCCGGCTTCTCGAACAACGGCATTGTTGAGCCCTGCGAAATCACCGAACACCCTTACGTCTACATGGCCTGGGCCGTTTCACCCGGCGTCCTTGCCGCTGAATACACCGCCGCGGGCGACCTCGCAACCTTTGAACTCGCGCTGGAAGAATTGGTTGAAGGCATCGAAGCGGGCGACATCGATCTCGTGAACCAGAATTGGGAACTGCCGGTGCCGGTTGGCGGCATGTCCGAGTTTCCGCGCATGCGCGAAGGCATTGAACGTTTCTTCATCACCGACATCAACGATCCAACGCGCAGTTCGCAGGCGCAATCGGCACTGCCAACTTTCTGGGATGAAATCGGCGATGAAGCAACCCACTTCAACCACGCGCCCGGCGGTTGTAACGTGCTTTACCTCGATGGTCATGTTGAATTCATCCGCTATGGCGGCTCCTTCGGCTCACCATTCCCTGTGAATGAAGGTGGACTGATCCTGCACGAAGCGTCGCACGAGCACGCGCACTAGAAGCGGTTAGCGGGCGAATCTGAACGCATAATTCGCCACGGCGCAGGTGCGACTCCTGCGTGATTGTACTGTAAATATAGAGGTCGCGCTCCGGTTGCCGGAGCGCGACTTTTTCTCGTTTTGTGTTGTAACACATTGCAGCGTTGCTGTTTACAACCAGAAGGCCCCGCGGTGCCGACGATCCCGCGTAAGTCGTTGAAATAAAATGCGCATGAAAGTGATTTCATTATACGGAGCCAGACTCCCCAAGAGTTGAATCACCCAAGTGAAAAGGCGCGGAAGGCAACCCCTCTCTTCCCCAACACAGCCCAACCGCGCCAAGAAAAACGAGACCCCCACTACCCTCTTCCCCCTCGTTTTTAAAAGCAGGGTCCGCGCCGTCACCCCCGGCGCGGACCCCTGGCTCCACCCTCAAAAACTCTAGTCCTTACTCCCGGCCCTCTAACCCGTAATCTTAATTCGTAATGCGTAATTCGTAATCGAAATTTGCAAGTGTCTCCTTCTTTGGGGGATGAATGCTAAGTTCGATTACGAGTTACGATTACGCGCACGAGTAATAGCACGAGCACGAAAGGGAACGAACTCGTTTTCAAGTTTGGGGCGTCAGATGGTTTGGTTACTCTCGATCCCATTTCAGGAGCCAGGGATCCTTCGTTTTTTCCTGCATGGTCCTAATGCGTTGTTTCAGATCGGCCAGGAGTTGTTGGTGTTCGGGGTCTTCCGCGAGGTTCTTGATTTCGTGGGGATCGTTCACAAGATCGTATAGCTCGAAGCGGCTGCGGTTGATATATGCGTCGACGCTGCGTTTGCCGTATTGGGTGAGGTTGCGTTCGAGGACGGCTTGCCACGTCTTGGATTTCCATAGATCGGATGCGAATGGAAATGGCAATGCATGTGCGATGTTGAAGATGAGTTTGTGGGTGCGGGTGCGGACGCCGCGCATGGGATAGTACATGGTGACTTCGTGGAAAGAGTGGGAGAAGTAGACTTCGTCCCATCCTTGCGGATCGTCTTCGCGCATGGCGTTTAGAAACGATCGGCCTGTGCACGCGGGCTCATTGAGATCACAAAACTCCAGTATGGTTGGCATGATGTCGAGCCAGGAGACCATTGCGTTGCAGGTGTAGCCTTTGCGCGGGTTGCGCGGATCGCGGACGACGCAGGGAAGGTTCACGCCGGGTTCGTACAGGGTTGTTTTCGCGCCGGGCCAAGGCATGCCGTTGTCGGTGAGATAGACGATGAGCGTATTTTCCCAGTGTCCGTTTTTCTTCAGCATTTCGATCAACTTCTTCAATCCGATGTCCGCGCGTTCGATGGAGCCGTAGTACTCGGCGAGTTCCTGTCTGCATTCGGGAATGTCCGGCAGGTGCGGATGCACATCGATGGCGGTGGGGTCTACGGGCGCTGCGCCCTTTCTGTGAAAAGGTCGATGCGGCTCGACTGGACAGAAACACAGAAAGAAGGGCCGTTCATCCTTAGCTTCGAGGAAGGGTCTGCATTGTTCGGCCATTTCTTCCGGGTCGGCCCTTTGAATGTAGTTTTGGAAAACGTAGGCGGACTGCGGAAGCGTGTGAAACTTTCCGGCGCCGAGCGTTCGGTATCCTGCCTTGCCAAGCGTAACGGGCAAACTCTTCACATCGTCGTACGACGAGAAATGGTGCGCGGCGTGGGCGAGTCCGTATTGTCCGTTGGTGTGGTTGTGCGTGCCGGTGAGCAATACGGAACGGCTTGGGCTGCAGCTTGGGGTTGTGCAGAAGGCGTTGGTGAACCGAACGCCTTCGCGCGCGAGCTCGTCGAGTCCCGGTGTGCGCACATGCGGGTTGCCATAGCACCCGGCATCGCCCATGCCCTGATCATCGGTGATGTAGAAGACAACGTTTCGCGGCGTTGAAGGCTGCGCGGCGCGGGCATTGGCGGCGCCCAGGGCAACGGCCCCCGCGGCCTGCATGAATTGGCGTCGGTTCATGGTTGTGCCTCCTATCCCGCATTTCTCACCGCATCCAGGTTTTGCGTTGCCGTTTGGAGTGCATCACGCGGTGAGAAATGCTCATGAGAATGCCCATAGGTCCACTGGTGAGGATTTTTCACACGCACACAGTGTAATCGTATCCTGCTTCCGAATTCTTCATATTCCGCTGCATTTCTTTTGGTTATAAGAATTATCGCACGTACGTGTGAAAAATCCGGGCTATTGGTCCGGCGTTCGCATCAGATCGTCTTTCAGCGTTCCGATTCTCTCGGATAGCGCTACGCGGTAAAACTCCGGATTGCGCAGGCGCTTGTATTCTTCCGGCAATGCGGTGAGTTGTGCAAGGTAATGCGCGCGAATTTCGGCGATGGGGCGTTGCGGATCGGTGCGTTTTCCCGCGTCAAACACGGTTTGCAACAGCGATTCCGCGCGCGCCGCGGACTTCAGGCGCACGGCGCGATGCGGTTGCGTTGCGTCGCGGCCAAGGACAACACCGTTTTCCGGATAGGGTTCTTCGGAATCGAACAGCACGTCGCCAAGGGGCACCTCATTCTGATCGAAATAACGCACAAGACGTTTGCGTCCTGGGTTGGTCGCTTTTGAGATGTTGGAGGAAATCTTGATGCGGGGCTGCCACGCGCCCTCGTCTTCCAGCGCGACGAGTTTGTATACGCCGCTAAGCGCGGGGCAATCGCTGGAGGTGATGAGGTGGGTGCCGACGCCCCAGGCGTTTATTTTTGCGCCCTGACGTTTGAGGTCGGCGATGAGGTCTTCTTCGAGATCGTTCGAGCCGACAATCAGCGGATCATCGAAACCCGCTTCGCGCATCAACCGGTGGGCGATTTTGCTGAGCTTGGCGAGATCGCCGCTGTCGAGCCGGATGCCGGGCCGGGTGGGTTTGCCGTTCGCATGCATTTCGCGGAATACCTGTATTGCGTTGGGCACGCCGCTTTGAATGGTGTCGTAGGTATCGACCAACAGCACGCAGCGGTCGGGATAGTTGCGCGCGAAGGCGCGGAATGCGTCGAGTTCGTTCGGGAAACTCATGACCCAACTGTGCGCGTGCGTGCCGGAGACCGGTATGCCGTATACCTTGCCGGCGAGCACGTTTGACGTGGACGTGCAGCCGCCGATGTACGCGGCGCGCGAACCGCTGAGGCCGCCGTCGGGCCCGTGGGCGCGGCGCAACCCGAATTCCATGACGGGATCGCCGTCGGCGGCGAGGCATACGCGCGCGGCCTTTGTTGCAATGAGGGTCTGGAAATTGAGCATGTTGAGGAGCGCGGTTTCGAGCAGTTGGGCTTCGAAGATGGTGCCTTCGATTTGCACGACGGGTTCGTGCGGAAAAACGAGCGTGCCTTCGCGTACGGCGCGCACGGTGCAAGAGGGCACGAAGCGCGCGAGGTGTTCGAGGAAGGATTCATCGAAGACATTGAGCGAGCGCAGGTATGCGATGTCATCAGGTGTGAAGCGGAGGTGTTCAAGATAGTCGAGAAAGGGTCCCAGGCCGGCGGCAACGGCGAAGCCGGCGTGCGGGGGGAGATGACGAAAGAAGTATTCGAAACATACGCGGAAATCGGCGCGGTTTTCCTTTAGATATCCGGCCATCATGGTGAGTTCGTAGAAATCGGTGAGCAGCGCGAGGCCTTCGCGCTTGCGCCATGGATGGATGTCATTCATGGATATCTCCCGAGAGGCATGGCTTCACGCCGGCGACTATCAAGGCGTCGACGGCGGCTTTCGCGGAACCCTGGGGAATGTCGACGCCGCGACAGAGGTCTTCAATCAAGTAGGTTTCGAATCCGTTTTTTACCGCGTCGAGCGCGGTAGCCTTCACGCAGTAGTCTGTTGCGAGGCCGCACACGAAGATACGGCGAACGCCTCTCGCCTTCAGCGTATCGGACAGGGTGGTGCCGTCGAAGCCGCTGTAGGCCTCGCGCAGAGGATCGGTGCCCTTGCTGACGACGAGCGCATCGGGCGGAACGATTAGCGCGGGATGAAAATCCGCGCCCTGTGTTTTTGCAACGCAGTGCGCGGGCCAGCTTCGGTCAACAAATCCGGGCGATTCGCTAAAGCTGCAATGGTTCGCGGGGTGCCAGTCGCGCGTGTAGATGCGCTGGGTGAACCGTGGCGATACGAGGTTGATGCCCGAGACGATTGCGTCACCGTCGTTCACAGGGAGCGCGCCGCCGGGACAGAAGTCGCGTTGGCCATCGACAACGATCAGGGCATCTGTTG
>ERZ761602.7261-NODE-7261-length-11877-cov-4.574099_pt1 | contig 11877 bp, 6 predicted proteins | sample MGYA00512165_ERZ761602 | MGnify/ENA primary metagenome ERZ761602 (study PRJEB28899, sample SAMN02445085) | bioreactor sludge metagenome | biome: EBPR sludge; isolation source: Thorneside wastewater treatment plant | place: Australia: Brisbane, Thorneside... | reverse complement strand
GCTGTTCTCCAGCGACCCGTCCGTCACGAGCCGGGCGGTCTACGACTGGCAGAACGTGAACCTCGCGGCGATGAACCGGATCAACGAGACCGTGCTCACGAGCCACCTGCAGCTCGAGCAGACCGTCTTCGACACGCCGCGGAACCTGCTCGCGGTCCAGCTCGGGTACTTCCGGGAGGCCGGCCGCCGCGACAACCGCGGGCTCTACGGCACCGCCGGCAGCTCGGGCGCCACCGGCTACCTGCACATCGACGCCAACGAGCGCCTCGTCGACGGCAGCCCCAATCCGTTCTTCCTCCGGCCCTATGTCGGCTTCTTCAACACGAAGGGCATCGCAGGCGGGCCGTTCGAGCGCGAGACCTACCGCGGTCAGCTCGCCTACCGGCTCGACCTGCGCCAGGAGAAAAACCTGCTGCGCTGGCTCGGCATGCAGCAGTTCCTCGGCTACGGCGAGTTCAAGGAGAACCGCTCGCGCACGACGATCTGGCGCGACGTCATCCTCTCCAACCACGCCTGGTACCCGATGCCCACGGGGCAATCCCGCGAGTTCGTGCGGCCGAACGTCGCGCTGAACTACTACCGCTACTACGTGGGCGACAACCAGGGTTACAATGCGGACCAGGCGCCCCGGGATTTCTCGCCCGGCACGTATTCCTACCGCTGGGGCGGCTGGACGAATCCCGGGACGGCCAACGCGACGCCCAACTTCGTCACCGAGCAGGCCCGGCTCGGGCCGGGCTACTGGTACGATTCCACGAACACCTGGGACCGCTCGATCCTGCGCACCCAGGGCGCGGTCGTTCAAAGCCACCTGCTCAAGGACCGCGTCGTGACGACGTTCGGTCTCCGCAAGGACACCCGCGACCAGCGGCAGCGCGGACAGACCCTGTTCTCCTCGACGCCCGACGGCATCTTCCTCGACTACGATTCCACGTTCACGCTCAACCCGGCCGACTGGGTGCACGCCGGAGGCCGGACGAAGACCGCCGGCGTCGTCGTGAAGCCGACGCGCTGGCTCAACCTTCACTACAACAAGTCCGACAGCTTCCAGCCGCAGGGCTACGCGGTCGGCCTTTACCTCGGCGCGCTGCCCGATCCGACCGGCCACGGCAAGGACTACGGGTTCTCGCTGAATCTCTTCAACGGCAAGCTGGTCGTGCGCGCGAACAAGTACGAGACGACGCAGATCAACTCCCGCAACGGCAGCATGCGCATCATCGCGCAGCGGATCCGCAACCTCGACTTCGACTCCCCCAACGGCAACCAGTTCTTCAATCTCACCACCCGCGCCCAGTCCTGGATCACCAACGCCGCCGCCGCCGAGGGCCGCACGCTGACGCAGGACCAGATCGATCAGGAGATCGCCCGCATCACGAAGCTCGATGTGTCGTTCTTCCGCCGGCCCGAGGCGCGCGACGTGCAGAACGAGCTCGTCGCCGAGACCCAGGACGTGACCGCCAAGGGCCTCGAGCTGGAGGTGCACTGGAATCCGAATCCGCACTGGACGACGCGCTTCAACGTGACCGAGAACGAGTCCATCGACTCGAAGATGTCGCCCGCCGTCACCCAGTGGATCACGGAGCGGATGCCGGTCTGGACCAGCATCATCGATCCCGAGATCAACCGTCCGTGGTGGACGGAGCGATACAACGGGACGAACTCACCCTCGCAGTTCTTCGCCACCAGCGTGCGCACGCCGTACGACGTCGCCGTCGCCAACCAGGGCAAGAGCCGCCCCCAGATCCGCAAGTATCGCTTCAACCTGAGCACGAGCTACCGGCTCGCCGGCCTCGGCCTGGATCGTGAGTGGGTCAAGCGCCTCACCATCGGGGGCGCCTTGCGCTGGGAGGACAAGAGCGCGATCGGCTACTATGGCGTGGAGCAGCTTCCCGCGGTCATCACCGCCCTCGATCCACAACGGCCGATCTATGACGACCCGCGCACGTATGTGGATCTCTTCGCGGCCTATCGCGTGAAGGTGTTCAAGAAGGTCAACGCGACCCTCCAGCTCAACGTGCGCAACGTGCAGGAGGACGGCCGGCTCCAGGCGATCAGCGCGTTCCCCGACGGTACTCCGAACGCCTACCGCATCATCGATCCGCGGCAGTTCATCCTCACCGCGACGTTCGACCTCTGATCCGCGCCGTCACCGCCGCGGCGGCCACGCGTCGGGATTGACGATCGAATCCGGCCGCTCGCCCCGCAGCACGCCCAGCACCAGCTCGGCCGCCTTCACGTGGCTGCGCCGCCGGCCCTCCTCCGTGTAGGCGGCCATGTGCGGCGTGGCCACGACGCGCGGGTGCAGGAAGAGCGGATGCCCCGACGGCACCGGCTCGGTTTCCCACACGTCGAGTCCCGCGCCCGCGAGCCGGCCCGACTCCAGCGCCGCCAGCACCGCCGCTTCGTCGATCAACGTCCCCCGCGCCGTGTTGATCAGGATGGCCCCCGGCGCCAGCCGCGCCAGGTGCTCGCGGCCGATCAGATGGCGCGTGCTGGGTAGCGCCGGTGCGTGCAGCGAGAGCACCTGCGCGCCCTCGGCCAGCGTGGCGATGCTCGCGCAGGCGGTCGCGCCGTGCTCCGCCATCTCGTCGGGCAGGACCACCGGGTCGAAAGCCCGCACGCGCATCCGCACGGCGCGCGCGATCTCGGTCACCCGCCGGGCGATCCGCCCGAAGCCCACCAGCGCGAGCGTCTTCTCCGCCAGGTCGAAACCCAGCACTTCGGGCGCCAGCTTCCATTCGCCGGCCTTCCCGTTCCGGTCCGCGAGCGCGATCCGACGCGCCACGGCGAACATCAGCCCCACCGCGAACTCGGCCGTCGACTCGGTGGGGGCGTCCGGCGTGTTCACCACGACGACGCCGGCGCGTTCCGCCGCGGCCACGTCGATGTTGTCATACCCGATGCCGGTGCGGGCGATTACCTTGAGCTTCCGCGCGGCCGCGAACTGCTCGTGCCCATAAAACCCCCGCGTGCCGACGATTGCCGCCTCGGCGGCCGCAAACTCGCCCGGCACGGCCAGCTCCGCCGGCGCAGTGGGGCCGCACAGGCTCACCTGGCCGCGCAGGCGCAGGAGGGCATCGACATGCAGGAGGGCGTCGGTCCAGAGCAGGGGCGGCGGAGGCAGCATGGCAGGGCGGGGTGCCTCGATGCGAACACGCGGCTGGGTCGACGCAAGCCCCGCCTCCGCGAGCTCCCGGCCCCCGCGCACCAAAGGACCATGCCCGGCGGCGCGGCGCGGACGGGTTCGACGTTGTCGGCGCCGGCACGGTTTCCCTAGGTTGCGGCACATGAAGCGTCTTTTCCTGCTCGGGATGCTCGCCGCTCTGGCCGCCCCGTCGCTGCCCGGCGCCGCGACACCAGCCCGCACAACCTGGAAGGCCGGCGCGGCGATCGTCGACATCACCCCGGAGGGCCCGGCCTGGATGGCGGGCTATGCCGGTCGCAACAAGCCGTCCGAGGCAGTCGTGCAGAAGCTCTTCGCCAAGGCACTCGCGCTCGAGGACGCCTCCGGCGGCGTGGTCGTGCTTGTCACGCTCGATCTGATCGGCGCGCCCAAGCCGCTGCGCGACGCCACGGAGCGCCACGTGCGGGAGCGGCATCAACTCCGGCCCGAGCAGGTGCTGCTCAACGCGTCGCACACCCACTCGGGGCCTTCGCTCTACGGCCGCGGGGTGGGCGACCCCGCCTGGGTCAAGCGCGCCAACACGTATTCGCGTCAGCTCGAAACCGCGGTCGCCCGGGCGATCGACGACGCCCTTGCCCGCCGCGAACCCGCCACCCTGCACTACACGCGGGCGCGCGCCGGTTTCGCCATGAACCGCCGGCTGCGCGTCGGCACCGAGATTCGCAACAGTCCCAATCCCGACGGCCCGGTCGACCACGACGTGCCGGTCCTCCGCGTGGCCAATGCCAGGAACGAGATCACGGCGATCCTCTTCGGCTACGCCTGCCACAACACGGTCACCGGCACCTACAGCATCAACGGCGACTACGCCGGCTACGCGCAGGCCGCCCTCGAGGCCGCCCGGCCCGGCACGGTGGCCCTCTTCCTCATGGGCGCGGGGGGCGACCAGAACCCGTATCCGCGCGGCAACCTCGAGCAGTCGTCGCAGCACGGCCGCACGCTCGCCAACGCCGTCGAGGCCGCCCTCGCCGTCGTCAACCCGCGCCCGGTGCAGGGCCCGCTCCGCAGCGCCCTCGCGTATGCGGAAATCGACTACGCCGACATCACGCGCGCCGACCTGGAACGCCGGGCCGCGTCGCGGGTCGCCGCCGACCGCGCGCGCGCCGGGCAGTTGCTCGCCCAACTCGACGCCGGCACCCTGCCGAAGTCCTACCCGTGCCCCGTCCAGGTGGTGCAGTTCGGGGTCGACCTCACCGTCATCGCGATCGGAGGCGAGACCACCGTCGACTACTCGCTGCGGCTCAAGCGCGAGCTCGCCGGCGGGCCGCAGGCGATCTGGGTCGCCGGGTACTCCAACGACTACTTTGGCTACCTCGGCAGCCGCCGCGTGATCATGGAGGGCGGCTACGAAGGGTACTCCGCCAACCTCGGCCGCCACCCCGGGCCCTGGGCCACCACGACCGAGGACCGCGTCGTCCATCTTGCGCACGAGCTGATCCGTGCCGTGAATCACTAAACCGCCGCCACCGCGCCCCTTTCTTCATGCCCTTCGCCACCGCTCCCGCCGGCCATCGCCCGCGCCGCTCGCTCGCACGGTTTCTGACCGGCCTCGTCGCCCCCTGGTTCGCTCTCCCCGCGGCCCTCGCGCAGGTCGGCGACCGCGCCGATGTCGACCGCTCCGCTCCGCCCGCCCACTGGACGCTGCCCGATGGCCGCCGCCATGCGCCGGAGGAATCCGCCCGCCTGCTCGAGGTGCCGGCCGGTTTTCGCGTCGAGGTCGTCGCCGCCGAGCCGCTGATCCAGGATCCGATCGCGATCCAGTTCGACGAACGCGGCCGGCTGTGGGCGCTCGAGTGGCCCGGCTACAACTGGGCGCTGCGCGATGTCCTTCCCGGGCTCGAAAAGCTGCCGATGCCGAAGGGGCGCGTCGTCCTGCTCGAGGACACCGACGGCGACGGCCGCATGGACCGGCGCTCCGTGTTCATGGACGACGTCGACTGGCCCCGCGGGCTGCAGGTGTCGCGCGACGGCGTGATCGTGATGGCGCTGCCGGCGACGGCCGGGCCGACGAACGCGTGAAGATCGCCGGCGGCCTCGAGATCCCCGCCAATCCGCACGCCGCCCAGAGCACGGTCTTCCGCGCGCTCGACAACTGGCTGTACACCGCCAAGGCCGGCCTGCAGCTGCGCGAGTTCGACGGCACGTGGGCGACGCAGCCGTTCGTCAACCAGCGCGCGCAGTGGGGCCTGACGCAGGACAATTTCGGGCGCCTCTACTATTCCTCGAATGGCGACCACCTCCGCGCCGACCTCGTCCCCGCGCACTACTTCTCGCGCAATCCGAATTACGACGGCACCTACGGCACCGACGTGCGGCTGCCTGCCGACCAGGCCACCTGGCCGCAGGGCCCGACGCCGGGCGTCAACCGCCGCGCGCAGTTGCGCGACGAGGACGGCACGCTGGCGGTCTTCACGTCCAATACCGCGCCCTGCGTGTACCGCGGCGACCAGTTTCCCCCGGAGTTCGTGGGCAACGTGTTCCTCGGCGAGGTCGCCGGCCGCTTCCTCCGGCGCAGCATCGTCACCGAGAGCGACGGCACGCTGACCGCCCGCAACGCCTACGAGCGGCGCGAGTTCCTCTATTCGAGGGACGAGCGGTTCCGGCCGACGTACACCGCCAACGGCCCCGACGGCGCGTTGTACGTCGCCGACATGCATCGCGGCATCATCGAGGGCGACATCTTCGTCACGAGCTTCCTCCGCCAGCAGTTCCTCGCGCGCAAGCTGCAGGAGCCGTTCAACGGACTCGGCCGCGTCTACCGCATCGTGCACGCCGGACGCCCGGCTGGCAGCCGGCCGAAACTTGCGCGCGACCAGGCCGCCGCCTGGGTGCCGCATCTCGCGCATCCCAACGGCTTCTGGCGCGACGCCGCGCAGCGCATCATTGTCGAATCGGGTGACCGCGGCGTCGCCGCGGCGGTGCGCCGCATGGCCACCAGCCACGCCGACCTCGTCGCGCGGCTGCACGCGCTCTGGACGCTCGACGGTCTCGACGTGGCCGACCCGGCGACGTTGCAGGCCGCCCTGCGCGATCGCGAACCCGCCCTCCGCATCGCGGCGCTGCGCGTCGCCGAGCGACGGCTGTCCGATTCCTCCGTGCGCGGCGCGGTGCTCGCCCTGCACACCGACCCGCGGCCGGACGTGCGGCGCCAGTTGCTGTTCACGCTCGGCGAGGGCAGCGGCGCCGACCTGGCCGCCACCCGGCTGGCGCTGCTGGGTCGAGACGCTGGCGAACCAGGCATGGTCGAGGCCGCCCTGAGTGGCCTGCGCGGCGAAGAAAGCGCGCTGCTCGCGAGCCTGGCCGCCGATCCCGCGTGGCAGGCGGAGCGTCCGGGTGCGGACCGGCTTTACGCGGCGCTGGCCCAGGCGGCCGCCAATGCGGGCGGCGTGGAATCGGTGCTGACGCTGTTGGCGGACGGCCGGCGGACGCCCGACTGGATCCGGCTGGCGCTGCTGGAGGGGCTGAAGGCTTCCCGCCTCCGGGGCCTGACGGCACCGCCCGCCGGCCTCGCCGCGGTGGAACAATCCGCCGTGAGCGAAATCAGGAACCGCGCCGCCGCGCTGCAGAAAACCTGGTCGCAGCCGGTGGTCTCCCGGGCCGCGCGGGTGTTGTCGGGCCCGGTGTTCGAACGGGGCAAGGAACTCTTCGGCGTCTGTGCGGCCTGCCACGGCCCGGAAGGCAAGGGCAACCCCACCATCGCGCCGCCGCTCGAAGGCTCGGCGGTGATCGCCGGCGCCCCGGCGGAGTTGATCCGTTCCGTGCTCGAAGGGCGGAACCTCGAACGCGCCAACAAGGCCTATCCCGACATGCCCGCGCTGGCCGCGCTGCCGGATGCGGACATCGCCGCCGTCGTGTCTTACGTGCGCGCCCGCTTCGGCAACGGCACGCGTCCGGTCACGCCGGGGCAGGTCGCGCAGGCGCGCGGAACCGCCCGCTGAGCTGCGCACCGGTCTCCTGTGGGAACCGGCGCACGCGGCTTGCGGGGGCGCAAGGCGAACGGCTCACTGCCGTCATGACCGCCCCGCTCACCCCGCCGAACCGGATCCGCGTCTCGTTCGTCTTCACGGCGCTCGCGCTCTTCGCCCGGCTGGCGGCGGCGGACCCGGCGGCGGCGACCGGAGCGGTGCTGCCCGAACGCCGGCCCTTTCCTCCCAGCGTCGACCTCTCCGGCGACGCCGCGCGGCACGTGACGATCGCGGCTGGCACGGCCGAGGTGTATCAGGGACATCCGACGACGGTGCTGCTGCCGGACGGCCGCACGCTGTTCTGCGTGTGGACGATCAACCACGGCGGACCCGCGGGCCCGATGAAGCGGAGCGACGACGGTGGGCTCACCTGGTCGCCGCTGCTCCCGGTCCCGGATAACTGGAAATCCGTCCGCAACTGCCCCGCGATCTACCGGCTGAAGGCGCCCGACGGCACGACGCGGCTGGTCGTGTTCGCCGGGCAGGGCCCGGACGGCACCATGCATCAGTCGCACTCGACGGACGACGGCCGCACCTGGACGCCGATGCGCAGCAACGGCCTCGTCTGCGTCATGCCGTTCTGCACCATCGAGTCCGTGGACGGCGGCCGCCGGCTCGTCGGCCTGACCAACATCCGCCGGCCCGGCGAAACCCGGGAGGCGCGTTCCAACGTGATCGCGCAGAGCGAATCCACCGACGGCGGCCTCACCTGGACCCCCTGGCGGATCGTGCTCGACCTGCCGGGCTTGAAACCGTGCGAACCGTGGGTCGTGCGTTCGCCCGACGGACGACAGTTGTTGTGCCTGCTGCGGGAAAACGAGCAGCGCGTGGCGTTGTTCATGACCAGCGACGACGAGGGCCGGAGCTGGTCGGCCTCACGGCCGCTTCCTCCCGGGCTCTTCGGCGACCGGCACGTGGCCCGCTATGCGCCCGACGGACGGCTCGTCGTGTGCTTCCGCGACACGGGCGGGCTCTACGGCAGCCCGACCTCGACGCATTTCGTCGCGTGGGTCGGCCGCTACGAGGACATCGTGGGCGGCCGTGACGGTGCGTATCGCGTGAAGCTGCTGCACAGCCACAAGGGCGGCGACAACGGCTACCCGGGCGTGGAGGTGCTGCCCGACGGCACGTTCGTGGCCACGACCTACGTCAAGTACCGCCCCGGCCCGGAAAAGAACTCGGTCGTGAGCGTGCGTTTCAAGCTGGCGGAGACCGATCGCCTGGCCGCCGGCGCCTCGCCCTAGAGCACATTATGCAAGGGCGTAGCCGCTCAAAGTGGGGTCTTGAACGCGAAGACGCTAAGGAAAGACTCGCGAAGGAAAACTTGGCGAAGCTTCGCGTTCCTTTGCGACTTTGCGTTTAGGTTTGGGCTTCAGAATTATTGAATCTGCTCCCGAGCAGACGAAGCGCAGGCTTTCGAGATCAGCGCACGGCTCGATACGCGGTGCGGATCCAATCTCCGCGCGTCACCCGCCCATCGGCGGCCGGCAGCGCTGGCGTGGCGACACCTGCATCCCGGGCGAGGCCGAGCCAGCGGGCGCCAAGGCTGGCATCCAACACGCGATCCAGGTCGGCGGTGTGATTGAGCCAACCTTCCGAATGCTGGCCCTCGATCTGTTTGCCGAGGCGCGAGCCGGTCGGGCGCGGGGCGAGGCCGTGCAGGCCCCCGAGCGTGCCCCACCATTGCACCGCGGCGAAATCGGCGTGTGTCGGCGGCACATCGTTCACGTAGATCGTCGCGGACTGGTCGGCATGGAGCCGGCGTTGCAGGCGCGCGACTTCGAGCCGGCGCACGTCGGGGGCGGTCGCGCCGGCCGCGAGCGCCAGATGAGCCGCGTGCCCGGCGGCCTGGCCGAGGGAACTCCAGATGGGTTCGAGCCGCAGGGCGCAGAAACCCACGTGCGACGCGCTCGCCGGCACCGGGGCGAGGAGGTTGCGGAGGTCCTTCGCCACGATCGTGCCGTAGGGAATCTGGTAGGGCGCGTAGATCACGCCGAGGCCTTCGCCGAAGCGTTTGCCGCCGAAGCGCGAGCCCTCGTGCCGGGTGCCGTGGCTGCTGTGACCGTAGTCGCCGATCGCGATCGCGTCGCGGTGGAGGACGGCGCGCGCGTCTCCGTCCGCATGGCGGGTGTCGTTCTGGGTGAAGATGCGCAGGCCCATCATCCGGCGCGCCTCGCGCACGTAGAGCTGGGGTGGGATGTGGCCGGTCTCGACAAACTCGTCCTTGCACCAGCCCCACTGCCGCGCCTCGGCCCGGAATGCCTCCGGCAGCGAGGGATCGTTCTGCGAGAAGTAGATCAACCCGACATTCCAGCGCACGTGCTCGTCGTAGATCCGCTGCCGCGTGGCGGCGTCGCCTTCGGGCCAGAGCAGCTGCTCGCCCGGCAGCGACAGCCGGATGTGGCCGCTCGACACGTCGTTGATGTCGCGCTTGCCGTTGGGCAGAATCGGAATCTGCGCCTTCACGATGTTGTCGGTGTCGCGATACCCGCCAAACGCGCGCTTGATCTTGCCGGCTTCGACGAGCGCGGTGACGCCGAGGAAGTCCTCGCGTCGGTAACCCTTGGGGGCCGTCACCGGCACGCGGTTTGCGGGCACGTTCGTCATGACGAAGCGGAAGTTGTAGCCCTGCAGGTCGCCGCTGCCGTCGGCCGGGGCCGCGGGCTCGTTGTACTCGTCGCGGCTCTCGACGCCGATCCGGTAGGGCGTCTGGGCGGCGGCGATCAGGTCGCCTTCGTACGAACCGTCGATGAAGATCCGGCCTTCATAGGTATGCTCGCGACCCGCCGTGTCGCGAAACCGCGCGGCGCGCACCGTGCGATCGCCCGCCGGGCCGCGCGTGAAGGCGTCGACGAGCGTCCACTGCGTGTGCACCGTGATCCGCGGTTGTTCCGCCAGCATCTGCTGGAAGAGCAGCAGGCTGACCTTCGGCTCGGCGTGGGTGCCACGGAAGGTGTCCTTCACCTGCTGGGAGCCCGCTCCGTAAGTCTTCTCATAATACGCCAGCGTGCGCTGGTTGAACTCCCGGAACGTTCCGGTGAGCGCTTCGAACGCCCGGAAGTCGGGATGCTGGAGTCCGTTGGTGGCCATGCCGCCGATCCGGATCGTCGGCTCGGCCAGGAGCACGGTGTGCCCGCCTTTCGCCGCGGCGATCGCGGCCGCGATGCCGCCGGGCGTGGCGCCGTAAATGACGACGTCGACCGACTGGGCCCGGCCGAAGGTTGCAGCAAGGAAGGCGAGAAGGATGGCGGGGAGGCGCGAGAGCATGGGGAAGAAGGTCGCAGAGGTGCCCCAGGGAGCGCGGCCGTCCCCGGCCGCATCGGTCTAAATGCGGCCGGGGACGGCCGCGCTCCCTGGTTGATCAGGCCGGCTTGATCTCGCTCCAGGCGAGCTCGTGCGGCATCCGGCCCTTTTGCACCGACACGGCGGAGGCGAGGCCGGCCGCTTCGCCCATCGGCACGGCATTGCCGGTCACCCGGTAGCTCGAATGCGCGATGAAATCGCCGCTGATGCAGCGCCCGGCCATCATCAGGCCATCGACGTCGGCCGCGATCAGGGCGCCGAGCGGAATATCGTACGGGCGGGCGCCGCGTTTGCGGTACGCGCGACCGAGTTGCTCGATTTCATCGTCGCCCTCGAACATCGATCCCGGCCGCACATTGTGGAGGTCGAAGCCGAAATTCACCTGGCAGACGCCGTCGGCGTGCTTCTTGCCGGCGACGATGTCCTCGGCGGTCACCTGGCTGCGGCCCCGGATCCGCCGGCCCTCGCGCACCCCAATCTGTTCGGCAGTGGCTACGACGGCGAGTTCCTTCCATGGTCCGCCAAGCTTGCGCAGGTCGGCGACGATCTGGTGCACTTCGCGGCGGGCGCGGATGGTGGCTTCGGTGATCTTGCCCGCGTCGTAAGCCGGCACGCCGTACTCGTGGTTCGTCATGAGGGAGAAGATGCCGGCATGCAGCAGCCTCAGCGTCGGGGCGCTGTAGGATGGCCTGATGCCGGAATCGACCATCAGCTTGCGCAGGTTGGCCTTGGCCTTCTCGCCGGCGATCTCGCGAACGAACTCGGGCACGGCATTGCCATCCAACCCGGTCAACAAGGCCATCAGCGACATCGGCTGGCACTCGCATTGGGCGTTCACACCCACGTCGAAATTACACCCGGCCTGGGCCGCGAGGTCGCCGTCGCCGGACGTATCCACGAAGCGGTCCGCGAGCCAGGCCTGCCGGCCGGACTTGGACTCGGTCACGACGGCGACGAGTCGCTTGCGGCCGTCGACCACGGCGCCGACGAGCTGCGTGTGGAGCTGGATCTTCACGCCGGCCGCGACGCACATTTCCTCGAGCACGAGCTTCATCAGCTCGGGGTCGTAGATCTCGCCCTTGGTCTTCCGGGCGACCTCGCTGCCGCGGGTGGCCATCGCCTGCAGGATCTCGCGCATCACCCCCGTCTTGCGGCCGCCGTCGATGATCTTGGTGAGCATGCCGGCCGTCCACACCCCGCCGAGGCAACCCGCCGTCTCGATGAGCTGCACCGTCGCGCCCGCCCGGGCGGCGGCGAGGGCCGCGCCGATGCCCGCCGGTCCGGCGCCCGCGACAAGGACCTGGCTGCGGCCCGCGATCGGGATCTCCCGGGCGGACTCGGCGAGGCGGTCGCCGCGCACGTCGCCGCCGGTGCGGACGACTTCACCGCGGGCGAAATTGGGCAAGCCCGCCGAAACCGCGGGAC
>ERZ761602.7259-NODE-7259-length-11884-cov-3.676811_pt1 | contig 11884 bp, 11 predicted proteins | sample MGYA00512165_ERZ761602 | MGnify/ENA primary metagenome ERZ761602 (study PRJEB28899, sample SAMN02445085) | bioreactor sludge metagenome | biome: EBPR sludge; isolation source: Thorneside wastewater treatment plant | place: Australia: Brisbane, Thorneside... | reverse complement strand
CGAGCCCGACAGCGCCTTGAGCGGCAGGTCGGCCTTCACCTCGCCGGCCAGCAGGATCAGGAAGCGGTCCTCGGGGATGGTCTCGCCGACGATGGCGAAGTCGAGGTCCCACTTGTCGAACACCGCCTTCGCCTCGGCTTCCTTCTCCGGGCGCAGCACCATGAGCATCCGCTCCTGGCTCTCGCTGAGCATCATCTCGTAGGCGGTCATGTGGGTCTCGCGCAACGGCACGCGCTCGAGGTCGAGGCGGATGCCGAGGCCGCCCTTGTCGCCCATCTCGACCGCCGAGCAGGTCAGGCCGGCGGCGCCCATGTCCTGTATCGAGATGACGGCGCCGGTGGCCATCAGCTCGAGGCAGGCCTCCATCAGCCGCTTCTCGGTGAAGGGGTCGCCGACCTGCACGGTCGGGCGCTTCTCCTCGATCGAGGCGTCGAACTCGGCCGAGGCCATCGTTGCGCCGCCCACCCCGTCGCGGCCGGTCTTGGCGCCGAGGTAGACCACCGGCATGCCGACGCCGGAGGCGGCCGAGTAGAAGATGGCGTCCGCGTCGGCCAGGCCGGCGGCGAAGGCGTTGACGAGGCAGTTGCCGTTGTAGGCGGGGTGGAAGCGCAGCTCGCCCCCGATCGTGGGCACGCCGAAGGCGTTGCCGTAGCCGCCGATCCCTTCGACCACGCCGTGGACCAGCCGGCGGGTGCGGGGGTGCGACGGCTCGCCGAAGCTGAGCGCGTTCATCGCGGCGATGGGACGGGCCCCCATGGTGAAGACGTCGCGCAGGATGCCGCCGACGCCGGTCGCCGCGCCCTGGTAGGGCTCGATGTAGGAGGGGTGGTTGTGGCTCTCCATCTTGAAGACCAGCGCTTGGCCGTCGCCGATGTCGACCACGCCGGCATTCTCGCCGGGGCCGCAGATCACCTGCGGGCCGGTGGTCGGCAGGGTGCGCAGCCATTTCTTCGAGGACTTGTACGAGCAGTGCTCGTTCCACATCGCCGAGAAGATGCCGAGCTCGGTCAGGGTGGGCGTGCGGCCGAGTAGCTCGAGGATGCGCGCGTACTCGTCGGGCTTCAGCCCGTGGGCCGCCACCAGCGCCTCGGTGATCTCCGGCTCGCGGGCGTCGAGGGCGAGGGTCATGGCGGGCTCCGGCGTGGATCGGCTTGAGGCAGCTTGTAGGAGAGCCGCGCGCGGAGCGGAAGGCGCGAAACGCCGCCGCTCCCCGCCGCCCATGCGGAGCCCGGCATCGAGCTGGATTGCGCAGCCTGGACGGAGCCCCGCAAAGCCGCCTGCCATCGCGCCCGCCCGCACAGGCGTCCGCGTGCGGACGCTTTGTCATGTCTTTGATATGGATCAATAATTGTCGTGCCGTTAACCTGATATCCACATTGGTTGACGCTGTCCTGCCTGTCCCGCGCAGGCCCCGCCTGCGTCTCGCGAGGTTGCGGGCGCGTCGCGGCCAGCGTCGTGCCGCGCGCCCGGCGGCGCATCCCCGCGCGTTGCGCGGGGCTTTCTCGCAGAGGGTGGGCGACGCGGCCGCCGGCCGGCGCGCGGTCACGCGGCGCAGGCGCAATACGCGAATCGCGATCAGGGGATCCCGCCTGCATGCGGGGGAACGAAAAAAAGAGGCCGAGCGTTTCGCTCGGCCCAAGTCCAACAGGGAGGTTGAAGGGGACCACCACTGAGGCGTCCGCTTCGAGAAACAATATAACTTAGCGAGGTCCGATGGGCAAGGCCCGGCGCCCATTTGGTGTGCATGGCTGTCATATATGCAACGCATGGCTGGCGAGGGTCAGCCCGCCTCCCGAGCGAGGTTCTTCTTGTGCGCGCTGATCTCCTCGAGCACGAAGTCGCGAAAGGCGCAGACCCGCTTGTTTTGACGCAATTCCTGGACATAGGCGAGGTAGACCGGGATCGGGGCGCTCTCGACCCCCGGCAGCACCTGCACCAGGTCCGGGAAGTCCGCCGTCACGTAGTCCGGCAGGGAACCGATGCCGATCCCCTGGATCACCCCCTGCAGGATGCCGAAGTAGTTGTTGACCGTGAAGGTCGACGAGGCGTTGGCGAGGATCGGTTGTACGAACTCCGCCCCGGCGCGCACCTGGTGCGAGTTCGGGCTCTGCACCACCAGCCGGCGGGCGGCGAGGTCCTCGATGCTCCGGGGAAGCCCCTCGCGCTCGGAATAGGCGCGGCTGGCGTAGAGGCGGATGCGCACCTCCATCAGCCGCCGCCGGATCAGGTCGGCCTGCGAGGGCTCCTTCATGCGGATGGCGAGGTCGGCCTCGCGCATCGGCAGGTCGAGGATGCGCTCCTCGAGCATCAGCTCCAGCCTGAGATTCGGATACCGCTCGAAGAGCCGCGGCAGGCGGGGCGCGAGCCAGAGCGAGCCGAAGCCCGTGGTGGTCGTGACGCGCAGGTCGCCGAACACCTCGTCCTCGCTGTCGCGGATGCGCGCAGCCGTCGCGTCAAGCCGCCGCGCCATCGACCGCGTCGCCTCGAAGAGAAGCTCGCCCTGCTCGGTCAGGATCAGCCCGCGCGCGTGGCGGCGGAAGAGTGTCGTGTTCAGGCTCTCCTCCAGCGCGCGGATCTGGCGGCTGACCGCCGACTGGCTGAGATGCAGCGTGTCGCCGGCATGGGTCAGGCTGCCGGCCTCGGCGACGGAGTGAAAGATTCGCAGCTTGTCCCAGTCCATGGAGCCTCGTCCGGCGCCGCCCCGGCGCATCGCGGGGCGCGGCGTCGCCCGCGGCCATATCACAGAATTCCGCATGGCGACGAGATATCGAGCAGTCGTGCGTCCCGGGCGGGAACCCGCGACAGTTTCGTGCTTTCGTATTCCTGCGGTGGCGATTCACGTGGATTTTGCTTTTTCGGTCACCACGTGTGACCCACAATGCGGGTTGAAGGCCCGGAAGGAGACGGAGATGACGCTCCACGACGTCGCCCTGTCGGACCGCTACGACCTGAGAAAGCGCCGGGTTCTGCTCGGAGGCATCCAGGGCCTGGTGCGGCTCGTGCTGATGCAGAAGGCGCGCGACGAGGCGGCGGGGCTCGAGACGGCCGGCTACGTCACCGGATACCGCGGCTCGCCGCTCGGCGGCGTCGACCTCGCCATGACCGGGGCGCGCAAGCTCCTCGACGCCGCCGACGTGAAGTTCGAGCCCGGCCTCAACGAGGACCTGGCCGCGACCGCGCTCTGGGGCTCGCAGCAGGCGGCGCTGCGCGGCGAGGGCCGGGTCGAGGGGGTGTTCGGCCTCTGGTACGGCAAGGGCCCCGGCGTCGACCGCTGCGGCGACGTGTTCCGCCACGCCAACATGGCCGGCAGCGCCGCGAAGGGCGGCGTCGTGGTCTGCATGGGCGACGACCATACCGGCGAGAGCTCCACCGTGCTGCACCACTCGGAGTTCGCGCTCGTCGACGTGATGATGCCGATCCTGTCGCCGGCGGGCGTGCAGGAGATCCTCGACTACGGCCTGCTCGGCTGGGCGCTCTCGCGCTATTCCGGCTGCTGGGTCGGGCTCAAGTGCGTCAAGGACACAATCGAGGTGACCGAGGTCGTCGACGGAGACCCGCACCGGCTCCGCATCGCGACCCCGGCCGACTTCGCCATGCCGCCGGACGGGCTCAACATCCGGCTTGGCGACACGCCGGTGGCGCAGGAGGCGCGGCTCCACGATCACAAGCGCTTCGCCGCCGAGGCCTTCGCCCGCGCGAATCGCATCGACCGGCAGGTGCATGGCGACGGATCGGCGCGGATCGGCATCGTCTCGGCCGGCAAGTCCTGGCTCGACACCGCGCACGCGCTTGAGCTCCTCGGTCTCGACGACGCCGAATGCCGCCGGCTCGGGATCACCACCTACAAGATCGGCATGGTCTGGCCGCTCGACGTGGCGAGCTTCCGCGAATGGGCCCACGACCTCGAGCACATCATCGTGGTCGAGGAAAAGCGCAAGCTTCTGGAGGTGGAGATCAAGGAGGCGATCTTCGACGACCGCCGCGGCCGCCGCGTGACCGGCTGGAAGAACGAGCGCGGCGAGACGGTGTTCACGGTCAAGCGGGCGCTCGACCCGGTCAAGGTGGCGCGCACCCTCGGCGACCTTCTCGCCGAGGACGGCGTCGAGACGGAGGCGCTCGCCGCGCGCCGCGCCGGGCTCGCCGAGGCCGTGCGCGCCGACAATGCCGAGGAGATCGCGCTGCGCAAGCCCTGGTTCTGCTCGGGCTGCCCGCACAACACCTCGACGCGCCTGCCCGAGGGCGCGCGGGCCTATGCCGGCATCGGCTGCCACTACATGGTGCAGTGGATGGACCGCGACACCGAGGGCTTCACCCACATGGGCGGCGAGGGGGCGAACTGGATCGGCGAGGCGCCGTTCTCCAACCGCAGGCACATCTTCCAGAACCTCGGCGACGGCACGTACAACCATTCCGGGGTGCAGGCGATCCGCGCGGCGCTTGCGGCCGGCGTCAACGTCACCTACAAGATCCTCTACAACGACGCCGTGGCGATGACCGGCGGCCAGCCCAACGAGGGCGGGCTGAGCGCTCCCCGGATCGCCCGCGAGCTGCGCGCGATGGGCGTCCGGACCATCGTCGGCGTCTACGACCCGAAGGAGGCGGTGGATCCGAGGGACTTCCCCGGCGTCCCGATGCGCACCCGCGACGAGCTCGACGCCGTGCAGCGCGAGATGGAGGCGGTCGAGGGGGTCTCGGCGATCCTCTACATCCAGACCTGCGCCGCCGAGAAGCGCCGCCGCCGCAAGCGCGGCGCCTTTCCCGACCCCGATCGCCGGGTGTTCATCAACCCGGACGTCTGCGAGGGCTGCGGCGATTGCGGCGTGAAGTCGAACTGCGTGTCGATCATACCGCTCGAGACCGAGTTCGGCCGCAAGCGCGAGATCGATCAGTCGAGCTGCAACAAGGACTTCTCCTGCCTGGAGGGGTTCTGTCCCAGCTTCGTCACGGTCGAGGGCGCGCGGGTGCGCCGGACGCCGCCGGCGGAGCTGGCGCTGCCGGACCTGCCGGAGCCGCGGCTGCCGGCGATCGGGCATTCCTGGAACACCGTCATCACCGGCGTGGGCGGCACGGGCGTCGTGACCGTGGGCGCGGTGCTGGCCATGGCCGCCCATGTGGAGGGCAAGGCGGCGGGGGTGATGGAGATGGCCGGCCTCGCGCAGAAGGGCGGCGCCGTCTCGATCCATTGCCGCATCGCCGAGCGGCCCTCCGACATCACCGCGATCCGCGTCGCGGTCGGCGAGGCCGACGCGCTGATCGGGGGCGACATCGTCGTCGCCGCGGGGGCCAAGACGCTCGGCCTGACCAGCCGCGGCCGCACCCGCGCCGTGGTCAACGCCCACGAGATCGTCACCGGCGACTTCACCCGCAACCGCGACTTCCACCTGCCGACCGACCGGCTGACGCTTGCGCTGCGCGCGCGCCTCGGCGACGACCACATGCGGATGATCGACGCGACGCGGCTCGCCGAGAAGCTGCTGGGCGATGCGATCTACGCCAACATGCTGATGCTCGGCGCCGCATGGCAGGCGGGGCTGGCGCCGGTTTCCGAGGCGGCGATCATGCGCGCGATCGAGCTCAACGGCGCCGGCGTCGAGGGCAACAAGGCCGCATTCCGCGTCGGCCGCTGGGCGATCGTCGACCCCGCCGCCGCGGCCGCCGCCGTCGCGCCGGAGCTGCCGCCGCCGGCGGAGGACTTCGACTCGGTCGTCGAGCGGCGCGCCGCGCACCTGGCGAAGTACCAGAACGCGCGTCTCGCCCGGCGCTATCGCGCCCGGGTCGCAGCGGCGCGCGGGGTCGATCCCGAGCTCGGCGCCGCGGTGGCCAGGGGCTATCACAAGCTCCTCGCCTACAAGGACGAGTACGAGGTCGCCCGGCTCCACGCCGAGACGCTCGAGGCCGCGGTCGCCGCGCGCTTCGAGGGCGCGCGCGAGATGCGCTTCCACCTCGCGCCGCCGTTCCTCGGCCGCAAGGACGCCAGCGGCCGGCCGGCCAAGTCCGAGTTCGGTCCCTGGATGCTCCCGGCGATGAAGCTGCTCGCGCGGTTCAGGTTCCTGCGCGGCACGCCGCTCGACCCCTTCGGCCGCACCGTCGAGCGGCGCATGGAGCGCGACCTGATCGCAACCTACGAGGCGGACATGGACAGGATCATGCGGGAGATGACCCCGGCGACGCGCGACGTAGCGCTGGAGCTTGCGCTGCTGCCGCTGGAGATCCGCGGCTTCGGCCACGTCAAGGCGGCGGCCGCGGCCGTGGCCGCCGAAGCCCGCTCCGAGCTCGTCGCGGCCTTCGCCGCCGGCGGCTGGCCCCGCGCCCATGCCGCGGAATAGCGCCCCCGCCGCGGCGCTCGCCGCCGCCGCCCTGCTCGCGGGCTGCGCCCAGGGCGGCCTGCCGCTCGGCCCCGCCGTCGCCGTCCCCGCGGCGCGCTTCGCCGAGGTGCGCGGCCAGGCCGACCTCGTGGTGCGCGCCGCGATCCCCGCCGGCGAGCGCGAGGCGCGCGAGGTCGGCGGCGCGGTCTGCGAGGTGAGCACGATCCTCTTCGAGGCGCAGCTGACGACGCCGGCGCGGCTCGTCGTCCCGAGCTTCGGCCCGCAATCCCCGACGCTCGTCATTGATTGCCGCGCCGGCGAGCTCCGGGGCCGGGCCGAGCGGCCCGTGGTGACGCGCTGGGTGAACGCCCCCGGCGCCTGGCCCGGCCCCGGCCCCTGGGGCCCGGGCTATGGCTACGGCGGTTGGGGCGGCTGGGGCGGACCCTGGGGCTGGAGCGGCCCGTCCTATCCGGTGTTCGAGTACCCCGACGTCACGGTGATGCTCCGGTAGCGCGCGCCGCGCCGCCGCTCGATCTGAAGGCTGTCGGCTCCTGCGCTTTCTCGCGGGATATCAGTTCGTTGCCCGGCGCATGCGTCCCGAGCCGAACCGGGCGATGGACAGACCCGCGCGCTTGCGGCAGAAGTCGTGTCGAGCCAGCGATGGAGACAACATGGCGATCACGGTCAACGAGGCGTCGGCGGTCCTGCGCGAGGCTGTTCGCGACAGCATCCGACGCCGCTCGCTCCTCTATCTGGTCCAGGGCGCGCTGCTCGGGCTGGCGGGATTTCTGGCGCTGATCTTTCCGGCGATCTTCGGGACAGGGGTTCTGGTCTTCATCGGCTGGCTCCTGGTGATCAGCGGCGTCGTGCAGGCGATCGGCCTCGTCGGCGCCACCAAGGTGCCGTATTTCTGGCTCCAGCTCGTCTCGGTCGCGCTCGGGATCGTGGTCGGCTTCCTGCTGATCTCGCGGCCCGAGGCGGGGCTCCTCGCGGTGGCGCTGCTGCTCGTGGTCTACCTGATGATCGAGGGCGTCTCGCGCATCGTCTTCGCGCTGATGATCCGGCCGATGAATGACTGGGTCTACGTCCTCGCGAGCGGCGTGGTCGGCGTCCTCGTCGCGATCGTCCTCGCCGCAAACCTCGGCTCCGCCGCCCACTGGCTCCTCGGCGCGCTCCTCGGCGTCTATCTGATCGCGGCCGGCGGAGCGCTGGGCTGGCTCGCGTGGAACCTCCGCCGCGCGACGGCCTGAGGGGGCGGCGGAACGAAACGGGAGCGCCGCGCGTTCGTCTGCGCCGGAGTCGAAGGAGGATCGGATGCGCCATTCATGGATCGCGGTCGCCGTGGCGCTCGGCGCCTGCGCCCAGCCTCAGCCGGGGGCCGACCTGCCGCTCGCCCGCGCCGCCATCGAACCCGACGCGCCCGCCGCGCCCACGGGCGAGGCGCGCATTCCCGTGACCGCCGTGACCGACGCAGGCGCGAGCGTCGCCGCCGCCTGCGTCGCCACGGGCGAGGGCTTCCGCGCCGAGTTCACCGCGCCCGCCTCGGTGGCGGTGCCGAGCTTCGGCCGCGAGAGTTCCGCGGTTCGCGTCGACTGCGCCTCCGCCGGGCTGCGGGGGTCGCGGGTCGCCATGCCCACCGCGCGGCCGATCAACGGCCTCGGCGGCTGGCCCGCCGTCGGCGTCGGCGTCAGCAGCGGGGGCGGCAGCTACGTCTCCCTCGGCGGGTTCTGGAACGCCGGATGGGGAAACACCGGGCCCGAGACCTACGAGGTGCGCTACCCGGCGGTCGAGGTGGCGCTGCGCTAGCGGCGCCGGACGTCGACAGCGGCGCGGCGGCGGGATATCGTCCCCGCCGGAAGGGTCCACGGCGGGAGACGGCGATGCGCGGATGGATGGCGGCGGCGGCGTTTGCCGCGCTCGCGGGATGCGCGGGGGGCGAAGTCGCGGGTTTCGGGCCGGCGGTGACCGGCGGCGGCCGCGGCCTGCCCGCGACCCGCGCCGAGGCGCGGCCCGATCTGATGACGCCGCCGGGCCGGCGCGACCTCTCGCTCGCGGTGCGGACCTTCACCGTCGGCGCCGACGGAAGCCGGGTCGAGGTGGCGGGCGCGACCTGCAGCATCACCGGCGGCACGCTGCGCGCCGCGGTGGCGACGCCCGCGCGCCTGATCGTCCCCGACCTCGGTCCGGACGCGCCGGCCATCCGTGCGGACTGCGCGGCGGGCGACCTCGTCGGCGCGGCCGCGGCGCCGCCCGTCTTCGCCTGGGCGCGGAGCGGCGGCTCGGCGCCGCAGCGGGTCGCCTGGGGGCTGGGCTGGACCTACGGCTTCGAGAAGGTGGGCCCGATGGGCTATCCGGAGCTGCCGGTGATCCTGACGCAAAGGACACGCTGACAAGCGAAGGCGCTGCGGGCGCGACGCGACCGCTTGACATCGGCTCGGGTCGGGACGCAAGAGCTAGATGTCCTGATCGGGAGACGCCCATGCCCTCACGCTCGACGACCCTCCTCGCCGCTGTCGTCGCCGTCGCGCTGGCCGGCTGTGCGGGCGGACCCGACCCCGCGCCTCAGCCGGCGGCGTCGCGGGCGCTGCACCCGAACGAGACGCCCGAGCTGCGGGCGCTGATCGAGCGGACCTCGCAGCGCTACGGGGTGCCGACGGACCTGGTGCAGCGGGTGGTGATCCGCGAGAGCAGCCATAATCCGGGGGCGAGGAACGGGCCCTATTACGGCCTGATGCAGATCCTGCCGCAGACCGCGCGGACCATGGGATATCGCGGCGCGCCCGAGGGGCTGCTCGACGCCGAGACCAACCTGACCTATGGGGTGAGGTACCTGCGCGGGGCCTGGCTGGTCGCCGAGGGCGACCGCGACGACGCGGTCGGCTGGTACGCGCGCGGCTATTACTACGAGGCCAAGCGCAAGGGGCTCCTCGAGGAGACCGGGCTGCGCTGAGGAGGGGCAGGATGCGGATCGTCGGCGTCTCGGGGAGCCTGCGGCGGGGGTCGTTCAACGCGGCGCTGCTGCGCGCGGCTGCGGATCTCGCGCCGGGGGGAATGTCGGTCGAGATCGCCTCGATCCGCGGCGTGCCCCTCTATGACGCCGACGTCGAGGCGGCGGAGGGGCTGCCGGAGGCGGTGGTCGCGCTCAAGGAGGCGGTGACCGGGGCCGACGGGCTGCTGCTGGTCACGCCGGAGTACAACAATGGCATTCCGGGCGTGTTCAAGAACGCGATCGACTGGATGAGCCGGCCGGCGTCGGACATCGGGCGGGTGTTCGGCGGGCGCAAGGTGGGGCTGATCGGCGCGTCGCCGGGCGGGTTCGGCACGATCCTGAGCCAGAACGCCTGGCTGCCGGTGCTGCGCACGCTGGGCTGCGAGCTCTATCCGGGCAAGCTCCTGGTCAGCCGCGCCGGGCAGGCGTTCGCCGAAGGCAGGCTGGCGAGCGACGAGACGCGGGGCCAACTGGCGAAGTACCTCGGCGGCTTCGCCGGGTTCGTGCGCCAGGGGACGTGAGGTTGCGCCGGTCGATGCGCCTGGGCGGGTTGCCGGCAGGATGTGCGCGGCGCCGGTGGGCGCCGCGCGTTGTCGTCAGACGAGCGCGAGGTTCGTGGCCGATTCGCGGCCGTCGCGGCCGCGCTCGAGGTCGAAGGTGACCTGCTGGCCGTCAGCGATGCTGGTGAGGCCCGCCCGCTCGACGGCGGAGATGTGAAGGAACACGTCCTTCGAGCCGCCCTCGGGCTGGATGAAGCCGTAGCCCTTGGTGGCGTTGAACCATTTCACGGTGCCCTTGGCCATCGTGAAGTCTCCTCCTCTTGGTGCCGCCCGCAGGATGCGGCGGCCCGGCGCCTGTCAGCGTAAGAACGAAGCTGAGGCCGAATTGGAGACAGCGGCTCGAACGTCGTAACGTGGCTGGGAGCAGATGGCGCCTTGCGAGACCTTTTGCAAGCGCATTGCAGGCGCGGTCCGCGACGACTTCCCGGATCGGCGAGGTTGCGCCGGGGCGGCGGCGGGGCCACCTGATGGTTCGAGCGCCCGGCGGGCGGGCGGAGGGAGGCGGTGGATGAAGAACCCGTTCATGAGCATGTGGCTGAGCGGCGCGAACCGCGCGCTCGGCGTCGGGCGCGGCATGGTCACGGCCGAGATGCGCCGCCAGCAGAGCGCCGCCGCCAAGGAGGCGATGCGGGCGGCCGGGCTGGGGCCCAAGAAGAAACCGGCGAAGAAGCGGAAGAAGTGAGGGTCGGGCGGGGCGACCGCGCCGGGGGATTTCACGCGTGATAGCGGAGTCGTCTATATGGCGTTGCTTAAAATTCTTTGTCGGTCAAGGGATTTGAAACCTGTGTCAAGAAAGCGTTGCGCGGCCCTCTTGCGCCGGGGTGCGGAAGCTGACGTACAAGCGCTACGCAGCGGCATTTCGGGCATAGAAGGCAGATGAACGGCGCGGCGGATCAACCACATGTCGGCGCTATGCCCGTTCGACTTGCGAGCCCGGGGGCGACGCGCAGAACCGGGCAGCATCTTCTCCACTAGCCTGCCTCGTCTGTCGAGCTTGGGTGACATTTCGAACAGCCCGGTGTAGTCACCGCGATCCAGAACATCGGGATGAGGCTTGCAAAATGAGAAGGTTGGCGTCTCGCCTGACCGCGCATTTTCCGTTGGTATTCGCCTTCATCGTCTTCTGGGCTACCGCGGCGCTCCTCACTCCATATGCGGTGGAGGAACGCGGCTATGTTGCCAACCTATGGCACGTCGCCACCGGCGCAATCTCCGGCCTGGCGATTGGGGGTGGCCTTGCTTGGTTTGTCGGCGGCGTTGGAATAGCGGCAATGGGGACCGCGTTTGCGCTCCCGGTCATTGCCGTTGGGGCTGGTCTAGGCGTTGCACTTGGAGCGGGATTCGGCAGCGGCTTTACGTTGATCCGTCTCGTGTCGGATCCTAGCCGGTACGTAGTGGATCCACTTGGTCTTGCCGGTGTCTTTGCCGCAGCGGCCGCTCTCGCCGGACTTGCATGGCGGCTTGGTTCGCTCTTGCGTTCCAAGCTGACACGAGCAGCTCCCGACAAGGTTTGAGGACCAAGGGCCAGAACCGGCGGGAGCCGTTCAAGGTGTGCCGTCGCGCTTCTAGGCGACCTTCAGTTCGCCCTTCTCGCCGTTCAGCTGGTTCACGAACACGAGCTTCCCCTCATCCCCGGCCACCAGCTGTTCGTTGGCGTTCAGGAGCTCGATGCCGCAGACCGCCCCGGTCGCGTCGATGTCGACGAGGAAATCGGACGTGACCTCGATCGTCTCCACCTCGCCCTGCCGCTCGCGGAGGCGGATATAGGCGACGTTGGCCTTGGGATCGTAGGAGAGCTTCATGGCCGGCCTTCAGAAGAACTTTACGAGCGCGGTGATGACGAGCCAGTCGCCATTTTCCTCCACAGCATAGACTTCCAGCTGCTTCGTGTCGAACGTCCTGTTTCGCCAGACCCATGGGCCGCGGAAGTTGCGGCGGAAGGCGGTGCGGCCGTGCTTGGCGGGAAAGGTCTCGCCGGTCTCGATCGCGGCGATCGCCTCCGCCTCCGTGGCGCCCCTTTCGACGAGGCG
>ERZ761602.7258-NODE-7258-length-11885-cov-3.497971_pt1 | contig 11885 bp, 8 predicted proteins | sample MGYA00512165_ERZ761602 | MGnify/ENA primary metagenome ERZ761602 (study PRJEB28899, sample SAMN02445085) | bioreactor sludge metagenome | biome: EBPR sludge; isolation source: Thorneside wastewater treatment plant | place: Australia: Brisbane, Thorneside... | reverse complement strand
GCGCCGCGACCGGCCGCGGCGCGCCCCGCGACGACCTGGTAGCCCATCCGCGCCGCGCACCGGACGCCGATGACGTAGTCGTTGCAGGCGACCACGAGGTTGAGCTTCGACGGGCCCTGACCCTCTTCTGCGCACAGCCCGTCGACGAGAGATATCGTCGAGCGGATGGCGTCGCGCGCCGTCGCGGGAGCGACCTCGGGGCGGTCGAGCGCGCTCGCGTCGTGCAGGAACGACAAGAACAGGTGAAACACGATCTCGGCGTCGGTGTCGCCCCGAACGTCGCGCGCGAGAAACTGCGGGATCGAATCCATCAGGCGTGACCGAAGCTGCGTGAATGACGGCACTGTTCCGGTCTGGGCGAAGAGCCACTGCCGGTACCGAAACGGGTGCGTGTTCTCCGTCCTGAGCGAGCCGATGGTCGCGGTGCGAACGTGGCCGACGAGCACTTCGGCCTTCACGTCGCGGATGATCTCGCCGAGGCTCAGCGCGCGGCGCTCGTCGAAGGGCCGGCGCTTGAGCAGCACCTCGCCGCCCTGGTAGAAGCCGATGCCCCAGCTCACGCTCCCCGGCTCTTGGCCCTCGGCGGGCGTGGCGCCGGCGGGGTCGTCGGGCACGCGTACGGTGAAGGCCTGCTCCTCGAGCGCGAGAGCGCGCGCGCCAAGGTCGGGGCGGTTACCGATGAAGCCGACGAGCCTGGACATTGAAGGTAGTTTGCGCGAAACGCGGTCGTCCCGCCAGGACTTGGTAGACTGTGAGGCTCGTGTCCACTCTCCGGCTGTCCTCTCTCGTCCGTTTGGTGCTCACCGCCGCAGGGGCCGCTTGCCTGGTGTCCTGTGCCGCCGTGTACCCCGAGCTCTCGACGCGGTTCGACAAGGCGCCCGCGACCGGCACGCACGACCCCCCGCCCCCGGAGGATCGGCATTTCTTTCGCGTGGTGAAAGGTAAGGTGCCGCCTCGCGCGCGCGACGGTCGGACCTGGGATCAGGTCTTCGGGAGCCTGCCGGACCCGTACGTCCGGGTCCTGGTCAACGGCACCGAGCTGATGAAGACGAAGGCGGCGTCCGACACCATCGAGCCGGTGTGGGACAACACGCCCGGCGCCAACCATCGGTTCGAGGTCGGGGATCGAGTCGAGATCCAGCTGTGGGACTCGAACCCTCTCAACGACGGCATCATGGGGAAAAAGGAGATGCGGCTCGAGCCCGAGCACTTCGGCAGCGAGACCGACCTCACCCTCTCGGGCGACTGCGGCGTGACCATCGCCATCCAGCCCGCCAAGGCGGTCTGGGGGGCCGGGTTCTGGTACGAGCTCCGGCGCGGTGGGGTGCGCATCACGCGGCTGGTCGACGCCAGCCCGGCGAGCCGCGCGGGCCTGCAAAAGGGCGACGAGGTGCTCACCTTGGAGGGCAAGCCGATCGAGACCCAGTCGGTCGACGACGTGCGCAGCGTGCTCGGCGCGATCCCGGTCGACGGGGTGCCCATGACCGTCCGCCACCCCGACGGCACGACGCTCCAGCTGACGGTCAAAGAGGGCCCGATCTACCCCTTGTTCTCGGACTACGGCAGCCTCCCCGTGCAGCCCGAGTAGCCGACGCCGCGCGAATGAAGATCCCCCCGTTCGGGTACTCGACCGACGAAATCCGGGGCGAGCTCGGCAAGCTGCGCGTCTCGATGAGCATCGCGGTGATTCGCGCCAAGAACCCGTTCAACGTAGGGGCGATCATCCGGGCGGCGCACTCGTTCTTGGTGCGCGAGATCTTCCTCGTCGGCGTCGAGCCGTTCTACGAGCGCGCCGCGATGGGGATGCAGAAGTACGAGACGATCGTCGAGTGCGCCACCGCCGCCGACTTCTTGCGCGCGACCGCCGGTCGGCCGCTCGTCGGCATCGAGCGCGACCGCGCCAACGTCTCGCTCTGGGAGGCGCGCCTCGCCGACGAGGCGGTGCTCGTCTTCGGTAGCGAGGACGAGGGGGTGCCCGACGAGATCCTCGACGCTTGCGCCGAGGTCGTCGCCATCCCCATGTACGGCATCAACCACTCGTTCCCCGTCACCGTCGCGGCGGGGATCGCGATGGCCGAGTGGGCCCGGCGGCGCGACCCGCGCGGCCGCCTCGGCCCTCCGCCCCTCACCTGAGGGGCTGTCTGGAAAGCCTGAGTGGCGGGCCGCGCGGACGGAGCCTCGTGGTCTCTCAAGCGTCGGGCACGGGCACGGCTCGGGCGTACGGGAAGGGGGGACGGTTCGCGGGCCAGTGGTGCGTTGGTGCGCACCAACGCACCTCAAGGATCAAAGCAGAGGGTGCCCACCCCCCTCCGACCGTACGCGAGCACGCTCGACGCCGACATCGCGAAGCTATCGGCGAAAAGCTCCAGCCACCCAAGTGTGGTGAATCAGAATTCACCACATGAACAACGAGGGGTGTCCTGTGGCCACACGCGTCCGAAGCGCGAGCAATTCGCGCGGCCCCCACCCCCGGTGGGCCGCCGAATTGTGAAGCGGACTTCGGACGCAGGACACTAGCTGCACTCGGTTTGCACGCAACGCGCGACGAGGATCTCGAACGCGCGGTAGCTCTCGTAGGCGCGCCGGCACTCCTTGATGCAGTCCTCGCGCGACGCCGCCTTCTTCTTGGCGTCCTCGACCTTCTTCAGCGCCTCGCGCTGCTTCTCCGACGCCTTCATCGCGTCCTTGGCCTCGGCCGCGTGGCTGCCGGTGGGGTACTTGGCGAGGTAGTCCTCGACGCCCTTGCAGTCGTACGACTTGGTCGGCTTCTGGCACTGCTCGACGGCGGCCGCCTTCCACATGTCCTCTTCTTTGGCCTTGGTGATCGCGACCTCGCCGTCCTGCATCGCCTGACGGCCCTCGGCCGCGTGCTTACCGGTCGGGTACTCTTCCAGGTACTTCTTGACGCCGTCGCACGCGGTGGCGGTCGCGCCCGCCTTGCAGCCGTCGGCGTTGGCGGCCTTCCACAGGTCCTCTTCGGCGCCCTCGATCTTGGCGCGCACCGAGTGCGCCCATGCGGTGAGCTTGCCCGTCTTGCTCAGGTGGACGATGAGCTTGTCGATCGCGTTCTGCTCGACCACGCCGTCCTTGCCGGTAAAGTCGCTGGTCGCCTGGTCGATGACGGCCGAGTCGCTCGACGCTACGAACTTCGCGGCGAGCTGGACCTTGTAGTCGGCCTGGACCTTGCCGTTGACCTGCACCTGGAAGAACGACTGCTCTTGGGTGGCGTTCACGGTGATGTTCGCCACCACGTCGGGCTTCGCGTCCTTGGACTCGACGAGCTTGTAGCCGGCGCCGGTCATCGCGCTGACGAGCTGCGTCTTGACGTTCGGGACGAACTGCTCGGCGTCGGAGGAGCCCGCCAAGACCTGCACGAACACGGTCGCATCGGGCGCGGGCGCCAGCGACGACATGTCGACCGGCTGGTCAGCCGGCTTGTCCGAGCCGCCGCCACCGCAGCCGACGGCCCCGACGAGGATGGTTGCCGAGACGAGGACGGTGGCTTGCGCCAGCATACGGACCATGGAGCGAGCAGTGAAACGGACCATCGAGACGGACCTCCTTCGGGCGAAGCTCTACGCCTTTACGAGGGAGGTCCTTCCCCCGTCAATGGATAAGGAGCTACCGAGCGATGGCGATGACCACGACGCCCAGGATGACGCGGTAGATCCCGAAGGGGATCAGGCCGATTCGCTTCAGGTACTTGAGGAAGGCGGCGATGACGGCGAGTGAGACGATGAACGCCGAGACGAGACCGACCGCGAGCGAGACGGTCGCGTCGGCGCTCGCGAAGAGGACGTCGCGGCTCTTGATCAGATCGTAGACGGTGGCGGCGCCCAGGACCGGGATCGACAGGAGGAACGAGAACTCTGCGGCGGTCGCCGTCTTGAGCCCGACCATCTGGCCGCCGACGATCGTGGTCATCGATCGCGACATCCCCGGCCACAGCGCCAGGCACTGAGCGAGGCCCACCGCGACGGCCTGGCCGAGCCGAACACCGTACACGCCGCCGTCGTCTTTGGTCTGTCGCCCGCGGAGCATGACCTCGCTCATGATCATGACCAGGCCGCCCAGGATGGCCGCCACCGCGACGGGGAGAGGGCTCAGCAAGGTGTCCTTGATGCGCTGGCCGAGGAGCAACCCGACGGCCGCCGCGGGGACGAACGCGATGGCGAGTGAACCGACCAAGCGCAGCTTCTGCGGATCGCGCGCGAGGACGCCGCGCAGGAGCTCGAGCAAGAGGGCTCGGTAGTAGACGATGACGGCCACCACCGCGCCGAGCTGGATGACGATGGAGAGCGACTTCGCCGCTTCGTCCTCGTGCCCGAGCCCGCGCCCGAGGAGCACCAGGTGGCCCGTCGACGACACCGGTAGGAACTCGGTCAGCCCCTCGAGTATCCCGAGGAGCAGCGCTTCTAACGGCGTCATCCGAACGGACTACACCGTTATTGCAGCATCGTGAACTGAATCGTGTACGGCCCGGCGGCGCCCATCCACCCGTCGACGATGAACCAATACGTCTCACCCGCGAACACGGGGAGCTGCATCATCTCGGGCTCGCCGGTCAGGCCGACGTCGGCGCACTCGATCTCGCTCGCCTGGCTCGTGCACGTCTCGCGCGCGTAGAGCGAGGCGTCGAACGTGGGATCCAAGAAGACGTTGAGCGTGCCCGCGATCGACGACGTCACTTTGTAGACGACGTCGGGCGTGTTGGCCGAGGCGCAGATGCCGGTGCCGGAGAGGTCGGCCTGTGCGTTGGACGTGTTGCCGTTCAGCTCGACCGGGTCGTTGTAGGCGTCGAGCGAGACGGGCACCCCCGGGCACTTGTCGCCCGGCACGCCGGCGAGGATGGAAGCCCCGAGGAGGAACTCACCGCTCGTCCCGTTCCAGCCGTCGGCGAAGACGTAGTACGTCGACCCCGCGCTCACCGGGATCTGCAGCGACTCGTAGCCGCCGAGGAACGTCTGGTCGCCGCAGCCCGCCTCGCTGGCGCTGCCCTCGCAGTCGCTGCGCACGTGGAGCACGGGGTCGAGATCGCTGTTCACCGCGATCATGTCGAGGAACAGGATGCCCGAGTCCTGAGCCGTGATCTGGTACACGATCTCGGGCGCGCCCGTGCCGCCGCAGCTGCCGCTGTAGCTGTCCATCGAATCGGCGGTGTTGCCGCCGAGGGTGATGTCGTTGCCGGATGAGACGGTGGCGGCCGTGCCGGGGCAGGTGAAGCTCACGATCGGCTGGAGCGTGCAGTCGTTCTTGCACGCGTCGGTGTCGACGGTGTTGCCGTCGTCGCACTCTTCGACGCCCGGGTTGGGCTTGCCGTCGCCGCAATAGGGGGCGGTGCAGTCGGTGGTGCAGCCGTCGTTGTCGAACGCGTTGCCGTCGTCGCACTCTTCACCCGCGTCGACCTGCCCGTTGCCGCAGCCGGCGCCGGGGCTGCACGTGGCCGAGCACGCGTCGCCGTCTTCTTCGTTGCCGTCGTCGCACGACTCGGCCCCGGCGCGGACGAAGCCGTCGCCGCAGTAGGCGGCGAGACAGTTGGACAGACAATCGTCGGTGTCGTCGAGGTTGCCGTCGTCGCACTCCTCGGTATCGGCGCGGAACGCGCCGTCGCCGCATCGGGGCTCGGTGCAGTCGTTGCGGCAGTCGTCGTCGTCGACCTGGTTGCCGTCATCGCACTCTTCGTCGAGGTCGGGGTCGACGAACCCGTCGCCGCAGCTCAGGTCGGCCTCACCGCCCTTGCCGCCCGTGCCGGAGGAGCCATCGTCGCCACAAGCGGCCACCAGGCCGGCTCCGAGGAGGCTGAGCGAAGCGAGGACGAAGGGAGTGCGCACGGGGACCTCGAAGTGGAAAGGAAAGCGGCTCAGGCGTCGCAGTCTGCCTCGGAGATGCAGCAGCCGGGGGTCGAGCCGTCCGACGAGCAGTCCGAGTTCGGGCAGTCCTGGTTCTCGTAGCAGGCCTTGCTGCACTCGCCGAACACACAGACGTTCTGCACACCGGCGAGCCCCAGGTGGCAATCGCCGCCGATCGTCTGGGGGTTCTGCGGATCGCCGACCAAGAGTGTGGGCGGATCGAAGTCGCAGAGCGTGCCGTACGGCATGCCCGACGGAGCCGCCCACGGGCCGCACGCCGCGAAGATGAACGTCGGGTCCTCGACGCCGCTGCAGTACGACTCGGCGCCGTAGGCGGCGCAGTCTTCTTGCGCGAAGCAATACGGCGCGCACTTCTTCGAGCCGCCGTCGAAGCTGACGCAGTCGCCGAACACCTCGGCGGACTCTTGGCACTCGGTGTAGTCGGCGCAAGCGCGGGTGCAGAAGCCGTCGCAGACCCCCGACTGGCAGTCGTTGGCGGCGCTGCACACCTCGAAGAAGCCGAGCGTGCCCGCGGCCGCGCACTCGGAGCCGTCGACGAGGCACGGACCGAACCCGCTGCCGTCGGGCTCGCACGTCGTCTCGCCCATCGTCATGCCGTCGTCGCAAGTGCACGGGTCGACCGAGTCGGGCTCGCAGTTCTGCGGGTCGCCGGAGCTCGTGGACGTCTCGATCTCCTCGCACTCGCCGTCGGCGCTGATGCACGGGCCGAACGAGTTGCCGTCGTCGTTGCAGGTCTTGGTGCCGTCCTCGACCCCGCCGCGGCACTTGCAGAAGATCTCTTCGGCCGGGGTGCAGAGCCCCTCTTCGCCCGAGTCGCCGCAAGCCAAGAGGGTGAAACCGAGGGAAGCGAGCCCGAGCGAGGCCAAAAGGACGAAGCGAATCATCTGAGTTCTCTAGCCCGTCTCCGGGCGACGAGGAAGGCGCCCAGCGCAAAAGCGAATACGGCGAGCGGCGGGCGTTTATCCCCCGGCGGGCCGGCCCCGAGCGGCCCCGCGACCGCGCAGCCCTCGCCGTCGTCTTCGCCGTCGGTCGGGGCCGCCTTGCCGCCGCACTCGGTGGCGAACCCGCCCCGCGGGGTCGTGTCGCAGCTGACTTGCCGTTCGGGGGCGTAGACCTCGCACGCGGCGAGGATGTCGTCTTCTTCGAGGGTGCGCTGCTCGATCGTGCCCGGCTCGTAGCCCGCGAACATCGTCGCGGCGAAATCCTGGCTATGGTCGAGCCCGATGAAATGCCCGACCTCGTGCGTGAGCACGCTCTCGAGGTCGTAGTCGATCTCCATGTCGTTGATCGTGAAGTGGTTGTAGGCGTGGTTGATCTCGATGTCCGCGTCGAGGATCTCGCCCGTGTCGTCGTCGAACGTCACCGTGGTCTTGGCGAGCGTGTTGTCGACGCCCGAGTAGTCCCACTTGTTGTCTTGGAACAGGATGATGTTGGCGTTCGCGCCGCCCGAGTTGTACTCGGTCTTCTTGCAGGAGACCTCGTCGAGCTCGGCGAACGAGAGCGACGAGATGCCGCTGTCGCATTCGAGCTCCGTCCACGCCAGGAACGACCGCTGCGCGACCTGGCGAAAGTACTTCATCGGGATGTGGACGCTCGAGTCTTGCTGGAGGCTGAACCCGACGCAGCCGCCCGCCCAATAGAGCTTGGTGCCGGTCGTCTTGCACTCGTCCTCGTCGCGCGGGCACTCGCCGACGCACGTCGTGCTGCGGCAGTACGCGCTCGCGTGCGGCGAGGCGAGGAGGGTGGCGACGAACGCGGGCGCGACGGCTAGCCAAGCAAGAGCGCGAGGGCGCATCGCGAAAGGTTAGCACACCTTCGCGGCTCTACTTTGGGCTGAGGCGTGCTCGTGCTACCGCAGTGAGGTGTTCGACGAAGAGGCGCCCATCGAGGCCGGCACCATGGCCGGTGCGACGGCCGGGCCGGGCGGCATCGGGGCCGAGCTGAACGGGCCCCAGGCCGACGCGGCCGCCCACACGCGGGGCCCGCTGGGCGTCTTTGCCGGGGCGGGCAGCGGCAAGACCCGCGTCATCACCTTTCGGATCGCGAACCTGCTGGCGACCGAGCGCGTGCCCCCGTACCGGGTCCTCGCCGTCACCTTTACCAACAAGGCAGCCGGTGAGATGCGCAGGCGCCTCCAGGGCCTGGTCGGCCCCGAGCTCGTGTCCGACCTGTGGGTGGGCACGTTCCACGCGACCTGCGCCAGAATCCTGCGCCGCTACCACGACGCGGCCGGGCTCGGTCGCTCGTTCGTCATCTACGACGACACCGACCAACGCTCGGTGATGAACCGCGTGCTCAAGGAGCTCAAGATCGACGACCGCAAGCACCCCGTCCGGTCGGTGCTCGGGCGCATCCACAAAGAGAAGCAAGAGGGCATCACCTCGCGCACGTTCGAGCCAAAGGCGTTCGGCGACGACGTGATCGCGCGCTGCTTCGAGGCCTACGAGCGGCACCTCGGCAACTCGAACGCGGTCGACTTCGACGACCTCCTCCTGAAGGTGCTCCACCTCGCCGAGGACCACGAGTCGAGGGCGGGCGAGGAGCTCAGGAACAAGTTCAACCACGTGCTCGTGGACGAGTTCCAGGACGTGAACCAGGTGCAGTACCGGCTCGTGCGCGCGATGGCCGAGCGGCACGGCAACCTCTGCGTGGTGGGCGACGACGATCAGAGCATCTACCGCTGGCGCGGCGCCGACGTCCGCATCCTGCGCAGCTTTCGCAAAGACTTTCCCGCCGCGCGGATCGTCAAGCTCGAGCAGAACTACCGCTCGTCCAAGAACGTCGTCGGGGCGGCGCTCGCGATCATTCGCCGGGCGCAGGACCGCGAGCCCAAAGAGCTCTGGACCGACAACCCCCCCGGCGAGAAGGTCACCATCGTCGCGACCGGCTCCGAGCGCGACGAGGCGGCGTTCGTCGTCGCGCGCATCAGCGAGCTCGTCGCCCGAGGTGTGGCGCCGAACGAGATCGCCGTGTTCTACCGGATGCACGCCCAGTCCCGTGTGCTCGAAGAGGTGCTGCGCGCCGAGCGCATCCCGCATCAAGTGATCGGCGGGGTGCGGTTCTTCGAGCGCGCCGAGGTCAAGGATCTCGTCGCCTACCTGCGCGTCTTGGTGAACCCCGCCAGCGACGTCGACCTGCTCCGCATCATCAACGTCCCCGCGCGCAAGATCGGCGACAGCACCATCGAGAAGCTGTCTCAGTTCGCGGCCGAGCAGAAGACGTCGCTGTTCGCCGCCATCCCCGGCGTCGTGGCGTCGGGGCGGCTCGGGCCGCAGCCCAAGAAGGCGCTCTCGCACTTCGCGGATCTGCTGTCGCAGCTCGGCGAGATCGCGCGCACGGCGTCGCCGTCCGAGCTCGCCGAAGCCGTGCTCGACGAGTCGGGCTATCGGCGCGCTCTGTCCGAGGACGACTCGACCGAGAGCGAAGCGCGCATGATGAACTTGGCCGAGCTCGTGAACGCCCTCGTCGAGTACGAGGAAGAGGAGCTGGCCGCCGGCGGCGCGCCGACGCTCGCGGGTTGGCTCGAGCGCGTCACCCTGTCGGCCAACGCCGACGAGATCAAGGACGCGCCCAAGGTCGCGCTGATGACGGTGCACGCCGCCAAGGGCCTCGAGTTCTCGGCCGTCTTCTTGACGGGGATGGAAGAGGACACGTTCCCGTTCCGCAGCCAGGACCCGACGCGGCGCAACGACGTCGAAGAAGAGCGGCGCCTGGCCTATGTGGCGGTGACGCGCGCGCGAGAGAAGCTCTGGATCACCCACGCCGAACGGCGGATGATCTTCGGCGCGACGCGGTACTGCGCGCCGAGCTCGTTCCTGGCCGACTTGCCCATGGACGTCATCGACCACAAGACGACCGAGTCGATACGCGTCGGGCGGTTCATCGACCGCGAGAGCGTGGCGCCGGCGGCTCCGCGGCTCGCGTGGTCTCACCCGCAAGCCTTGCGCGGGGTGGGTGGGCACGAGCGGCGCGGCTACGAGCGGTCGGCTGCGGCCGAGCGCGAGCCCGGCGAGCGCTACGTCGAGCGAGACGAGGGTGAGAGCCACCGCGGTGAGGGCGGCATGGGCATCGGCGAGCGCGTCACCAACAAGGCGTTCGGCTACGGGCGCGTGGTGGCCGTCGACTCGGGGCCCGACCCGACGGCGACGGTCGACTTCGTCGGTTGGGGCAAAAAGCGGGTCAAGGCGCGGTTTCTTTCGCCGGCTTCTTCGTAGGCGGCCCGGCGCGGTCGGCCAGCGCCAGCCGGATCACGCGGCGGAGCTTGGCCGCCGAGACGGCTCCGGAGACGAAGTACCCGTCGACGAAGGTCGCCGGTGTCCCCTCGACGCCGAGCTTCTTCGCTTCGTCCAGATCGGCCTGGATGACGGCGTCGTACCGGTTGCCGTCCAGGGCCGCGGCGAACCTCTTCTGGTCGAGGCCGAGGTCCTTGGCGATGGCCTCGACGCCGGCGCGCCCGAGGTCCCGCTCGGCCTGCGCCTCGAAGAGGCGGTCGTGCATCTTCCAGAACCCCTTCTCGCCGAGCTGCTTCTTCGCCTCGAGCGCGGCGATGGCGGCCGGTCGCGCGTTCTTGTGGAACGGCAGCGGCAGGTGCCGCCAGACGATCTTGATCTGCCCGGGAAACGTCTTCTCCATCTCGGTGAGGGTGGCGGCGTGCTTGCGGCAGAACGGGCACTCGAACTCGGAGAAGATCTGCAGCACCACCGCGCCGCTCCCGCGCTGGGGTGCGCCCCTCGGCGCGGGCCCGATGGCGAGCTTTTCGGGCGCGGGCGCGCGCTTGGCGCCGCTCATGATCTGGTCGTAGACGCGGGCCGGCTCGGTGCCCGCGGCCGCGAGCGCTTTGGCCGCCGATAGTCGCTCGTCGATGACCTCCGAGAACTCGGCGATCGAGCGCGCGCCCGTCAGGCGCCGTCCGTTGATGAAGAACGTCGGGGTGCCGTCGGCCTCGATCTCGCTCGCGAGGTCTTGGTCGGTCGCGATGGCGGCGGCGTGCTTCTTGGTCTGGATCGCGGCGAGCGTGACCTTCTCGTCGAGGCCGAGCTCGGCCGCGATCTCGCGGTGGTCGCGCTCGTCGGATGGGCGGTCGAGCTTGAAGAGCGCGTCGTGCGCGGCCCAGAAGCCGGCCGCCCCCTTCTTGGCGAACGCCTCGTGCGTGAGCTGCGCGGCCGGGTCGGCCGACTTGTGAAACGGCAGCGGGTTGTGCTTGAACACGAAGCGCACGTCGGCGCCGTACTTCTTCTCGACCGCGGCGAGCGCCTTTTGAGCCTTGGCGCAGAACGGGCACTCGAAGTCGGTGAACATGACGATGGTGACGAGGGCGTCGGCGCTGCCCTTGGTCGGCGACGCCCCGACCGGGACGAACCACACCGTCTCGTCCTTGGTGACGCTGAGCGCCTCGGCGCGATCGCGTGCGGCCGCGGCGTCGCGATTTTGCGCCGTTCGCACCGCGTACACGCGCGCGGGAGCCAGACCGCCGGCGACGGCCGTCTTCACGGCGTCGAGCTCGGCGTCGATCACGGCTTCGAACCGGCTCTTCGGCTGAGCGCCCGAGATGGAGACGCCGTTGATGAAGAACGCGGGGGTGCCGCGGATGCCCAGGGCTTCGCCGATCTCGAGATCGGCGTCGACCTTGGCCGCGCCGGCCTCGGCGACCTCGCGGCCCATGTCGACGCGGATACCGCGCTCGGTCAGCGCCGCGAGCGCGCGGCCGATGGCCTCGCCGGGCGACTCGCCCTCTTCACGCTCGAGGAACACGCGCCGGTAGAACGCCCAGAACGCGTCGTCCCCGGAGCGGACGCGGAGCCCCTCGGCGAAGATGGAGACGGCGTAGGCGGGATCGTGGATGTCGAGGGGCAGGTGCTTGAAGACGAAGCGCACGCGCGCCGGGCCGTACTTCTCTTTGAGGGCCTCGACGGTGCGCGCGGCGTCGCCGCAGTAGCGACACTCGAAGTCGGCGAACATGACGATCGTGACCGGCGCGTCGGTGTCGCCCCAGCCCACGTCGGCTCGCGTCACGGG
>ERZ761602.7257-NODE-7257-length-11885-cov-7.440237_pt1 | contig 11885 bp, 14 predicted proteins | sample MGYA00512165_ERZ761602 | MGnify/ENA primary metagenome ERZ761602 (study PRJEB28899, sample SAMN02445085) | bioreactor sludge metagenome | biome: EBPR sludge; isolation source: Thorneside wastewater treatment plant | place: Australia: Brisbane, Thorneside... | reverse complement strand
GGTCTCAGCTCCGCATGTCGGCCGCAGTCGGGGTCGCCGGTGAGTCGTCAGAGAAGCTGACCCAGTCCGCGTCGAAGCGCTGGTAGGGCTCGATCGTCGCAAGCGTCAGCTTGCTCGTGGGGAGCACCTCGACGCCGACGCACTCGATGCCCGGCCCGAACTGCTTCCAGAACGTCTCGACGAGCGACTCCAGCTCATCCTTCTTCCCTGGCCAGGCTGGGTCCGTGGTCGATGCCACAGGAACCGCCACGATCAGATGGATCTTGTAGGGGCTCGCGTCGGGAAGCTCGGTCTGCGTGCTGAGCCTCAGGTAGATCCCCTGGAGCCACTGGCTCTGGTTCTCCAGCAGGCCGGTCCACTCCTTCATCTTTGACCGCCAGCGCGCGTCGAAGGCGGTGGGGAACGCGGCTCGGATGTAGCGCTTGGCCAGCCACTCGGCGATGAGCCGGCGCGTCTTCGTGTCGAGTATCGCGCGAGGCCCCTCGGAGACGAGCATCTCACGAGGGATGGGCCAGCGCTCGTGGACCTTCGCGGAGAGAACCGACTGCCCACCTTCGCCGTCGTCGGCCGCGAGCTGCAGCTCGCGCGGGTTGCGGCCCCACACCTGCTGCTTGTCGGGCTTTCGCTTCTGCTGAACCAATTCGGCGCGGAGCACCTCGACGGTGGGCTCCTTCTCGAGCCGGCCGTTCACGACGTCGCAGTCGTGGCTCGTGACGATCAGCCAGTCGGTCTCGGCGAAGACGATCCCAGTCGGCGCGAGCTCGCGCGCCTCGGCGGTGAGCTTCGCGCCCAGCACGGCACCCTGTCGCCACCCGCGCTGCTCGATCTCGCCGGCATCGAACGCCGTGGACATCGCCGGTCAATCCTTCGGCCAATCGCGGAGCGCGGCGTCGAGGGCGAGGTTCGCCGTGCGCTGTCCGGCGGTGGGCTCCTCGAACCCGAGCGCGCGCAGGCGATCTTCACGTGCCAGCCGCGCCCCGTCGGCCTCGTCCTCCAGCGCCTTCGCGCATGCGAGAACCTTCGCGATGCGAGTTTGGTCGAGTGAGTCGGCCTCGAGCAACTCGAGCAGCGACGGCTCACCATCGGCGAGCGACTCCCGCGTGAAGCGAGGGCTGATCGAAGCGGCGGCGCTCACGCCGGCGTTCACTAGGAGCCGCACCAGCGCGGTGAGGCGCTGGGCGTTCGCGGCGTTCGGCTCCTTGCCGTCGAGCCAGTCGTAGACCGTGGGGCGCGACACCCGGAGCACCTCAGCGAGCTGGGTCTTGTTCAGGTTGAGCGCTGCCATGAGCTCGAGCGCCTGGTCCGCCGGCGACATCCGCAGCACCGCGTGTCGCGTCGTCGTCCGTGCGCTTTCGGCAGGTACCTTTGGCGCGGGCGCGGACGCGGACGCGGGCGCACTGCGCACTATCCCGCGGCTGTCGAACACCGCGGGGCTCGTTCCGACGTGAGGCAGGTAGGGCGCATAGCCGCTGACGAGCACGACGACGCCCGCGCTCCCGGCGCGCATCGAGCGCATCAACGCCTGCTGCCAGGGCCCGTCGATGCTCTGCGCGCGCTGGAACTCGCGGGCAACGATCGGGAACGCGTCGTCGCCGCCCCCGCCGTACGATTCGATGACGAGGCTCATTGCCACACCTCGATCGCTCGCTTGGAGACCACATGTTCGTGGAAGGTCTCGATCAGATGATCGTGCATCGCGTAGGTGCGTGCCGTCACCCACTCGGCGCTCGGATCGAACGTTCCCTCGATGAAGTGGTCCATGTCGACCAGCGTGACGAGCTCGCCGGCCCTGGCCCGTGCTTGGAACTTCGGCGCGCCGCCGATCAGGTCGGGCGGCAGGTCGAAGCCCTGGTCGTTCTGGGAAACACGGAGGACCATGGTGCCCGGAGTGTCGCTCACATCCGTGCGGCCCACGCTCTCGACGTGGAGCCGGTGCGAGCCCATCACGAAGGGTGCGTCCGACGCGCCGTGAAAGCCTGGCCGGAGATAGTCGCGATAGCTCTCGCCGCCCCGTGGCTGGATGAGATCGACGTAGCGTAGACCGACGCGCAAGATGAGTCCGAGCTTGTCCTGCTCCGTCTGCTCGAGGACGGTCTTCACGGCAACCTCGAGCTTCTCGGCGAAGGCTTCGAAGCGCTGGTAGGCGGTCGTCTGCAGCACGACGCTGTCCTGCAGCACCGTCACGCTCCATTGCTCGTCCTTGGTGCTGTACTCCCAGCGCTCCTGCTCGACCGCATGGACGCCAGCAGGCGTGATCGTGAGCTGCTGGAACTTGCCCGCGCGCTCGATCGGGAAGCCGTGCCGCCGGAACGCTTCCTGGATGCCAGGGATGTAGTCGCCTATCTTGCGGACAGGGCTGAAGCGCACCTGCGAAAGCACGAGCACCAGCGGGTTCTGGCTGAGCGGGACGTACCGACAGTTCCGCTTCGTCGTCATTCGGGCTCCCTCTACCTCGGAGTTTACGCTCGACACAACGCCTCAGGCTACAGTCTTGTTCCGACTGCATCGTGACGCAAGGTTCGGCCTGAGCGCGCGGCCAAGGAGCTGAGCGCCTGCGGCCAGGGCGATCCTCGGTCGGTGCTGGTACCGGCAACCGGCCCAGCGCGCACGGCGAACCGCGGTTGTGGGCGGCTGCCGCCAGCCTGCAGGCGATCGTGTAGCGATCGTCCTGAAGGCACGCGTGCGAGTCCCGCGAGCGCACCAAGCGGGGAGCGCATCTCGGTTGCGTTCACGACTGCGAGTGCGCTGCAGCCCTTGCACGACCGCATGGCGCTCCGCCACCTACTCAGCGGCCGAACCCCATGGACGCAGTGAACTCCTGGGCGCCCTGTTCCTCGCCGCCTTGGGACTCGAAGTGCCAAGCGACGCCGCGCTGGTGGACGAAGGCGTGGAACAGCTCGTGGGCGAACACGCGGCGCGCCTCCGTCGAGAGGGTCAGGCCACCGCTCGGGTCACGCTTGGCCACGCCGTTCTGCATGAACGCATGCCGGAACCCGTACCAGTACGATCCGTGGAGCGTCTCGCTCCTGGCCGGACCTGCCACACGCATCCGCCCGCTCACGTCGTTGAGCTCGCGAGGTCCCTTGCCCGGTGGCAGCACGCTCATCGTGAGTCGCATCGCGAACTCAGCCGAAGGCTCGACGCCCGCCGCGCGGATGCGTCGGTCGAGCTCGTCGACGACGGTCCGGCACAGCGCGCCCAGCTCCACGATGAGCGCGGGGAGCGGCTTCGTGAGGATCTCCTGCGCGCCGTTGTGCTTCCACTCGATGATCGTCACCTCGGGGCAGCCCGGCAGCTCGATAGGTTTGGCGAGGCGCTCCTCGGGCAGAGGCATGAGCGCGCCCAGCAGCGCCGGGGGTGGTAGCGGCGCGGATGGCGGCGGATAGACGCCGAGGGCGATGGGTGGCGGCGAGCCCGGCGCGCGAGGGCCCCCGTATCGGGCAGCTTCAGGGGTAGCGTCCGGCTGGCCGGGCTGCGCCGGTTGGCTCGCGTCGACACCGGAGTCTTGCTCCTCGCCTTGCTCGGCCGAAGGGATCGGCGGTGCCGACGAGGGCAGGCTGCTCTCGCTCGCCGCGACGGAACTTCGCCTGTCCTCGGGCCTCGCGATCCGGCTGCGGCACCCGAGTGTGGCAGACAGCGCGAGCGAGATGGCCACCCACATCCAGCGACCGCAGAGGCTCGATCGCGCAGCGCCGCGCTCGGTGGCACTGCGCGACCGACCAGACGCGGGGATCGTGTCGAGCCTCAGCGATTCAGTTTGCTGCGTCACGGCACGGCTCAACCCCCCCTGCTCAACGCGTCGTTCGCACATCCTGCCTGGACCTGGAAGTACGTCAGCGCGCGTGTGAGCTATTCGAGTAGGCGACCGTCGCATGCCTGACCGTGCGCAACGAACGCGAGGAAGCGACAGAATCCCAGCCTTCAGCCGACGTTGGGACACCTCAGTGAAGCCCCTACCCTTTCGCGTAGGTCTGGCGGTACTTGTCCTTGATCTCCCAGCTACTCCTATACGGACGCGCGTACCGTTCGACGTACTCCATGGCCTCGGCCGCCGTGTTGAAGCTGCCCCGATAGCCCCCCTCAATGTAAACCTCGAACATGCTCTTTCATCTCCCTTGTTGATCGCGGTTCAGTTGCTGCTCGAATAGCTCGCGTAGCTGACGGATCTGCTCTTCCTGAGCGTCGAACGCCTCTTTGATCCTCCTCGCCGCCTGCTCTGGAGTCAGCGGTGAGGTGCTTGGGAGACCGAGCGCCCTGTTGAGCTCTTCCTGCGAAATGGTCACAAAGGTCGAGGCTACCCCCCCCCCGGGCTTGTCAACGATCGAGTGTCCGCGATCTCGAGACCGCAACAATGCGCCCTGTCGCCCAGCTTCTCTTCGCATGCTGACGCATGTCCGGTGCGAGCAATGCCAGCAACTCCTTCGCACACCGCCCCCATGACCCACCTCCGCTCCCGCCCCCGCGTCGCGCTCTTCCTCGACGTCGACGGCGTGCTCAACAGCCACGCCTTCGTGCTCGAGCGCGGCAAGCGCAAGCGGCCGCCGTACGAGCTGCACGAGCGCCTCGATCCCGGCGCCGTGCGCAGGCTCGCGTGGCTGCACGAGCAGCTCGACCGCAAGGGGCTCGAGGTCGTGTGCGTGCTGAGCAGCACGTGGCGCCTCGTGGCCGACCGAGGCCGCGAGGCGACCGAGGCCGCGCTGCGCGTGCACGCGCCCGGCCTGCGACTGCACGACGAGACGCCCGACCTCGAGGAGGAGCTCGGGCCCGAGCCGCCGCGCGGCGAGGAGGTGGCGCGCTGGCTCGAGGCTCACCCCGAGGTCGAGCGCTTCGTCATCCTCGACGACCACGACGACCTCGCGCCCTACGAACACCGCCTCGTGCAGACAGCCCGCGCGGTCGGACTCAGTGACGACGACTGTCGCCGCGCGCTCGAGCTCTTGCTCGGCACGGCGCCAGCACATCGCTGACACCTTCCCGCTTCCGGCGTCCCTCCACGCCGCCCCCGCCTCCTCTACCCCCGCGCGCGCGCGGCGCGTACTCCCCGATCGAACCCCGCCGTCGCGCGACACCACGAGCCACGACCGTTCCGCTTCCTGCGGAACAGCCACTCTTGTGGAACGCCTTCGTTGCCGACCGTTCCACGAATCGCTGCGTTTCACGCAGTGAGGAACGCGCACGAAGGCGGAACGACGACGCTCTGCGCTCGCGGACCGGAGAGTCCTCGCTCAGCGCCAGCGCCAGTCGGTGGGATCCCACACGGCGCCGCCTCGCCCGGTGAGGAGCGGGCCCAAGAATACACGCGCTGCCTCGTACGCGTCGACGAGCGTGAACCAGCGCAGCTCGTCCTCGCGCGCGATGGCGGCGTAGGGCGCCGCCCAGGTCTCAGGCGGAGCAGGGAGCTCCTCGGGCACGCCGTGGGTGCCGCGGAACGCGAAGGTTTGCTCGATCGCGGCGCGAACCCGGCCCGCCTCGACCGGGCCCGCCGTGGCGATGAGCGCGATGTCGGGGAGGTCCTTGACCCGCGAGTTCGGGCGCGCACGCGGCATCGTGTACGCGTGGAGCTTCTCTGCGAGGTGGGTCTCGACCGGGTACACCCGCAGCGTCGGCGGTGCGATACGACTGGCTCATCGCCCGAGCCCCCCGAAGGGTGCGAGCGCGGCTTCGACTGCGGCGAGCTCGCTGCGCGCGACCAGGCCGCGGGCGAGCGCGTCGAGAGCGGCGCCCCGGAGCAGCTCAGGCGACAGGCGCGCCGCAGCGCAGTCCTCCAGCGTGCGCCGGGGAGGCGTCGCAGGCACCGGACCGAACCAGCGCCGCTCGCTCTCGGCGATCTCGCCGTGGTGAACGACGACGCCGTCCGGCACGCGGAGCCGCCGCTTGCGCCACCCCTCGGGAAGCGTGAGGTGGACCTGTGCGGGGAGCACATCCGAGAGGTCGTGCAGAGCGAGCGCGGTCTGGTGCGAGAACACGCCCTCCCGATCGGACCAGAGCCAGATCGCCGTGAGGTCCTCGTGATCGCCCGCCGGGAAGTGGACGATGCGGTACACGCCTCGGCGCACGCGGGACATGCGCCCCGCCCCCAGGTGGTGCGCCAGCAGCTGCGGAGAATAGCCGGCCTCGGCCGCCTGCCGCGCCGTGAAGAGCCCCTCTTGTGCCGCCCCGATCTCGAAGAGGTGGTCCCAGTCGGGCGACCGGGTAGCTGGCCCGCCCACGCAACAACCTCAAGCCAGGCTTAAGTTTCGTGCAAGGAGGCAGAGTCGTTCGACCACACGAACTCGGGGTCCTCGTGGACGAAGATCATGCGGCGCTCGCCTCGGTCTCGTGGAGGGCGCCCTCGACCAGGGCGAGCGTCGCGTTCGTGCCGTAGCTCTGGGCCATCTCGCGCAGGCGCTCGCGATCCCAGCGGCCGAGCCGAAGCGTGGCCACGAGCCCCTCGCGCAGCTCACTCAGCGCAACGCCGGCCATGTCGTGGTGCTGGAGCAGGTCGACGAGGAACCACTCGGTGGTGGCACGCTCCGGGAAGTACACGCGACGCAACTGGAAGCGCCGCCCATCGAAGACGACCTCACCCGTGCGATGGGTGTTGTAGACCAGCGGCGAGGCGAACATCGCCGTCGAGCCGAGCCCGAGCGCGTTCCACCGCGGCGCCGGTGACGAAGAAGGGCTCGCCACCGAGGAGGGCCCGCAGCAGCTCCTCGCCAGCGGCCGGCGCCAGCGGCGCAGGTCCCGCGTTCGGTACGCGCGACCGGGCGTGAGCTTGGGCTGTGCAGCAGCTCTCATGGCGGCCACGGGAAGCCATGCACCGTAGGGAACGTGCGGCTCGAGGGGGGCTGGCGACAACCTCCCGGTGGGCACTCAGCACGAACGTCGAGCCACGCCTCAGCTTCGCGATTGGGCCTCTCGCCCGAGGTCTTCGGGCAGGCCGCGCGCCAGGCCGCGGGCTCTCCTATCGCCCGGGCCACCCGCCGCGCGCAGGAGCCGGTAGTCCTGCGCCGCCTGCCACGCGGTGGCGAAGGAGCAGGAGGCCTTCCGCGCGAGGTCGGCGATCGACAGGTCGGGTGCGTGCTCCAGCGCGGTCCATACGTCGGCGCGAAACGACGGGCCCATGAGCACGCGATTTCGATAGCCCGCATGACGTCGCACCAGAGCCTCCGGCGGGAGCACGTCGTCGAGGCGATCGCGGAGGGTGCCCTTCGGTACGCGCAGCTTCGACCCGGCGAAGCGCTCATCCTCGCCGCGCCGCTTCAACTGGAACGCATTCCCCGTCGGCAACAGCTCGATCGGCGCTCCTTCGTGGGCCTGTCCGAGACGCACGAGACGACGATCCTTCTCGAGCCACGTCGCGACAGCCGCCCAATAGGCCCGGACACGCTCAGACGGATGGGCGCACACGAGGCGCACGAGCCGGTCAGCGTTCACGCGCGTGTGATGCACGCCGAGCCAGGTGGTGAGCACGCCAAGCACGCGCAGATCACCTTCGTCCATACCGAGGGCGGAGGCGTGCACGAGCGTGCTCTCGATGTCCGCGTCGGCCTCTGCGTTCGCGGCGAAGTTCATCCCGATGCTCACCATGCGCGCCGTCAGCACCTCGGGCGCGGGCGCCGGCTCGGTGTAGGTCGCGCGGCTAAACGCCATGATGGAGCCTCCGTGCGAGGTCGTCGATCGTCGCTCGCGCATGCGCAGGCCAATCTTCGTTTCCGTCCTGTCGCTCAACCCGCAGCGCGCAGGGGGCGGATGTCGCCCAGGTGCTCGCCGATCTCTCGCTCCGCCGTCCTGAGTTCAAAGGTCTTCTGCAGGTTCATCCAGAACTCCGCCGACGTCCCGAGCGCACGTGCGAGCCGGAGCGCGGTATCCGCCGTGACGTTGCGCCGCTCACCGACGATCTCGGTGATGCGATTGGTCGGTACATCGATCGCCTGCGCGAGACGGTTCGCGCTCACATTCATCGGCGCCAAGAACTCCTCTCGCAACACCTCGCCGGGATGGATCGGGCGCATGCCGTTCTTGGGCTTCATCGGGTTGTTCCTTTGCTGCGGTGCATCGGCTCAGTGGTAGTCGACGCGCGATGTGGGTGGGACCCTCTGGGGTCCACACGAAGCAGAGACGAAACTGACCATTCACGCGGATCGAGTGCTGGCCGACGCGGTCGCCGACCAGGGCTTCGAGGCGGTTGCCGGGAGGCACCCGAAGATCATCGAGCGTGACCGCGGCATCGAGCATGGCGAGCTTCCGTTCCAGAACGGAACGGATGTTGGTGAATCGGGCGCAAGGCCGACCTGCGAAGACGGCCTGCGAGTCCGAGCACCGGAACGACACGACCGCCATGGACCCAAGGTAGCGCCTGTATGTTATACGTCAAGCGTACAGTCATCGCCCGAGCCCCCCGAAGGGTACGAGCGCGGCTTCGACTGCGGCGAGCTCGCTGCGCGCGACCAGGCCGCGGGCGAGCGCGTCGAGAGCGGCGCCCCGGAGCAGCTCAGGCGACAGGCGCGCCGCAGCGCAGTCCTCCAGCGTGCGCCGGGGAGGCGTCGCAGGCACCGGACCGAACCAGCGCCGCTCGCTCTCGGCGATCTCGCCGTGGTGAACGACGACGCCGTCCGGCACGCGGAGCCGCCGCTTGCGCCACCCCTCGGGAAGCGTGAGGTGGACCTGTGCGGGGAGCACATCCGAGAGGTCGTGCAGAGCGAGCGCGGTCTGGTGCGAGAACACGCCCTCCCGATCGGACCAGAGCCAGATCGCCGTGAGGTCCTCGTGATCGCCCGCCGGGAAGTGGACGATGCGGTACACGCCTCGGCGCACGCGGGACATGCGCCCCGCCCCCAGGTGGTGCGCCAGCAGCTGCGGAGAATAGCCGGCCTCGGCCGCCTGCCGCGCCGTGAAGAGCCCCTCTTGTGCCGCCCCGATCTCGAAGAGGTGGTCCCAGTCGGGCGATCGGGTAGCTGGCCCGCTCACGCAGCAAACTCAAGCCAGGCTTTGGTTTCGTGCAAGGAGGCGACGTTCTGACGCGAGGGCTCGAGTGACTCGAACGCCTGCGCCGCCGACAGGCAAACACCTGAACCGCATCCGGGGGAGGCGAGATGCGCACAGGTTCGACCCAACCTGAGCTGCGCCCGCCTCCCCTACCCCCGCGCCCGCGCGCGGCGCAGATCCTCGCGCGTCATCGGCCCGCGCAGCCACGACAGCGTCGTCCTCGACTGCAAGAGCCCCACGCCCGGCGCCCGGTACCGCGTTGCGCGCGACGAACCACCTCGGCGCCAGCCTCTTGATCGCGTCGGCGACCTCGTCGGGCTCGAAGCCGCCTGCGCCGCGCACGCTCGACATGGCCTCGACGACACGCGCGCGGTCGGTGTCGGTCTGCAGGCGACCGACGAACCACACGCCTGCGTTGGAGAGCACGCGGTAGTCGAGGTCCATCGGGTTCTGCGTGGCGACGAGCACACCGACGCCATAGGCGCGCGCCTGCTTCATGACCGAGAGCAGCGGCTTCTTGGTCGGCGGGTTCGCGGGGTGCGGCGGCGCGAAGCCGTAGACCTCGTCGAAGACGAGCAGCGCGCGCAGGGTGGTGCGTGCCCGCCTGGGTGCGCACCCAGGCGAGGAACTGCTCGAGCACCACGCCGAGCACGAGGCGGCGCTCGTCGTCGTCGAGGTGCGCGACGCTCACGATGGTCGCCTGCGTGCGGCCGTCGGCGCGCGGCGCGCGCCAGGCGTCGACGTCGAGCGGCGCGCCTCTGCGCCAGGCCTCGACGGTCGGCGACCTGCGACGAGGCCCAGGAGAGCAGTCTGCCTGGAAGCGACTCGCAGCCTCACCACGGTAACTCGTTCGAGCGCGGTGACCACCAACCGGCTCGTCGCCCCACCTGAACACGCGACGGCGACAGGAACGGTCGCGACACGCGCGGATCCCCGCCCCGTTCAGGGCCCGGCGGGCTCGATCAGCAGCGAGCGCGCCGCGCCCAGGTCGAGCGTCGCCCGAGCGCCGCCCGGAAGCTGCCACACGTGCGTCGTTCCTTTGCTCGACGGCTCGGCCCCGTACTCCTTCGAGAGGAGCGCAGGTAGCGAGTCGAGCTCGGTATCGTCGAGCACGTTCACCAGAACGCGCCGAACCTTCTCGTCTTGCAGCCAGACCACAGCGCCGCCCCAGAGTCCCTTGTCGCGCCCCGCCTCGAGCGAGATGGCGCCCTTCCAATACGCTTCCGTGCGCTCGAGCGACGCAGCGATGTGGGCGCCGAGCTTGGCGATGGGCGCCTCGAGCTGGCTACGCGAGGCGAAAATGGCGTAGCTGCTCGGGTCATCGTGCAGGATGTTGCGATCCGCGCGCGATGCGCGCGAGAGGCCGACGCCCGCGAGGCCTCCTGTGCGCGCGACGAAGTTCGCCTGCAGCTCACGCTCGTTGCGCACGTACTCCCCACGGCACGCCCCATTGGCGACCCGGTTGCGCGAGGCGCCATCGAGGTCGCCGAGCGAATACGCGCCGAGCACGTAGCTGCGCACCCTCTCGCGATCGAAGTCGTCGCAGCTCAGGTCGATGACGGCGCCGATCGGGCGCCGCGCCTGCCGCGGCCGGACGAACGTGCGCGAGCCGTCGAGCAGGCCCATCGCACCGAGCATGGTGGTGTTCTTGGCTTCGGCCGACACCGCACGCCCTGCGTCGTGAACGACCGCCTCGGGCACCGTGCCTCCCCCGGTTTCTTGCACAGGCGGGATGAGGCAACATGGCCCGGGTAGAGATGTCGAAGCAGCCCCCCGCCTCACTCGTGCGCTCTTCAGCGGCTGAGTACCTGACCTTCGTCGCCGCCACGGGCTCGCAAGAGCAGGCCGTCGAGATGCGCTACGAGGACGAGAACATCTGGCTGTCGCAGAAGATGATGGCAACGCTCTACGACGTCACGGTCCCGGCCATCAACCAGCACCTCAAGCGCATCTTCGCCGACCGCGAGCTGGTCCCGGAGGCAGTCATTAAGCAGCTCTTAACAACTGCTGCCGACGGGAAGACCTACAACGTCAAGCACTACAGCCTGCAGGCCATCATCGCCGTCGGCTTCAAGATCGAGAACGAGCGGGCGGTGCAGTTCCGCAAGTGGGCCACGCAGGTCGTGAAGGACTACACCATCCAAGGGTGGGTGATGGACGTCGACCGCCTGAAGGCGGGCGGCAGCGTGCTGACCCAGGAGTTCTTCGACAGGCAGCTCGAGAAGGTCCGGGAAATCCGCCTCTCGGAGCGCAAGTTCTACCAGAAGATCACCGATATCTACGCGACCTCGGTGGACTACGACGCGACGGCCGCAGCCACGCAGCGCTTCTTCGCCGCCGTGCAGAACAAGCTGCACTACGCGGTGCACGGGCAGACCGCCGCCGAGGTCATCGTCGATCGCGCCGACGCCGAGCAACCCCACATGGGCCTGACGACCTGGGATGGCGCACCGCAGGGCAAGATCCACCGCTACGACGTGGTCGTCGCCAAGAACTACCTGTCGGCGTCCGAGATGGACCAGATGCAACGCATCGTCTCGGCCTACCTCGACATGGCCGAGATGCAGGCCACGCGCCGCATCCCGATGACGATGGCCGACTGGGAAGAGCGCCTCGCGGGCTTCCTTCGCTTGTGGGACCGCGAGATCTTGCAGGACGCAGGCAAGGTGAGCGCCGAGCTGGCGAAGCAGCACGCGCTCACCGAGTTCGAGAAGTATCGCATCGTGCAGGACCGCCTGTTCGAAAGCGACTTCGATCGCATCGTGGCCCAGACGAAGCAGCTCAGTCAGAACACGTCGAAGGAGACGCCGCGAAGACGGAAGTAGCCGTGCCCCTGGCGCGCTCTCTCCCCCGCCCCAGCCCACGCCAACCGGCGAGGCGCGTAGTCGGGTGTCGCTCGGAGGCGCGCGATGGGGGGG
>ERZ761602.7255-NODE-7255-length-11889-cov-4.137485_pt1 | contig 11889 bp, 6 predicted proteins | sample MGYA00512165_ERZ761602 | MGnify/ENA primary metagenome ERZ761602 (study PRJEB28899, sample SAMN02445085) | bioreactor sludge metagenome | biome: EBPR sludge; isolation source: Thorneside wastewater treatment plant | place: Australia: Brisbane, Thorneside... | reverse complement strand
AGAAAACGACCAGCATGGCAATGATTCCCCACGCTCCCCAACGAATGGTCGGTCTGAAGAACAACATCGCTCCGGCAACAATCTCGGTTACGCCACTCAGCAACACAAGCTCGCGGTGAAACGGCATATACAGGGGCATTATGTTGATATAAAAATCGGGATCGCGAAAATGGTTTATACCGGCCAGGACAAATAGCGCGCCAAGCAGGTAGCGCAACCCGGACTTAATCCACTTCACGATTCCCCCCGCTCTGCCGGTTTACGGCTTCGTTTTCTTCTCTGACTGAACAAGCCCAATCAAGGCCGCAAGATCCAGCGCCGCAGGCTTCGGCTGATAATTCAGGTAGAACGAAATCAACTGCGCTTTCGCTTCCGGTATGGTGCAGGCAGGAAAGATCCATCCATCCGGACTCGACACATAGCTCGGTTCATACTTCGGATCGCCGCTGACCGATCCCAGCAGAATGCCGTTGCCGAGCCGCGCCAGTCCATGCTGAACAGTCAACCCAAAACGATGCACGTCTTCCTGCGTGAACACTTCACCGTCGCGCGCAAGCATCAGCGGAAATGACGCCGTGAGCTGTGCGTGTGAACTGTCTTCGCCTTTGATTGTTTTCGGATCGACCGGATTCGTCGGTGGCGCTTCGGGCAGCCAGTATTCCCAGTAATACGCGCCGTCGGGTCCGATTGACAGCCTGTTCTTAATGTACTTGCCCATCCGAACCGCGCGATCCTTGTGCTGTTCGTCACCGGTAAGTCTGTAAGCGGCCCACAACGCGCGTCCCAGCGCGCTCAGGCGATTGCCGGGCTTCACTTTGCCGTCCAGGTTGTCCTCCTGGTTCATCATGATGTAATAACCCTCGTCGTCCGCGGGGCCATTCTTCCATTGCCGGTCATGCCACGCCAACGCCTCGAGCGCTTCTTTTCGAATCGTTGCATACGCCTCGGATTCCGGCGACAACACCTCCGGCTTCTCCTTGACCAGTAACAGCCAATCCAGCATCGGATAGACCAGCATGCCGGTGTGCACGCCGAATACCGCGCGGCCTCGTTTCGCGTATTTGTCGCTGCTCCACGCGGGCGCCGTTTCATCGGTGAAAAGTTTCACGCCCTGTTTGTCATCCCGCACAGCCAACACGGCCTCGATGCCGCGCCGGTTTGCGACAAGGTACTTCACGTCGCTGGTGTGGCGATACATTTCGTTATAGGCAATCATCCAATAGGCAATGCCCCAGGCCAGATTGCCCTGATCGTTCGCTTTCGCCCGGATTATTTCCAGGGACTCATCCAGTTTCTCTCCGAGAAACCGCTCATCGAAACGCGCCGCCGTCGCATATTCCTCCAGGGTCGGCGCCGGATCGACCTTCGGATATCGTTCGTGAAAGCGCTTGATGTAATCGGCGTCCTCCGGGGATTGCGCAAACGAACCAACGCCTACCAGTACAAACACCAGAGACAACAGCAGCTTTTTCATGATGAGAATATTCGCTCCACGAAGTTGTTCGCGCAATGCGATCAGTGGTTTCCCGCAAACTTGAGTCCGGCGATTCCGAGAACTATCAGCATCAAACAGGCGATACGCATTATGTTCGCCGACTCCCCAAACAAAACAATGCCGAGGATCGCCGTGCCAACAGCGCCAACACCCGTCCAAACGGCATACGCCGTACCGATCGGGAGCACCTTCGCGGCGTAGCCAAGCAGCCCCATGCTGATAACCATCGCCCCAATGGTAAGCGCCGTTGGGGTGAGTTTGGAGAAGCCGTCGGTATACTTCAAGCCGATCGCCCACCCAATCTCAAACAATCCCGCCGCAATCAAAACAATCCAAGCCTGTGTAGTCGTCACTGCCCCAATGTCCTTTGCGCATGCGCAGCGCTTTTTTCAATGCTACCCGCGAAGCGCGAGAATATCGTCGGGCGACAGCGCCCGGTTATATATCCGCAGGTCCTTCATCGCGCCATTAAAGTAGTCGTGACCGCCAAGACCAATCGTCATCGGTTGATCGTTGTTCACGTCAAAATCGTTCGGGCTGAGCTCCGTGGACTTCGCAACCTCGGCGCCATCGACATAAAGCCGCAACACCGCACCAGAACGCACCGCGGCGATGTGCCGCCACCCCGGTTCAAGCGCGTGGTCGTGCGTGACGCATTTGCCCGCTTCAATGCGCATCACTTTCCCCGATGGCAAGGTGCCGCAATACAACTCGCCCTTATACACCGCCATGCTCCACGCGCGGCGATACTTCACGTCCGGCGTGGTGTCGACGCGACCCGTGAGCGCCCATGCGCCATCGCCGTCATATCGATACACCTGCGCCAGCGGCAGCGTGCCCGCATACAGTTTTCCGTTATACGTCGCCATCGCCATGACCTCGAGCTCTTCGCCCAACCGCCCGGCATTCTCCCACCCCATCTGGCCGTCCCACCGATACACCGCGCCTGTCGGCCATGCACCGATATAAAGTTCACCGCGATACGACATGAACGAATACGTTTGCGTGATTTCCGCGGGCTTGCTGAGGTCGTCCCATTGCTGCCCGCCGGCATAGCGATAGATGTTGTAGTCCTGATCGTAGCTTCCGCCGTACAGATGACCACGCCACACGCTCATCGGCACGATACGACCGCCGGGGTCAGTTCCCGGATGACCGCAAGCTGTCCACTGCGTTCCGCCATCGTATCGATACACCCCCGGCGGCGCGTAGAGCGACGACGCATACAGTTTCCCCCGATACACAACAAGGCTATGAATTGCCTCGTGGCCTTCGAGCGTGCCGACATGCGACCAGGATTGATTCCCCTCATATCGAAAAATTCTGCCGCCGGGAATCTCGTTCTCCGATTCCGCCAACGAAGATCCGCGCGAACGGTAGTGCGATGCGGCTGCGTAAAGTTGTCCCTCATACTCCGCCAACGCGATGATCGCGTTCGAATCGTACGGCGCGCCGCAATCTTCCCAATTGGTGTCGCCCGTGTAGCGCCAAACGCGGCCTTTCTCGTTCTTGCCGCTTTCAAACGTGCCCGCATAGAGACTGCCTTTGAAAACGCACAGGCAGAAAACACAAATCGCGTTGCCGGGCCTACCGCTGTCTTTCCATTCCGGATCGATTTTTCCATTGTCGATTCCGAACAGTATGTTGCGTGTGTTTGGACTTGAGGAAGTAACACCGGCGTAGTTCATGAGGCTTAGGTTTATGCCGCGCCGCGCCGCGGAATCGTACTTGGCGAGGATATCGCCCAGCACATGATCGAGCACGTTCTCGGTCTTAATATGCACCGCGATCGAGAAGTCGCCGGAACCAAACTGAAACGCCGCGTGGTTCGGCACTTCTACGTGCGCATCACGACCGTCGAACCAGGCCGCGCCATCGCGAAACAGTACGCCGCGCGCGTCGCCGTGCACGCCATTCGGCCCCGTATCCTCGGCGGATGCATTCAGCGGATAATGCGCGGCAAGTCCATCACTAACAGCCATTGTTCGGATTCCTTCCAGGAAAATGTCCAAGGGATGTGGCAAGGGTATCACAAAGCGACACGAGATGTTCGCCCTCGAACCGGCGCGTGGGCACGGTTGCACCGACATCGCAATCGCATACCCCTCAAGGACTTGCGGTATTCAATTGACAATATTCGATTCCTGCGATAGACTGCGGTTCGATTTGGGGCTGTAATCGTCATCTTCTCTAAGCGAGGCGCGCAGGGTGCAACAACCTGCGCAATCAGTTACGAAAGACATTTGTGCCGCGCCGGGCGCTGGGGAGGGCCGGGCGGGACCAGAAAGGTCGCGTATGCCTCGTACTTACCTTTACCTCTGCGCAGCATTTGCCATCCTGTTCGCGACGCATTCGGCGGATGCCGGGTTGTTGCGGTTCAGCGCGAAAACCATCGACACGGCAACGCTACCGCCCCTGACCACTGATCAAATCGCGCCAAAGTCCGGCACGGACGGCCCAGTCACGTTCGTCGTGCAGTTTTCTCGTCCGATTGCGCGCGGCGACGTGCGCCGCCTCGAACGCGCCGGCGCAACGGTGCACCTGTATTTGCCCGATTACGCCTATCTCATAACAGCCAAAACAAATGATCTTCAAAAGATTCAGGCAGTCTCGGGTGTGACATGGAGCGGGCTACTGCCAAAAGAGGCAAAGCTGAGCCGTCAGGTGGCCGATGCGCACGCGAAGGCCGGCGCCGCGAAGGCAAGCACAACTCCCGTCTCTTATATTGTCCTAAGTGTTGATGAACGCGCCGTAAAGGAACTTGAAGGCAAGGGACATTCGCTGCTGCGCTCGCGCAAGACCGCCATGGGCTGGCATGAGACCAAGCTGGCCGCGCCGCTTTCGAAGGCATTCGACTTGTCCGAAATGAATTCGGTGTTCCGCGTCGAGGCTGCGCCCGAATACGAACTACACGGCGAGCGCGCGATCCAAAGCGCCGCGGGCAACCTGAACGCCAGCGGCACGGCGCCATCGGGTCCGGGCTACGCGGACTGGCTGAATGCGCAAGGGCTAAACGGGGGCTTCGGCACCATCGTGCAGGTTCAGGATGATGGGTTGGACAAAGGCATCGCCACGAATCTGCCGGGCACGGCGCATGTCGATATTGTCGGGCGAATCGCGGGCATTTCCAATGCGACCGCAGACCTGCTTGGCGACAGCCGCGCGGGGCACGGACAGATCAACGCGGGCATCATCATGGGCAATGCGACAGGCGGCACAGCCGATGGCGCGGGCTTTCTTCGCGGACTCGGTGTTGCGCCGAACGCGTCGGTCTTCGCCACAAAGATCTTCCGCAACGATGGAAGCTTCGATATTGGCTCTACCACGTTCACTGAACTTGCCGAAGAGGCGGAAAATGTCGGAGCACGATTCTCAAACAATTCCTGGGGCGCTTCGGTAGACGGCGAGTACACGTCGGACTCGGCGGAGTTTGACGCGCTGACCCGCGACGCGAATCCGTCAGAACCGGGCAATCAACCGATGACCTATTTCTTTTCGGCGGGCAACGACGGCCCCGCGAACCGCACCATCGGCTCGCCCGCAACCGCAAAAAACGTGATCGCGGTTGGCGCGTCGGAAAACAGTGATGCCGACGGCAAGGACGGATGCAACGTCAACGCGGCAAGTTCGAACAACAACCGCGACCTCGCGGCGTTTTCGAGCAGAGGCCCAACCATTGACGATCGCTTCGGCATATCAATCGTCACCGTCGGCACGCATGTATCCGGCCCTGCGTCGACCGTAAGTGGGTATGACGGCACGGGGGTGTGCGATCAGTTCTGGCCTTTGGGTCAATCGTTGTACGCGCGATCCTCCGGCACCAGCCATTCCGCGCCCATCGCATGCGGCGCGGGTGTATTGATCCACGAACTGTTCAGCACGCAACTCGCCCCACTCGGGCACCCGGCGGCGCCCAGCCCCGCGTTGGTCAGGGCTATTCTCACGAATACCGCAACGAGCCTGCAGGGCGGCAGCGACGGCAATGGCGGCACGCTCGGACACATTCCCAACAACAGGCAGGGCTGGGGCGCGGTCAACCTGAATATGCTCTTCGAAATGAAGCACGCGCTATTTACCTTGGACCAGCAGCACCTGTTTTCTGGCTCGGGGCAGACTTTTGAAATCGCGTTGCGCCCCGTCGACGCCTCAAAACCGGTCAAGATCACGCTGGCCTGGACCGATGCGCCCGCTGCGCCGGGTACCGCGCTGAATCTTGTGAATGACCTGGATCTCGAAGTTGTATCCGGCTCGACGTTGTTTCGCGGCAACGTTTTCACGAGCGGATTCTCAACGTTAGGCGGCAATCCCGACCGTCGCAATAATCTGGAAGCCGTGTACATCGCCGGCACCACGAACGAAGTCGTTACCGTGCGCGTCAAGGCATATAACATCGCCGGTGATGGCGTTCCCAACATTGGCAGCGGACTCGACCAGGATTTCGCGCTCTTTGCATGGAACGCTACCGACCAGAGCCCGCAGGGTATAGTGCATGTATCGCCGGAACTGGTTTCATGCGACGACACCATCAGCGTGACGGTGAGCGATTCCGATCTTCGCGGGGACGGCAGCGTGGACGTCGCTGTGACCTCCAGCACGGGCGATCAGGAAGTCGTCACGCTGAACGAAACGGATCTCGATTCAGGCGTGTTCACCGCGGAGGTTGTCATCGGCGGTGGCGCGCCGGCGGTCAACGGCATGGTTGAAGTTTCTGATGGCGCAACAATTGACGTAGCGTACGCCGACGCCAGCGACGACAACGGGCAGGCGGTCGTGGTCTCCGATACCGCGCTTGTAGACTGCACGCCGCCTTCCATATTCGACGTTGCCATCGACGATTCCTACAGCACGCAAGCAACCGTTACCTTCTCCACGGACACACCCGCGACGAGCGCGGTGCACTTTGGCGCGTCCTGCAATGCGACTTCGCAAACTCGAAGCGGTGGCGACGGCACAACGGAACACACGGCGGTCCTGACGGGACTGACGCCGTCTACGCCCTACTATTTCGTCGTGCGCGCGATTGACGCGGCGGGAAATGAAACGGTGACGGAAACCGGCGCGTGCTTCTCGTTCACAACGCCGGAACGCGCGGACTTTTTCACGCAGTCGTTTTCCGCCGGCGACAACGACCTTCATAACCAGTCCCTGCTCTTTACACCAAATGGATCGATTAGTTTCTACGGTGTTTGCAGAACTACCGCATTCATTTTCCCTTCAAACCCAACTACCGGCACGGTGTTAAACCTCACGGACGACAGTTTTGTTGAGATTCCGCTTACCAATGGCGCGACCTTCCCCTTCTACAGCGTGAATTATTCGAAGCTATATGTGGGCAGCAATGGCTACGTGACTTTCGGCAACGGGCAGAATCTCTACGCGGAATCGTTGCAGGATCATTTCTCGCAGCCGCGCATCTCCGCATTGTTCGACGATCTGGTGCCCGACAGCCAGCATCCGGTGCGCTATCAGCAGTTCGCCGATCGCGTCGCGATCTCCTGGGTGAATGTCCCTGAGTTCGGCACCACCAACGCCAACAACGCGCAGATCGAACTCTTCTTCGATGGCCGCATTCGCATCACGCATCTTCAGGTAGATTCCTTTGACGGCTTGTCCGGCCTGTCTAAGGGTTTGGGTATACCCGCGGACTTCATGCAGAGCGACTTGAGCGCGTATGCCGCATGCGATACCTCGTATACGATCGCGGGCAGCGTGACTGCGCCGGGAGGCGCGCCACTCGAAGGCGTTACGTTGAACGGACTACCCGGCAATCCCGTTACGGATGCGAACGGCGTGTATTCAGTGGTCGTGCCCGGCGGATTCTCCGGCACGGTTACGCCGCTGTTAAACGGATTCACGTTCGCTCCGGTTTCGCGCGCATACGCAAACATCGCCGCCAATCTGACGTCGGAGAACTATGCGGCGTCGCAGGCGCGACTCGAAGTTTCGCCGCTGCATCGCGATGCGGGTCCTGCTGCCGCAACGCTCGAGTTCGATGTAGAGAATATCGGCACCGGCGCGATGGCATGGACCGCCTCCGTCATCGGCGGGTCAACCTGGGCAAGCATCACCTCCGGCGCCAGCGGAACGGACAGCGGCGTGGTTCGCGTCGCAATCGCGGCGAACACGACGGCCACCCCGCGCAACGCAACGATTCGCATCACAGCGGCGGGCGCAACGGGCAGCCCGGCGGAAGTGACCATCACGCAGTCCGCCGCGCCCGCGTTGGCGGTATCCCCATTGTCACGCAATGTTGGCTACGCGGCCACCGCAACGTCGTTCGTCGTTTCCAATTCTGGTGGCGGTTCGCTGAACTGGAGCGCGAGCGTAATCTCCGGCAACGCATGGCTGTCCATTACCAGCGGTGACAGTGGAACGAACGGCGGCGTAATCGGTCTTGCCGTTCAGAAGAATACCGGCGCCCAACGCGCGGGCACGGTGCGAATCACGGCGCCCGGCGCGGTGAATCCGCAAATCGATGTGACCGTCACACAATCCGCCGCGCCACGCCTTGTCATCACGCCAACAAACCGCAACCTTCCCGCGGGGGCCGGGGTCACGACATTCGACGTAAGCGTCGAAGGCGGCAGCGGCGTAGCCTGGACCGCATCGGTAACGTCGGGCACCTGGATTGCCATTACGTCGGCCCCCGGCGGCACGGACGCCGGTCAAATCCAGTTGACGTACGGTTCCAACTCGGGCACCACCACGCGAGACGCCATCATTCGTTTCACATCATCCGACGCGAGCAACGCGCCGATCGATGTCACGGTATCTCAGACCACGTTCGCGCAACTCCAGGTACAAGCACCGAACGGCGGCGAATCATATCGTCGCGGACAAAACATTGCGATTCGATGGAAGACCGAAGGAAGCCTGAAAGGAAAGGTACGCGTGGATCTCTATCGAAACGGCATTCTCGTGACGACCATCAAGAGCGCAGTCAAGAACGACGGCAGAGCATCGTGGCGCGTTCCCAGCAACTACCCACGTGACACGACCTATCAAATTCGCGTCAGTTCGGTTTCCAATGCAGCTCTCTTCGATCTCAGCGACGGATTCTTCGCGATTCGGTAACATCGAGTAATGAAGGGTGCGGAAGCAAACGCTTCCGCACCCGCTTTTTTTATGTTGTAACAGGTTCACCGCCGCGTGATGTGATAACAAGCCTTGGCAGTTCAATTGGGCAAGCGAGGGAGTGCGGCTCGTACGTAGTCGCTGGCAGTCCCATTGCTGGACAGCAAGAAGCGAGCTGTCAACCGGAGATTGGGAAAGCGGTTTTCAACGGCTGTGGCCGAGACTTGTCATGGCACTCGGGTGCTCTCGTGGCCTCTGTGCCTCGAAAGGTGACAGCGTCGTTAGAATCGGAATCCCATACCGATCATCGGGCCGGTCATGACCGACTCGAACGAACCGTCATCGTCACCTGCATCGATGTCCATGTGGCGATATCCGAATCCGATCTCGGAGTGTTTAGTCATGCGATAGCGGAACATGGCGACGGCATTCCAGGTCAAGTCGGTCCCCACGCCGAACCCACCAACATCGCCACGCAGGGTGAACGCCCACCGGTCGGTCAGTTTTGTGACGTAACGGCCTCCGACGAACGGATCGAACCAGTCCTTGTCGGCACCCACGCCAAGAGGCCCGACATCGACGTCCGTGCCCATGTAGATGTATCGACCGCCGCCGAGGAGATCGAACGCGTGCTTATCTCCGCCGAACCGGTAAAACCCACCCGCTTCAGCGAGCGTCTGCTCAAAATCAACTTTTACGTCGATGTTGAGTCTTTTCAAGCCTTCGCCCACGCGCTTCTCTGTGGCTTCGCCCAGCTTGGCATAATTGAGGTCGGCAAAAATGCCCCAACGCCCGTTGCGCGCTTCGGCATGCAAAGTACCGGCGAATTTCAGGTGGTCCAACAGGTCGCCGAACTTCACATCGGATTCCGACGTGGTGTCTCCGATCGATATTTTCGATTTGATCGCCGACGCCCACAGGTATTGCGAAATCTCGAAGTCCCATCCGTCCGAGTCGATCAAGGATTCGTGGCTAAATTTGCTCGCGCGAGATTCGGTTGCCTCTGGCGCCGCTGCGGGCCTGGCGTCGTCCTTCTTGGCGTCGGTCTTTTCCTCCGCTTTCGCTGTTGCCAAAATAAACGCAGCAGCAAGAATGAATGTGAAAAACCGGTACCCCATTGCAGAAGCTTCGTTAAACACAGCACACCCCCGGTTATTTGGCGCGATACCCTGCGAAAAAGGATACCGACACCCCAAGACTCGAAAAGATAGCTAAAGCGACCCAGGATCCAGTAAGGCCCCCGGCGAGAAGGTATTTTACCTGCGGGACGCTGGAAGCTCAACAATGGCATTTTCCCCCTAAACGCTCGTGACTCAATCTTTATCAGGTTTGTTAAACCCGTGCATGAAGGTTTGCCGCGACGAGATGCTCAGGGTAGGGGCGCTTTCGACTGCGGGCGGCTACAAGAAATGACCAGGGTATAGGCGCGTCTTTCATCAATTAGCGCAACGGCCGGGGCAAGCGGGTAGTTTGCTTGATGCACTTGGGGCGCTCGCAAACGGGCATAACAGCACGAAATCGACAAGGTATGTCCGAGTCTATTGCTTCTGGGTCTGCATTCCTATTCATTGATCCAGGTTCTAGCTTTTCCGATATCGGCGCTATCGAAAAATTCTATCGGAAACCTTCGGAGTCCGCTCCCAGTGAAGAGGCGGGCCGTGTCTTCCCATTTTCTGTTTGAAACAATCGCCATTCGCTCTATGTCGCCATCGTGGGCCAACTGAAACGAAACATCGTTCCAATTACCCCCTTTTTCCCAACCCTCAAAATCTTCCGCGAGAATGAGAATGCGAACCTTACCCGCTTTCAAGATCGCATCGGAGATCTCCTTTTGAGAGCTGGTATATTCCTCGTTCGATAGCGTCCCGCTAATTCTGAGCGTAACAATCCCTTGATCTACGTCGACCACCCTTGCACTCATGCGTATAAGCCCCCGATTTTGCGTTGCAGTATTTCGTGCTTACTCTGTTCGCGACCACGACGCGTTATTCTGCCGCGCCCAACCTCGATGCTGCAACCGAAAAACAGAAGCGGCCGTGGTTAGTCCGGGTTTTCACACGCAGATGCCGTAACTTGGGACGCCTCAAACCGAAAGGAGATTTGGAGAGTCAAAACCACCAACGACGCCAATGGGCAAGGGATCCGGCATCATTTTGCGCCTTTCTCATGGCATTTGCTATTCTAATATTAGGTTGGTGGAGACATATGAAGTTCCTTGTTCAGGGCCTGATTCTTGTCCGGCTCCGAAGAACGGGATATGTCTGCTCGGCTCTCACAATGAAGGAACGCATTCGTATGACCAAAAGTATATTCGCCCGATCGCTTTGTCTGCTCGCTGCGGGAGCGCTGCTGCTGGGGAGTGCGGGCACGGCCCACGCTCAAAAGAACAAGCAGCCGAATATTGTTCACATCGTTGCAGACGATTTGGGTTGGAAGGATGTCGGCTTCAATGGCGCCACGGATATTAAGACGCCGAACATCGACGAACTTGCTACGGGTGGCGCGAAGTTCGAGCAGTTTTACTCGATGAACATCTGCACGCCTTCGCGCGCGTGTTTAATGACGGGCCGCTATCCGTTCCGTTACGGCTTGCAAACGATCGTCATTCCCGGTCCGGCGAGTTACGGCCTCGATACGAGCGAGTATCTTCTGCCGCAAGTGCTCAAGGACGCGGGCTACAACACCGCGATCATCGGCAAGTGGCACCTCGGCCACGCGGACACGAAGTATTGGCCGAAGCAGCGCGGCTTCGACTACGCGTACGGCGCGAACATTGGCGAAGTGGATTACTTCACGCACTCCGACGCCGGCGTGCTCGATTGGTATCGCAACAACGAGCCAGTGATAGAAGAAGGGTACACCACCCAGCTCATCGGCGCGGACGCGGTGAAATATATTAACGAGCAGCGCGCGGACAAACCGTTCTATCTCTACCTCACCTTCAACGCGCCGCACACGCCGTATCAGGCGCCGCAGGATTACATTGACCGATTCGCGAATATCGAAGATCCCACGCGCCGGACGTACGCGGGCATGATTGCCTGCCTCGACGATGAGATTGGCCGGGTCGTAGCCGCGCTTGAAAAGAAGAAGTTGCGCAAGAACACGCTGATCATTTTCCACAGCGATAACGGCGGCACGCGCAACCCAATGGCAGCCGGACAAATGGCCGACGTAACCAAGATCAAATTGCCGTGTGACAACGGCCCATTTCGCGAAGGAAAAGGCACTCTCTTTGAAGGGGGCAGCCGCGTTGCTGCCTTCGCCAACTGGCCTGGAAAAATCAAGCCCGGCACGGTGGAAGGCATGGTCGCCGGCAT